>Ga0209066_10000044_pt1 | contig 173026 bp, 176 predicted proteins | sample All_14_2_FD_187198 | JGI IMG/M metagenome (GOLD analysis project Ga0209066, IMG submission 187198) | Freshwater microbial communities in response to fracking from Pennsylvania, USA - Allegheny Zone_MetaG_DW_15 (SPAdes) (version 2) ...
CATTGACGGCGAAGTTCAAAGCTAATCACCCTATATTTTGGTAAATTGTGGCCACTAGCGTTGTCGTCATTCATCCCGTTTTCAAGGGAGATAAGCAGCCGCGCGATCCGCAAAGCCAGCTTGATGAAGCATGCGGCTTGGCTGACGCCATTCAGCTTGAGCTGCGCGGTGCATTGTTGCTCAATGTGAGCAACCCTAATGCGGCGACTTTGCTATCAAAAGGCGTGGTCGAAATTGCGGCTGAAACGATACTGGAGCAAAAGCCAACGGTCGTGTTCGTCAACTGCACCTTAAGTCCGGTGCAGCAGCGTAACCTTGAAAATGCGTGGAAAGCTAAAGTCATTGACCGGACTGGTATGATTTTGGAGATTTTTGGCGCACGCGCTAATACACGGGAAGGGAAGTTGCAGGTTGAGCTTGCGGCGTCCAACTACCAGCGCGGGCGTTTGGTGCGGGCATGGACCCACCTTGAGCGCCAGCGTGCCACAGGTAAAACCGGCGGCCCCGGTGAAAAGCAGATCGAGCTTGATCGCCGCAAAATCAACGACAAGATTGCGCTGATCAAGAAGCAGATCGACCATATCCGCAACACGCGTGACCTTCAGCACCGTGCACGTGAAAAAGTGCCTTTCCCGCTGGTCGCCATTGTGGGGTATACAAACGCCGGAAAATCCACGCTTTTCAATACATTGACCGACGCCAAAGTGCTGGCAAAGGACATGCTGTTTGCGACACTTGATACAACTACGCGCGGCCTGGTGCTGCCCGGGGGCCGCAAAATCATGATGTCTGACACGGTCGGGTTCATTTCTGACCTTCCGACCGAGCTTGTGGCAGCCTTTAGGGCGACGCTAGAACAAGTCACGCAGGCGGCCCTTATCTTGCATGTGCAAGACGTGAGTGACACGGAGCATACGCTGCGCCGCCGTGACGTTCTGGATGTGCTTGAAAAGCTGGGCGTGCCGGCGGACGCCACCAATGTGATTGATGTTTATAACAAAATCGACCTGCTTCCTAAACGGCTGGCCGCAGGCTGGAAAAAATATTCCGATCGGTCCATTGCTGTTTCAGCCGTCAGCGGTGAGGGGTTGGATGGGCTTTTGAACCTTATCAAACGCCATCTGGACCATGACCGCACCGAATATGCCATCAAACTGCCTGTCAGTGATGGAAAGTGGCTGGCATGGTTGCACCAGCATGGCGAGATTATCAGCGATAAGACCCGCCTGCAGACGCGTAGCCTCAAGGTTATGCTATCGGAAGCCGATTACGCGCGCTTCGAGCAGGCCCGCGCTTCCAAATAACATAACGCGTACAATGGTGCATGTCGGGTCACGCTTGTTTGCGGGTCAGGTCACGCGGTCTTGCGTTCTTTGGCCTTTACGGTGTTCCAATGGGCATCCATATCATCTAAAGTGGCTTTGCCAAATTCCTGAGAATTTGCTTTCATTAAATCCTCCACTCTATTGAATCGATTTATAAATTTATCGCTTGCTTTACGCAATGCTACCTCGGCATCAACGTCTAAATGCTCGGCCAGTACACAGGCAGCGAACAGGATATCCCCAAGTTCTTCCACAAGGTTATCCCGATCCTTATTTGCGACAGCTTGCTTCAGTTCAGCAATTTCTTCTTCTATTTTGTCGAACACCATATCGGCTGCAGGCCAATCAAACCCTACCTTTGCAACCTTACGGTGGATTTTTTGGGCGCGCATCAAAGCGGGCAGCCCGCGGGTCACGCTATCGAGCAGGTGGGTGGTGCCTTTGGCCGCCTTTTCTTTTTCCTTTTGTGCATTCCAAATGGTCATCACGGCTTCGGCGTCGGCGGCTGTCTGGTCACCAAAGACGTGGGGGTGGCGGCTGACGAGTTTGTCGGCTTCCGCTTGGGCGACTTCATCAATATTGAACAGGCCTTTTTCGGTCGCCATCTGGCTCTGGAAAACGACCTGCAGCAACAGGTCGCCCAGCTCTTCTTTGAAGTCGGCCATATCGCCGCGCTCGACCGCGTCGGCCACTTCGTAGGCTTCTTCGATTGTATAGGGGGTGATGGATTCAAATGTTTGTTTTAAATCCCACGGGCAGCCGCCATTTGGGTCGCGCAGGCGCGCCATGACTTCGATGAGTGCTTTGATGCCTTGCAGGTGCATATGCTTGTATCCTCAGGTTTTGCGCGTAATTCGGTATACTGTGGCGGGCGGTATATTTGCAACCGTGTAGCCGATTTTGGTGGCTTTGAGGTTTAGGCGTTCAAGCACAATACGGGGTACAGGGCAGGCGGGGCCGTAGGTGAATTGGTAAAATGCGCCGCCTTCACGCAGCGCCATGAATGCGCTGTTCATGACGCCCATGATTACGCGGCTGGGCATCGATAATAGCGGCAAGCCGCTGATGACCGCGCCATGCTTCATGCCACCCGCCAGTTTTTCAATACGATTGATTTTGGATGCATCCATGCACAGAACGCGGGAGGCGGGAAAACGGATGCTGAGCATTTTTGCAAAGTCGGCGTTATTTTCGATCAATGTGATATCGCTGCTGGCAATACCGCGCTTCAGGATGGCGTGTGTGAGAACGCCTGTGCCGGGCCCGAGTTCGATGATAGGGCCTGAATTTTGCGTTATCTCGGACGTCATGAGGTCGGCCAATGCGGGGCCTGAGGGCGTAAGTGCGCCTATGTTACGGGCATCGGTCGTCCATAGTTTCAGGAAGGTGAAAGCATCGTGTGCCGCGGCACTGGTACGGCGTATGCGCGCGGCTAAGGCCATTTGGGTCCGGCAATAAGGATATGCGTTGATGCAACTTCACCCTGTATGCACTTCGGGCGCGTGCAATGCCACATTTCATTATGAACGGTGCACAAGGATAAAATTTGCTTTTTGCTCTTCATTTCCCTAACTTAACTCACAACGCAAGACCCTTTCTGCGTGTTTGTTCAACCACAGCTAGGAGCCATGCCATGGGCCTCAAAACTATATTTACGCTTTCTCTCGTCGCCGGAGCCGTTGTCTACGGCGCTAAAGAAACCAAATCTCAGGTTTTCTATCAATGTGATGGGCGGTTCGGCCATGCCGAGCTTGTTAATCCAGATCGTTATAGCGGGCATTCAAACCTGCATATAGCGATGACATCACCGGATGGGCAGGTGCGTCGCTATGAAGCGCTTGCATCGCCATTGCTTGCAGATGATGTCGAGCAATTGTGCCGCACGGGTAAAGCTGCTCCGGGGTTACGTCTGAGAAGCTAAGGGTTCGCGCCTTTGTATCTTCTTTGCGCGTGCGCATTTCTGAATTTCATTGAAACCTAGCCATGCCCATAACGCAAGAGTGATAATATATATTATGGGAAATAATATATTATTTTAGGATCAATGGGTTATCAGGTTTGCGGCTCGGCCGCTAATGGTTTGGCTTGGTAGTCCATTGACTTTGTCTTGTCGGATTCGATCTGGCTTGGATGCGCTTTCCTGAATGTCTGCATCAGCTGCATGTAATCGACTTCCGTATAACGCTGCGTGGTGCTCAGCGATGCGTGGCCAAGCAATTCCTGAACTTCACGCAGATTCAAACCTTCGCCTAGCAAATGCGTCGCGTAACTATGCCTGAGTGCATGTGGTGTTGCTTTGTCGCCAAGGCCTAGCTGTACGCGTAACTGGCGCATATGCTTTTGCACCATGCCGGGATTGAGTTTTTTGCCCTGAAGCCCAAGGAAAAGCGGTCTTTCAGGTGTTTCGGCGTACGGACATGCGGCCCTGTACGCGGTTATAAGCCTGAATACTTCGGGTATTGTGGGTACTTCGCGCTGTTTCTGGCCCTTACCGGTAATGCGCATCACATCGGGCGCGCTTGCGACATCACGTACGGTCAGTGACAGGCCTTCGCTGATACGCAAGCCCGCCCCGTATAGCAAACCAAACAAAGCTATATCCCGCGCGGCTGTCCAGTCGGTCGCATCGGCCTTTATGGTGGCTAGCATTTCGAATATGCGCGGTGCCTCTAGTGGCCGTGGCACTTTATGCGGCGTTTTGGGCGTGGTCATGAGGCCCAGTGACGCGTTGTGCAACACGCCGTTACGATCCATCCATTTAAAGAATGTCCGTAAGGATGATAGTGCGCGTGCCCGTGTGGCGGCCATATTGCCGGCCATGGCTTTTTTTGACAGATAGCTGCGGAAATCCCTTAAAGCGGCATCCGATATATGGCGCAAAGCCACGGCTTCGCCCGTGTGTGCGGCCATGAAGCCTAGAAACTGGCGGATATCACTTTCATAGGCGCGCAAAGTGTTTGGTGAAACATGCCTTTCGGATGCCAAGGCCGACAGCCATGCGCTAACCGTTTCCAGCAAATCCGGCTGGCAAAGACCATCAAGTGTTTTGGCGTTTAAGCCGGTATGTCCAACCATATCCGGAAGCAGCGTTCGGCCACGCGGGCGAGGAAGCCGATGAGTTCGGTCCCCTGCCCGTCGCGGAACATTTCTGGGTCGCGCGAGCCAAAGCACAGCACGGCTGGCGGTGTTTTCATCGATATATCAACGCGCAGCACAGCCTGCGAGCGTACAAGGCGTGCGCCGCCGCCATAAATGGCTTCAGCGCCATGAATGTCTGATTGCAGGATAACTTGATTGATGCCCATCCATTCGCTGATCGTGCCCATGGGCACAACGCGGATTCCGGAAGCTGAAATATTCGGAATTTCCTGCTCGTTTGTTTCAATGACCATGACGGCAATATCGACATCGAGAATGGTTGCGAGGTCCATTGTGATGGCCTGCACGAATTCGGGGAAGTTGCGGGCCTCAAGCAGGCGCAATGTCGCTTCATGAATGCGGGTGACGCTATTCATGTTGAGGCGGCTAACCTCGATAATGTCGCGCGTGGTTTCAAGCACGGCGTCTTTGTCTTTTTTCAGGCGTTGAACCATGTAATGCTGAAAATCAGCCACGCCACGACCCATATTTTCCTTGGGCGGGTGCAACAGCTCAATGGCTTCCGGATGTTTTTGCAGGAAGGCAGGGTTCTGTTTCAGCCAGTCGATAATGGCGTCTGGTGTCAGGGAATCATTGGAGGTTTTGCTGGTCATCATGGGCTTTGTTTTCTGCGATTCAACAAATCACAGTCTACCATAAGCCCTGATGGAACCTATACCGTCAAAACGCGTTTTATACGTTCAACTGTCATCAACGGGAAACGTGCGGCAATACGTGCGTGTACGTTAGGATTACGAAGGCTTTGGCGGCGTGGCGAGAGCATCGCATCAATTTGCGTTTTAACGGCAGCAGGGCCACCGGCCAAACGATGGTTTTCAAGTTGGCAAATTGTCAGTGCCACGGCTACATCCTGGCGACCATAGAGCATGAATTTATCGGACAAGGATAATTTGCCTTCAGGAACCGCAGATGCGCGCGTATCCGCTTCGATATCTGGCCCCAAAAACAATTTGGCGGCTTTTTCAGCTTTTTCTATATCTTCCAACGTTGAGCCACAAGCTGCGGCAAAGATCCCTTTGGAGAGGTTACGGTAAATTTGTTGCTCGACGCCATCGGTAAAGGGCGTTGCAAAAGATTCATCTAACTGGCGTGCTGTTGAGTCGAACATGGGCTTTCCTTAAATTTAAGCTCATGTTTGTTTAACCATACAATACGGCAAATGTTTGACGATGATGTGCAAAATCCGCGTCAAACGGCCCTTTTTAGCAGTTTTCAGATATGAATCGGGCGGCCATCAACGGCTAGCGCCGCTTCCTTGACTGCTTCGTTCAAAGTTGGGTGCGCGTGGCAGGTGCGGGCTATGTCTTCGGCGGATGCGCCGAATTCCATGGCCAGTACACACTCGGCAATTATGGTGCCGGCTTCGGCCCCAATAATATGTACGCCTAAAACACGGTCTGTTTTGGCATCGGCCAGAATTTTGACGAAGCCGTCGGTTGCGGCCATTGCACGTGCACGGCCGTTGGCCATGAACGGGAATTTGCCGACTTTGTAGGCTACGCCCGCTTCCTTGAGTTGCTCTTCCGTTTGGCCGACGTTAGCAATTTCAGGGTATGTGTAGACCACACCGGGGATAAGGTTGTAATCGATATGGCCTGTTTGCCCCGCCAGTATTTCAGCCAGAATAACGCCTTCATCTTCGGCTTTGTGGGCCAGCATGGGGCCGATGATTGCATCGCCAATGGCATAGATGCCTTTGATGTTGGTCTGGAAGTGGCCATCGGTTTCAACGCGGCCGCGTTTATCAAGAGTTATACCCAGCTTTTCAAGGCCAAGGCTTGCGGTATGCGGCTTGCGGCCAACGGCCACCAGCACGACATCACCCGCCATGGTCTCGGCGGTACCGCCTGCTGCAGGCTCAATTTTAAGTGTTACGCCTTTTTTGTCAGGTGTGGCAGCCGTCACTTTTGATGAAAGCTTGAAAGTGATGCCCTGTTTTTCAAAGATGCGCTGCGCGGCCTTTGCGACTTCGAGGTCCATGCCCGGCATAATGCGGTCCAGATATTCGATAACGGTTACTTTTGCACCCAAACGGCGCCAAACGGTGCCGAGTTCAAGGCCGATAACGCCAGCGCCTATTACGATCAAGTGGTCAGGTACTTTGGCGAGTTCAAGAGCGCCGGTTGAGGATACGATTTGTTTTTCATCAATACTGATGCCGGGTAGCGGGGTTACATCGGAGCCTGTGGCAATAACGATGTGTTTGGCTGAATAGATTTCGCCATTAACAGCAACTTGCCCTGCGGCCGGAATGGTTCCCTCACCTTTGAGCCAGTCGATCTTATTCTTTTTGAAAAGGAATTCGATGCCTTTGGTGTTGTCGGCAACAACCTTGTTTTTGTGCGCCATCATGCCCGGTAGGTTGAGGGCCAAGCCCGATACCTTGATGCCCATATCTGCAAAATGGTGGCCAGCACCTTCGTATTTTTCGGATGCGCTTAGCAGCGCTTTTGATGGAATGCAGCCAACGTTCAGGCAGGTGCCACCCAAAGCCGCGCGTTTTTCAACGCAGGCAGTTTTCAGGCCAAGCTGTGCCGCGCGGATTGCGCAGACATAGCCACCGGGGCCGGCGCCGATAACGATCACATCATAGGATTTGGCGGAGTTCTGGTCGGACATGTGGGAGCTTCCTTCGCATTTGTAGACGCGACAGAATTAGCTCATCCAGCTTCGTTTAACAAGGGTATCAGGCGACGCGGATAGCTGGTTTTCTAACCGGTGCCGGATGCAAGCCACCTTGCGGGATGTATATTTGCATCCCCGGCTCGTTGGCCATGGCGAGGCGCGAGGCTTTGAGGATTTCCAAGGCTTCGTCAGTTGTGTCGACTACATGAACATTTAGGCGCTTCTTTTCGCTATCGCACATCATGGCGACCAGCGGGTCAAAAGCGCGCAGGCCGTCAACCACTTGGTTTACAATAATGATAGGGCGGTGGATTGTTGGGGTTAGGCCCCATTCGCGCATCAGCAGCGATGCCGCAATTTCCTGTATGGACCCTGCGCCGCCAGCCAGCAGGATTTCACCGTCGGTATTTTGCAAATGCGCCATGCGTTGTTCGATTGTTTCCAAAATCAGCGCGTATTCGTTATCAGGGTGCCAGCCGCCTTCACGCTCGAACGTGTCGTGGCACTGGAAGCTGGAGACGTGATTACGGGGCATTGCCTGGCCAGGACGGGTTTTTTTCCAGTGGCGGCGGAAATTATGGACGCCTTCTGATGTCTGGCGCATAACGCCTTCGCGGCTGCCCCCGCCATTGATAAGTGCGAAGCCCTCACCGGCCATTTTCGTTGTGAAACGCAGCGCTTCCTTGCTGGCGGCGGTTTCATCGCCCAAGGATGCCGAGCAATAGATGGTTACGCGGAACAAATCATCAGGCACTTTCACGGCGCCTTCTTTTTCAAGCACCGGTTTTTCGGTGATCGTCGGGCGGATGTACCTTGCGCGATGTGATTTGAGGGCGCGTTTGAGCGAGACAATGGTGCCGTTATCATCAATCACGTTTTCGCGCGGGGCGCGGATGGTTGTTGCCATCAATTCAAAACGGTCACCAAGTAGAGCGGTTTTGTTGAGGTGGCTGAAAATGTCGCTTTGGTCTTTCCAGCTTTTCTGACTCGCCCAGTCGGCTATACCGAAGAATTTCGTGGCAATTGCTTTGTCGTGAACCTGTTTGCCAACTACGAGCGAGAAATAGAACAGGGTTTTGAGCCATTTGACCCCAGGCATATACTGCATTTGAGGGTTATCTGGCGTGAGCAAGAAGCCGTCGGCATCTTTGTAAAGCGTACGCATTTTCTCCAGTGCGCTATCGACTGCCTGACGGTTGCTGTCGTCACAGCGCGCAAAAGGCGCGATAATGTTTCTAGGTTTGGCATGCCTGCCAACATCGTACGTGCCGTTGCTACCAGTCAGAATTCTGAAAGAGCCGTTCAGCGCATTGCTGACACGACGCGGCAGATGCGAGATGCCATGGCCCATGAGATTAGGGAATAGTGTATAAAAATCGGCCAGCTTGAAAGGCGGTTCATCACGCGCTTCTTCGCCGAATTTGCGTGAAAGGCGCTGTGGTTTTTTGGCATGCTCTGGAATATCTGTTAGTTGGCCCATGGCGCGAAGTGCCAGTGCCATTTCGCTGCTGGTGGCCGTGTAGTGCGGTATTTGTGCCTTGGTACGCAGGTTATCAAAAGGCGTGTCTACGGGGTTGTAAACAGTTGGCGCTTCAAAATAATCGGATTGGGTGGTCATGCCTGCGGGGCGCGGTTCGGTCAGCGCGATACTGCGTGTGCGGCCAAAGGTTGCGAGGTAGCGCAAATCGTTTGCCGGGTCTTGCAGCCAGTCAAGACGGACAAGTACATAGCAGGCGGTATCTTCGATTGTGTTATCAGGCATCTGGCCTGTTTCAGCCATTATTTCGTTGTTTGCTTGACCCAGCATTCCGCTGAACAAACCTTCGCGCGATGTAACCTTAAATACGGGGGCTAGTTCAGCGCCGGGGGCTGGCTTACGTTCGTATGGGTTAAGTAACGGGCGCACGGGGTCAAATGCGGTTGTTTTAATGATGCGCTGGTCTTTGAAACCGAAGCCGCGGTCATCGACCAGAAGCCAGACATTTTCGGGTTTCAGTTTGCTGCCGCATAGGCTTTTGACAGCGTTATCGTAGCCCACATCGCCTAGGATGCGCGATTGCGTTGCGCGCATTTTCTCAAGATTATTCCCCTCGAAGCTGCGACTTTCTTCGTCTGCCTCGCGCGGCTTGATATCGATTGCCGCATTGAGGGGCATGACATCGACCTGCGCATGCATTGCATCAAGAATTTGGCCGACTTCAACCGATTTGTGTGAGCTGCCCGAGCAGACATAAATGCGGTCACCCTGCTGTATGGGCGCTTGAAAACGATTTGGTGCAGCGTCGATAGTCGCGATCTCGCCCATATCGATTAGAGCATGCAGAGTGCTGTCTTCCTCGCGGTTGCGATTGATGCCGCCGGGGAAGTAAGTAACCGCGATATTAAGAGAAGCCAGTGTTTTAGGGTCTGTTTTGTTGAGCCCCAGATAGGTCATTACGGGGTTCCAGAATTCGTTATGCGTATTCTGGATGATGAGTTTGGTTCTGAGTGCGCGGGAATCACCTTGTGCTTTACCCTTTAAAATATGAAGCGCCTGACGCAGGCCATGGATGTCTGAGCGCGTCAGAATGAGGGCTGCAGCATCGTCGCAGACATCAAGCGGGTCATGGGAATCAAAAACGCCTTCCTGTGAAGAAAGGCGTCGGAAGAACGGATCAAGGCCAAGGACCTTATAATTGCGGACCCCCGCAGGCCCCGCCGCATTATCTATATTCTCCTTACGGGCCATAAGCTCGGCCGAGATGGGGTGTACGGAAGTTACGCCCTTGATGGTTTCCATTGAAACTTCAGTGCCATCATGGAGGCGGGCCGTTTTGCCGATTTCGTCAGGGCGGATCACATAGGATGCGACTGACTCTATTAAGAATCCACCATCCCACATGCGTTTCATCTGGTCGTACAGGGCGCGGGGGTATTTGTCCGGCTTGCCGCCGCGGGCGATTTGTTCGACTGGTTCTAAAATGTCGTCGATGCGACTTACCATGTCGCCTAAATTGATTAATCCCTGTTTTATCCCTGTGTGTGGCATCTGTGTCCCATCACGCGTTTTTAATAATTATGACAATCTATAGTGGTCTGCCTTGTGTTTTGTAAAGATATTATTTTTCTTATCCGTACTTTAGTTAGGCACCGCCCCAATCTTCAAGCCAAAGATCTGGTTTTTCCGCAATAAACTTTTTACACAAGGCAATGCAGTCCGGATCGTTCACTTCGATCACTTCGACCCCGCGTTCGCGCAATAAAACTTCGTTACCCTTTGAATTGGTCGTATCGCCTACAACCACGCGCTGGATTTTGAACTGCAAAATCGTACCCGTGCACATCATGCAGGGGCTTAGAGTTGTGTACATGGTGGTGTTGCGGCGGCTTGTCATGCGGCCTGCGGCGCGCATTGCAGCCATTTCGCCGTGGATGATGGGGTTGCCTTCCTGTACGAGTGCGTTGTGCCCCTCGCCCAAGATTTCGCCAGTCTCGTTATCGACGATGACGCCGCCTATAGGGCAGCCGCCTTCGTTGTAGCCTTTAAGTGCCTGTTGGTAGGCGCGTGCCATAAATTTTTTGTGATCGAGCTGCATTTTTCCCGTCCCTTGGAACTTTTTTGTACCTGTATTTTGCGGCCCACTATTGATGCCACCTGGCTTTTGGTCAAGGCCATATATTGGGTTTTGAAATCCCTCCAAAAGCGGTATTCTGTTTGTCTTCTTTTTGAATGGAATCTGCGGCTTGAACGAGATTGACCTTATCGTTGCACGGATGCAGGACGCGGTTGACGTTGTCCTGACCAGTGAACATGAAACCAGCCGCGTCGCCGCCTGTGTTTTTAACCCAGCTGACCCTACATGTGCTCCTGTATCGGCCGTCAACAGCCGCCCTGCCTGTTTGCATGGGCATTTCGCGTGGGATGCGCGGCTGGGCAGCAGCAGCCAGTATGTGCATGCCGAGGTGATGGCCCTCGCCCATTTCAAAGGGCCGCTACGCGGCAGTCATTTATGTGTCACTGACCCGTTCTGCCCCAACTGTGCGAAGAACATGGCCGAGGCCGGCGTGCGCACAGTTTATATTGACCATAAGGGCTTTCAGAAAGATTTTATCGCGCGGAATGGCGATGAATTCGCATCCATGTCGATGCTGATTGCTGAAAAGGCAGGCATTAGCGTTCATATGGTCAACCGCAAGGAACGGACCGTTACGCCTATTCTGACCCAGCTTGCACAAACCCGCCCAAGCCCGTCCGCTATTGAGTTTTTCGATATTGATGATGGCATGACGCCGGAAGCCGCTATGGCCACTTTTAAAAAGCGTCTTGGTGGGCGTGAAACATGGGCCACCGCCTTTGTGCGCGAACCGGATGGAACCCCCCGCGGCCTTCTGGTGTTTGAAGCATTGCCACCCGGTATTACGCCCGAGGATTTTAAAGCCCGTGATACGAGCGCTACCGGTAAATATCGTTTTCCGCTGGACCCGTTAACAAGGCTTTTGATTACCGTGCGCCGTATGGGTTTCACGTTTCTGGACCCTCGCATAGGTACCGCGCGGGTACCTTCGTCGCGGGCGCTTGTGAATGCGCTTGGGTTTGACGTAAACCGTTTTATACTGGCTTCGCATTTGCCGGACCATGATGCCACTGGCGCCGCCGCCATAGCGTTACTTGAAGATAAAAAACTGATCACAATCGAGGATTTGCCATGAAAACACGTTTCTATTCCTGCTTGCTTTCTGTGTCTTTGCTTATGGGGTCAGCCAGTGCGATTGCCTGTGATGACGGCACACATGAAAGCCGTGCATCGCACGGCGCGGCTGCTAGCCACAAAATGACACTGGTGAGCGATGTGCCTGATGCATCCATTACCACTGCCAATAGCAATACAGGTGCCGATGCCGTGCCCCCGCCTCCAATGGCTGTTGAGGGTAGTGTTGGTGGCCATGAGGGTCACGACATGCAAAAGGGTGATGCCATGGTCGCCCCCTCGCCCAAGGCCTGCCCGCATCAGGATTGGGTCGGTAAAAAAGTGTCTGACATTGATATGAAGCCGATCAAAACTCCGATCCGCGTGCTTTCGCCTAACGGTGCCGCCACGATGGATTACAACCCTGATCGTCTGAACGTCATTCGTGATGAAAAAACGGACCTCATACTCGAGGTCCGCTGCGGGTAGTCAGGTTTACATGCTTTCTTGGGGTCAGACGCCGCGGCCAATACCATAATAGGCAATGCCGTGGGCCTTCTGGCGTCTGGGGTCATAGATATTTCGGCCATCGAATATAACCGCGTGTTTCATGCGTTTTTTGAGATCGTCGCTATCAATGGCCTGAAATTCTTTCCATTCAGTTACAACCACAAGGCCGTCTGCATCATTCAATGCATCGCTGGCGTTTTTGCATAAAATAAGGTCGGGGCGGGTGCCGTAAATGCGTTGGCATTCTTCCATCGCTTTGGGGTCATAGGCCTGCACTTTGGCGCCGCGTGCCCATAAGGCTTCCATGATCGCGCGGCTTGGTGCCTCGCGCATGTCATCCGTGGCCGGTTTAAAGGCCAAACCCCAGATGGCGAATGTTTTACCTGCCAAATCTTTGGTGCCGAAATGCTTGTCGATTTTATCGACCAACACAGTTTTCTGGCGTTCGTTTACGTCTTCCACGGCTTCGACCAGTGTTGCGGGTACGCCCTTTTTGCGGCCCATGGCGGCAAGCGCCTTCACGTCTTTGGGGAAGCAGGAGCCGCCGTAACCGGCACCGGGGTAAATGAAGTGGTAACCGATGCGCGCGTCGGACCCGATGCCGATACGCACCTGTTCAATATCGGCGCCTAAGGCGTCGGCCAGGTTTGAAAGCTCGTTCATGAAGCTGATTTTGGTGGCCAGCATGGCGTTGGCTGCATATTTGGTAAGCTCAGCCGAGCGGATGTCCATTTCCACCATCCGGTTGGACCGGCGGTTGAAGGGGGCGTAAATTTCGCGCAATACCTCAGCCGTCTCGCGGTTAGATATACCAACAACGATACGGTCTGGCTTTTCAAAATCCTCGATCGCGTTGCCTTCCTTCAAAAACTCGGGGTTGGAGGCGATATCGAATGTGACTGTTTTGTTTTGGGCGCTCAGGGTGTGCGTCATCACATCGCGCACCTGATCGGCCGAGCCTACGGGCACGGTTGATTTTGTCACGACCGTTTTATGGTCAGTCATATATATCGCAATGGTTTTGGCCACGGCCAGCACGGCGGATATATCGGCTGAGCCGTCTTCATCAGGCGGGGTGCCAACAGCTATGAAAATAACTTTACCGTGGTCGACGCCGGCTTGGGCATCGGTTGTAAAGTGCAGGCGGCCTGCTTTGGCGTTGGTTTCGATTTTATCATCGAGGCCGGGTTCGTATATGGGCACTTCACCGCGCTTGAGTGCTTCGATTTTATCGGCATCTCTGTCCACGCACATGACATTGTGACCAATGTCGGCAAGACATGCACCGGTAACCAGACCAACGTAACCTGAACCAAAAATCGTGAGCTTCATGGCGGTGTTTATACCTTAGCCTTGTTATGGATGCTAGTAGGCTAGAATTAAGCCGATTTGCGGCTTTTTTTTGCCACGGCCTGAGTTATGGGCTGTTCTAGCAGCGGTTTTAGGTAGTGCCCTGTGTAGCTGGCTTTTATTGCGGCCATCTCCTCAGGGGTGCCGGTGGCCAGCACCTCACCGCCCTTGTTGCCGCCTTCGGGACCGATATCGATGATCCAATCAGCCGTTTTGATGACATCAAGGTTGTGTTCGATCACCAGAACTGTGTTGCCTTGGTCAACGAGGGTGTGCAGAACTTCTAGCAGGCGTTTGACGTCTTCGAAATGGAGGCCGGTTGTCGGTTCATCGAGAATATACAGCGTCTGCCCCGTGGAACGGCGCGCAAGTTCTTTCGACAGTTTGACGCGCTGCGCCTCGCCGCCCGAGAGGGTGGTGGCCGCCTGCCCTACCTGAATGTAGCCAAGGCCCACTTCTTCCATCGTTTCCATTTTGGTGCGGATGGACGGCACGGCTTTGAAGAATTTGGCGGCTTCCTCGATCGTCATATCCAATACGTCGGATATCGATTTATCGCGGAATTTTACCTCGAGCGTTTCGCGGTTGTAGCGTTTGCCGTGGCAGGAATCGCAGGTCACGTACACATCAGGCAGGAAGTGCATTTCGATTTTAATAACGCCGTCACCCTGGCAGGATTCGCAGCGCCCGCCTTTGACGTTGAAGCTGAAGCGCCCCGCATCGTAACCGCGTGCCTTGGCTTCGGGTAGACCCGCAAACCATTCACGGATAGGCGTAAATGCGCCCGTATAGGTAGCGGGGTTGGAACGCGGGGTGCGCCCAATGGGCGACTGGTCGATATCGATAACCTTATCGATGAATTGTAGGCCTTTTATTTCCTTATGCGGGGCGGGTACGTCGCTCGCGTCATTCAAGGTACGCGCGACAGCCTTATAAAGCGTGTCGAGCACGAGGGTTGATTTACCCGAGCCTGATACGCCCGTGACGCAGGTAAACGTGCCCAGCGGTATATCGACACTCACGTTTTTAAGGTTGTTACCAGTAGCGCCTTTGACCTGAATAAACTGCTTGGGTTTGCCCTTGCGGCGTACTGCCGGTACGGGGATGGATTTGCGCCCTGTCATGTAATCGGCTGTTAGGCTATTCTTATTGGCAAACACCTGGGTTGGTGTGCCTTGGGCCACGATATTGCCGCCATGCACGCCTGCCCCTGGGCCCATATCGATCAGGTAATCAGCGGCACGAATAGCATCTTCGTCGTGTTCGACCACAAGCACCGTGTTGCCCAAGTCACGCAGGCGGCGCAGGGTATCGAGCAGGCGGTTATTGTCGCGCTGGTGTAAACCAATGGATGGTTCATCAAGTACGTACAATACACCCGTGAGGCCGGAGCCAATTTGGCTTGCAAGCCTGATGCGCTGGGATTCCCCGCCTGACAGCGTGCCTGATGCGCGGCCGAGCGAGAGGTAATCGAGCCCCACACTTGTAAGGAAGGTCAGGCGGTCATTGATTTCTTTTAAAATGCGCGCGGCAATTTCGTTTTGCTTGGCTGTCAGCTTCTTAGGCAAAGCGCCAAACCATGCCTGTGCATCGCCAATCGCTAGTTCGGTTGCTTGCGATATATTGAATTTATTGATTTTGACGCTCAAGGCCTCAGGTTTCAGGCGTGCGCCATTGCAGGATTCGCAGTGGGCGCTTGTCTGGTAGCGGCCAATTTCTTCCTGTGCCTTGGTACTGTCAGTTTCAAGAAGGCGGCGCTGGAGGGATGGTATGACCCCTTCGAATGGCTTGTTACTCTTCCAAGTGCTCTCAGTTTTACTGTGGTAGGTGATGGCGATTGGTTCATCGCCCGACCCGTACATCACCAGTTTCTGGTGTTCGGGCTTTAGCTTTTCCCATGGCATATCCATACGGAATTTATAGTGCTTGGCGACAGCCTCGAGCGCCTGCACATAAAACGGCGCAAATGATTTGGACCACGGCTCGATTGCGCCCTTGGCCAATGATTTTGTTGGGTCGGGGACGATGAGTTTTTCGTCCATATACATTTTTTCACCCAAACCATCGCAAGCAGGGCACGCCCCGTGCGGCGAGTTGAACGAGAATAGCCGAGGCTCGATTTCGGCAATGGTGAAACCTGATACAGGGCATGCGAACTTTTCAGAGAACAGGGTTTCGGTTGCGTCATCGGCATTTTCGACAATCACGAGGCCATCTGCCAGACGCAGGGCTGTTTCAAGGCTGTCAGCTAGACGGTTGCCCAAGTCGTTTTTCAGGACCAGACGATCCACAACAATTGAGATGTCGTGTTTGAATTTTTTATCGAGGGTCGGAATAGTTTCGAGGTCAATAATTTTTCCGTCAATTTTGGCGCGTTGGAAACCCTTGGCGCGCAGTTCGGTCAGTTCTTTTTTGTATTCGCCCTTACGGCCGCGTACGATGGGCGCCATAATGTAAAGACGTGTGCCATCGCCCATGGCCATGATGCGGTCGACCATCATTGATACGGTCTGGCTTTCAATAGGTAGGCCCGTTGCTGGCGAATAGGGTATGCCAACGCGCGCCCATAAAAGGCGCATGTAGTCATATATCTCGGTCACAGTGCCGACCGTGGAACGTGGATTGCGAGAGGTTGTTTTTTGTTCAATGGAAATGGCGGGCGATAGGCCGTCAATGGAATCGACATCCGGCTTTTGCATCAACTCGAGGAATTGGCGGGCATAAGCCGAGAGGGATTCGACGTAACGGCGCTGGCCTTCCGCATAGATGGTATCGAATGCGAGAGACGATTTGCCCGAACCTGAAAGCCCCGTGATCACGACAAGTGAGTCACGAGGCATCTCGATGTTGATGTTCTTTAAGTTGTGTTCCCGCGCGCCGCGGACCGTCAAATATTTCATTGGTCCATATATAGGCGGATGCTTTTATATTTCCAGTATTTACTGCTGGGGTTGTTCCTGCATCGGGGTGATGTTGTTTTCCTGCACTTTGATGACAAACTTTTTCAGGGCATCGGCCACGGCGGGCTGAACAAGGGCCTGATAAGTTGGCATTTTTTTGCGCGCCGACTGGCCTTCAGGCGATGCGAAGAACTTGACCATGACCTTGAGTTCATCGGAGGTGAAGGTTTTGGCAATCGCATCCTCCGATGCTTTGCGAAGGGCTGCGTAGTCGATATTTTTATCTGCAATCGAGCGGAACAGCACGCGCTGGTCCGTCAAAATGCGCGATGACATTTGTTCGACAGCTTCTTTAATTTCATCGTCAATTGGCACGGCTGCCGCATATTGCTTGGCTAGCTCCAGATGGGCGGGCGATGTATCGGTTACGATTTCAGGCTTTTCCTCTGCCATCACGGGAAGTGTGAAGGCAATTAAAACTAGAAATGTAAAAATACCGGTTTTTACCAGATCAGAACGGAATATCGTCATCGAAGTCACTGCCCCCTTTTGGTGATTGCCATTGTCCGCCGCCAGAGGCTGCTGCCGCTTGTGGCGCGCCCATGCCTGCATTGTCGTTATTATAGGATGCCCCACCGGATGCTTTTGTGTCCAGCATCGTGAGTTCGCCACGATAAGGGCGCAGAACGACTTCGGTCGAATATTTCTCAAGACCTGCCTGGTCTGTCCATTTGCGGGTTTCAAGCTGGCCTTCAATAAAAACCTTGGCGCCTTTTTTAAGGTAGTTTTCGCAAACCTTGATGATGTTTTCGTTGAAAACGACAACGCGGTGCCATTCTGTTTTCTCTTTACGCTCACCGGATGCCTTGTCGTTCCAGCTTTCGGATGTGGCGACTGACAGGTTGCAGACCTTACTGCCGTTTTGCATCGTTTTGACTTCCGGATCGCGACCCAGATTACCGATGAGCATTACCTTGTTTACGCTGCCTGCCATGTCACTTCTCCTTAATCTTTCCGTGCTAAATACCGTGCTATATGTGGTGCCCCAGGAGGGACTTGAACCCCCACTCCGTTAGGAATCCGATTTTGAGTCGGACGCGTCTACCATTCCACCACTGGGGCTTAATTCCCGCTGATAATACTCAAGACCTTGCGTACTTCAAGCAGCCTTTGCGCTTAATTCACCTGAAGTTGCCAAAAATCTGTCGGCTTCCAAGGCTGCCATGCAGCCCATACCTGCTGCCGTCACGGCTTGGCGGTATACATGGTCCTTCACATCGCCTGCGGCATAAATGCCGGGGATGGCGGTTGCCGTGGAATCTGGTGCCGTTTTGAGGTAGCCGGATTCGTCCATATCCAGCTTTCCTTTGAAGATGCCTGTCGCTGGGGAGTGGCCGATGGCTACAAATAGCCCATTGAACGGCACTTCCTGTGTGGCGCCTGTCTTGACGTTTTTAAGACGCAGGCCTGTCATGCCTGGAACATCGCCGGCCCCGCGGGCTACGCCCAGAATTTCATCAATAGCGTGGTCCCAGATAACTTTGACGTTTGGTTTTGCGAATAGACGGTCTTGCAAAATACGCTCTGATCTCAGGCTGTCGCGGCGGTGAATAAGGGTCACTGTTTTGGCGATGTTTGAGAGGTACAAAGCTTCCTCAACGGCCGAGTTGCCGCCACCCACGACGGCCACATCCTGCCCCTTGAAGAAAAAGCCATCGCATGTGGCACAGGCGGAAACGCCCAAGCCTTTGAATGTTTCCTCCGAGGGAATACCAAGCCATTTGGCCTGCGCGCCTGTGGCAATAATGACCGTCTGGGCAATGTAGGTGGCCCCGCCCTCGCCTTTGCATACAAACGGACGTTTGGTAACATCAATATCTGTCACGTAATCCCAGATCATTTTTGTGCCGACATGTTCGGCTTGCGCCTTCATTTGCTCCATCAGCCAAGGGCCTTGAATGGGGTCTTTGAAGCCGGGGTAATTTTCGACATCGGTGGTTATCATCAACTGGCCGCCGGGTTCATGGCCCTGTACCATCACAGGCGATAAATTGGCGCGCGCGGCGTAAATGGCGGCTGTATAGCCAGCAGGGCCAGAACCGATAATGAGGACCTTCGTTTCAATTATCTCAGACATTTTACGCTGCCTTTAGTGTCTTTTGGTTCATGCGGGCCGTAATGGCCTGTGCCACTATAGTGGCATCATTTAAGGGGATGTAAGACCAGCTTTCAATTTGTCCACGGAAAGGGCGGACGATGCCTTTTTCTTCCATTAGTTTATGGAAGGCATCAAAACGGTGCGAGCCCCCTTCAAGATCAACACGGTAAACAGGCTTACCCGTGGTAGCCGCCTCTGACATCATGGATACGCTGTCGGATGACACGATGATGGCGTCAGCCAGTGCCAAAAAACCTTCATAAGGGTTGTCGCCCATACCTGACCAAATATAAGCGCCAGTGCCTTCCAGCCATGCTTCAAGGATTGACTGGTTATAGGCTCCCGTGCGGCGTGAGGTTGTAACCATCAGGCCAGCCGTACGTTCACGCGCGATACGTTTTAAATTATCGCCCAATGCGCCAGCAACCTTGCCATTCATGCGGTAGGCGCGGCTATTGCCGCCAACCAGAACGGCTACGCGAGGGTGCGGTAGTTTTGCAAAAGACGCGGCCCATTTGGCTTCAGCTGCAGCCAGCCTTGCAGGCGTTATTTTGTTGGGGGCTGCCGTTGTCACAACCACATTGTCGCCACGGCCGGGGTCGTGCGCGGGGATGGCGATGAGGTCAAATTCGGCGCGGTGGACGCGTGGGTCCTGTAAATACGTCACAAAGGTCTGGCCTTTGCTGGCGCGTTTGATCCAGAGGGCTAAGCCCGCCGCCTTGCGGCCACCTGCAATCAGCAAATCAGGCCATGGGGCTTTGAGTTCATCGCCCTCGAAGCCATTGCCCACACCGCAATTGATGTAAGGCGCAAGCGCCTTCCAGGGTTGCTTCAACGTAAAGTGCTTGATGATGGGAGTGACCCCCAGAGCGTCGGCTACGCCCTGACATTGGCTTAACGTGCCAGTCAGGCCCTGCTCTACCAGTATCCAGACGATCATGTGTCGAGGAATGAGCGGAGTTTTTTGGAACGGCTCGGGTGCTTGAGCTTGCGCAGCGCCTTGGCTTCAATCTGGCGGATACGTTCGCGTGTAACACTGAACTGTTGGCCCACTTCTTCGAGCGTGTGGTCGGTGTTCATACCGATACCAAAACGCATACGCAAGACGCGCTCTTCGCGCGGGGTCAGCGTTGCCAGAATACGCGTTGTCGTTTCCTTCAAATTCGAATGGATAGCGGCTTCAAGCGGGTTGGTCGCGTTTTTGTCTTCGATGAAGTCACCGAGCGACGAGTCTTCTTCGTCACCGATAGGTGTTTCAAGGGAGACGGGTTCTTTCGCGATTTTTAGCACCTTACGCACTTTATCGAGCGGCATGTGCAGACGTTCGGCCAGTTCTTCCGGTGTCGGTTCGCGGCCCAGTTCGTGCATCATCTGGCGGCTGGTGCGCACCAGTTTGTTGATCGTCTCGATCATATGCACCGGAATACGGATGGTGCGTGCCTGATCGGCGATCGAGCGGGTGATGGCTTGGCGAATCCACCATGTCGCGTATGTCGAGAATTTATAGCCGCGGCGATATTCGAATTTATCGACGGCTTTCATGAGGCCGATGTTGCCTTCCTGAATCAGATCGAGGAATTGCAGACCACGGTTGGTGTATTTCTTGGCGATTGAAATAACGAGACGCAAGTTGGCCTCGATCATCTCTTTTTTCGCGCGGTTGCTCTCGCGCTCGCCTTTTTGCACTGTGGTCACAATGCGGCGGAATTCGGGGATAGGCAGGCCGGCTTCTTCTTGTGTAAGGGCAATTTCATCACGGATTTTCGTGATGTCGTCAGCACCTTTTTCAACAAACTTGGCCCAGCCTTTGGCAGCCAGTTTGGCTACTTTTTTGGTCCAGCTCGGGTCGACTTCGTGACCGTAATATTCTTTCAAAAAGTCTTCGCGTTTAACGCCGTTATCAACAGCAATGCGCATCAGTTTGCCTTCGAGGCCAACGAGGTTGCGGTTGATTTTGTAGAGGCGGTCCAGCAACTGGTCGATACGGGCATTGTTCAGATGAACATCGTTCATCTGTTTGACCATTTCATCCTTGGTCTTTTGGTACTTTTTTTCGACGTCCGGCTCTGGCTTTTTGCCGGCCTGCATTGTCTCAAGGCGCTTTTCCTGCGCGTTGGTCATCTGCTTATAGGTTTTCTCGATGGCGTGGAATTTTTCGAACACGCCGTCTTTGAGTTTTTGTTCCATGAGGATGAGGGACATACCGCCTTCATCTTCTTCGGATGCACCCTCGCCTTCGGCGGTTTCGCCTTCGGCCGGTTCTTCTTTTTCTTCTTCGGTGAATTCGGCGCCGCCCGTCAGGTCGTCAGGGTTGCCCTGACCGTCAGGCCCGTTGTTGTATGTGGCTTCAAGATCAATGATCTCGCGCAACAAAATGTCACCCTTTTGCAGGGCGTGGTACCAGGCGATGATGGATTCGATGGCCAGCGGGCTTTCGCAAATGCCGCCGATCATCATTTCGCGGCCGGCTTCGATGCGCTTGGCGATAGCAATTTCACCTTCGCGGGAGAGCAGCTTTACGGTGCCCATTTCGCGCAGGTACATGCGTACAGGGTCATCCGTACGGCCTAAGTCGTCGGAGGAGACGTTGCCCGAAATACCTTCGTTCTCTTCCTCTGACTTCTCTTCGTCTTCTTCTTTTTCTTCCTTGTCGGTCTCGGCCGATGCTTCCTCGCCGTCATCGCTATCGACAATGGTCAGGCCTGCATCTGCGATGTTGGACATGATGTCCTCGATCTGGTCGGACGAGAATTCCTCGGCAGGCAGGGCTGCGTTTAGCTGATCGTGGGTAATGAAACCGGCTTTTTTGCCTTTTTCAATCAGGGCCTTGGCAATTTTAGCCAGATTCCCTTTGCCACCCGCTGCCGATTCGTTGGCTGCGGTTTCGTTCTGTGCTGCTTTTGTTTTCGCTTTAACTGCTGCGCGCGCCACGGACGGTATCCCCTCAAAACTGTATCATTTGAACTGAGTACATATAATGGTTTAGCCAACAAAAGCAAACCTTTGTCAGTATCCAACCACAGCTTCCCTGAAGGTGGCCAAAGCCTGCATCGCATCTGACCCGTCGCGACCCGCATTGCCATGCATGCGTGCTGTGGCCATAACTGTTTGTAATTCCTCTGATAATCCGCTTTTTTTGAGTAGGTTTATCAAGGTTTCATGGTCCTGATCCGGTTCTTCTGACAGGGTATGAAGGATGGTCTGGCGCAGGGTATCAAGGCGCTTATCTTCCAAGGTAATGCGCCCCATCATATCTTCAATACTCGCAAATATTTCGGGGAAGCTGACAACAGCGGCCAAAGCGACCCTTGCGCGTATATCGCGGCCACGGACTTTTGGGTCGGGCAGGCGCACGGGGGCCTGTACGGGTTTGCGGGTTTTGTTGCCATAATTTCCACTACCCTGCCCTGCGCGGTTATTGCTAAAAGTCTTGTAAAACTTGTCTTTCAGGCCAGCATCGTACATTTTCTGAACCGACAAATCGGCGATTTTTGCGCAAGTATCGTGGATGGATTTTTGCAGGCCCGCCTTGCCTTCGGGCGTGTCGAAATGCCGCCCGTCGGTCAATGTGCGCCAGATCATATCGACCATCGGTATGGTTGCGGCCAGTACGGCGTTGAAGGCTTCGGGCCCGCGTGAACGAATCATGTCGTCGGGGTCCATGCCGTCGGGCATGAAGGCAAAGCGCGCGCTGCGCCCTGCCTGTAACTGAGGCAAAATACGGTCCATTGCGCGGGTGGCAGCGCGCTGGCCTGCGGCATCACCATCAAAGCACAGTATAGGTTCACGCACGCCGTTCATGTCGGCATCGGGGATCATAGACCACAGCGCGCCGATCTGCGCTTCGGTCAATGCTGTACCAAGCGGGGCCACTGCGCCCGTAAAGCCTGCCTGCCAAAGCGCAATGACATCGGCATAGCCTTCGCACACAATAACGGGCTGGCCACGGGCGGCGGCGGTACGGGCATGTGATTCGTTGTAGAGAATATGCCCCTTCTGGAATAACGGCGTCTCACCACTATTGAGGTATTTCGGTGGTTTTGGCTGGCCTTCGACTAAGGGGCGTAAATGTTCGGGCAGTACGCGGGCACCAAACGCAATGGTCTGGCCGCGCCGGTCGGTCACGGGGAACATCACGCGGTCACGGAAGAAGGCGAAGGGTGAGCCGCCGTCACGCGTGGAGACCTTGAACAGCCCCGCATCGACCATTTCCTGCATGATGAAGCCCGCTTCCTTCATGGCGGCGGCAAGCGCGTTACTGTCATTGGGGGAATAACCCAGACGGAAGGCATGGATGGTTTCAAGCGTCAGGCCCCTGCCCGTTAAATAGGCCAGTATGTCTTTATGCTGGGGGGCAAATAGTTGGGCTGCGTAATATTTGGTTGCGGCGTCCATCAAGGCTATGAGGCGTTCGCGCGTGCGGGAGCGTTCAACATCCTGCACTGATGGTTTGGGCACCTGCATGCCCGCCTGTTGCGCCAGTTCTTCCACCGCATCCATAAAGCCGCGGTTTTCGTGGCGCATCACAAAACCCACGATGTCGCCATGCGCACCACAGCCGAAGCAGTGGTAAAAACCCTTTTCGTCGTTCACGTAGAACGATGCCGATTTCTCATTATGAAATGGGCAGCAGGCCTTGAATTCACGGCCCGAGCGCGCGAGCTTTACGCGCTTTCCAACAATGTCGGAAAGCCTGAGGCGCGCCCGCAGGTCATCAATAAAGGTTTTGGAAACAAGCATCGTTTGAAACTAGCGGGTATGCCCCGCTAAAAGCAACCGTTAAGCGGCCAATTTGCCTTTAACCACGGCGCTGGCTTTCGCCATGTCGATCTGGCCTGCAAAACGGCTTTTCAGTGCGCCAATAACCTTGCCCATGTCTTTGACTGACGTAATGCCCAGCTCGGTAATCACGGCACCGATTGCGGCCTCGACTTCAGCGTCGCTCATTTGTTTGGGCATGTACGATTCGATGATGGCGATTTCGGCATCTTCCTTATCGGCCAATTCAGGGCGGGCGTTGTCGCGGAAGACTTTGGATGATTCCTGACGCTGTTTGATCATGGTTTGCATCATGGACATGATCTCGGCTTCGTCTGCCTGTTCGCGGCCCGCGCCACGGGCATCGACATCCTTCATTTTCATGGCCGAGATAATGAGGCGGATGGTCGCTGTTTTGGCGCTATCGCCCGCTTTCATTGCGGTTTTCATGTCATCGGTGAAACGTGTGCGTAAATCGGTCATTTTTTTCGATCTTTTCTTGTTCGAGGCAGTTCCCCTGTGTATAACACCCACTTAGCCTATAACTCAAGCCAACAAGGATGCCGTCGATGACACGCGCCCCGCTGCCTACTGCTGTTCTGGTCCTTAATGACGGGACCGTTTTGTACGGGTATGGCTTTGGTGCCGAGGGCGAGGCGATTGGTGAAATCTGCTTCAACACCTCGATGACGGGGTATCAGGAAGTCATTACCGACCCGTCTTACGCAGGGCAGATCATTAACTTCACTTTCCCGCATATCGGCAATGTTGGCACCAACCCTGAAGACATTGAAACGGATAAAGCCCCTGCCGCGCGTGGTGTCATCGTGCATGAGGCTATCACCGAGCCTTCCAATTGGCGCTCGACCCAGCATTTCGCGCAGTGGCTTAAGGCTCGTAACCTTGTGGGCATTTCCGGCCTCGACACACGCGCGCTAACCCGTCGTATTCGTGAGCAAGGCGCGCCAAACGGCGTTGTGGCCTACAGCGCTGATGGCAAATTCGATTTATCTGCGCTCAAGGAAAAGGCCAAAAACTGGCCCGGCCTTGAAGGCATGGACTTGGCTATCGAAGTCACCTGCAAGGCGCCTTACAGCTGGAACCAGACCCGCTGGGCGCTTGAAGGTGGCTACGGCGTGCAAACAGCCCCGCGCTATAAAGTGGTCGCCATTGATTACGGCGCCAAGCTGAACATTCTGCGTTGCCTTGCCAGCGTGGGCTGTGATGTCACGGTTGTACCAGCTAATACCTCGGCCGAGGATATTCTGGCGCTGAAGCCAGATGGCGTATTCCTCTCAAACGGGCCGGGCGACCCTGCGGCTACTGGCGTTTATGCGGTGCCCGTCATCCGCGCGCTGATGGACGCTAAAATGCCGGTATTCGGTATTTGCCTTGGCCACCAGTTGCTGGCGCTGGCTTTGGGCGGCACCACCAAGAAAATGCATCTGGGCCATCGCGGTGCCAACCAGCCTGTCAAAGACCTGACGACAGGTAAGGTCGAGATTACGTCGCAAAATCACGGCTTCCATGTGCTTCCTGAAAGTTTGCCGGCCAATGCTACCGTGACCCATATATCGCTTTTTGATGGTACCAACGAAGGCATTGCTGCCACTGACCGCCCTGCCTTCTCGGTGCAATACCACCCCGAGGCTAGCCCCGGCCCGCAAGACAGCAACTACCTGTTCGGGCGCTTCATGGATCTGATTGCGGCCAGCAAACAGGACCGCAAGGCGGCGTAAGTAAAAAGGCGGCTTTATCGGCCGCCTTTGTCTTTTACTGCATGTGCCTGCTGTTGCTGGATCTTGCCAAGGAAATCCATTTTGCCGACATCCACGCCGTTATGGCGCAGGATGGCGTAGGCGATTGATATGTGGAAATAGAGGTTCGGGATCACGAAATTGAGCAGGTATGGCTGGCCTTCGAATGACATTTCGTTGCCGCCGACTTTGAGGGTGATGGCCTTTTTTTCGCTGCCGTTGATCTGCTCGGCCTTCAGGGTTTTGAGGAAAGTGATCGTCTTTTGTATACGGTCTTGCAATTCGGGGAATGTGGTTTCCGTGTCAGGAAAGCTTGGTACATCAACACCTGCAAGCCTTGCTCCACCACCTTTGGCGCCGTCGGATGCGATCTGGACTTGCCGCGCCAGCGGGAACATGTCAGGCGCCAAGCGGGCGTTTACCAGAATAGACGGGTCAAATTTCTTGGCGTCTGCGTGGGCCGCGCCTTTGGCCAGTAGGGCAGAAAGGTTGGTCAGGGCGGCGATGAAGGCCGGAACGGATGCGTCGTACATCTGGAGTGACATGGGGTTAAATACTTTCGGTTGGCGTGGTCTTTGTGTGCCTACAAGCTAGCGTTAGGTTTGGGCTATTCAATGTTCATTTTTGCCATTTGTAAGAAACCATGGGTTTATGTTATGAAAATTTGATGAAATCGCCCATTCGCTACGAATTCGACCTGATTGCCAATGAAAACGGGACGCGCCTTAAGGGGCGCGATAACGGGTTGTCGATCTATTCACGCCACCGCGATGTTGAGGTGCTTTTAGCCGAAGTTCAAAAAAAACTGGTTCGCAAGGTAAGGTTCAATCGCGGCTTACGCATTAAACGGTCGGGTTATATCATTGAAGGCAACCGTGTACGCTGTTTGTTGTTTCCGGTCTGATTTCAATTAAAATTTGCCAAAACGTTCTATTTTATTTATTGTATCAATATGAAAAATAAATCTATTATCGGTATGTGTGCTGGGGCATTTTGTGCGGCCAGTCTTTCTTTTGCTAGTGCGGCACAAGCTCAGAGCTCATCACCCCTCCAGAATATCGACGGTATGACCGGCATGACCCAGGGCATCGCGCTTGGCGGTGCCCCCGCCAACGAACCCGGTATAGCGGACATGACCCGTTCGTTCAAAGCGGGCAAATCAGCCAATTTCATCTATCATTTTGACGCGGGGCTTGCCTGCATGCGTAAAGCTCTGGGCAGCCAGCCCCCCGGGGCCGGTCTCCAGCAGGAACTAGCCTACGGTAAACTTGTAGAAAAAGCAGCAGATGCCTGCGCCAAGCAAGGTATTAAAAACTTGGGCCGCTAAAAGGCCGCCTCAGGTTTGCAATTCGGAATCCCAATAGAGAAAGTCATGCCAGCTTTGATGCAGGAAGCTGGGCGGGAATTTCCTTCCCTGGGCCTGTAATTCATGGATGGTGGGCTGGTAGGCCTCCCCGCGCGGGAACATGCCGCATTCATGGGGCAGCAAGCGCCCCTTTTTGGTGTTACAGTCGCGGCAGGCCGTCACGATGTTGTCCCACGAGGTGCGGCCTCCGCGCGAGCGGGGTATGACGTGGTCGAAGGTCAGTTGCTGGGTTTTGAAGCGTTGGCCGCAATACTGGCAGCACCATTGGTCGCGCAAAAAGACGTTAAAGCGGGTAAACGCAGTTGCTGATGTGCTTGGCACATATTCTTTGAGGGCAATAACGCTAGGGAGCCGCATTTCCACCGAAGGCGAATGCACTACGCGTTCATATTCTGCCAGTACGGTAACACTATCACGAAACACGGCCTTTACGGCGTCTTCCCATGACCATAACGATAAAGGGTAATAGCTAAGCGGGCGAAAGTCGGCGTTGAGGATAAGGGCAGGATAGCTCTCAAGGGTCCCAACGCCGTCCGTCATGCGGCCCCCTGCCCCTGTTTGTCACAGGGGCGACTGGGGTAGCGGCATGGCGCATGTATCCTCATATGCCCATTATACGGCAGATTCGGCGTATTAGCGAGATATACGGCTGTTTAAAGGCTTATAACGCGCCAAAGAGTGCGCTGAGCAGTAAAAACGCGCCGGTATAGATGAAATAAAAGGAAATTGCTTCCTTTGGTGTGCGTACTTTGCCGAAATTGAATAGATCTTTGAACATAATGCCCCCTAGGCCACGCGGTATGAGCGGGCACGATTATCAGCGAATTGCCAGAATAACTAGGGTTTAGGCGAAAGTTAACGCGGATGTCAACTTTTTCGTAAAATAAAAAAGAGCCGGACCATCAAGCGGATCCGGCTCGAATTCCTGATGTTCATACCGCGGCTAGTGGCGCGGATACGAAGCCTTCAGCCTTATTTACCTTTTACGGTCGTTAAGTACGACACAATCAGCATGCCCAGCAAGACGCCAACATGGTAGGTCGCATAGACGCCCACGATGGTCAGGATGATGGACAGAAGATCGCCGGTCAGTTTCTTGTTAACCAGGATAAGGCTGGACGTGAGCAACACGAAGAGTGTGCCGATCATGGTATTTACTGTTACGCCCGTCATGATCGTGCTTGTTACGCTACCATCAACCAAGTTCAGACCCAGTGTACCCAGGACAGAACCAAGAACTGTTGAAAGACCAACTAGGACTACGGTGAAAAACACGAAAAAGCCTACGGCTTCACCATGCGTCCGGGAATGCGAGAAGTCTGTTAGGTGACCAAACATAGTATTTCTCCTTTGTGAAGTGAACCGAGGTAGTATTCCCTGCGTCCACAACTTAATTATATTGGAAAATCAGTATGTTTCGTAAATGAATTCATATTGAGATTGATGCATTGCGAAGGCATAAAAGGGTCATTGGCGGGTCATGGCGGATAGCCGCCATTTGCAGGTAACAATCTTTCTTGTGCGTTGAAACAAAATTACGAGGGGAGAATTCGGCGAAGGAATGCAAGGCCCGCAGCGATGCCCGTTTCTTCGATTCCGTGTGCCAAGCGCGGAATGATCTGCCCCTCCACGGGGAAGTCGGCATCTTTTAATGTGGTCATTGCCTGATGCCATGCTGTGATTGGCACGACTGTATCGGCATCACCGTGAATAAGGCATGTGGGTATTTTGTGGATATGTGGCTCAGTTAGACCTTTGCCACCAAGCAACGCACCCGAATAACCCAAAACGCCTGCGCAAGCATTTTTGCGGCGCGCCGCCACGTATAGTGATGTCATGGTGCCTTGAGAGAAACCGACCAAAGCCATATCGCGGTCAGTCAAACCTGTCGCCTTCAACAGCTTATCCAGATAGTTATCCACAATCGGCCGCACTTGCTCAACGCCCCGCAACATGGCGTCTTCCGTCCATTCCTGAAGGGAAAACCATTGATGGCCCATCGGGGCCATGTCACAGGGGAACGGTGCATCGGGGCTGACGAATAAAGCATTAGGCAAACCCTGTGCCAGCATGGGGGCCAGAGAAATGAGGTCTTGCCCATTCGAGCCCAAGCCATGCAGTAAAACCACCAATTGACGCGGTTTTGTAGCCGCCATAGGGCCATAACGGTAGGTATGCAGGTCAGGAAGCGCGTTCATGGGGGTGTTTTTCGTGTTTTATTGGGTTATTCAAAGGGCTTTTCGAGGTCAGGCCCGTTTAAAATGACGTTTTCGAGGTATCCGCGCGCATTTGTGACCGATTGGCGAGGGGTGTTGCCCTGCGCTACCAAAGTTGCCACCGCAGCGGCCAGTACAGACCCTGCCCCATGGGTTTGTTTGCCTTCAATGCGGTTGCGTGTGAAAACTTGGGTCCGGCGGTCATCGACATAAATCTCGTAAATCTGGTCTATCCCCAGAACACTGCCTTTAAGAAAGACGTTGCGCGGGCCCAGTGTCAGCAGCATTTCAGCTGCGTGCTCCATCACCGTGTCGTCCTTTATGGTCTCGCCCGTCAAAGCTTCCGCTTCATAAACGTTGGGCATTAGCAAATCGGCTTTAAGCAAAATGCGCCGTTTCAATGCATCTATGGCGTCTTTATCAAGGAAGCGCTGCCCCTGACGGCTAGCCATGATGGGGTCAACGATAATAGGAGGGGGCGTTTTGAGGCTATCAAGTAGGTCGCCTACGGCGTTGATCATTTCTTTATTGGGCAAAAGGCCTATCAGGATGGCGCCGACTTTGTAGGTGGATAATGCCGCCCTTATCTGGTCGGCCACCACGCGCGGCGGCACCGGGAAGATGCCGACCACGCGCTCCGGTGTCTGGACGCTGACGGCCGTGACAGCAGTCTGTGCGTAGCCGCCCAAAGCTGCGGCGGTACGTATGGCCGCATTGATGCCAGAGCCGCTGCAAGAGTCGCTAGCATCGATTGTCAGGATAATACCGCTTGCTTCATTGCTCATGGGGCTAGCCTTTGGTTGTTATAGGCGTTTATCCGGCGCGTGCAGCTGCGTCGATTGTAGCGCAGATTTCAGCGACTATAGATTTAACTTTGGCTTCGTCATCGCCTTCGGCCATGACCCTTATCACTGGCTCAGTGCCGGAAGCCCTGACAAGCAGGCGGCCATCGGCGTTTGCTAACAATGTTTCAGCCTTTTCGATGGCTGCTTTTACGCCTGCGTTATCTAGTGGGCGGGCGTCTTTATGGAACTTCACGTTTTGTAGTATTTGCGGTACCGGGTCGAAGGCGTGGGCAATCTCGCTCATCGGTTTATCGCTGGCGCGCAAAACTGCCAGCACCTGCAAAGCGGCAATCAGCCCGTCACCTGTGGTTGCGAAGTCGGAGAACACCATGTGGCCCGATTGTTCGCCGCCGACGTTAAACCCGCCCTGTCGCATGCGTTCAACCACGTAACGGTCACCAACAGCGGCACGTTCAAGGTTAACACCACTTGACTTAAGATATCGTTCAAGCCCCAGATTGGACATAACAGTTGCAACAAGCGTGTTGCCACGCAGTTGGCCTGCCTGTTTCCAAGAATGCGCAATAATGGCCATCAACTGGTCGCCATCGATACGGTTACCCTTTTCATCGGCCATTATGAGCCTGTCGGCGTCACCATCAAGGGCGATGCCCAAATCGGCGCCGCTATCGATAACGGTTTTTTGCAAAAGTGCAGTGTCGGTTGCGCCACAGCCTTGATTGATATTGAGGCCATTGGGCGATACACCCATTGGGATGACTTCGGCCTGCAGTTCCCACAATACTTGCGGGGCCACGCGGTAGGCGGCGCCATGCGCGCAATCAACCACTATGCGTAGGTTACTGAGGTTTAGGCCGCGGGGGAATGTGCCTTTGACGAATTCAATATACCGGCCCGATGCGTCATCGAGGCGACTGGCGCGGCCCAAGTCACTTGGGGCTGCCAGAAAACCGTCTGGCGTATCGATTTTGGTTTCGATATCACGTTCCATCGCATCAGAGAGCTTGTAACCATCGCTGCCAAACAGCTTGATGCCGTTGTCTTCATGCGGGTTGTGGGAGGCGGAGATCATGACGCCCAAATCAGCGCGTAGGCTGCGTGTGAGCATGGCTACGGCTGGTGTAGGCATTGGCCCGAGCAATACAACATCAAGCCCTACGGACAGGAAGCCCGATGCCATAGCCTGCTCGAGCATGTAGCCTGATAAACGTGTGTCTTTACCGATAACCACGCGGTTATGGGGGCCAGCTTCACCGCCGGCACGTAAAACGGCACCAGCAGCCATGGCCACGCGCAAGGCGACATCAGCTGTCATCGGGTGGGTATTGGCGCGGCCGCGAATGCCGTCTGTACCGAAATATTTTTTTGTCATGCTTGTATCATAGAGGTTTTGGCTGAATCCGCAAAGGGCAGCGTTGTTTTAATGTGGTTTTTTGGCAAGCCAGTCGGGTGACTGCATTTCCAAAAGACGGCTGAGGGTACGCTGGAATTCAAAATTATGGCTATCGCCGCTGTAAAGCCTATCGGGTGCCGCCGCTGCTCTGATAACCAGAACGCGCCTTTGGTCGTATAGTGTATCAACCAAGATCATGAAGCGACGCAGTTCGTTACGGTTGTCTTCTGTCATGCGCGGGACGTTGTCGATAAAGATCGTTTCGTAAGCAGCACCCAGTGCCAGATAATCGACTGCGCCGCGCGCCTCGCGGCAAAGTACGTCAAATTCAAGCCATGCGCGGTGGGTATCGGCCTTCAAAATTGCCAGATCCCTGCCCTCCACATCAAGCGTTGTACTTTGTGTGTGTTTAAAATCAGTCAGTGTTTCAAAAAGGGCCATCATCCGGTCCCAGCTTTGGTCGCCAAGTGGGTAGAACCATGTGCCGTGTTCTGACAATACGCGCAACCTGTAATCGGTCGGGGAATCAAGAAACACCAAATCCATGCGGTCTTTAAGCAGCTGGATGAACGGTAAAAACCGTTCACGCTGCAGGCCGTCTTTGTACAAATCGTCCGGCGCGTAGTTGCTGGTGGCCATGACAGCAACGCCGCGCACCATGAGGTTATTGAATAGCGGACCAAGTATCATGGCGTCGGCAATGTCGTTTACGTGCAGTTCGTCAAAGCACAGCAAGTCGGTTTCCGTGGCGATGCCATCGGCCACCTGCCCCAGAAAATCGTCGATATCCTTATGGCTGTCGCGCAGTTTCTTGAGGCGGGCATGAATTTCAAGCATGAAGGCATGAAAGTGCACGCGGCGTACGCGCGGGCTGCCAAGTTCGGCCACCAGCAGGTCCATCAGCATGGTTTTACCGCGCCCGACCCCGCCATAGACATACAGGCCCCGCACCGCCTTGTCTTTTTGCGGCAGCAACTTGGCTAGAATGCCCGAAGGCTTCATATCATGCGCGTGCCAGCGGGCAACGAAAGCATCCATTTCAAATACGGCAACTTCCTGCGCGGCATCGCGCACGGCGGTGCCTGCGTTTATTTTTGCATCATAGGCGGCGGCAACTGTCATAGGACTTCAATATCAGCGTGGTCATCACTTGCCTGCGCCTTGTTTTTTTCGGTCATTTTGATGAGGAAGATCGAAAGCTCGAATAATCCGTACAAAGGCACGGCAAGCATAATTTGCGAGAGGATGTCGGGTGGGGTTACCACGGCTGCGACCGCGAAAATGCCGACCAGCACATATTTGCGTTTTGTGACCAGCGTTTCGGCACTAATGATGCCCGCGCGGGCCAGCAACATGAGCACGACGGGTAGCTGGAAGCAGATGCCGAAGGCAAAAATAAGCGTGATGATGAGGTCGAGGTAATCGGCTATCCGCGCCTCGAGTTGGATGGGCAGAACGGTCTCACCCGCTGATGTCTGGAAGCCCAGAAAGAAATTCCAAGCCGCTGGCATGATGAAAAAATAGACCAGCAAGGCACCTGTCACAAACAGCGCAGGCGTTGCGAACAGGAATGGTAGAAACGCTTTACGTTCGTTTTTATAAAGACCGGGCGCAATGAACTGCCATACTTGGATGAGGATGATTGGTAACGTTAAAAACAGTGCCGTTAAAAACGATATTTTGAGGGTTGTCGTAAACGCTTCGGTTAGGCTCGTGTAAATCAGGCGCTGCGTGCCCATATTCCCCATGGATGTAGCCAAAGGGGCAATGAGAACCGAGAAAATGAGGTCGTGATAATGATAACAGATGCCAGTCATGACGCCGAGCACGATGATGCACAGCATCAGCCGTTCGCGCAGCTCGATGATATGGCCTAAGACGTTGGTTTTATCCTCGGTCAGTGGCGGGGGCAGGTTTGGTTGCGGTGTCGTCGGTTGGTTCATCGTCAAGTACTACGGGCCTTTCGGGCATATTTTCCGGTGGCGGCAGCATATCCATCAGATATTCGTCGGCATCGGTTTCATCAAATTCGTGGGTGTCGCGCGTGGGGGTTTTTGGTGCGGTATTGGCAGGTGTTTTTACGGATGTTTCGGCTTTTTGCATGAAGTCTTCAAACTGGGATGAAAGCGCAAAACGCAGGTAGCGAAAACGGCGAATGATGCGGCCGAAATTATACATGAGCTTGGGTATGTCTTCGGGGCCGAAAACAAAAAGGCAGATCACGCCTACCAGCAGCAGTTCGGACCAGGCGATGTCAAACATAGCGTGGTTTAGTGGGGTTTAGTTTTATCTGAAGGCGTCTGATCGTCATCTTCGTTCAGCCCTTTTTTGAAGTTTTTGACCCCTTTGGCCAAATCGCCCATGACTTGCGGTAATTTACCGGCACCAAAAACAATCAGCACCAGCAAAACCACGATAAGTATGTGCCCGAGACTAAAACCCATGATCGATCTTCCTTAAATGGTTCAGGCGGCCTGCGTGTCGGCATCGATATCATTATCGATACCGTCAACCACGGACGCGCCGGATTCGACGTCGTCGCCGTCTTCGTCGAACAGGTCGGCGGTGACGGAAACGGCCGGACGGCGATCGAGAAGGCCTGCGGCCTTCAGGTCGTCCAATCCAGGCAGGTCGACTATAGACTCTAGGCCGAAATGGTCAAGAAAAGCAGGGGTAGTCACCCATGTAAGCGGACGGCCCGGCGTTTCACGGCGGCGGCCCGGTTTGATCCAGCCGGTTTCGAGCAGCATGTCGATCGTGCCTTTTGACGTGGCAACACCGCGCACAGCCTCGATTTCCACACGGGTAATCGGTTGGTGGTAGGCAATTGTTGACAGTGTTTCCATAGCCGCGCGTGATAGTTTGCGTTCTTCAACGCGCAAGGTGGCCAGACTCTCGGCCAAGTCAGAAGCCGTTCGGAAGGCCCAACCCTGTTCGCTTTCTTCAAGCGCGATGCCGCGGCCGTCGTAATCTTGCTTCAGTCGGGCCAGCACCTCATTGAGCGCCTGTGTATCAAGATGCGGTACGAAGGCAGCCAGTTTGGCCGTGTTCATCGATTCGCGGCTAGCGAACAACGCGGCTTCAAGCACACGGATGTCGTTTGCATCTTCGTATAAAGGCGCGGTTGTTTCAGATGTCATTGGCGACCTCGGGTTTATCGGATTGTTCATTAGTGCGCGTGGTATGCGGGCGAATATAGATAGGCGCGAACAGGCCATCCTGTTGCAGATTTATGCGTTCCTGCTTGACCATTTCAAGGGCGGCCGTAAGCGTGGATGCGAGGGCCGAGCGTAAGTTCAGCGTTTCGTCGTCTTCTGCAGGCGTGAATTTATCGAGTGCGGTCCAAAGCTCGCGCCACTGGCCTTGCGGCATGTGGCCTATCATGTTGGCGAGACGCATTGTCGCTTCGTCCATCGACATTAGCGGCCATGTTTTAATATCGTATGTCTTTGGGTTGGCGCGGCGGGTGATGGCACCGTACGCATCGAGAATATCGTAAAGATTGGCCTGCCATGTGATTTTGACAGGTGCCTGCCCCGCAAACCCGGCCATACCTACGGCAAAGCGCGTCTGCCCTAGTTGCGGGCGTTCAAACAGGGCTTTGGCGGCCTTCTGCATGGCCTCGAGGCGTTGCAACTGGAAGGCAAGCGCTTCGGCCAAGGCCTCGCCCGTCAGTTCTTCTTCAGTTGTGTCGCCAGCTTGCGATGGCAGCAATAATTTTGATTTGAGGTAGGCCAGCCACGCGGCCATGACCAGATAATCGGCCGCAAGCTCTATGCGCAGCGAGCGCGCTTTTTCAACGAAGGCTAAATACTGTTCGGCCAGAGCGAGGATGGATATCTGTCGCAGATCGACCTTTTGGTCACGCGCCATGGTCAACAATAAGTCAATCGGGCCTTCGTAACCATCGAGAGATACGATCAGGGCTTCGGCAACCGGCTCAGGCTGACGGGCTGGATCTTCCTCGAATGACAGGCTCTGCGATTCCATTATGGAATTTTTAGCATCAGGCCAGAGCCAGAGCCACTTCTGAAAGCAGGGTGTCCACAGGCTTTCGTGGCCCTTCGGGCCTGCGAGTGGCAGCCCATTTATCAAGCCTAGCGCGGGTTTGAGCCGACATTTCGGGTATGACGGCCATGGCTTGCGCCCGTTCGGCTACGGTGCCGTGGCAATGGAGAGCCAGATCGCACCCCGCCTTGATGGATAGCGCTGCCCGTTCCGGTACGCCGCCCCACGGGGCCAGTGCGTTCATAAACAAGTCATCCGTCAGTAAGAGGCCATCAAACCCTATGGCACCGCGAATAATGCCGTTGATGACGGTTGATGACAGGGTGGCGGGTAATTCAGGGTCAATGGCTGTGTAAATGACGTGGCAGGTCATACCCCATAATGTGCCGTCCGTCATGCCTTTGCTAACGGCTTTGAAGGGTACAAAGTCGGTCGCTTCAAGTGCTGCAAGATCGGCGGTCACTTTGGGCAAATCGTGATGGCTATCGACCGTGGCGCGACCATGCCCCGGAATATGTTTCATCACGGGGGTCATGCCAGTTGCGACCGATGCGCGCGCGGCTACTAGGCCTAGCGCCGATACGCGGGCAGGTTCAGCGCCCAAGGCGCGGTCGTCAATCGCGCGGGTTTCAATACCGGGCGGGACGATATCGAGCACGGGCACGCAATCGACATCAATGCCCATGGGGCATTGCACGGCAGCCAAGCCTTCGATGGCGCTTGTAAGCGCGGCTTCGGCCTTGGCGGGTTGGCTTGCGTATAAGTCACCGAATTTGCGCCATGCGGGAAAATCAGGCCAGTGCGGCGGACGCAGGCGTTGCACGCGCCCGCCTTCCTGATCGATAAGCACAGGGGCATTCCAGCCCACGCAATCGCGTAGGTCACTTACCAATGCTGCCAGCTGTTCTGGTGTGTCGCAATTTTTTTTGAAAACAATAAAACCTGCAGGCGATGCGTCTTTAAAAAAGGCTTTTTCATCGGCATCCAGCGTAAAGCCATTGCAGCCGAAAATGATCGGTGCCGTAATTTTAGGGGGCAGATTAGCGGCGGATGACAAGACAACCCCCTTTGGGCTCAACATCGCGCAGGGCGGCACAACGCTTGGTGGCTTCGGCCTGCGTCATGGGCCCTGCCTGTATGCGCACGTAATCCCCCTTGCCCGGAATATTGACGGGTTGATAAACGGGCTTTAGGTCGCCCAGCAATACGGGATATTTACTGACCATGCGGCCCCATTTGCCTGCGGTGTCGGAGGATGCCGGCGCGCTGGCCAGCTGGATGTAATAGGATTTGCTGTCAGGGCCTGCTGGCGGCGCTTGCGGGGTTGGCGCAGGCGTTTCTGATGCAGAAGGCTTTTGAATGGGGTCGAGCTTGGGTGGTTTTGGTTTTGCTGCTGGTGTTTTGACCGCAGGCGCGGGTGCGGCTTCAGGCTTTATCTGGGCCAAGCCTTTTTCTTCCGCTTCCATCATGCGGGCCGTGATCTGCCCCGACGACATGGGCGTGTTGTTGATTTCAGGTGCGGGTGCAGCTTCAACTTTTTCTTGCACCGGTTTTACAGCTTCGGGTTCCGGTGCTGGCTTTGGGGCTTCGGCTTGCGGTGCCACCGATATTTCCTCGGCTTCTGGCTCTTGCGTCTGCGCTATGGCTTGGGCCAGCTCGCTTGTATCTTCCTCGGGGTGTGGAGTACCGCCGACAGCTTCAGGGGCCATGCCGGAATAATATTTGTTATCGGTTGACGCGGCGGGAGCCTCTTCCGGTGCTTGGATTACCGCTGCATCGTCCTTGCTGAATAGGCTTTCGACTTTACGCTCGCCTGGCTTGGGCAACGAGAAGCCGGTGCGGAAGCCAGCAAAATCACCCGTTGTTTTTTCTTCGGTTTCTTCATCGGGTGCAGGGGTTTTGATGTTCTGCATCGACGGGTCGGTCTGTGTGGCTTTGCCCATAGCCGTGAATACCGTGCTATCGGAATTGGGCATGATCTCGCTTGCCGGTTCCTCGGGGGCCACCTTTACAGGCGTTGTATCGGCCTTGATGAGCGGCAGGCCGGATGCGCCAACAGGCAGGCCTTTGGTGCCGCTACTGAACAAATAAAACCCGCCGCCGCCAAGCACAACACATAGCGCGCAAAGTGCAATATTACGGATACGCATTAGGCTGCAACCTCGACTTCGACATCGGAACGCAATTCCTGCAATGCAGGCACACCAATAACATTGAGAGCCGAGGCAAGTGTTACGGCCACACCGCGCACCAGTGCAAGGCGCGCAAAGGTCAGGGCTTTGTCGTCCTCGATCAGGAAGCGCAATGTGCCGTCTTCGCGGCCCTTGTTCCACCAGCCATGAAAGCCTGCGGCTAGCTCCTGTGCGAAATACGCAATGCGGTGCGGCTCGCCTGCAGCTGCCGCCTGTTCCACCACGCGCTGCCATGTGGCGATGAGGCGGATGAGTGCCATTTCCTCGGCGCGTACAAGCGGGGCCAGATCGACTTTTGCCAAGGCGGCGTCTGATAAATCAACGCCCTCAAACATCGTTGCTGCATGTTTCATGACGGAGCAGCTACGCGCATGCGCGTACTGAACATAAAAATACGGGTTGTCTTTCGATTGTTCGGTCACGCGGGTGTAATCGAATTCGAGCGTCTGGCCCGCCTCGCGCGTTAGCATAATAAAGCGCATAACCCCTGCCCCTACATGGTCCATCATGTCGCGCAGCGTGATAAACGTGCCTGCGCGTTTTGACATACGGACAGGCTGGCCGTTATCGGTTACGTGTACAATCGAGACAAGCGGTAATTCAAGGCTGCATTTGCCCTGTGAAATAGCCTTAACGGCGGCTTTTGCGCGTTTCACATACCCGCCGTGGTCAGCGCCCACAACGTTGATAAGCGTATCGAACCCCTCGTTATGGACATGGTAATAATGGGCGATATCGTTTGCGAAATAGGTGGTTGAGCCATCGGATTTTTTGAGCGGACGGTCAACATCGTCACCGAAATCGGTTGAACGGAACAGCATTTGTTCACGCGCTTCCCAGTCATCCGGTGTTTTGCCTTTGGGCGCTTCCAGAATGCCTGTGTAAATCAGACCCAGTTTTTCAAGCTGGCCAATCGCATCTTCGACGGCGCCTGATGCCAGAATGGCAGCTTCCGATATGAAAATATCGTGCTTCACGCCCAGTTCAGCCAAGTCGGTCTTAATTTCACCAATCAGGTTTTCAACCGCAAAATCGCGGATCTGTTTGCGGTTGGTTATGTCTGGCCCGAATTTGGCGATATAGGCTTTGGCTACATCTTTCAAATATTCGCCGGGGTAACAACCAGCAGGAATTTCGCCGATATCCTCGCCAGCAGCTTCACGGATGCGCAAAGCTACGCTTTCGGTCAGTACTTCGACCTGACGGCCGGCATCATTGATGTAATATTCGCGGCGGACGTTGAAGCCTGCCTTAGCCATGAGGTTGGCAACCGCATCGCCAAAGATGGCACCGCGTGCATGGCCTACTGTTAACGGCCCCGTCGGGTTGGCCGATACATATTCGATGTTCACTTTTGAGCCCACACCGATGCTGCCATTGCCGAAAGCGGCAGGGCCTGATTTCAGGGCATGAGGCAGGATGGCTTTGAAGGCTTCGGGTTTGAGTGTCAGGTTAATGAAACCCGGACCCGCCACATCAACCTTGGTGATATGCGGAATTGCTTTGAGGCCTTCGGCCAGCATGTCGGCGACGGCACGGGGTGGCTTGCCCACGTCTTTTGCCAAAATCATTGCAGCGTTGGTTGCCATATCGCCATGGGATGCATCGCGCGGTGGTTCGACCGTCATGCGTGCCAGCGAGGCCTCGTTCACGTTCGGGAAAACGTTACGGATAACGCTGTGGATGGATTCTTTTATCTCGTTAAAAATATTCATTTATATCATCCGTACTTCAGGGTGTCGTACAGGCCGAAGATCCGCTCATGTTCCACAATGGCCATGCGGTCTGTCATGCCTGAAATATAATCGGCAACAACACGCGCTGTTTGCGTCGTGTCGGTATTGTTTTTGGGTAAGCGTACCTGCCATTCAACGGGTAGCGCCAATGGGTCTTCCATAAATTGCTGGAACAGGTCACCCAATATGCGGCCAGCCTTCGCGCGCATGCGGCGTACAGTATAGTGGTGGTACATACGTGGCATCAGAAACGCGCGCAAAGCCTTGACGTGCTCGGCCATCGTGTTCGAGAAACCAACAACACTGCCCTTGGCGGCGCGTACATCGTCAGGAGACTTGGGGTTCAGCGCTTTCAGGCGGCTACGGGATTCCTCCAGTACGTCCATGACGAGCCTGCCATAGACTTCGCGCACAACATCGTGGATACGCCTTGCGCCTGACAAATCGGGCCAGCGGGTACGGCGGTCATTCAGGATTATCGCAAACAACGGTACTGAGGCGGCAATATCATCAAGTGTGAACAGGCCTTCAAACAGCCCGTCTTCAATATCGTGGCTGTTATAGGCGATATCGTCGGCGATGCCTGCCACCTGCGCCTCGACCGAAGGCCATGTATCAAGCCGCAGATCCTGCTTCTTTTGTACCAAAGCAAGCGTATGTGGCAGGGTTTTGCCCGCGGCCAAGGGGCCGTTATGCTTGACGATACCTTCAAGCGTTTCCCATGTGAGGTTGAGCCCGTTCCATTCGGGGTAGCGTTCTTCCAAAGCGGTTACGATACGCAGCGACTGGTCGTTATGTTCGAACCCGCCGTAATCCTTCATGCACTCGATAAGTTTATCTTCCCCCATATGGGCGAAAGGCGGGTGGCCCAAATCATGCGCCAAAGCCACGGCCTCGGCTAGATCCTCGTTCACCATAAGGGCGCGGGCCAATGTGCGGGCGATTTGTGCAACCTCAAGCGTATGGGTCAGGCGGGTGCGGAAATGGTCGCCTTCGTGGCTGACAAACACCTGTGTCTTGTGTTTTAAGCGCCGGAAGGCGGAGGAATGGATAATGCGGTCGCGGTCCCGCTGGAAAACCGTGCGTACTGCGCTGTCGGCTTCGGGGAACAGCCTGCCTTTGGACATATCAGGGCGGCAGGCATACGCTGCCAGAGGCAGGGCGCAGTAGTTATAATCGTTGTTCTGTTCGGCGGTTGTCATGCGGCGGCAAGAATAACCGCACGGCAAGGTCTTGAAAACCTTTTAATCCACGTCCATGTTGCAGTTATGACGATTTCAATGACGGATAGCGCTGCCGCGCGCATCAAGACCCTTTGTGCCGAGAACGGGGCCGCCATGGTAAGGCTGTCGGTTGATGGCGGGGGCTGTTCCGGTTTTCAGTATGTTTTCGGCTTTGCCCAAGATGCCGCGCCCGATGACGGTGTGATTGCGCATAACGGCGCATCGCTTGTGGTTGACGCGGTATCGCAGCCTTTATTGGCAGGTTCGGTGATTGATTTTATTGATGATTTGTCGGGTGCGCATTTCAAGGTCAAGAACCCCAACGCGGTTTCGTCCTGCGGTTGCGGGACGTCGTTTTCAGTCGGTTAAACCGGCTTTTATGTTGGGAACGGGTTCAAGCCGCCCCATGACCAGTTATTCTGGATTTTTACCGGTTCGCGGCGTTTGCGGCGGTTGTTATTGTCTGGCTTGTCGGGGAAATGGCTCGACCAGTCCTTGAGCGCGTTGATTTCCTTCCAGAAATTCACAACCTTTGCGCCGTGGCCTTTATAGGCGCTTATCATGCCATCGATTTTAAATTCCGTGTCGCCCGTCGTCTCGTAGCAGGCTTCCAATAGGTCGCCGAGGCGATAGCATGTAAGAACACCGTTGCCTGTGGCCACCTCTTTACGCACCATTTTGAAGGCGTCTTCAAACATCAGGACGCCAGCATTCGTTGATTTGCCTTTGTGCCCGCGGTCCATGCGGTCGCGGTAGTCATCGAGCATTTTAACCTGCGCTTGCAGTTCCTCTGCCGGCAATATGTATAGAGGCAGCACAAAACAAGGCGCTTCGCCATTCGATACCATTTCATTAAGACTGCTAAAAATACGTGGCATATTCTTAAACAGCGTGCGGTGTAGCGGGCTGTCTACATCAGGGTAACGCACGGCCACATCCTGAAAATTTGAGTATGGAATGATTTTATCGGGGTTAAGCATCAATCGCTCGCGCTTCATGCGATTAAGCTCGGTCGAGGCGCGTTCAAAATGGTCGCGCAGGCGGTTTAGTTTGTCGAACATGGCATGACCATATTACTGCTCTATGGAAATAGCAAGATTTTGCTTATCGCACCCCTGCCCTCTATGCGACAAGGAAGCATGAAAACTGCCAAAATCGTCAGCTGGAACGTCAATTCCGTGCGCCAGCGCCTGCCTAACCTGCTGGAATTTCTGGCATCCGCCCAGCCCGATGTTTTGTGCCTTCAGGAACTGAAATGCATGGAAGACAACTTCCCGTTCATGGATATCAAGGCCGCAGGTTACGAGGCCGTAATCGTGGGCCAGAAATCTTATAACGGCGTGGCGATTTTAACCAAAGCCCCTGCCCCAGTTATTCTTACAACCTTGGGCGATGAACAATCGCGCTACATTGAAGTTGATTATGCGGGCGTGCGCGTCATCAATATCTATGCGCCCAACGGCAACCCCATCGGCACCGAGAAATTTACTTATAAGCTGGATTGGCTAGCGCGTTTACGCACGCGCATTGAAACGCTTTTGCATGAACGCGTGCCGTTTGTGGTAACGGGTGATTATAACATTATTCCAGAAGCGGCTGATTGTTACAGCCCTGCGGCATGGGCGGGCGATGCGTTGTACCAACCTGAGAGCCGCGCGATGTACCGCACATTCATCAATATGGGCCTGACGGACGCCGTGCGTATGTTCGCGCCGCACGATGCAGGGCTTTATACATTCTGGGATTATCAGGCAGGGTCATGGCCGCAGAATAACGGCATCCGGATCGACCATTTCCTCATGAGCCCGCAGGTGACGGACCGTTGCCGCGGCTACCAGATTTACAAGGATGAACGCGGGCGCGAAAACCCGTCCGATCACGTGCCGGTTGAAATATCAATTACCATGCCGTCATAGGCAGGCTCGTACCCTTTGGGCAGGTAATCAGCCATCGCCTTGTAATCAATACGCGGCGTCATGTGCGTGAGTATCACGCGGCGGGCTTTGACGATTGTATTCCATTCAGCGACCATATCGAAATTGGCATGGACGACCGTAAAGTCGGACCCGAACTGCGCGCAATCAACCAGCCAAGTATCAATGCCCTTGAGGGTTTCAAACGCGGCATCATCAAGGCCTGACACATCAGTTGAATAGGCGAAGTTGCCAAAGCGATACCCGACCGAGCGGCCAGCCGTGCCGTGCTTTTGCCAGTAAGGCACAACGGGGTGGCCGACAATATTATGCGGGCGGCCGAAATCATCATCATTGAACACGTGCGTGTTGACCACTGCTTCGTAAATGCCGTCGGGTGAGGCCACAAACATATGCGCGAAGCGCGCCTGCAATTCAGAGAGGGTATTGAGGTCACCCCAGATGTCGATGTTCTGTTTCTGGATGTATTTGAGGTAGCGCAGCTCATCAATGCCGTTCACATGGTCGGAATGGCCATGCGTGTACAGCACCGCGCCGATATTTTTGATGCCGTAGGTGAGTGTTTGGATATGGAAGTCCGGCCCCGTATCAACCATGATGGTGGTGTCGGGCATTTCAACGGCGATGGATGCGCGCATGCGGCGGTTTTTGGGGTTGGCAGGGTCACACGCGCCCCAATAGCCGGTGACCAAAGGCACACCGCCCGACCCGCCACAGCCCAGTATGGTTACGCGGCCGCTTGCCATGTGTCATTCGCCTTGGTGAATAGGTTGAAAAAGTTTGCAGCCGTAATGGCGCCGATTTCATCGCGCGTTTTATCGTGCAAATCACCCACCACGCTTGCGGTGTTGACCACGAGTGCGGGTTCGTTGGTGGCCTTGCGGTGCGGTTCGGGCGCTAAATAGGGCGCATCGGTTTCGATGAGGATTTTATCAAGCGGTACGGCCTTTGCGATATCGCGCAATTCACCCGCATTCTTGAATGTGACGATGCCAGAGAAGGAGATGTAGAAGCCGATATCGAGCGCCTCTTCCGCCAGCCACGCCGTTGATGAAAAGCAGTGCATGACACCGCGCAGGTTTTTAACCCCTGCGCCTTCCTCACGTAAAATCTTCATGATGTCTTGGTCGGCATCACGGGCATGGATAATCAGCGGCAGGTTGGTTTCAATGCACGCCCTGATGTGTTTGCGGAAGCTGGTTGCTTGGTCTTCCGGTGTTGCCAGATTGTAAAAATAATCGAGCCCGCTTTCACCGATACCAATAATTTTGGGGTGGCTGTTGGCCAGTTTGACGATGTCGGTCGTTGAAAACGCCTTTTCGGCTTCTTCCGATGCCTCATGCGGGTGTGTGCCGATGGTGCACCACACGTTTTTGTTACGCTCAGCAATCGCCATCAGTTCCGGCGGTTCTTCGGCCATGCGGCAACAGATGGTGAGCATGCCGGCCACGCCGCTTTCGCGTGCGCGGGCCACAATGGCATCAGCCGCGCCCAATGGGGCGATTTTTGCGTGGTTCAAATGGCAGTGGCTGTCGATAAAATATGTCATGGCTTATGTTTTTAAACGCTTCGTGTGGCATCAGCACCAGTTATTTTTATAAAAATGGCGCGGCCAGCCGCCGCATTCCGGCCACAAGTTATTATGAACCTTGTTATCGCAGGCATATGGGCTAGGTGGGAATAGCGGTTGAATTTCCTCAGCCGCAAACAACAGGAGGCTTCATATGCCAAACCCAACCACACCACCACAAGAACGCCCAGCAACACCTTCGACAGCCCCTGTCATGACCCCACCTTCGGTGAAGTCTGACGATAAATCAGTCAATAAAGCTGCTGTCAAAAAATAACCTTTTAAAAGGTTATTGTTCAAGAGATTGCCCGGCGTGATGCCGGGCTTTTTCTTATACGTTTTATACCGTTTTTGATGGAATTGGCGTTGGCGGCACCCTGCCCCCCCTTGCCCCAACAATGCCTTGGGTCCGCCCTCAGGCCAGCGTTTAAGGCACGTATGGTGAGAATGAATTAACCGATTGGAGCTTTCCATGACCACTACATTCAAAACGCTGATGCTATCAGTTGCTGTTGCCGCCACCGCCCTGACAGGCTTTGCCCATAGCGCCGCCGCTGACCCGCGCCGCGATGATGACCGCCGCGACCATGATGCCCCGCGTTACAGCCGTGATGACGACCGCCATGGCGATGCCCACCACGGCAATGGCTGGGGCCGCTATAATAACGGCTATGCGATGCGCGATAGCTGGCTGGCCCGCAACCCGCAGGGCCGCCTTGTGCTGGTGCAGGTGCCGCCGCAGCGTTACATAGCGCCCACCTATTATAAATCCGTTTATTACAGCGAGGGGCCGACCTACATTGTCGACCGCGACCGCGCGGCCATCCGCAGCTACCTTGTGCGGAACAACTACCGCCCGCACCCCCATGCGCCGCGTTTTACAGTAGGTGAAGTTTTGTACATGCAGCCCCAGACTATCTGGACCGCGCTTGCGAACCTGCTAACCCCGCCGCAACCGGGCTACCGCTATGTGCGGGTGGATAACGATGTTCTTCTCATCTCCGAGCCCGACCGACGCATCGTCGATGTGGTGGCGTGGAATTAGGCCGCCTGTTTCGTCTCAAGCCGTGGGAACACGCCTTGAGGTTCAGGCAGTGCGGTGCCGGGCGTGAGGGCTGATGCGGCATCAATGTTTTTGAAGCTGCGGGCGTCAAGCGGTACCACCAGTTGGTCAAGCATCTTGGCTGATGATACGGGCACGAAGGGCTGGATGGCGAGTGCCAAGCAGCGCACCGTTTCAGCCAGCACATATAGCACCGTTGCCATACGGGCTGGGTCTTCCTTTTTAAGTTTCCAAGGGGCCTGCACATCAACATAGGCGTTGGCGGCGTTTGTTACAGCCGCAATGGCATCGAGTGCCTTGTTGAATTTGAAGCTTTCAAATTCAGTGCGCAGTATGGGCAGCAAATCGGTTTGGGCGGCATTCAGCAATGCTTTGTCATCGGCTGTTAAATCACCAAAGTCTGGCAGTTTGGCTTCGCAATTCTTGGCGATCATGGAAAGCGTGCGCTGGGCCAAGTTGCCAAGGCCGTTGGCAAGGTCGTTATTAATGCGGTTCGTTACCAGTTCGTGGTTGAAATCACCGTCATTGCCGAAGGGTACGTCGCGCAGCAGGGCATATCTTGCGCCATCAACGCCGTAGCGGGCGATGAGGTCGGCTGGGGCTAACACGTTACCGAGGGATTTTGACATTTTCTGGCCCTCGGCCGTCCACCAGCCATGGGCGAAGACTTTCTTTTGCACGGCAATGTCAGCCGCCATCAGGAAGGCGGGCCAATAGACGCAGTGGAAGCGGATGATTTCCTTGCCCACCACGTGCACATCAGCCGGCCAGAATTTCTGGAACAGCGTGTCATCAGCCTGGCCGTAGCCAAGTGCCGTCATGTAATTGGCGAGCGCGTCGATCCAGACATACATGACGTGTTTAGGGTCATTCGGGACGGGAATACCCCAATCAAACGTGGTACGTGAAATTGATAAATCTTTGAGGCCGGATTTCACAAAGCTGATGACTTCGTTTTTGCGGGCTTCGGGCTGAATGAAATCAGGGTTTTTGGCGTAGAAATCGAGCAGCTTGTCGCCCCATTCGGATAGTTTGAAGAAATAGCTTTCTTCCTCCATCCATGTGCACTCGGCCCCGCTTGCGGTTGCGATGCGTTTATCGCCCTGCATTTCGGTTTCGTCTTCAGCGTAATAGGCTTCATCACGCACGGCGTACCAGCCTGCGTAGCTTGATTTGTAGATGGCACCGGCATCAACCAGCTTTTGCCACAGGGCTTGGGCGCCTGCCTTGTGGCGCGCCTCGGTCGTGCGAATAAAGTCATTATTGCTGATATTCAGCATAGGGAGAATATCGCGGAAGGATTGGGATACCTTGTCGGTAAATGCCTGCGGGTCAATGCCTGCCGCGCGGGCGGACTGGTGGACCTTGATACCGTGTTCGTCAGTGCCCGTGAGGAAGTACACTTCATAACCATCAAGGCGCTTGAAGCGGGCCATGACATCGCACGCGATTGTCGTGTAGGCGTGGCCCAAATGCGGCTCGCCATTCACGTAGTAAATCGGCGTGGTGATATAGAAGGTTTTTTTATCGTTGTTCATGACGCTGATTTCATACCCTGTTGCAATATACGCAAGGCACCAAGGGCGGTATGCCTTCGGTCCAGGTTCCCCTTGTCGCACATCGCCCGATGGCGTTCAAGCGCATCAAGGGCTGTGAGCCAGTGTTTAAGGGGGGCTGCTTCATCTTTTTTGGCGGCTGCGCGTGCGTAATCACGCAAAACCCAGTCGGCGATATCGAGCATGGCTGCCATCGGGTCGGGCGTGGATTTGACGGCCATTTTCTCGGCCGCGAGCCAGATATCGGCATCATTCGCGCGCGGCAGGTTATCAAGCATTACGAATACATCGCGGATGGCGGCCATGCCGCCTTGTTCGAGCAAGGCCAGCGCCCTACCCGGCGCGCCTTGGGATAGACGCGAGAGCAATTCGATATCGCCGCTCGTCAGCTCAGGTTTGTATTTCCGCAACAGGGCGGCGAAGGTTGTGGCATCGGGTGCATCGACATTGATGACGCGCGCGCGGGAACGGATGGTAGGGATAAGCGCGCCCGTGGCCTGCGTGACCAGCATGAGCAGCGCCTTGGCTGGCGGTTCTTCAAGAATTTTGAGAAGCGCGTTCTGGGCATTGCGGTTGAGGGTTTCGGCCTCGTCAATCACAACGCAGCGCCAGCCGCCTTCGGATGCCGTTTTACGCAGGAAGGTTGGTACATCGCGCACGTCATCAACCAGAATTTCGGCGTGTATGTTGCCCGTTTTGTCATTGGCTGTACGGGCAACCGACATAAGGTCGGGGTGGCCGCCGCTGGCCACACGGGCAAAGACGGGGTTGTCACGCGCCACGGCCAGTGTTTCAGGCACGGGGGTTGCGCCAAACAGCCCGCCGCTTTCATACTTTGGGTTGGCGAACAGGAAGCGCGCCAGACGAAACGCCAGCGTGGCTTTGCCTACGCCTGCGGGCCCCGAAAATATGATAGTGTGGGGGAACGAGCCTGATTGCCACCAGTCAATCAACTGGCTTTCAATGGCTTCATGCGCCACCAAATCAGGGTTGGCGCGCGGGTCAGGCGGGGTTACAGCGGTTGACAGGCCTGCGCCGTCATCGGCTTCGATGTCGTCATCATCGTCAATGATGTCATCATCAAACAGGCTCATCTTGCTACAGCCTTCCAGATGGCGGCGGCAACCGCATCAATGGGCTGGGTTGCGTCAATAACCACGCAGCGCTGCGGGTGTTGGGATGCTATTTCAAGGTAGCCTGCACGCAGCTTTTCATGGAAAGCCAGTTCCTTGCCTTCGAACCTGTCTTCCGTGGCACCCGTATGCGCCATGCGGCGTGTGGAACGGTTGAGGCCAGTGGCCGCCGGTACATCAAGAATAAGCGTAATATCGGGTTCAAGCCCGCCGATGGCGATGGTTTTGATTTGTTCGATCACGGTTAAATCCATCCCGCCTGCGTAGCCTTGGTAGGTGCGCGTGGAATCCGTAAAGCGGTCACAGATAACGGTTTTGCCTGCGGCCAAGGCTGGCGCAATCAGGTCACGCACATGCTGGGCGCGGGCCGCGAATAGCAACAACGTTTCCGCCATGGGGGACCAATCACCGCCGTGGCGATCAACCAATAAGGTACGTATTTTTTCGGCCTCTGGCGTGCCGCCGGGTTCGCGCGTTAGCACCACTTTGTGGCCTGCGGCTTCCAGCTTTTCTTTCAGCAACCGCCCTTGCGTCGACTTTCCACCGCCCTCGCCCCCTTCAAGGGTGATGAAAAGCCCTGCTGTCATTTGCTGGAAGCTGCCTGAATGATTTTATCGAAGGTCAGGCCTATCAGGCCCTTTTTCTCAACCGCGGCGGTGGTCACAAGCGGGTATTCCTGTGTGCCGATGCCGGGGCCGCTGACGATAAGTGTGCCGACCTTTTGGCCAGCTGCAATGGGTGCCACGAGTGGCGACATGTAGCGCGCTTTCATCGTCAGCTCATTCGTGCGCATGGTGGCTGGCACGGTTGATACTGCGTCAACGCCGGCTGCCAGCGAAACGCTGGTGGCCTGGCCGTACACAACTGGGGCTGACAGCAATGCCTGCCCCTTGGTGACCATACGGGCGAGTTTGAAGCTGTTGAGCGCCCATTCCATCATGCGGATGCCTTCGGCCTCGCGTTCCTTCATCGATGTCATGCCGGTAAGCACCATTACAACACGGCGGCCATCACGCACGGCGGTGCCGATGAGGCTGTAGCCGGATTCTTCGGTGTGGCCGGTTTTAAGGCCGTCCGCGCCCTGCACTTTGCCTAGCAACGGGTTGCGGTTTTGCTGGGTGATGTTGTTCCAGGTGAATTCACGCATGGAATAATACTTATGTTCCTGCGGGTAATCGTTGATGATGTGGTAGGCCAGAATGCCCAGATCATGCGGGGTGGAATAGTGGTTAGGGTCGGGCAGGCCTGATGCGTTCATGAAGTTGCTACCCTTCATGCCATACGATGCCGCCATCTCGTTCATCATGCCTGCGAATTTATCTTCGGAGCCAGCGATACCCTCGGCCAGCACCACCGTGGCATCGTTACCTGATTGCACGATCACACCTTTGATGAGGTCCTCGACCGGCACGGCAGAACCCAAGGCCACAAACATTTTGGAGCCTTCCATCTTCCATGCTTTTTCGCTGACAGTGAGCGTGTCGGTCAAACGCAGACGGCCATCGCGCAGTGCCTTGAAAACAACCGCCATCGACATGATTTTTGAAAGCGAGGCCGTGGGCGTACGCGCATCGGCATTCTTGTTCAGCAATACTGCGCCCGTGGTCGCATCGACAATAAAGGCCGATTTTGCGACCGTTTCAGGCACGGCAGTTTGTGCCACCGCCATGTTGATTTGTGCGAAAATAAGAAAAAGGACAGCGAGTCCGACTGCGATGCGGCGCATAAATACCCTATAGCGTTAGATTTTTCGTCAGTTTTCGGTGACGATTATGGTGGCCTGACGGCCTTGCCGATGCAGAGTATTCACGAGAAGGTCGGCTTTATCAACACTCTCGATAGGACCTATCCTCACCCTATAATAAGGCTGGCCACCGACACTGGCGGTGACAACCTTTGTGGGGCCTAAAGACGCCACTTGTTCGAGGGTTTTGCGCGCATTGGATTGCGACACGAAAGAGCCCGCCTGCACATAAATCTGGGACGGGCTAACGGGGACGACATCAACATGGATGTTGCTTGTATCGGTATAGGCCGGGCGGGGTGCAAAATCCTGCGGCTCAAGCATGGCTACAGGTATGCCGGGGTTACGCGCACCGCCGGGCCGCGTGCGGGTGATGGCGGGGTCGCTGCTGCCAATGGCTTCGTGCATTGGCAGGCGGGCTGGCATTTCGGGAGCATCTGGCATCGAGCCATCAGCTACTGGTGGGTTGAGCGCGCTTGCACCCACTGTGTTATAGGCCACGGCCTGTTCAACGGCTGAGGCCGGTTCATAAGGCTGGCGCGGGTTATCGAGGCTTGCGACCATTTCAGGCGTCACGGCAGGCTGGCTGCCAGCCGGATAGAAGCCCGCAAAGCGTTCATCGAGCATGCCTGTATTGTTCATGGCGATTTCTGCGCCTTTGGTGTCGATCTTGCGTTTGGCGGCGGCAGCCAGTGCCTTGCTTTCAGGGCCTAGTACCTGCAGCTTCACTTTGGCCGTACCGAGATTGCGGAAGCCAAGCAATTCAGCCGCTTTTTTGGAAACGTCGATTACGCGGTTGGCATGGAAGGGTCCGCGGTCTGTCACGCGGACGATGATAGATTTGCCGTTTTCAAGGTTGGTGACACGGACAAGCGAGGGCAATTGAAGCGTGCGATGGGCAGCCGTCAGCTCGTTCTCGTCAAAACGTTCACCGTTTGCGGTTTTACGACCATTGAAGCCAGGGCCATACCAAGAGGCAATGCCCGTTTCTTCCGAGGTGTAATTTTCTTCCGGGTAGTAAGTACGGCCACCGACACTGTACGGCTTACCGACTTTGAAGCGCCCGACGCTGGTATCATGGGATGCGCAACCGGCAAGCCCCAAACTTAGTACCAGTGTCAAAAGCACCAAAATACGATTTGGCACTCATTCACCTAGATATTGTTGATCCGGTATTCACTTCCCACTAGCGGCTGCTATACCGTCCGCGAGAAGGCCTACGCTAGTAGCAAAATACGTGGACCGATTCCAGTGCATAATGACATTATAGTTTCCATAAACTAAATATGTAGCGTTTCCGGGCCCGTCAGGGGCAATTAAGGCAGCTTTCGGGTCGTTACCATCTGTCATATTCGGTAGCGGCTTGCCGTTCGGCAGGGTCACCCCTGCCCGCTGCCATTCCGACAGCGGTTTCATTTTATCACGCCCGTAAGCACTTTCAGGAATATGCCGCGTGACTTTGACCGCGCGGCCCCAACGCGTATCGCCCTGCCAGCCTTCGGTGTGTAGGTAGTTGGCGATAGATGCAAATATATCGGGCAGTGAGTTCCAGATATCGACATCGCCATCGCCGTCGCCATCAACCGCGTATTTCATGTAGCTTTGCGGCATGAACTGGCATTGCCCCATGGCCCCAGCCCATGAGCCTATAAGCCTGTCGGTGCCTGCGTGGCCTTCTTGCAGAATACGTAAGGCGAGCACCAGCTCGTTTTCAAAGAAGTCGGCGCGGCGGCCCTCGTAAGCAAGGGTTGCAAGCGAGGATATAATATCAAAATTGCCGGTTACGCGGCCGTAATTGGTTTCGATACCCCACAGGGCCACAATGTATTGGGGCGGCACATTGTATTGGTTGGCGATGCGGTTAAGCAGCGTGCGGTTTTCAAGGTAGCGTTTGCGGCCATCTTCAATACGCGTTTGGGTTACGATGTTCTTTTTGTATTTGGCGAAGGTGATTTTGTTTTCAGGCTGCTTCCGGTCAAGCTCGATCACCCTTGGCAGATACTCAACGCCCGTCAGCTTCTGGCTTAAAAATTGCGGCTCAAGCCCTTTAGCGGCAGCGCGCTGCTTGAAGGTGAAAAGCCAGTGCGCAAAACCGTTTTCATCAGCCTGCGCGTGGGTGGGTATGGCCAGCAGCAACATCACGGTTAAAAGAAGTAGGCGCATGGGGCTCACTTTTTCTGGGGTTCGGCGGGTTGGTCGGCTTTCAGGCTGGGCTTCCACTTACCACTCAGGGCGTAAACGACAATGCCGCCCAATTCACGAATAGCGGTTTGCGAGAGTGCCATATTGCCCAAAAACCCGCGATAATCAGGCAGCAGGCCGACTTTGCCGTTCGTCTGGTAATCAGTCGGCATCGGCGTCACTTTCCAGCCAACGCTGTTGAAGGCCCCGACAGCGCGCGGCATGTGCCACGCCGATGTTACCAGCAGCCAGTTTTCACCTTCGCGGGGGTTGGCGATGGCCTTCGCGTTCACGGCGTTTTCGTATGTGGTGCGCGATTTATCATCAATCTTGAGGCGGGAGCGTGTGTAGACGCGCTGGCGGTCAAGCAGCGTCTGTATCATCTGGCCTTCGGGCGTGCCCTTCTGGTCAAGCGAGCCCAGCCCTGACGCAAAAATAAGGCGGGCATTGGGGAATTCACGGGCGATATCCACAAACTCGGTCAGTCTATCTTGTGCACCGTCAACCTGCGGGGTGCCACGGTCAAACCCCAATTCCGTATCAATAAAGCCGCCCAGCAATATAACGCCGTCAACGCGGGCTGGGAATTCGGTTAAATAGGGCGTGCGGGCTTCCAGCCACGCCATCATCATGCGGCCCGTGGGCAGAACGCCAAAGGCCACCAGCACCAGCCAGCTTGCCAGCCCCAATTGGCGCGCCAGCTTGAAACGCTTCTGGTGTATGGCCCACATAGCGCCCGTTAACAGGAAAATCACCGCATTAAACGGGGCCAGTATAAAAAACAGGATTTTCGACAAGACAAAGAACATACAGATTGTTATAGAGGATGCGCGAAGCCACCGCAAAGGGTTAGGCATCGCTATTAGTGGGTTGGAGAGGTGGCCGAGCGGTTGATGGCTCTAGTCTTGAAAACTAGCGTACTCGAGAGGGTACCGTGGGTTCGAATCCCACCCTCTCCGCCACTTGTTTATATATTTTCTTAAAATAGCCCGTCTTTGAGTTTCATCTCAGTTTGATGTTTTAGGATGCTTCTCATACGCATTGGTATGAAAGCCTTGAACGCGTGATGACAAAAAGCAAACTGCCTGAAATTACCCTGATTTTCTGGATTATGGGGTTTGCTGTGAATACATCGTGCGACCCGCATTGCCTATACTACATGACAAGAAGGTAATGCGTGGACCGCGATGTAATGCATCGGCCTATTTTGCAGGCTGGCTATTTTGTGAGGACTCGACACAGGTAAGGGTGTCATTCACCGCCATCTGGTAATTTTTTTGGGCGGCTACGATATTGGGGTTGGTATTAATGGTTTTTGCAGCCTCATCCGACGCGCTTTTGACTTCGGCCTGATATTTTGTAAAAGCCTGCGTGACATTGCTACCTGCCTTGATGGCGGCTTGCATCTGGGCCACGGCGGCATCGATACGTTTCTGGATAGGCGCCATTTGTGATGCGACGCTTTCGCTCAGTGCTTTTTGGGCGGCATCGGTCACTTTATAGGCATTCGCGCAACTGCTTGCGGCATTGGCCTCAAACGAAAACAGAAAAAGCACCGCGCATAGAATTTTCCGCATCATTCACCCCTGAATTTTTTAGTGTATTTCAATATATCATCATTATACGAGGGTTGTTCGGGTTTTGTGAAGCCAAAAGCCCCCTTAAGCACAATAAACCCCGCTTAGCCTGCCTTGAGGGGCAAGTGTATCGCGGGGCTATTGGGCCTAATGGTTGCAGGTTTAGGCAGCGATATTAAACGCTGGCGTACCCTTCAAAAGTTCGCGTACTGCATCAGCCTGTTGGCTGTCACGGGCTTCCACTGCCAGCAGGATATGCCCTGCTTTCATTTCGCCTTCGTAGAGTTTGGCTTCGTGTTCAGGCACGCCGATGCCAATCAGGCCGCCTACAAACCCGCCAATGGCAGCGCCTGCGCCAGCGCCTGTTAGGCCAGCCACAATAGGGCCGAATACGAGCAGGTTTACGCCCGGAATGGCGATTGTGCCAACGCCGACGACAGCGGCCAGAATACCGCCGAGAATACCGCCAATGGTGGCACCAGTGGCCAAGCCGGTATCTTCTTTATTGTGGTTGATGAGCTGGAAGGACTTGCCGTGGGTCAGATCACTCATGACCACGCCGATCTGACTTTCGGTAATGCCGATATTTTCAAGGCGGCGCAGGGCCTCTTCCAATGCGGAACGTGTTTCGAATACTGCTGTGACGGTGCTTGTCATGGTGGACTCCTTGGTGTGATTTACATTGAACCTAACGGCCCCTGCCCCCAACAAGTTCCCCGCCTCACGCAAGTTATTCCGTTTGTTTGTTATTAAGAATGCGCAGGTATAATGCGGTTTGATGCCAACAGCACACGCAACATCAATATCCATACTGGCCATGCCGCCCGAGACACTGGCCAAGCTCAATTTATTTGAGCGGTATGTGGCGCTTGAACAAATAGGCATGTCGCCCGATGAACACCGCGTGGGCGAACCGGAGCGACCCTACAAGGAATGGGCGCCCGATGATTACAAAGCCGTTTTAGCCATGTTTAACAGCTGGCCGCGTTTTGAGGCCGCCGACAAACAGATGGACGATATGCGCGCTGGCTTTCTTGCCGCCTTTGCCCAAAACCTTGCCATGAACCCGCATGCAGACCGTAAAGGCAGATTATTGCTGGCGGCTGATGCCTTGAATACTGCAGGCAGCGATATTTTTGGCCCCGACTTTCCGCGCGCTGAACTTGATTTTATAGCGGGTGGCCGGCCAAGCTATTACGGTGGCTTGCGGCCTGATGGCAAAATACAGATCAACACCCTGAAACTAGACGACCCAACAGTCAATGGTAGCGCCTTTAGCGGTGATTTATCATTCATCGAGCTGGTAGTGCATGAAGCCACCCACAATGTGCAGCTTTTTCAGGCCAAAATATCCGATGGCGAGACACAGGATGGTTTATTAAGTATGCGCGTGGCGGAGACTTTTTACGAAAGCACAGCAGGCGCTAAAAATTACAACCGCGATTTATACTGGCTACACCCGTTTGAAGTGCAGGCACGGGAATTTGCCCATAGCACAGCCAAAGCACTACAAGCCAATTTGCCTGCCAGTGGCGCCGCCCCTGCCCATGCCGCTAAGCGAAGCATTGCCCCTTAAGGCATTACATATCGGCGAATAGGTCGGTTGATAAATAACGCTCGGCAAACGATGCCAAAATTACGACGATATTTTTGCCATGCATTTCAGGCCGTGCCGCAACCTTAAGGGCAACTGCCATTGTAGCCCCTGACGAAATGCCTGCGGGTATGCCCTCTAGGCGGGCCAATTTTCGTGCGGTCTCAAGTGCTGCATCGTTGCTGATGGCAATGATTTCATCAATATTGGCGGTATCAAGCACATCGGGAATGAAGCCTGCGCCAATGCCCTGTATTTTATGCGGGCCGGGTGCGCCGCCAGATAACACGGGGCTGGCCTCAGGCTCGACCGCAATGATTTTAATGGTTGGTTTGCGGGCCTTCAAAACACTGGCCACGCCCTGAATGGTGCCGCCTGTGCCTACACCGGCAATGAACACATCGACATCGCCGTGCGTGTCATTCCAGATTTCCTCGGCGGTGGTGTTACGATGGATGGCGGGGTTGGCATCGTTTTCAAATTGCTGGAGCATCAGCGCGTTAGGCGTGCTGGCCACAATTTCGTGGGCGCGGGCAATGGCTGCTTTCATTCCGCCTGCGGCTGGCGTCAATTCAAGTTCAGCCCCCAGCAGTTTAAGCATTTTGCGCCGTTCAACCGACATGCTTTCAGGCATTGTTAGTATCAAGCGGTAGCCACGTTGTGCGGCAATAAAAGCTAACGCAATGCCCGTGTTACCCGATGTTGGCTCAACAAGCACAGTGCCTGTGGCCAGTTTGCCGCTGGCTTCGGCATCTTCGATCATGCCGAGCGCCAGCCTATCCTTGACCGAGGCTAGCGGGTTGAAGAATTCGAGCTTGGCCAGAATAGTGCCCACACAGCCAGCTTCCTTGGGCAGTTTTTGCAGGCGTACCAGTGGTGTATCGCCCACCGTGTCAGTGATGGTGTTATAAATACGACCGCGCCCTTTGGTCTTGAACGTAACGGTTACTGGCCGTGGATTTTTGGCTGACATGGGCTTGGCCTTTTGCGGTTTTTCTATTGCATGGTGCCGTGGGCGGGGGGCAGTTTTTCCGCCTCGGCCACGATTTTATTATCTTTCCGCAGCACTTTAAAACGTCCAGGGTTATAGGGTTGCAATGTGCCGTCTTCGACCAGCTTTTCTATGGCGGGGAGCGCCTCTTCGGGGTTACGGAAGTCAACATTGGTGCCAACCAGATTATATTTCCACCATTCAAGTTTTTGGATCTGCTTAATAATGGCTGATGTAAAACGCATTTTGATTTGCTTGGCAGGTACGCCGCCGACTACCGAGTACGCTTTTACATCTTTGGTGACGACACTGCCTGCAGCTATAATTGCGCCATTGCCTATGCGTACGCCTGTTTTTATCATTACGCCCGCGCCTATCCAGACATCGTGGCCAATATAGGTATGGTCGAGTTTTTCATACTCAAACAGGCCCTTCGCATCGAACGGTGCGGCAAAAATGGTTTCATAGGGGAAAGGCGATGTGGTTAGCCCGTCTGTCGGGTGGCGCGACAGGATGGAGACATGGTCACCGACCGAGCAATAGCGCCCCAAGGTTGCCTGATGCAGCCTGCATTCAGGCGATACATAGCTAAACGCCCCACCTGTAAACTGGTTTAGTGTGCAGACCCATGTTTTGAATGGCGGCTCAAGCAGGACGGTGCCTATAAGGCGGGTCTGCGGCGCGATTGATAGGGGTATGGTCATGCGAATGGGTCCTCGAAATGCGATTGGATAGTGCCCATATTAGCCAAATTTCAAGCTTCTATAAGCCCCAAAATGCACGACATAACGCCGTTTATGCCATAACAAACTGGCAGCATCGGTTCTTATGCGGTAAAAGCGGGCCGTATGTCTTTTTCCATTGGCAACATTGTCATTGATGACCCGGTTTTTCTGGCCCCTATGTCGGGGGTTTCGGATCTTCCTTTCCGTCGCCTCGTCAAAGGGTTTGGCGCAGGCCTTGTTTTTTCGGAGATGATTGCAAGCCGCATTCTGGTCGACCAGTTGCGCCGCGCCGACATGGCAGCTGCTACCAATGATGCCTTTCATGATGTCGATTATAACGCCGAGTTTCCGGTGGCCGTGCAACTGGCGGGTTGTGAACCCGATGTAATGGCCGAAGCTGCGCGCATAAACGTGGCACGCGGCGCGGCTATCATCGACATCAATTTCGGTTGCCCGGTTAAAAAAATCGTCAATGGGCATGGCGGTTCGGCCCTTATGCGCGATCTCGGCCTTGCAACCCGCATTATGGATGCGGTTGTCAAAGCCGTTGACGTGCCTGTAACCGTCAAGATGCGGTTGGGTTGGGATGATACGTCACTCAATGCACCTGAACTTGCCAAAATGGCCGAGGGTGTCGGTATTAAAATGATTACCGTGCATGGCCGCACCCGTAACCAAATGTACAAGGGCCAGGCCAATTGGGAAGCCGTGCGCGGTGTTAAAGACGCCGTGCGCCTGCCCGTAATTGTAAACGGCGATATACTTACGCCATATGACGCCGTGACCGCCCTTGGACAATCGGGCGCCGACGGCGTGATGATCGGGCGTGGTGCGTGCGGGCGGCCTTGGATGCTACGGCAGGTTATGGATTTTTTAAAACAGGGCCATCATGGGGCGGCGCCGCCTGTGAGTGATAGGCTGAATATTATTCTTAACCATTACAATGCTATGATTATGCATTATGGCCCATTCAAAGGCGTGGGCATTGCCCGCAAACATATCGGTTGGTATTGCGAAGATATCCCTGCTCTTCAGGATTTGCCGCAGCGCATCAACCAGTTGCAGAATATTGACGATGTTCACGCTTTACTCAACAAGGCATTTACAGAGGTCAACATAAACAAATTACAATATTAAAAAAGCCGCCCGGACCTTGGGCGGCTTTTTTGTACTTAAAAAATGCTTAGTGGTGCGCGATGGTTTCGCCATGCTGGGTCGTATCTAGGCCGACCGCTTCATCGGACGAGCTGACACGTACCGGCACAAAGATACCGACAACTTTGATGATTACGAAGGTTGCGACCATCGAATACACGGCGACTGCCAAAGCAGCGATTGCCTGTGTTTTCAAAAGTTCAGACGAACCGGCCAGAAGACCGTCGACGCCACCTACCGCAGCCGAACCAAAGACGCCGACCGACAAAACGCCGATCAGACCGCCCATACCATGGCATGCAAATACGTCCAACGTATCATCAATGCCGCGACCTCTTACAAAGCGGGCAACCAGATTGCAAATAACACCGGCCAAAACGCCGATGATAAGTGCAGACGAAGTGGTTACAAAACCAGCTGCCGGTGTAACGGCAACCAAGCCAGCCACAACGCCGATGCAGCCGCCCATCAGGGTAGGCTTACCGTCTTTGCTGCTATCGACCAACATCCATGCGAGCATGGCTGTGGCAGAGGCTGCGAAGGTATTCACGAAAGCCTGTGCAGCCAAACCGTTGGCAGCAACAGCCGAACCGGCGTTAAAGCCGAACCAGCCGAACCAAAGCAAAGCCGTGCCTAACGTAACAAGGCCCGTATCGTATGGTTTGCCGGCAATGCCGAAATCGGACCGTTTGCCGAATACAAGGGCAGCAACCAATGCCGAGAAGCCAGCCGTCATGTGGACGACATAACCACCTGCAAAATCTTGAGCGCCGCGATCTGCCAGCCAACCACCGCTCCAGACCCAATGAGCAACCGGTGAATACACCGCAAGCGACCAAAGGACGAGGATCAGCAACCATGCTTTAAAGCGGATACGTTCTGCGAACGCACCAGTCATCAAGGCAGGTGTGATGATGGCAAACATCATCTGATAGACCATGAACAGGTTGTAAGGGATGGTAGCGGTGCCGTTAGGCGCCGTCCCAACACCGTTCAGCATGACTGCGGCCGTATCACCAATCAGATTACTTACATCACCTGAAAAGGCGAGCGAGAAGCCGATGACAATCCACAGCACACCTATGACAGCCAAGGCCACCATGTTCTGTGCCAAGGTTGAAACAACGTTTTTAGAACGCACCATACCGGCATAAAAAAACGCCAGACCTGGCGTCATTAAAAGAACCATGGCTGATGAAATCAACATCCATGCTGTATCGCCGCTATCAATAGCGCCGGCAGATTGAGCATGTGCCAGCGAAGGTACACACGCCATAAGTACGGATGCAAGAGCCGCCATACCCGCGAATTTGTTTAATTTTGTCATATTAACCTCTCCTTTCAAGATAAAGGTGCGGAGAGTGTGCCTTGATTCACTGAATTCAAATATACGAATTATATTAATACGTTGCGCTGCAATACCCACAGATGTTGGGCTGGCTGCGATTGACTAAAGAAAAAGCCCGCCAGCTTGGAGCCGGCGGACTTTTAATTACTAGATACTAAAGAAACTGATTATTCAGCGGCTTTAGGAGCTTCGTGAGCTTCTTCAACGCCTTTGCCTTTGAGGCATTCAGCCAAAGCTGCGTCCCACTGAGCTTTTTCAGCGGTGCCAGCGTTTTCTGGCAGTTTCACTTTTTCGTTGGTTTCTTTGGTGCAGTCTTCTTTGGCTTTTACAGCGTCAACTTTAACGGCTTCAGCGTGAGCAGGAGCAGCTTCTTTAGCAGGAGCAGCTGCATCTTCAGCGAAGGCAGGGGCAGCGAAGAATGCTGCGAAAGCAGCGATCATCAGAAACTTTTTCATCGGATGTGACCTTTCAAAGTACTCAGTTTTTTACAAATAGCCGCACTATGCGGCTTTTTTGCTATTAATCGGGCATTTTACGTAAAGTATTATCCCTCAACAGCTAAGTTAACTTTTAATTGTGGTGAAATCTTGGCAAGGTTACGTGTTTTTTAATTCAAGGAATTGATGAGAATCATTTGCATTTGTAAAGGCAGATGGTTATTTATACTGGACCAACTTAGTCCTGTATAGGCCATGCGCGCACAACTTCATCAAGTATCGGGCGAAATTCTGCCCCAAAATGATGACTTCCAGATCGATGAAACGGTTCTGGATGTGCATATGAAGCAGGCTATTGCGCGGATGCTGGATTGGTGCGCCCGTTCGCCCAATGTGGCGACCTTCATGGCGCGCGGCTTTGTGGTTGATACGCTAAGCGATATATCCACCCAGATTACCGATTATTTCCCGCGCTCCATCAATGTGATGCCGATTATAGACGACCTATCGTTTGTGGTTGCGCAAAGCGCGCGCCGTACGGGGCAGCGTTATCAGGAAGTGGCACTCGATTACATCAGCGATGGAAAAATCCCCGAAGCTGCACAGGCCAACAAACAAAGTTTTGTAAAATGGTACAGCGTTGAAAACGTCATCGGCGGTGATTTCGACGGACACGCCAAGAAGCTTCGCCCGGGCTGGTCAGGTGGTGCCGGCAGCCCGACCGACATGCTTAAGCACCTTAACCTTGGCACCAAAAAAGGCTTTCTGCTGCAGGTGAACGCGCTTGATATAAAGGATGCCAAAGCACAATCACTTGCTGCGGATACCAGCATGATGCAGGCCATGGGCGGCTCGGCTGCGGCTATGAAAGAAGCGGGCGATGCGGTCGCCGCAGGCGGCGTTGAAGCCGCCAAAGCTCAGGCCGTTATAGAAGCACTCGTCGAAATCAAAACTATTAAAGCTGCGCTGACCCAAGCGGCTGACACCCCACAGGCAGCACCGCTGGCAGCGGCATTGGCGTTGAAAACAGATGTATTGGCCACAACAATAGGGCAGGTAAAACTGCCCGCCGCCATGCAGGCTGAAACCGCGCGCATCGTTGAAACCGTGCGAGTTGATATGAGTGCCAAGCAGATTACAACGGCGCTGCAGACCATCGTCAGCAACATGCCTGCAATTGTTACTGCCCGCCCCGCCAATGACGGCGCAGGCCCCGCGGGTTTTGCATCGCAGCTGGTGAAAAGCATTACGGCGCTTCAGATTGCATCGCAAACGGCCAATATGCCGATGCGCGAGGTCGTTGCACTGGCCCTCACAAAACAGGCGCCGCCCGCGCTTGCCGATGCTGTCAAAGCAGTCACCACGCAGTTGGCCCGCAAGGAAGCCCTACCCGTTCTTGACCGTTTACTGCCACCCGCCGCAGCCGTGACCGTGCGCAGCATGCTGACAACCCCTGCCCTTAAAACCGTATCGCAGACCCCGGTTTCAGTTGCGCCCGTTGTTGCCCAGATCAAAGCATTGGCAGCGCAAATGGCAAATCCTGCGCAAACCCAAACACAAGCATCAGTGCAGGCGGGAGCAACCAAGGCTGCCGCCACGCCTGTCACTGATGCAACCGCACTGAAGAGTGCAACGCCTATAGCATCTGCACCGGCTCCGGCAGGTATACCAGCCTCTGTTGTAGCAACGACTGATCCGGCCTCAAACGCAACACCCGCCGCTTCAGTTCCCAAGGTTACTGAAATTTCTTCGGTGGCTGTAGCCCCTGTATCGGCTGCACCTGTTTTAAGTGTTGTTTCATCAGCTAAAGGCGCGTTTGCACAACCTGCCGCACCTTTGGCCGCACAGTCTCCCGCGCCTTCCCTACCCGTAGCTGCCGTTGGTATTGCAGCACCCGCCGCCACGATCGCGCCATCAACAACTGCAGGTGCAACAACTGCAGGGCCAACACCGGCATCAGCTACTACCCAAGTTCAAGCGCCTGCGCCTTCAGCACCTGCAACAGTGGCGGTAAAAGCACCCACGACCGTTGCCCCCGCTGCTTCGACACCAACCATATCTGTTGCCGCTACCCATAACGCAGGCTCCGCGCCTGTTGTTGCGGCTGCAGCCCCTGTTTCGGCTGCACCTGTTTTAAGTGTTGTTTCATCAGCTAAAGGTGCGTTTGCACAACCTTCTGCGCCTATTGCCGCACCGTCTCCCGCGCCTTCCCTACCCGCAGCTGCCGTTGGTATAGTAGCCCTCACCGCCACGGTTGCGCCGGCAACAGCTGCAGTTGCAACACCGGCTGTAGCTGTTGCTGCTACCCATAACGCAGGCTCCACGCCTGTTGTTGCGGCAGCAGTCACGACTGCGTCTGCTGCGCCTGCAGCCGTTACACCTGCAGTTATTATCCCTGCCGCCGCGCCGTTAAATGTGCCGCCTGTAGCTGTGGTTGCTCCAGTATCGGCCCCGCAAACCACCCCTGCCTTGCAACCATTCGCGTCGCAGGCGACAGCAGTTGTCACAGCACCCGTTGTGAACCCTGTTAGCGCACCGGCCATGCAAAGCTATGAAGCACCCGTCGCTGTTGCAGCCCCGCCCCCTGTGCAATCGGCACAAGCAACACCGCTTCAGGCGCCACAGGCACCAGTGCAACAAGCTGAAATGCAGCGTGTCGAAGCACCGGCACCTGCCAATACGAATATTGCACCTTCAACGCCTTTAGAAGGCGCCCAGCAGGCGCCCAAGCTACGCGTTGTAATCGATCCCGTTGAAGCTCAGCCCATTGTCGAGCCATCAGCCCCCAAAAGCATGGCAGAAGAAACCCTTAAAATGGCGGCTGTTGTGCTCAATGATTCAAAAAATGCCACACCGCAATCCGGCGCTGAAATGGCCCAGGCTGTTGCCGATAATTTGCAAGCTGTTGCCAATAAGTCCAACGTCGCTGATGCGACAAGAAGCGAACTCACTGTTCTAGCAGCAGAAGCACAGGTAGTGGGACAGCAAGCAAAAAATGGCCAGTATGTGCCTGATATTCCTCAGCAGCCGACTTTGTTAAATCAGCAAGCGCCTCTGGCTGAAATGACACGTGCAGTTGATGTCAAAACACCGACCGGTGTTACAGAACCAACTGAAGCTGTTGCAAGGCATATGGATATGCTGAGGAATGACGCAAACACTGCTCGTCAAAACATGGAAATGCTCGCCAACAACGATAAAGTTTCGCCTTTTTCTATAAAGACCACCCCCAAAGCTACCGAAGCCGAAAAAGCCAAGGAAGAAGTAAAAAGAGGCTGTGGCGACTGTAAGAATGGCTTTAATTGCGCTACTTGCGGTACGCAGACGCCCGCGGAAAAGAAACAAACGGACGCTACCTTAAGTGCCGCCGAGAAAGCGCTTCAAGCCCGGAATGCCGAATTGGGGCATAACAGGCCTGCAATGAGCTAACGCGAATAGCGTCGCCTTAGCTTGCTTTAGGCGCAGCAGGGCCGCCGCGAACGACCATGATCTCTTTCACAGGTACTCTTAAAACATCTTCCAGGCGCTTATAATGACCCAGCAAGGTGTTTTGTACTGTAAATTGCGAGGCCGCGCAGCCACTGCAGTTGCCATCTAGCCCAATTGCGAGCGTAGAAGTTTCTTGATTATAGCCCACGTACTGGATTTCACCGCCGTGGTGCGCAATACCTTTATTTGCTATGGCAATAACAGCTTTTAATCTGGAAACACCCTCAGGGTTGCCTGCCGCGTTAAAGGAATCGATCAGGCCATTCAGATCCATTTCAGGTTCAAGCGCTGCAAGATTCGCAAGCGTGGCATTCGGGCTGTTTTTAGCGAAATGGGTGAAAGCGACTATTTTAATTTCGGCCAGATTGCGGTTTTTAGCCCAGTCTGCGTGGCTGTTCATAGTTATCGTCATGGTATCGAATCCGGTTTTCGGATCGGTGCCAAGAACAACTCGTTCAACGCCGTGAACCATAAGAATCTGGAAAGCGGTGGCGCTTTTACCTTGCGCTTCGAGCGCAGATTTGAATGTAACCGACTTGCCCTGCATGGTTTTGGTAGGCAGCGTATACAAAGAGGCCAAGTCGTTTGCGCCTTCGATACCGGAGCGAACGATGCCTGTCGGTTCACCTTTGTAAGCAATTTGAACGGGTTGGCTCATATTTTTCTCGTTTTTTTCATATGTAAGGGATATATAGGTAATGTGCAGGAAAATTACAATTTTAAAAAAGGCGCAATTTTCTTGACACTGCGGGCGGCATCAGTATATTCCGCCGCTGAAGAAAACAGTTTTTCAAGGACCTTTGCTATGCACGCAGTTGTAAAATCAGGCGGTAAACAATACCGCGTCACCAAGGGTGACAAAATTACCGTTGAACGCCTGACAGACGAAGAAGGCCAGACCATCACGTTGACCGATGTCATCATGGTTGGCGACAAAGTCGGCGCGCCACTGGTTGCCGGCGCAAGCGTCACGGCAAAAGTGCTGGCACATGACCGCGCTGACAAGGTCATTATCTTTAAGAAAAAGCGTCGTCACAATTACCGCCGCAAAAAAGGCCACATGCAGCACCAGACTGTGCTCGAAATCACGGACATCGCCGGTTAAGCGATACACTACTCAGGAATTTAAGGAGAATTACCCATGGCAACAAAAAAAGCAGGCGGCTCTACCCGTAACGGTCGCGACTCTAACGCCCAGCGCCTAGGCACCAAATTGTTTGGTGGTCAGGAAGCAACGGCAGGCAACATCATCGTCCGCCAGCGCGGCACGAAAATGTGGCCCGGCACCAATGTCGGCATGGGCAAAGACCACACGCTGTACGCCCTCAAGGACGGTCGCGTTGAGTTCAAGACCCGCCGTGGCGGTCGCCAGTACGTCAACATTGCTACTGAAGCTGCTGAATAAGCGCTGAAGTATGCAACAAATAATCAAGGCCCCTTCACGGGGCCTTTTTTATTGGTCATTTTTTTGAAGATTGGTTATTCGGCAGCTTCAGGCTCGGCATTCGCAATTGGCTTGGCGAAGCGTACATGACGGTTATAGAGCACTAGGCACACGACCACGATCATCGAGACCATGGAGATGCATGTGGTCGCCACAAACATGGTGTCTTTCAGGTGAAAGACACCGTAGCCGAGCGAGATCACGTAAGTGCCTATCCATGTCAGCCATGATTGCAGGGCGATTTTATCATCCGCCGAATTGGCGCGCGCGAGTTTTATGATCTGCGGCAGGTAACCTGCAAGCGAGCCCACGGTGACGACAGGATAGAGATATACGAAGATTTGTTCCATGAAAGCAACGATGCCGGATTCGTATGAAAAACCTGTGGCGGCGCGCGTTAGAAATTAAGGCATACAGCAAATAAACCTCGTGTTTTTGGCCGACCCGCGCTAAAACCCACACATGAAATTTCTTGATGAAGCAAAGATATACGTCAAAAGCGGTGACGGCGGCTCGGGTTGCGTGAGTTTCCACCGCGAGAAGTTTGTCGAATTCGGCGGACCTGACGGCGGCGATGGCGGCCGCGGCGGCGATATTATTTTTGAATGCGTCAAAGACGTAAACACCCTGATCGACTTCCGCTATACCCAGCACTTCCGCGCCGGTAACGGCATGCACGGCATGGGGCGCAACCGTTCGGGCGTCAGCGCAGAGGATCTTGTTATTAAAATCCCCGTCGGCACTGAAATTCTGGATGAAGACCGTTCAACGGTACTCATCGACATGACGGAGCCCGGCCAGCGCATCGTATTCCTGAAGGGTGGCGATGGCGGATTTGGCAACGCGCATTACAAAACTGCGACCAACCAAGCCCCGCGTAAAAAACTGCCGGGCTGGCCCGGTTCCGAAGAAATTGGCCTGTGGCTGCGCCTGAAGCTAATTGCCGATGCAGGCTTGCTTGGTATGCCTAACGCCGGCAAGTCCACCTTTCTGAGCCGCGTCTCGGCCGCACGCCCCAAAATTGCCGACTACCCGTTCACAACGCTTCACCCCAACCTCGGTGTTGTCAAAACATCGGGCCGCGAATTCGTGATTGCGGATATTCCGGGCCTTATTGAAGGCGCCCATGAAGGCCACGGCCTTGGCACGCGCTTTTTGGGCCACGTGGAGCGTACGCATCTGCTTTTGCACCTGATCGATATCACGCAGGACGACCCTGCGGCGTCTTACAAGATGCTTCGCAAGGAACTCAAGGCCTATGGTGGCGGGCTTTACGAAAAACCTGAGATCATCGCGCTCAATAAATCGGATGCCTTGGGCGACGAACTAGCCGAAGACGTACGCAAGACCTTCGTCAAAAAGACCAAGAAACAGGCGTATGTCATATCATCGGTGTCGGGTGACGGTATCGAGAAACTATTGGTCGATATGGCTGACAGGGTGTTTGCCCAGCCCGTGTAAGTCGATTACACTTTCGGTTCCATCATTTCAGGAACCGTCATGCGCACAGACTTAGCCCAAGGGCCGACCACGACCCGCCTTATCGATTACATGCCCTACCCATACAAGCTTGAGAAAGCTGATCTGGATATACGCGTGTTCGACGGGGAAACAAAAGTCACCAGCACGCTTGTGTTCAAGGTCAAGTCTGGCACCAACAAGCCTGCGCTTGTGCTGAACTGGAAGGACATGACGATCCATTCCATCAAAGCTGACGGCAAAGACGTCGGCTACATCACGGATGCCGACGCCGAGACACTCAGCATCCCATATATTGCCGATACGTTTACGCTGGTTATCGAGAACAGCATCGTGCCGGAAGAAAACAAATCCTGTGCGGGCTTCTATGCCAACGAGGCTCGCGACCTGTTTTCAACGCAGTGCGAGGCCGAAGATTTCCGCCGCATTACCCCCTTCCCCGACCGCCCGGATGTTCTGACGATTTTCACCGTTCGCGTTGAGGCCGATGAAGCGCGCTTCCCCTCCCTGCTTTCCAACGGCAACCCCTTGGGTGCCGGTGGCCTGCCCGATGGGCGGCACTTCGCCATCTGGCACGACCCGCACCGCAAACCCTGCTATTTGTTCGCGCTTGTGGTCGCCAACCTTGTGGCGGCAGAGAAAAGCACTTTCACGACTATGTCGGGCCGCACAGTGCAACTGGGCATTTACACACGCCAGCCCGATGCCGACCAATGCGCCTTCGCGATGGACGCCCTTAAGCGCGCCATGAAATGGGATGAAGAGACCTATGGTCGTGAGTACGACCTTGATGTGTTCAATATTGTCGCTGTCCATGACTTCAACATGGGCGCCATGGAAAACAAGGGCCTCAACATTTTCAACACCAAGCTGGTGCTGGCCCGCGCAGACCTGACCACCGACGCCGAGTACATCAATATAGACCGCGTGATCGCCCATGAATATTTCCACAACTGGTCGGGCAACCGTGTCACCTGCCGTGACTGGTTCCAGCTATCGCTCAAGGAAGGGTTTACGGTTTACCGCGAGAATTCATACGGGAAAGACACATTCAACCGCGAGGTCGAACGTATTGGCGAAGTTCGTACCCTCAAAGGCCACCAGTTCGTGGAAGATGCGGGCGCCATGGCGCACCCCGTGCAGCCCAAGGAGTATATGGAGATCAACAACTTCTATACCCTGACAGTGTACGAAAAAGGCGGCGAGCTGATCGGCATGTATAAAACCCTGCTTGGTGCCGAGACGTATCGTAAGGCGACCGACCTTTACTTCAGCCGTTTTGACGGCCACGCCGCCACCATTGAAGACTTTTTGCAATGTATGGAAGACGCATCGGGGCGTGATCTTAAATCACAATTCCGCCGCTGGTACGACCAAGCTGGTACGCCCACCATTAAAGCCAGCGGTAAATACGACGCCGCCAGCAAACGCTATACATTGTCGCTGAGCCAAGAGGTGCCTTACGGCGGAAAACCTATGCTGATACCCGTGAAGGTGGGGCTGATTGGTGCCAACGGGCAGGATCTGGCCGTTGATGGTGACAAAACCACCCGCGTGCTTGAACTAACCGCATCCCAGCAAGACTTTGTTTTTGAAGGTATTGGCGACGCCAATATCATGCCTTCAGTGTTGCGCGACTTTTCAGCACCCGTGAATGTTGTGACGGACCTCACGGAAGACCAATTGCGCTTCCTGATGGTGCATGACAGCGACGGCGTCAATAAATGGGAAGCGGGCCAGACCCTTTACCTCAAGGCCTTTGACCGTTGTATCACGGCATTCAAGGCGGGCCAGCCATTGCCGCGTGAGGAAGCACTTGTGAAAGCTGTTGGCGGCTTGATCGAGAATTTGCACGACAAAAACCGCGGCTTGCTTGCTGAAATGCTGAGCCTACCGGATGACGGCGTCTTGACCGAAATGTTCAAACCCGCCGACCCGCAGGCCATACAGGCTGTACGCGACCATTTGTCGGCTGCTATCGGCAGCACGCTCGGTACCCTGTTGCGTGGGGTCTATGATGCCTGCGCGCCCAAGCGTGCCGATTTCGATTTTGATGAAGCTGCGATTGCCCGCCGTGCCTTACGTAACGTCACACTGGCCCTACTGGTAGCCGGTGATGCCGCTACAGGCGCCAAGCTGGCACAGACGCAGTACACGACGGCCCCCACGATGACGGAGCGTCTGGGTGCGCTTAGGGCCGTGAATGACCTCAGCGACCCTATAAGGGCATTACTGCTGGCCGATTTTTATACGCGCTTCCAGCAATACCCGCTGGTGATTGACCGCTGGTTCTCGATACAGGCGCTCGCCAACCGCCCGCAAGTGCTGGATGATATACGCGCACTGACAGCGCACCCCGATTACAGCCTGACAAACCCTAACCGTGCGCGCTCGTTGTTTGGCGTTGGCGGGTTGGGAGGCAACCTTGCATGGCTGCACCACCCATCGGGTGATGGGTACAAGCTGCTGGCCGAATATATTGTTAAACTGGATGCGATTAACGAGCAGGTATCGGCTCGCATACTCGGGCCATTCAAAGGCTGGCGCTCATTCGATGCCAAGCTGCACGCCCCTGCCCGCGCGGCCCTGCAAAGCATACTGGATGCGCCGGGTACACGGTCAGCCGGCGTATACGAAATCGTCACTAAATCACTGAAGGATTAAGCCCTGTGCCCAGTTTTCTGATCGAGCAGCAATATCAAGGCACCGTAGCAGGCATTGACGAGGCAGGGCGCGGGCCATTGGCTGGCCCCGTTGTGGCTGCCTGCGTGCATATCCCCGACCAGACCTTGCCTTTTTTAAGCGGCGTGCAAGACAGTAAAAAACTGACCGCCATGAAGCGCGAAGCCCTGTTTACCGAAATCACGCGCCATTGCGCCTTTGGTATTGCTGTCGCCACACCAGAGGAAATTGATGCCATCAATATTCTGCAAGGCACGTTCTTGGCTATGACAAGGGCTGTTGCATCAATGCATATGGCATTCGATGTGGTTGCATCCACCTTGCTGGTTGACGGTAACCACAAGCCGCGCGGGCTTGAACAATATGCCCTGCTGCCGGTTGTGAAGGGTGACGACAAAAGCTACTCGATTGCCTGCGCATCCATTTTAGCCAAGGTCACGCGTGACCATATGATGCGCGCGTTAGCTACCGAGTACCCTCAATACGGATGGGCACGCAACATGGGCTACCCCACGCCAGACCATCTGGAAGCGCTGGTTAAGCACGGTCCATGCGTGCATCACCGCAAATCGTTCGCGCCAGTACGCAAAGTGATGGAAGCTTAAAATATTTTATCGAGTCAAATCATTGATTTGACTCATGTTTTGCATTGAATCCATTTGATTCAATTGACTCTTTTGTGTTTTTTTATTGACCAGCGAATCAGTTTGTGGCTTTTGGTGATTCGTTCACACAGGGGCCATCAATGAAAAAAACTGCGCTGAAATTAGCGACGCCATCTTTCTACCAAATCGAAAATATTACCGATAGGATTTTGAAAGGTGATTGCATCAGCGTGATGAAATCAATTCCCGATGCGTCCATCGATATGATTTTTGCGGACCCACCATACAACATGCAATTGGGTGGCGATTTGAAGCGCCCCGATAACAGCCATGTTGATGCCGTAACCGACCACTGGGACCAGTTTGAAAGCCTTGCCACTTACGACAATTTTACACGCGCTTGGCTGGCCGAAGCCCGCCGCATTCTGAAGAAAGACGGCGCGATGTGGGTTATCGGCAGCTACCACAATATTTTCCGCGTGGGTGCCGCCATGCAGGATGCGGGCTTCTGGATCAATAACGACATCATCTGGCGCAAGGCCAACCCGATGCCGAATTTCAAAGGCACACGCTTTACCAACGCCCACGAAACCTTGATATGGGCCACCAAATCAAAGGATTCCAAAGCCACCTTCCATTACGAATTTCTGAAGGAACAGAATGACGGCGTGCAAATGCGCTCGGATGACTGGTTCATTCCCATCTGCTCGGGCGATGAACGCCTGAAAGGGGATGATGACGATAAAATACATTCCACGCAGAAGCCGGAAGAGTTACTCAAGCGCGTTATCCTGTCCACATCGCGCGCAGGCGACGTTATTCTTGACCCGTTCTTCGGCTCAGGCACCACGGGGGCTGTTGCCCGCCGCCTTGGCCGTCACTTCATCGGCATTGACCGTGAAGATACATATATCAACGCCGCCACCGCCCGCATTGCTGCCGTAGCACCCGAAACCGGCCCTGACGGTTTTGTGCCATTTGCCGCCAAGCGCGAGAAGCCGCGCGTATCGCTTTTGCAAGTGATCGAGGCAGGTATTCTAAAAGCAGGCGAAACCGTGACCGACAAAATGGGCCGCTTTTCCGCAACCATTTGCGCGGACGGGCTTTTGATGGCACCTGACGGTACGCACAAGTCGATCCACAAGCTGGGCGCGCTTTCGATGGACGCACCATCCATGAATGGTTGGTCGTTCTGGCATATCGAGCGCGGCGGGCGCCGCATTGTGCTGGATGAATTCAGGGAGACCGCGCGCAAGCAACTGTTTGCAACAGGCACAACCCAGCGTTCGATGCTGTTGCCCATCAAAGGGAAAACGCGCTAAACCTATTGCCATGAACGGCATTCCCTTCCCTAACATCGACCCGATCGCTTTCAGCGTCGGCCCATTGCAGATCCACTGGTATGCGCTGGCGTATCTAACAGGCTTCTTGGGCGGGTGGCTTTATATGGTGCGGATGCTAAAAAGCTTCGGCAAGGATTCCCCCGTTAAGCCCATCATTATCGAAGATTTGCTGCCGTGGATTATCGCCGGCGTCATTCTGGGCGGGCGGCTTGTTTACGCCATTGTCTACAACCCGGCTTTATATAGCGAAAACCCGTTTGATGTTTTCAAGCTGTGGCAAGGTGGCATGTCGTTCCATGGCGGGTTTGCGGGCGTTCTGGTTGCAATTGCCTTGTTTGCCCGTGCGCGTAAACTGCCTTTTCTGGCTGTCACTGATGTTGCCGCCATGGCAACGCCCATCGGCCTGTTTTTGGGCAGGTTAGCTAACTTCGTGAATGGCGAGTTATATGGCCGCGCAACCAGCCTGCCGTGGGGCGTCATTTTTCCCGATGGTGGGCCGTTGCCACGTCACCCGAGCCAAATATACGAAGCGCTGCTGGAGGGCGCATTGTTGTTCACTGTGCTGTTTATACTTGCGCGCCGCCGCGATGCATGGACGCATCGCGGTTTGCTGTCGGGTGTATTTTTGATTGGTTACGCATTGTCGCGCATGGCGGTTGAACTGGTTCGCGAACCCGATGCACAGATAGGTTTTCTTTACGGCGGCATAACCATGGGCCAGTTACTGAGCCTGCCACTGTTGATTGCGGGTATCGGGATTGTGTGGCGATGGAAAGCATCGAAAGCGTAATCAAAGCCCACATAAAAGCCCATGGCCCCATGGATATGGGCGCTTTCATGGCTATAGCCTTAGGCCACCCCAAACTGGGTTATTACATCACGCGTGACCCGCTGGGTGCGGGTGGTGACTTCACAACAGCCCCCGAAATATCGCAGCTATTTGGCGAAATGATCGGCCTTTGTATAGCCGATGCATGGCTACGTGCCGGTGCCTGCCCCCTTGTGCATCTTGTTGAACTCGGGCCAGGGCGCGGCACCTTGATGGCCGATCTTTTACGCGCCACGCGCCGCGTACCAGCTTTTCATGAATCCCTTGCCATTCATCTGGTCGAAACAAGCCCTGTTTTGCGCGCGCGGCAAGCAGACACATTGGCAGGGTTCAAGCCACGCTGGCATGACAGCATAGATACATTGCCCATCGAAGCGCCGTTGCTGGTTGTGGCCAATGAATTTTTTGATGCTCTGCCCGTGCGCCAAGCCGTAATGACCACAAAAGGCTGGATGGAGCGCGTGGTAGGGCTTGAGGGCGATACACTTACTCTCGGCCTTCACAAGGCCGCCTTCACCTTCCCCGCCCTCAAGGAAGGCGCGGTTATTGAATTTGCCCCCATACGCGACGCCATGACGGCACAGCTGGCGCAGCGCATAGCCACACAAGGCGGCATGATGCTGGCGATTGATTACGGGCATGATGCGCCACAGCCCGTGGGCGATACGCTGCAAGCCATGCACAAGCACATTTTTTGCGGGGTGCTTGAACATATCGGTGATGCCGACCTTACAAGCCATGTCGATTTTGCGCAGATGCGGCGTGTTGCAGCGGAGGCCGGCTGCACGGTTTACGGCAGCACAACACAAAAGAATTTTCTGGAAGCGCTTGGCATAAGGCTACGTGCTGAAAAACTGAGAGACCCTCATGTACTGGCGGGTGCCGAGCGGTTACTGGACCATGTGGGGATGGGGCAGCTTTTCAGGGTAATTGCCATTACCTCTGGGAGCTTTTCTCCAGTGGGTTTTGAAATTCCTTAGAGTATAAAAGCATCTTGCGTTCAGGTCCTTCAAAAACGCGCACATCATCCAATGTGCCTTTAACGGTGCGGCGCAAGGGGTCGGTCGCGTTAGTAAGTGTATCAACACCTGTGATTCTAACACGCATGACAAGCATGGCCTGACGTTTGGGCGGCGGGTCGCCCTCTTTCTGGCGGGCCTTTATAACATCAATCAGTTTATCGGCCATGTCACGCGACATGGGCACCGTTACAAAGTTAAATGGCGTATCGATTTTCAAGACCAGTTTAAGCGGGTGAACGCGCGGCACGAAGCCACCAAGCCGATCATTTTCGCAAGTGTTGAAGTTGCCGTTATCGTTATCAAGCAAGGTCAGTAGGACCATATTTTCAATTCTAGACTCTGACGCGATATCGAAGCTGTTGTTGACCATATCATACTGGGAGAGCCTCAGCGGGGTGCTGATTTCAAGGCCATTGCCCATATCCTTAATACGAAGAGATAGATCGCGCATTTTTGCTTCGCGAATACGCGTCCACGCGAAATCGTCTTGCCAGTATTGTTCATAAATAGAGCAATCATGGATGCGGATATACTCTTCAATCGTGGCGGGATCATCAAGACGGATAAGCCCCATATGGATGAGAACATCGGATATATTCTGGATATTGCTTTCAGCGTAGTGCACGCCGTTGCCACTTACGCCTGCATCCTCGACGGCGCGTGCAGATTTGCCTGAATGCAATGTCAGGCAAGCCAGCATCATCACTAGGATTAGTTTTTTAGCGGTCAAAATACATCTCCACACGGTCACGCGGCTCGATCGCAGTTTTGTCTGCTTTGCCCTCAACCGTCAAGCGGTCAGGCGAAATGTGCTGGCGCACAAGATATTCACGGATCATCAAAGCACGGGCAAGCGCCATTTTCTTGGTGGCATCAGGCCCACCTTTTTGAGGCTCGGCATAGCCTACAATATCGAGTTCAAGGTTTGAGCGCTGCTTGAGCGCAGCAATCACGTCGTTATCAAGAACGTCCATCTGCCCTACTTCCATGTCGGAGCTAGCTTCCTGAAAGAATACTACGACTTCGCTAGGCAGGCCTTTTTTGTCGCTTTTCGCGGCATCGGGTGCGGCCATAATAATGTTCTGGCCAGGCATCAATACAGGCGATATGCCGCTGCCTTCCTCGAGCGAGCCGAGGCGTATATTTTTCATATCATCAGGAACGCCCGGTGACGTTAACTTACGCGCAGATGTTGTTGCCGGTTTTTTAGGCGCTGTACCACTCATACGCTGGTGGGAGCTGAACCGATCGTTGTTTTCGTTTGTAGAGGCTGAATCAGGTTCAATAACCACTGTTTGCGTATCGGCTATATCCGGCGCGGGGGATGATGGCTGAAGCGTAATGGCCTCTTCCTGTTCCTGCGCTGTTGGAGGCGTTAAAACACGTGCGGGCGCTGGTGGCACATACACAAAATCGGCCGGGCCTTCGGGGCCGTTAGGCTTGCGCGGAGGCACGGGCGGCATGCCGGGCGCATAGGTTATACGCTGAGGCGGCTCCTGCCGTTCGGTTGCCGTGTTGCCGGGTTGGGCCAATTGCGGAGAAAAAATAATATCGTCCTGACCTGCATTGTCTTTTTGCCCTGCAGCCTGCGGTTTAGAAGCTGGGCGTAGCTTGATAAGCACGCGGGGTAATTGGCCGGGTGTTTCAACATCCTCGACAACGACCGAGTTTGAGTTGGTGTTGTTTTTAAGATGCAGTTTCAATTTTGGTTCAAGAATTGGCTTGGTACGGAACGCCGTAAACGGTACGCGCGGCGGCGGGGCTTTAGGTGTGGGGGCGGATGCTTTCTGTGCATAGGCAGACGACGCAAAAACAAGCGCAGCCGCAAGCAGCAAGACCCTTACACCATAACTTTTCATGAAACCGCAGTGTTCGTTATTTCAATAGACTGCGCATATCCTGATACACACCGGCATTGGATGCCAAGATGCTACCGCCGTAAACAGCGTTTTTTCCACCATTCACTTCGGACACAAAGCCACCGGCTTCGCGCACGATAAGTACGCCTGCTGCGACATCCCATGGTGAAATCTGGCGTTCCCAGTAGGCATCAACGCGGCCAGCAGCCACGTATGCCATATCAAGCGCGGCTGAGCCCATGCGGCGCATGCCACTTACAACCGGTAATACAGCTGCCATGTCTTTGGAAAAACGATCATGGTCACCACGGCCTTTTGCGGGCGAGCCACAGCTCACGACCGACATCTCAAGATCATTACGGGATGATACGCGAATTTTGCGGTTGCGGATGAACGCACCAGCGCCCTTGGCGGCCCAGAACAATTCGTTACGGACTACGTCAAATACAATACCGGCAGTTATTTCGCCGTTCTCTTCAGCGGCAATGGTAATTGCCCAATGCGGGATGCCATGAAGGAAGTTGTTAGTACCATCGAGCGGGTCGACAATAAACCGGCGGTTGGGGTCTTTGCCTTCAAAGGTGCCGCCTTCTTCCATCAGGAAGCCGAATTCAGGGCGCGCCTTGACAAGTGTGTGATGGATGGATTTTTCAGCGCGTTTGTCAGCGGCCGACACGAAATCGGACGGGCCTTTTTTGCTAACCTGCAATTGTTCAGCCTCACCAAAGTCACGGGCAAGTGCTTTTGCGGCAGATTCAGCCGCCTTGACCATGATAGTAACGAGAGGCGGCATCAATGCCATAGTCTTAGTCCTTTGCGCGTTCGACGTATGAGCCGTCTTCGGTTTTCACAACGACGCGGGTACCGGCACCGATATGCGGCGGTACCATGACGCGAACGCCGTTATCGAGAATGGCTGGTTTGTAGGAAGATGCTGCTGTCTGGCCTTTAACGACAGGTTCAGTTTCAACAATTTCAGCCGTGATGGTGGATGGCAGCGTAACGTTCAATGGCTCGCCTTCATAAGTCTCGATCGAGACTTTCATGCCTTCTTGCAGGAAAGCAGCTTGTTCGCCCAGAATTTCGCGTGGAATGGATATCTGTTCGAAGGTCTGGTCATTCATGAACGTGAAATTGTCGCCGTCCGAGAACAGATACTGGCTTTCGGCCTGTTCAAGCTGGACACGGTCGATCATCTCGCCGGTTTTGAAACGAATGCTGTCTTTGTTGCCACTGCGGATGTCGCGCAGATCGAGCTGGATTGTGCCCGAGCGCTGTTGCATCTGCATGATCTCGTGCTTGAGCACGACCATGATCTTGCCGTTATATTCAATGACGTGGCCAGCACGAAGGGTGATCGAGTTTGTTTTTGCCATAGGACACCTGTTGATTAAAGCGGGTGATGATTAGCAGAACCGCAGGGTGTAGGCAAGTTTAACCCTGCCCTTTCCCTATTTTACGCCGTCCACGGCCATGGCCTTGGCAAGCCCCGCCAGCTTTTCACGCAAAACGGGGTCGTCGATACCATCTAGCGTGGCTTGCGTATCGGTCGTAATGCCTGCTTTCTGGTTTTTATGGGCTTTGCGCGGCGGCAGGGCCGCGGATGCATCATGCACAATCGACATGCGGGTCACGCAGCCATTTTCAGGCAGGCCGAACAGGCGGTTGATACGGCCGACAATAATCGCCTGCTGGTAGGACAACGACACGGCCATGGCACTCGGGGCCGTTATATACAGCGTGCCCTCGGATGTTTTGACGTCTTTATCTATCTTCCACTTCCACCCAACGCGCACGGGGCGCACGGCCATGGGGTCTTCGGGGGCTATAATTTCTTCCCACTGGTCAAGCAGGCGCGTCATCGAAAGGCGGGCTTTCGATTTATCTTTGCCCAGCAGTTTTTTTGAAATGCGGGGTACAAGGCGCGCAATAAGGGTTGGACCTGACATAGGAGCAAGTTACATGTTGAGGCATGAGCATGGAAGCCAAAACCATCATCACCGCCCTTAACCGCTGGTATGCGCGCCATAAACGCGATTTACCTTGGCGAGCCGGCGTCACGCCTTACCGCGTGTGGCTGTCTGAAATCATGCTCCAGCAAACGACCGTACCTGCGGTTATTCCGTATTTTGCCAAGTTTACCGAACGATACCCCACCGTGAAGGCTATGGCCGCCGCCCCGCTTGATGACATCATGCGCGACTGGGCGGGCCTCGGTTATTATAGCCGCGCGCGTAACCTGCATGCCTGCGCACAGGTGGTTGCCAATAACCATAGCGGCACATTCCCGAGCGATATCGCAGGCCTCAAAGCCCTGCCAGGTATTGGCGATTATACGGCCGGGGCGATACGCGCGATTGCGTTCAACAAGAAGGCATCTGTGGTGGACGGTAACGTAGACCGCGTTATCAGCCGCCTATACAGCATTGAAACGCCCCTTCCCGCATCAAAACCTGAAATAAGGGCGCGGGCCGAGGCTATTTACATGGATGCCGCCAACACAAAACCCGCCGATTTGCCGCAAGCCTTCATGGATCTGGGCGCTACCATCTGCACCCCGCAAAAGCCTAAATGCATGTCATGCCCCGTAAGCGACGTATGTGAGGCCAAAGCCCAGGGCCTGCAGGAAGAATTGCCGCGCAAGATACGCGTGAAAGACAGGCCAAAGCGCACAGGCTGGGTTTATTGGGTGACTGATGCAAAAGGCCGCATATTGCTGCACAGGCGCCCTGCCAAAGGCTTATTGGGCGGTATGGCTGGCCTGCCGACATCAGACTGGAGCCATGTATTGCCCGCGCATGAAGCGATTTACGATATTGTTCGCGTTGAAAAAGAAACGGTGCGCCATGTATTCACCCATTTCGAGCTGACATTGCATGTAGCCCATGCGCGTATCGTTGATAAGGTGCCTGATGGCTTTTACTGGGGCCAGCTTGATGACGCAGGTTTGCCGAGCGTCTTCTCCAAGGTTGTGAAGTTATTGAAGGCTGCCTGACAAATCAGGGTAGGCCCTGCGTGCGCGGTCTTCGGCTACGGTAAATTGTTGGGCCACCATACGGGCATAGATGCCGCCTTTGGCAAGCAATTCGTTATGCGTGCCTTCCTCGACAATACGGCCTGCCTGCATCACGAAAATACGGTCGGCTTCCAGTACAGTTGAAAGCCGATGCGCGATGATCATGACCGTGCGTTTGCCGTGTAGCGTGCGAACGGCATCCTGTATCGATTTTTCGTTATTGCTATCAAGCGCGGCTGTTGCTTCATCAAGCAGCAGAATAGGGGCTGGCTTCACAAGCGCGCGGGCAAGCGCAATACGCTGCTTTTGCCCACCCGACAAGCGCATGCCGCGCTCACCAAGCAATGTGTCGTAACCATGCGGCAGGCCCATTATGAATTCATGCGCCATGGCATCATTTGCTGCTTGTTCTATTTGCTTGGGGGTGGCATCGGGCTTGCCAAGCAAAATATTGTCACGCACCGAGCCTGAAAACAGCGCGCTATCCTGAGGCACATAGGCCAATGATGCGCGCAGCGTGTGGAGGTCAATCGCGCGCAGATCATGCCCGTCTATCGTGATGCCACCGCCCAGCGGGTCATAAAAGCGCATCAGCAACTGGAACAACGTTGTCTTGCCTGCACCGCTATCGCCCACAATTGCTATGGTTTCGCCAGCGCGAACCTCAAATGACACGCCATCAAGCGCCGCTACGCGTGCACTGTTATCGTATCGGAAATATACGTGGTCAAAGCGTACAGCACCCTTTAGGCGCGGGGCATCACCCTTGGGGCCGTTGAGCGGGGACACTATTCGTGGTTCGATCGCCAGAATATCGCGAATACGATCGAGTGCGGCCGATGCCCTGAACAGGGCCGCGCCCATATCGCCCAGCACGCCGAACGCGCTGGCAACGAGGCCCGCATAAAATACGAATGATGTAAGCGCCCCTGCTGACATTCTGCCTTCCATTACGTCATGCGCGCCGACCCACATGACCGCGCAAAGCGACGAGAACAAGATGAAAATAATAGAGGAGACCATGCCCGAACGGCTGTAGGTCTGGCGCATGGTGGCTTTTGTGGCCTCGGTATCTTGTGCCGTAAAGCGGGTGATAAAACTTTGCTCAGCCGTGTAGCTTTGTACAGTTTGAATAGCCGATAAGGTTTCGCCTACCATACCGCCCAGTTGGGATGCCTGTTCCTGTACGGTTTTTGAATTTTTACGGACAAGGCGGCCAATAATGACTACCGGCACTGCAATCAGCGGCAGCACCACCATAACAAGCACCGTCAAATGGGCAGATGTTGCCAGCAGCATACCAAGCCCGCCAATAACCATAAGGCTATGACGTGCAACCATGGGTAGCGACGTTGCCATAACCGTGCCGATGGTAGAGAGATCGGCGCTCAGGCCGCTTGAAATTTCGGCACTCTGGCGGCGGTGGTAGAATGACGGGTCCAGGGTCAGCAAATGGGCAAAGGCCCTGAGGCGCAGGCGCGATACCATACGTTCAGATAGCCAGCCCGATATAGCCAGGCGCCCGAAGCTGGCCATGGCCAGCAACGCTATCATGCCCAGCATGACCAGCAGCGTGTTGTTCAGGTGGGCTATATCACCCTTGGAAAAGCCGTCATCAACCAGACCCTTTAAAATATAACCAAAACCGAGGGTTACAACAGAGGATATGCCAAGAGCCACGACCACGAGGGCCAGCCAGCCAAGCTGTGCGCGGTCAACCAGACCGAATAGCTCAGTTGCGGCATTGATAATGCCTGTGCGCCTTGTGGCCATTTGGGGTGAAGTGTCATTCATAGTGCGCTATTCTGCCCCAGCCACCGTATTACCGCAAGGGCAGCCAGCGTTTGGAGAGAGCTGGGGAAAACACCGATAAACGTGTGAATAAGTGCATAAGCGCACCCCCCTGTAATTTGACAGTGAAGCCGCAGTTTCCGATGGTAAGGCTTACTGGCATTTGTGCTGGATCAAACTTATCCACAGGCTGTTGACCATGCGTAACAAAACCGCTCTTTTCGCTACTATTGCTTTCCTTGTTCTGGCTGTTGGCGCTGCAGGTGCCGTATGGCATTTCAACAAGGCACCCGCTGAATCCGAAACGGATGGCGACCTGGCCCAATTATCACTGACGGAACCGGCAACCGCCGCATCCACAACACCTGATGCTACCTCTGAAACAACAACACCATCGCTGACACCATCAACAGTCGAAGCCGCCGCTGAGCCAACGCTGAGCCCATCCGAACTTCATGTTGTAGTCGTTGCCAGCGACCCGAAAGCGCCACGCAGTGTTGGTGCCACTACGGCGCCAGTGACGATGACAGATTTCAGCTCCCTCACCTGTCCGCACTGCGCAGCAGCTCACGCCAATGTGTTGCCACAACTTATCAAAGATTATGTGGAAACCGGTAAACTCCGTATCGTGTTCAACGATTTCCCGCTGAACGCACAGGCCATGGATGCCAGTAAGGTTTCACGCTGTGTATCGAACGAACAATATTTCGGTTTTATCTCGCTCCTCTTCAGCACCATAGAACAATGGTCTGACCCGAGCCGTCACCCGAACGCTCTTATTCAGGATGCCGTGCTTTCAGGTCTGTCTGATGAAAAAGCCCGTGCGTGCCTTGCCGACAAAGATGTCGAACAGGCGATTGTAGCCGGCGTACAAACTGGCATCGAAAAATATGCCGTGAACGCCACGCCTACTTTCGTTTTCAATGACGGTGCAAAAGTATTGCAAGGTGCCCGCCCTTACGCGGAATTCAAAACCGTTATCGAAGACCTGCTGGCAAAAGCGCCAAAATAAAATCCTACCAAGCCTAATCTTACCCATCACCTTTACGGACGGATAGAGTTTACATGGTTCAGATCAATCGCCTCCGCCTTAGCGGGTTCAAGTCTTTCGTCGATAAGACAGAGCTGGATATCGGCCAGGGTCTTAACGGCATTGTTGGCCCTAATGGTTGCGGCAAATCGAATCTTGTTGAAGCGTTGCGTTGGGTGATGGGCGAAAATCGCGCCAAGCATATGCGTGGTGGCGATATGGAAGACGTGATTTTTGCAGGCACGGCTGCCCGTTCCGCCCGCTCCATCGCTGAAGTATCCGTATTGCTCGACAACACTGACGGCACTGCCCCACATCCGTTTGGCGGCAGTACGCAAATTGAAGTGACCCGCCGCATTGAACGCGACAAGGGTTCGCAATACCTTGTGAACGGCAAGGTTGTGCGTGCCCGAGACGTGCAAATGTTGTTCGCGGATTCCATGACCGGCGCGCATTCGCCTGCACTAGTTTCCCAAGGCCGCGTGACGCAGCTTATTCAGGCAAAGCCCTCCGAGCGCCGCCAGATGCTTGAAGAATCAGCCGGTGTTGCCAGCCTTTACACACGCCGCCACGAAGCCGAATTGCGTTTGAAGGCCGCTGACGAAAACCTCAGCCGTCTTGATTTGGTGATTAATGAACTGGGCAACCGCGCCAACGCGCTGCGCCAACAGGCCAAGCAAGCATCCACCTATCGTGATTTGTCAGACAATATCCGCCGCCTTGAGGCCCTGCTGGCATGGCAGGATTGGGGTTCGACCCGCGACAAACTGAAAAAAGAAGAACAACGCTACACCGAAACAGACGCGCAAGTGCGCGAAGCTTTGGTTAAAGCATCAGCCCTTAACGTGGCGACGCTTGAGGCTGCCGAACAGGTTGATGCGCTGCGCCATGAAGATGCCGAGGCACGCGCTGCCCTGCAACTGCTGCGTCAGGCATCGGAACAGCTGGAGCGTGAGGCCGCCCACCGTAGGCATGAGCATAACGACCTCATCCGCCAGATTGCACAGGCACAAGACGACTTGACGATGGCAACCGAACAGCGCGCAGCCTTGGCTGACCGTGCCGCCGTGATTGCAGCCGACCTTTACAAAATTGCATCTGAAGATGCCGATGCCCCACAAGGGCTTGATGCGCTGGAATCCGATTTCGTTCTGGCACAAGATGCCGTGCGCTTTGGCGAGAATGATGTGCTGGCTTATCAAGACCGTATTCGCCAAGCCAAAAGCGCCGATGATGCCGCCCGTGCCGCATTGGTGCGTGCCCAGAACGACGAAGTGCGCGCAAAAGCCAAACTGGCCGACCTTGAAGCCCAATACGCCACCGCCGCCCAAAAAGGCGATGAAGAAAACGAACTGGCAACAGCACAAGCGGCGTATGGCGAATTTAAAGCCAAACGCGCAGATGCCGAAGCTACACTGGCAACCTCGCAAACTGCCCTTGATGCTGTTCGCGATGCATACACCGCCGCACGCGAAGCACTCGCCGCATTACAGCAAGAACGCAATTTGAAAGCGCGTGAAGTCAAAACACTCACCGACCTTCTCGCCCGTTTGTCACAAGGGTATGAAGGGTCATTGATCCTGTCGCTTGAAATACCATCGGACCTTGCTGTGGCTGTAGCCACGGCGGCGGGTGATGCCGCGCTTCGTGCCACATCATCCGACTGGGCATCGGCTAGCGAAGGTTTTACCGCAGCTGATTGGGTAGCGGGCATTACGCCGCTTAATACACTTATGAATGAACCTGCGGCTTTGGCTGCCTTTGCGTCATCGGTCGGCATTATTGCAGACGATGCGGCAGGCGAAAACTTGGCTGCCACGCTGAAACGCGGGCAAGTGATTGTAACCCGCGCGGGCGCCCTGTGGCGTTGGGATGGCCTCAAGGCCGCCAAAGCCGCTGGTGCAGAAGATGCCGAAAGCCGCATTCTGACCCTGCGCAGCCAAATTCGCACCCTTGAAGCCGCCTTGGCTGATATCGAGCCCGCGATCAATGCGGCCGACGCCACGATGGCCACGAAAACGACCGAGCGTGATGCCTTGGCCGCCCAAGTTGCCGCTACGCAAACAGTTGCGAAAGACGCGGCCCAACAAATGCAGACGCTTGAGCGCCGCATCGAGACACTGCAAAAAGCCGCTAATGAACGCGTTGTCCGCCGCACCCTGCTTGATGGGCAACGCCAGCAGGCGGCCGAAGCTGCCGTGGTTGCTACCGACGCACTGGCCCAAGCGCAGGCCCAGCTTGAAGCGATTGACAGCGCGCATGCGCAAGAAGCACTTGCGGTTGATTTGCGTGCCGCCGAGGATATTCTGGCCGACCGCCGCGAACGCCGCGATGCATTGTCATCACAAATCGAAGCCCTGAAAGCGGCAGCCCACCAAGCCCGCCAGTTGCGCCAAAGCCTTGATACAGAAGCTACCCGCACCGCCGACCAGATTGCCAAAATTGATGCCCATGCATCGGCCTTGCAATCGCGCCTTGTTGCATTGGCCGAGCGTAAGGCCACGCTTGACCCGCAAATTGCGAATGACGAAGCCGGCACCGCACGCGATGCCATACTTGAACGTATTGCTGCAGCCGAGGAAACAGCCCATGCGGCAGCCGACGCGTTTGCCGTGATCGACGCCCTTTCCAAAACCATGCATAGCGAGCTCAAAAAGGTTGAAGAAGAAGGCAGCAGCTTACGTGAACGCCGCGCCGTCATTCAGGCGACCGTGGCCGCCCTTCAGGGCGAGCAGACGCGAATTGCGGCTGAAATCGAGGACCGTTTCTCGTGCAGCCCTTCAGCGCTTGAGAACGCCGTTGTGATTGACTGGACAGATGGTATTCCTGCCCAGTCCAAAGCCCGCGCCGAACGCGACCATCTGAACCGTGAGCGCGATGCTATGGGCCCCGTAAACCTGCGCGCGGAAGTGGAACTTGACGAAGCAACCACCGAGCAGACGCGCCTTGAAAGTGAAAAGGCCGATCTGGCAGCCGCTATTGAGCGTTTGCGCGAAGGCATTGGTATGCTGAACGGCGAAGCGCGTGAACGCATTGTCCGCACCTTCGATGCCGTGAATGTCCATTTCCAGCACCTGTTCAAACGCCTGTTCGGCGGGGGCGAGGCTTATCTGAAACTGATCGATTCGGAAGATCCGCTGGATGCCGGGCTCGAGATTTTTGCGCAGCCTCCGGGCAAATCGCTTCAATCCCTCAGCCTGCTTTCGGGCGGTGAGCAAACATTGACGGCACTTGCCATGATTTTTGCCATGTTCCTATCCAACCCCTCGCCTGTTTGCGTTCTCGATGAAGTCGATGCCCCGCTGGATGACGCCAACGTCGACCGCGTTTGCGGCCTGCTTGAGGAAATGTCGACCAAGTGCGCGACGCGCTTCCTTGTCATCAGCCACCACCGTATGACCATGGCCCGTATGGACCGTCTTTACGGCGTGACCATGGCCGAACGCGGCATTTCGCAACTCGTCTCGGTTAATCTGGCCGCGCAGGGCGATTTGCTCGCGCAGCTTAAGGTTGCATGACCGCGGGCGATGACAAAAAACTGCGCGACCTGCAAAGCCAGATCGATGCGTTGAAAAAAAAGACCGCGCCGGTTCAAGAATCGGCTGGGGCCAAATCAATGTCAGTGGGCCTTAAAGCCGGCACCGAACTAGTTGGCCCCATCATTGGGGCGGCCCTTTTGGGCTATGCTTTGGACCGTTGGCTGGACACCAAACCGTGGTTATTAATAGTCATGCTGGTTTTAGGGGTAGCATCGGGTTTTCTAAATGTCTGGAAAACCACGCAAAATGCGGGCTCTGCGATTGGCTTTAAAAATATGTCCGGATCTGAAAAGAAATCCTTGGCAAATGACGACGACCCCCTTAAATAGGGGCAAGTTAAGACCAACCCCGACCCTAGGCAAAACGCCGAAAGTTAAAGAGCCGTGGCTGACCCGTTACACCAGTTTATCATTAAAGACATTGTCCCGCTTTCCGTGGGCGGTATCGACATTTCTTTCACCAATTCCGCGCTTTGGATGGTTATCGCCGCTCTTGTATCAACAGGCGTCCTGACACTTGCTATGCGGGGTGCGACCCTCGTGCCGGGGCGTTTGCAAGTATTTGCAGAATCAACTTATGGCCTTGTTGCCAATATGGTGCGTGAGAATACAGGCCCTGAGGGGATGAAATACTTCCCCTTCATCTTCACGATTTTTTCGGTCGTCCTCATGGGTAACATGATGGGCATGGTGCCTTACTCGTTTACTTACACCAGCCATATTGTCGTGACTGCTGCCTTGGCCGTTTTTATATTCCTTTTCGTGACGGTACTTGGCTTCGTGCGCCACGGTACGCATTTCTTTGAATTCTTTTCCCCGCCCGGTGTGCCACTTCCCCTGAAATTTCTGGTTGTTCCTATTGAAATCGTATCGTATTTGACACGACCTATTACGCTGTCGATGCGTTTGTTTGCCAACATGATGGCTGGCCACCTTGTCTTAAAAGTTTTTGCCGGTTTTTGCGTATCACTTATGTCGCTCACCTTTGTTGTAAGTCTGGTGCCGATGGGTTTCAACGTCTTGATGATTGCGTTCGAGTTTTTGATCGCTTTTCTGCAGGCCTATGTATTTACCATCCTAACCTGCATCTACCTCAGAGATGCGATTGATATGCACTAAGCCATTTAAACCTGATCAACATTAACTAGAAAAAAGAGGAATAAAAAAATGGAACTCGAAGCAGCAAAACTGATTGCCGCCGCCCTTGCCCTGCTGCCTATGGCTGCTGTTGGTATCGCGCTTGGTAACATCTTCTCGTCCTACAACAATGCTGTCGGCCGCAACCCCGGCGCTGCAGAAATTCTGGACAAGAAATTCTTCCTGACCTTTGCTCTTACGGAAGCTCTGGCTATTTTCGCGCTGGTTATCTCGCTCATCATCCTGTTCGGTTAATCGGACACGATTACATCAAGGCGATTGGCATGACGACAACGGTCCGTAAATTTCTGGTGCTTGGTACCCTACTGGTTTTAGCGACCAGTGCGGGCGCATACGCACAAGATGCCGCCGCGACCGCTGTTTTGCCCGTGCCAACCTTGATTGAGCCTGCATCGGGCCAGACCACCACCGAAACGGGGACGGGCAGCGAGTTGCCCTTTACCCGTGACGGTGCCAACCAGCCCGTTTTGCAGACCATTTCACCTGACGGCGTGGCCATCGCCCCTGAAGCCATGGAATCGACCATGGCCGAAGAAGGCGCAAACGGCGAAGCACACAGCAAAGGCTTGCCCCAGTTCGACCCTTCGACTTTCTCGAAGCAGATCTTCTGGCTGGTGCTGACCTTTGCCGGCCTTTACTTCGTCTATGCCCGCAAGACATTGCCTGCCATTAGCGGGGTGCTTGATAACCGGGCCGCGCGCATCAATGCCGATTTACAGGCAGCAGAAGCGCTGAAGATTGAAGTAGATGCCATCCGGACTCAGTATGAAGCAGCTATCGCATTAGCGCAGGCAGATGCACAAAAGCTGATTACGAGCGTGCAGGCCGATATCAAGACCATGGCTGAAGCACAGGATACGAGCTTCAAAGCACGCGCCGAGGAAGCATCCACCGCGCTTGAAAAACGCCTTGATGTGTCGCGTACACGCATCATGGCTGAACTGACAACCCTAGCGGCTGACCTGACAGTTGATATTACGGCGCAAGTGGCAGGGATTAAAGTTGATAACAAGGCAGCCCAAGGCGCTATCGACGCGCTGTCAGGCAAAGCAAAGGCAGCGTAAACCATGGGCTTTTTTCAAGAACCGACCAACTGGGTTTTACTTTCCTTCGTGATTTTTGTTGCAGGTTTTGCTTATAAAGGCTGGTCGCATGTACTTGCACGCCTTGATGGCCGTATTGCGGAAATTAGCGCCGAACTTGAAACGGCAGCGAAATTGCACCGTGAAGCTGCGGATATGCTTGCGCAATACCAAGCCCGCCAGCGTGATGCCTTAGGCGAAGCTGCTACTATCACCGCCCGGGCGCGCGAACAGGCTGAAGGCATCCGTATCCGCGCTGAATATGATTTGAAAGAAACAATCGCCCGCCGCGAACGCCAGTTGGAAGAGCGTCTGGGCCGGATTGAGCAAAATGCGATTGCCGAACTGCGCGCAGCCGCTGCTAGTATTGCCTTGGAAGCATCCGAAAGCCTAATCCGCAAAGGGCTTGATGCCAAAGGCCAGATTGCGTTGGTCGATAAATCGACCGCGTCCATCACAACATCGGGTATTAACTAAATCTGCTGGCATAGAGGCCGCACTTAGATTTCAATAGGTGCCGCAAATGCCAACCATCACCCCACCACCACACCGCCTATCATCCGCACGCTGGCAAGGCTTGCGCGTGGGGCTTCTTGGTGGCTCTTTCAACCCTGCGCATGCGGGGCACATGCATATCGCGCGGCAGGCTATTATTCGTTTCAATCTACATGCCGTATGGTGGGTCGTTAGCCCCGGCAACCCCTTGAAGGTGAAAGACCCAATTGGCGATTTGGCCTCACGCACCAAGGCCACGGCCGAATTCATCCGGCATCCGCTTATGTGTGCGACATCCATCGAGGGCACGCTTAACACCCGTTACACCTACGATACGCTACGTACGCTGCGTACGCTTTTCCCGCGCACAAAATTTTTATGGATCGCGGGCATGGATAACGCCTGCGCTTTTGATAAATGGGACCATTGGAAAAACCTACCCGGCATTGTGCCATTCGTTTTTTTCGACCGCCCGCCCGCGAGTGCAAAAATCAAAGGCAAGCGCCTTCGCGCACAAAAGGGCATACGGCAGCGCACAAAGGTCATGAAGCATAGCGTGCAATGCGGCGAAATGGGCGTTTTCTGGATGCTGCGGGGGCTGGCGTTAGACCTGTCCTCAACCGCCATCAGGGCCAAGATAAAGCGCAAATAACGTGATTTTTGCCCAAAAGCCCTGTTTGGGGTATACTGGAAATGTTGAAAAGCTTCGACTCATACTGCTTAAAGGCAGCTGGTCACGTACCATCAGTATTTGAGATGGTGTCATTATTCGTGTATGTTATCGCCGCTGTTACCATAAAATGGTATGGCGGCTTTTTTATTGAACCTAGAACCAAGGAGATCGCGCCATAGCCAGTAAAAAACCTACGGGCCTGAAAAACCCCGAAGCGCTGAGAGACATGCTGGTAGCATCGCTTGACGCCAGTAAAGCTGAAGACATTGTTACCGTGCCACTGGCCGGTAAATCGACGATTGCTGATTATATGATTATCGTATCCGGACGCTCGGCCCGCCACGTGATTGGCCTTGCCAGCATTCTGGGCGGCGAACTTCACAAGCTGGGCATTTTCCCTCGCTTTGAAGGCAAAGGAAATGGCGACTGGGTATTAGCCGACGTGGGCGATGTTATCGTGCATATCTTCCGTCCCGAAGTCCGCAGCTTTTACAACCTTGAAAAAATCTGGTGCCAACCAGAGGACGCAGTGCCCGAAGTACCGGCCCCTGCCGCCCGCAAGGCTGTGACGCCGCGCCGCCGTAAAGTCGCGGCAGCTTGATAAAAGCCGCTTGATTTAAATTGCTGCATCCTGCCCCATGGCAGGATGAAAACGACCGTAATCGCCGTTGGCAAAATGAAGGACCGCGCACAGCTGGGCCTATATGCCGACTATGCCGCACGCCTGAGCCCTGCCCCGATTTTACATGAAATCGCCCACGCCGCCGGCTCGGCTGATGAAATCAAAAACCGTGAAGCTGCAGTGATTGAAAAGCACATCGAGCGCGATGCGTTTGTGGTTGTGCTGGACGAACGCGGCAAAACATTAGGCAGCACCGAATTTGCTAATGCCCTTCAGACGGCCATGAATAATGGCAAATCACACTTACAAGTCATTATTGGCGGGGCCGAAGGGTTGACCGATGGTATTCGGGCGCGGGCCGACCTTATGCTGGCTTTCGGTCGTATGACATGGCCGCACATGCTGGCGCGCATTATGGTGCTTGAACAAGTTTACCGCGCGCGGCAAATTCTGGCCGGTCACCCGTATCACCGCGAAGGATAATCTTGCGCCGCGCCCTACCCCTGATATTCGCCCTGCTTTTATGCGTACCTGCCAAAGCGCAGGATGCCCCCGCATCCATGGGTGATGTGCAGTCTGAATTGGTTCGCGCGGCCAGCATTATCCGAGGGGTTGAAGCCCAGTTGCAGGAAATTGACGGCCATCTAGCTGAACTCAATACCAAAGCCGAAGGCCTTGAAAAAGAGTATACGCTGCGCCGCGCCCGCATGGCCGACACGCTTGCAGCCCTTACGCGCATGGGCCGCACGCCGCGTGCTGCCATACTAACCCGCCCCGGCGGGCCTTTGCAGGCGGCGCGCACTAGTATGTTACTGGGCGCTAGCTTCCCCGTCATTGAAACCGAGGCTGCATCGTATAAAACCCTGTTGACCGACCTTGAGAAAACGCGCCGAGCCCTTGCCGACAAAGCGGGTCAAGCCAAAACCACGCGCGCGCAACTTCGTGCCCAGCACCAAACGCTTGAAGCCCTACTTGATGCACGAAGCCGCGCAACAGGCGGGCAAGCCGTAATATGGCAGGACGAAGCCCGCAAAGTGGCCCAACTGGCGCAGGCAGCCCGCACTTTACGCGATTTTCTAAGCGGGCTTGATACCGGCCCTGCTGATACAGCCGCGCCCGACCTTGAGATAATACCCAATGATGACGGGCAATTGCCGGTATCAGGTATTATCCGTGTATCGTACGGGCAGCGCGATTCGATTGGTGCAAAATCAAGCGGATTATCCATCGAAGCGCTGGCCGGTACGATTGTCGTAGCCCCGCTTGGCGGGGTTGTACGATATGGCGGGCCTTTCAGGGGTTACGGGAATATCGTCATCATCGCACATAAGGGCGGGTATTACTCACTTTTGGCGGGTCTGGATAAAATCAGCGTCCATGAGGGCGAAACGATTGTTTCGGGCGAACCAATTGCTATACTGGAAAATGATAGCGATGCGAATCCGTCAAAACCTGCTGCGCGCAAAACGTTGTATTACGAATTGCGCTATGGTGGGCAGCCGGTGAACCCATCGCGCAAACTTCCCGGTCTTGGCTGACTTCTGGCTGACTTGATCGCGGTAATCTTTTTTTGGATGTCTTCATGAAATCACTGCGCCTTGCCTTTGCTACCGCCTTTCTCGCCCTTTGCCTTTCGCCTGCCGCGCTTTTTGCCGCCGATGATGCGAAGGCCAAAGCAGCAGCGCCGGACCCGCAGGAAACCTATAAAATGCTCAAAGTATTTGGCGAGGTATTCGAGCGCGTGCGCGCCCAATATGTCGACCAAAAAACCGACAAGGAACTGATTGAATACGCCATCGGCGGCATGCTTTCGTCGCTCGACCCGCATTCAAGCTATTTGAATGACGAAGGTTTCGAGGACATGAAGGTCCAGACCCGCGGCTCGTTCGGTGGCCTAGGTATCGAAGTTACGATGGAAAACGGCCTTGTTAAAGTTGTATCGCCCATTGACGACACACCGGCCTACAAAGCCGGTGTCAAGGCAGGCGACCTTATTACACATCTGGACGGTAAACCCGTTATCGGCCTCACTTTAAACGACGCAGTTGATAAAATGCGCGGTAAGGTTGGCACAAGCATCGAAATTACGGTGCGTCGTGAGGGCACTTCAGAGCCTTTGAAATTCTCGATTACGCGCGATGTCATCCGTATCAAATCGGTCCGTTTCTCAACCTACGATAACGTCGGCTATATCCGCATCACCACATTCAATGCCCAGACGGAGCCCGGTTTGCGTATGGCTATTGAAACGATCAAAAAAGAAAAAGGCAAAGACCTGCTTGGCTATGTTCTCGACTTGCGCAACAACCCCGGCGGCCTGCTTGACCAAGCCATCAGTGTTGCCGACGACTTCCTTGATAAAGGCGAGATTGTTTCAACCCGCGGGCGCAACGAAGAAGATACCAAGCGTGATAACGCAACTCCGGGCGATCTGGCCGACGGCCTGCCTGTGATTGTGTTGATCAACGGCGGTTCGGCCTCGGCCTCAGAAATCGTAGCCGGTGCCCTACAAGATCACCGACGCGCAGTGCTGGTTGGTACAAAATCGTTCGGTAAAGGGTCGGTTCAAACCATCATCCAGATGCCAAATAGTACGGCTATCCGTTTAACGACGGCGCGTTATTACACGCCTTCGGGCCGTTCCATTCAGGCCAAAGGTATTGAGCCAGATATTATCGTGCCACAGTCGAAACTTGAAAATATCGACAAGGGCGAAGGTTTGAGCGAAGCCGATTTGCGCGGCGCACTTGACGGCCAAGCTGGCAAAAAACATCAGGACGAAGAGCCCGCAAAACCTGCTGATGCCGACGCACCTGCCGATACCCCAAAAGACGGTACGGATGCAAAAGACGGTAAGGGCAAGGACGCCAAAAAACCGGTATCCGTCGACCACCCTGAAATTGCCGATGACTACCAGCTGGGCCGTGGTATCGACCTTCTGCGCGGTATTGCCCTTTACGGCAGCCAGCGTACGCCTGAAGGCGCACCTGACATGGTCGATAAAGGCAAAGAGGCCGCCAAAGGTGATGTTACCAAGGACGGCGCAGAAGCCCCTGAACAGCCATAATCGAACCGCATGACCGAACAGGACGACGACGACGCACCTAAAGCCCCTTCCATATTCAGCAAGGGTGCGTCGTTTTTTGTAAGAAATCCGGTCATTAGCGGCTTTCTTTTTGGGCTTGCGGCCTTTGCGTATCTGGCCTTAACCATCACGGCCCAGACACCTGCTGCCGTAAAAGACGCGGCTCCGGTTGCCGCGACAACATCACAGGAACAGCCCCATGAAAATGCCGCTGTAACGACGCCTGCGGAAAATACAACAGTACCATCAGCCACAGCAGAAACAAAGAAAGCCGAAGGTGCTGATACGGCCGCAGCAACCAAGCCTGTTACGCCGCCCACACCTGCGGCTGTACCTGCCGTGCCGGTTGTGGCAGATGTGGCCCTCGTGATTACAGATGTAGGCCTAAGCCGGCGCGTAGGTGAGGCTATTGCCAAAACCCTGCCTGCCTCCGCCAGTATCGCCATATCATCCTACGCGACAGACCCAGTGGGTGCTGCCACCGCTTTCAAGCAGCCGGGCCGTGACGTTTGGCTGGGTATTGCTGTGCAAAGCAAATCACCGGGCATCGACCCTGGCCCGTTGGCTTTAAGCGCCGGCATGAGCGCCGATGAAAACGCAGATTTGCTGAAACGTCAGGTGAGTGTGCTGGGCCGGAATGTCATCGGTATCTATATTCCAAATGATGCGGATATCGTCGCCAAATCAGATATGTGGAAAGGGATTGCCACGGATGTGATTGCGAGCGGCCTCATGATCCTCGATGCGACCAAAGATAAAGTGGCGACGAGTGTGTATGTGCAATCATCGGATTCGCGTATCAGCGCCTACCTGAAAGGTGATGTCATTATCGACGGGGCGACATCGGCTGATGCGTTGCAAAAGGCGCTTGATGAGGCGATTCCCGTCATCCTCAATCAGCGGCAGGCGATTGTTGTGGTGATCAACCCGACAGTCTTGAGCATCACGAAAATCGGTACATGGGTCGACAGTCTTGCCGCCAAAGGCATAAGGCTTGTGCCCGCTTCAAGATTTACGGGCCTAAAGCCTTGATTTAAGGCGCTTTGCCTCCTATCCTCACCTACATGAAAACCATCGAGGATTTAAAAAACCTTCCATACCGCCAATGTGTTGGAATTGTTTTATTCAACCCGCAAGGGCACGTGTTTGTTGGTGAAAGACTGGATCATCCTGGCGCGTGGCAAATGCCACAAGGCGGCATTGACCCGGGCGAGACAATCGAGGCTGCAGCCATCCGCGAAATGCGGGAGGAAACAGGCACAGATAAAGCCGAAGTCGTTTACGTATCCGACACTGTCCTGACCTATGATTTGCCCGACCATTTACTCGGCAAATTATGGAGCGGGCGTTTCAAAGGCCAGGAGCAACGCTGGGTTGCCATGCGCTACAAGGGCGATGACCACGACATTACATTATATGATCGTGTGCACCCCGAGTTTGCCGCATGGAAATGGGTGCCGCTTCATAGCGTGTGCGACCTGATCGTGCCTTTCAAACGGGAGACGTATCAATCCGTCATCGACGAATTCGCACCTATTCTGGATAAACACAAAGCCTAATTTTAGGCCTGAACAAACGCGGTTTTAAGCTATAAAAAAAGGCCCCTTTTACGGGGCCTTTTTGTTGTTGTCTGAACCACTTACGGGTTAAGCGGTGACCAAGCGGGGTCGGATGCATCGCCCGGTGTGTCCATCTGGCGTTCGTTATAACCTGTCAGGTCGATCTTGTAGGCTTTAGCGGAACGGCCATTACCGTTGGATGATTGTTCTTTGAAATATGTTAGGTAACGGCCGTTTGGCGCCCAGCTCGGGCCTTCGACGTGGAAGGCTGACACAAGTAGACGCTCACCCGTTCCGTCCGGTTTTACGACACCGATGAAGAATTTGCCGCTCAGCATTTTGGTAAACGCAATAAGGTCGCCGCGTGGGGACCAAACGGGGTTGCCGTAACGGCCATCGCCGAAGGTGATACGCGTCTGGCCAGAACCATCGGCATTCATGACGTAAACCTGCTGCTTGCCCGAACGGTCGGATTCAAAGGCCATACGACGGCCATCAGGTGAATAGCTTGGTGCTGTTTCAATCGAAGGGCTGTTGGTCAGCTGACGGATCTGGCGTGTACGCAAATCCATGACGTAAATATCGGTGTTGCCGTTGCTAGCCAGCGACATAGCAACCGAATTGCCATCAGGCGAGAAGCGAGGTGCGAAGGTCATGCCCGGGAAATCGCCCAGCACTTCCTGACGGCCTGTATCGATATTGTAAAGGTACACGCGCGGGCGGTTATTGACGTAAGCCAGATAGGTGATTTCCTGCGAGGAAGGCGAAAAACGCGGGGTCAATACCATGTAGCTGCCATCTGTCAGGTAGCGATGGTTGGCACCGTCCTGATCCATGATGGCAAGGCGTTTAACGCGCGCATTGAACGGCCCTGATTCAGCGATGTAAACGATACGGCTGTCAAAATAGCCTTCTTCGCCGGTCAGGCGTTTGAAGATGCTATCGGAAATGATATGCGCAATACGGCGCCAGTTTTGCGGCGTGGTTGTGTAGGCCATGCCGTCAACCTGCGTTTCGCCGTAGACATCCCAGAGGCGGAATTCAACGCGCAGACGGCCATCGGGCGCGGCCGTAATGGCGCCGGTCACCAAGGCTTGCGTGTTCAGCGGTTTCCAGTCAGCAAAGCGCGGGCCATCAAGGGCTGCCGAGCGCGCATCCTGAATAAACGATGTGGGGTTAAGCGGGCGAAACAGCGCCGAGCCTTCAAGGTTGTGCGAAATAATATCGGATATCTGCTTGCCGATGCTGGCGTTCGGGCCATCACCCACAAAAGCCGAAATGGCGATGGGCATGGGTTCGACCCGGCCTTGTGTGACTGCAATTTTAAGTTCGGCACGGGCGTAAGCCGGAACCAAAGCTAGGGCCATGACAAAAAACAGTGTGATCAGCTTACGCATTTTACGAATCCTCGGCTTATTTCCTGAGCATAAAGATAGTGCTGCAAAATGGCTAGAACATGTCCTTGGGGTCGAACCTTATGGTCATGGATTTCCATTGGTCATATTTGCCGTCCGGCAAGCGCAGCGGCGTACAAGCGGGCGAACGCAGGGCGCGCAATGCGCTATCGGCTGCTGCCCTGAAAAACGTATCGGACGAATAGCGCAATTGGTCGGCAATGCGGGCATTGAGAACGGTTTTGGATTCACTGACCGTCACTTCAATATCGACCGCCAGATCCTCGGCTTCGCGCGCACCGGGCAGTACGTTCCAGCATTCTGCCAGTTGTTGGCGCAAACCATCCATTTCAGACATGGAAAGCTGGCTGCCCAGCGGGGCTGGCGCTGTCAGTTGAGGAGCCTGACGCGTGGTATCGCGCGGTACGCTGTCGGGCGTCGGTGGGGCCTGTTCGTCGCCGACCAGATTTTTGAGCACGGATGAAAACTCAGGCGCTTCTTCGTCCTTCGTTGGCTCTTTTTTGTCTTCTTTTTTCTCTTCAGCCGGTTTTTTTTCAGGCGGCTTTTTGGGCTTGGGCGGCGCTTCGGCCTTTTTCTCGGCTATTTCGGCAGTTTTGGGTACGGGCTTATCAGCTGGCTTGGGTTCCTCAACCTTTTCGGGCGCGGCTTTTTCAACTGGCTTCGGCTTTGGCTGCTCGGCCTTAGGTGTTTTGGGCTGCTCGGTCGCCTTAGGCATTGGCGGCGGCTCTTCCGTCACCTTTTTAGGTTCGTCAGGCAGTTTTTTAGCCACGGGTGCATCGATATTACTGGAAGCCTTTTCAGCCATAGGCAGCAATTCGACCGACATCGCTTCTTCAGGAATTTCGACAGGTTTCGAGAAAAAGAAAAACGCACCCGAAAAGAGCGCGATCAAAAACGCATGGAATATCAGTGAAGCCACCAGCGGTGACTTCATGTTGTCCGACCCTTTATCGCGGCTCGGCAACGATTGTGCTGATAAACCTGTATTCATACGTTCAACCCTAACGGGTAATTGTGGCCTGATTTTGGACTATATGGAGCGAGCTTTATTGTGGGCCCGAGACACCTTGCTGGGTTATTAGCGCAATTTTGGCGAAACCGGCGGCGTTTAAGGCGCCCAATGTACCCATTACATCACCGTAATTAAGCTTTTTATCGGCGCGCAGGAAAATGCGTCGATCAGGGTTATCCTTGGTCATGGCTGTCAGCAATTCGATCAGACGGTCTTTTGTGACAGGCGTTTCACCCACGAATATCTGACCTGTGCCGGTCAGAGACACCTCGATCGGGCCCTGATCATCTTCATGAATGGCGGCTGCATCGGATTGCGGAATATCAACCGGCACGCCGGCTGACAACATAGGGGCTGTCGCCATAAAAATGACCAGTAGCACGAGCATGACGTCGACCAGCGGGGTTACGTTGATTTCGGCCCCGACCCTATGCTTGCCGCGGCTGCCGCGTTTTCCGCCTGTTGAAACTTTGAATGCCATGGCAATTACTTCCTTGCCGACAGATGACGACCCAAAATAGCCGAGAATTCGACCGCGAAGTTTTCAAGACGGTCGTTGTAGCGGTTCAGGTCGCTTGAAAACTTGTTGTACGAAATAACGGCAGGAATAGCCGCGGCCAAACCTATGGCGGTTGCAAACAAGGCCTCGGCAATACCAGGGGCCACAACAGCAAGCGACGCGTTCTTGGCGCCAGCAATAGCCGTGAACGAACGCATGATACCCCAGACGGTACCGAATAGCCCAATGAAGGGCGCGGCCGAGCCTACGTTGGCTAAAAATGTCATGTTACGCTCGATTTTATCCATCTCACGCCCAATAGTCACGGACATGGCGCGTTCGATACGCTGCTGAAGGTTGGTGCCCAGATTTTCACCGCCATTATTTTTATTGTCGGCCATGCCTTGGCGCCATTCTTCCATGCCACTCAGGAAGGTTTTAAGAATCGGGTCAGGGCGCGACTGGCGCACGCGCTCGTACAGTTTATCGAGCGGCTCACCCGACCAGAACGCTTCCTCGAATTTATCGGCACGGCGTTTGGTGGCTTTCATGGTGCGGAATTTGTCAAAAATGATGGCCCAGCACCAGATGGATGCAAACACCAGCATCATGATGACCAGTTTGCCCACCAAGTCGGCGTTCATGAACAGGCCGAACGGTGACAGGTTGTGCGCGACAGTGCCTGCCAGCTCAATTTTATCGACGGCTTGGCCAGCAATTTGGCCCGCGGCTTGTGCAGTTACAGATTCAGTCATGGGGCAATGCTTTCTTGTTCCAGTTTATCTCGTAATACGGGCGGCATCCTTGCCACCTTGCCGATGGTGCTGACACAGGCCAACACCACTTTCATGGCGACCAGTACCGTTCCATCGCGTTTGATTTCTTGATGCATGGTAAATGAGGCTTTTCCAAGGTCAACCAGCTGTGTTTCAACCGTCAACAGATCATCGAGGCGGGCGGGTGCGCGGTAATCTACCTCAAGGTGCCGGACGACCAGAAAAACACCTTCGTCTGCCGCCAGTTTGCTGTTTTCAAAGCCGATGCCCCGCAAATATTCAGTGCGGCCGCGTTCGGCGTATTTCAGGTAGTTCGCGTAATAGACCACACTGCCCGCATCGGTGTCCTCGTAATAAACCCGCACAGGAATCTGTGAAAAAACTTGCACCGGCGTTCCTTTTTTCATAATTTTTTGATCATGGAAGAGACGCCCTTACCCTCAAAAATTCTGGTAGGACACCTGACTTCCGCGAGCATCATGGCGTTACTAGGCCGCCTTGCGCAAGGTCTGGAGGAAAAAGGCGCACAGGCTGACCTATACATCTATGGCGGAGCGGCCCTTACCCTTTGCGGCACCTTCCGCAACGCCGCCCGTGACATTGATGCCTACGTACCGCAGGAGGATTCCCTAAAGGCTATGCGCATGATGGCACACAATGTTTCGGTCAGTGCGGGTATGGACCACTCATACGGGCCGTTCGATAACGATTATGAAAGCTGGCTTGATCTCAACACCATCTCGCTTGAGCCGATGGTAGCCGACGCAGGCAAATACTTCACAACGCTGCCGTTTAAAAATGCCGCATTGCGGCTTCACACCATGAAAGCAGAGCCGCAGCTGGCGCTTAAGCTGCTGCGTATGAGCCCTACCCCTAAGGATCATGACGATATTGTAAACCTTTGTGATGCTGCCGGCGTACACGACGCCGACAGGCTAATGGATGTATGGCTGCGCCATGCGCCCCTGCTGCCGGCCCATGTGCGCGAGCATGTGGACCCGCGCCTGTTCCGCCAGCAATGGATGGTCTACGAGCTTTATAAAACCAACAAAGCCAAGCGGGCTATCAACCCTTGCGCCACGGCAGTTTAAAGGACGTACCCACACGGGTGAAGGCGAAGCGTACGACGCGCACTGCCAGCCAAAGGCCAATGAAGAACACCGGCACCCAAGGCAATGTGGCCCCCACAAACTGGATCATGGAATCTACGCCGCGCAGGAATTTCTGTACGGCCAAACTCCATGTGTTGTTGAGTTCGTATGGTTTCACTTCAGCCGGACGATACTGGACCGTGTAGTTCAGGTTTACGGTCGCCATGCTGGTCATTTTTTGTAAAATGCGCAGGCGGGCCGTGCGGCTGTCAATTTCGGTTTGCACGCGGTTCAGTTCGCTCTCGATGCGCAAAATACCGTCAACATCTTCCGCTTTCGGGCTATTGAGCAACGTGCGGAGACGTTCACGCAAAGCCATCAAATTTTCGGTCTGTGATGCGGTGTCGGAATATTCCATCGTGTAGTCATCGGCCGACACCTGATGGTTTAGAATTTTACCTTCGCCCGTTGCCAGATAGTCAAGAAATTCCCCCAGTTTCTCAGGCGCTATGCGGGCATTGATGTTACCGCCCTGCTCAAGCGTGATATTGGAATTCGTGATCTGGCAACCCAACTCGACGCATTTTTTAAAGTCACGCTGGTAGCGCGCCTGCAATACATCGAATGTGGTTTCGATAGAGAGGTTATGCGTCTCGGCAATTTTACGGTCACCGAGTTGGCTTCTGTCCATCACCATGCCGGATGGTGGCGCACTTTGCTGTAGAGCCGCATCGGATGACACGCCGGGTGCCATCGGTGCAGGCGCCATCATGGAAGAGGCCACGGCCATTTTCTCCATGCGCGCGCCACCGCCCATGTAGGCGTTGGAGGACGAAACCTCATCTTGTTTGTCATCACATGCTGCAAGAGCAGCTACAGCGCAAAGTGTCAGCAGCAGTTTTTTCATCGGGCGCATATCCTCTCTAAAAGGCGTTTGTGGCCCATAAGGTACATGAGGTTATGGCGCCTCGGCAATGGCTGGAAGTAGCCTGTGGTTATCTTATACCAGTAAGCGCCGTAAACCGCCTTAATCGAACAGGTTGTTATCGGTTTTTACAGGTACGCTGATTCCTAGTGCCTGATACGCGCCTGATGTAACGCAGCGTCCGCGCGGTGTGCGCTGGACCAAACCTTGCTGGATGAGATACGGCTCAATCACGTCTTCAATCACATCGCGTTCTTCAGACAGCGTGGCTGCCAGCGTTTCAACGCCTACAGGCCCGCCTGCGTAATGCTTGATGATGACGTTCAGGTAACGCCTGTCCATCGCATCGAGGCCCGTACTATCAATATCAAGCCGTTTAAGCGCGTTGTCGGCCACGGCAGCAGTTACCGACGCATGACCATCCACTTGCGCGAAGTCACGCACGCGGCGCACAAGGCGGCCCGCAATGCGCGGCGTGCCCCGTGCGCGGCGCGCAATTTCGGCCGCACCATCAGGCGCCAGTGGTGCCATTAATATACTGGCCGCGCGTTGCACGATTTTTGCCAAGTCTTCATGGCTGTAAAAATCAAGACGTAGCGGAATTCCAAAACGTTCACGCAAGGGCGTTGTAAGAAGGCCGGAGCGCGTGGTGGCAGCTACCAGCGTAAAGGGTGGCAGGTCAATCTGTACCGAGCGTGCGGCTGGCCCCTCCCCGATCATAATATCCAGCTTGCCGTCTTCCATCGCAGGATAAAGTATTTCCTCGATCACGGGACTCAGGCGGTGGATTTCATCAATAAACAGCACATCGAAAGGCTGAAGGTTGGTAAGAATGGCTGCCAAGTCGCCTGCGCGCGCAATCACGGGGCCTGATGTGGCTTTGAAGCCCACGCCCAGTTCACGCGCTACGATTTGTGCCAGCGTTGTTTTACCAAGCCCCGGCGGGCCGTGGAGCAACACGTGGTCGAGTGCTTCCTTGCGGGCCTTGGCAGCCGCGATGAAGACCGCAAGATTGTCTTTCAGTTGTTTCTGGCCTGTAAATTCAGCCAATAATTGCGGTCGCAGCGCCATGTCATCAGGGTCGCCATCAATACGCTCACGCACGAGTGATTCCGCCCTCATGCCGCCATCTCACGAAGGGATTGGGAGATGAGCGATGGCAAGTCTTTAGCATCGCCACGCTGCACGACCGTGTTGACCGCCGTATAGGCTTCCGACCGGCCATAGCCGAGGTTTACGAGGGCCGATACCGCATCTTCCGTATAGTTGGTTATTACGGGTGCGTCGTTGGCAGGCTTTGCCCGTTTTTGCTTCACTTCAGGCGATGGGCCGGACGGAATGGCAATAGCCGATACCATGGGCATTGCCTTGTCTTTCAATTCCATCACGATGCGCTGGGCCAGTTTGGGGCCAACACCATCAGCCCGCGTCAATATCGCGGAATCTTTGGCACCGATGGCCAGCGCCAATTGGTCGGGCGTGCAGGCCGATAAAATGGAGATACCGACCTTTGGGCCCACACCCTGCACTGTTGTAAGGGTTTTGAACCAGTGCTGTTCGGCCTTGTCGGCAAAGCCGTACAAGGTAATTGCGTCTTCGCGTACGATGGTTTCGATATTAAGCGCGGCGGCTTCGCCCACGCCGCCAATGGCCGCCAGTGTGCGGGCACCGGCCATAACCACATAGCCAACGCCGTTCACGTCAAGCACCAGTGTGTTGCCGTTTATTTCCTCGATGATGCCTTTGAGTCTGCCGATCATGCGCCCGCGTTTCCGATTCGTTCTTATCTATGATGCGCGTGACAGATGGCGACTGCAAGTGCATCTGCTGTATCAGCAATTTCAAACGTGGCTTTGGGCAGTAAGACCTTGACCATCATCTGTATCTGTTCCTTGCCGGCATGCCCTGCACCCACAACGGCCTTTTTAACGGCGTTTGCCGCATATTCGCCCACAGGCAGGCCTGCACGCGCGGGGGCTATGAAAGCCACCCCTCGGGCCATACCCAGCTTAAGGGTGGAGGCAGGGTTCATGTTGGCAAAGGTTTCCTCGATCGCGGCTTCGTGGGGGTGCCATTCTGCAATCACCTCGGTCAGCCCTGCGTCGATTGCACATAGACGCTCGGCCATAGGGGCTTTGGATGGTGGCTTGATAACCCCGCCCGCTACGAAGGAAAGGCGGTTATCGATATAATCGATCACACCCCAGCCACAGCGCAGCAGGCCGGGGTCGATACCGAGAATACGAATGGTACGGGCTGCAGGCTGTGAGCCACTTGCCATCAGGCCGCCGCCAGTTTTTCGGCAACGTCTTCTGCCAGTTCCATATTGGTGAATACGGTCTGAATATCGTCATCCTCTTCCAGCCTATCAATCAGCTTCATGAGCTTTTCGGCTGTCTCGAAGCTAGTGACAGGGGCTGTTGTAACGGGTTTCCAGATCAGGCCCGAACGCTCAGGTTCGCCATACGCCTTTTCAAGCTTTTCGCGCACTGCGGCAAAATCGGTAATATCCGTATAGACCATGTGGTCATGCTCATCGCTTTCAACGTTCTGCGCGCCGGCATTGACGGCGGCCTCGAACATGGCGTCGGCGCTGGCTTTGGCGGCAGGTATTACAATTTCACCTACGCGCTCGAACATAAAGCCGACTGAGCCTGCTTCGCCCAGCGTGCCACCAAACTTGGTGAAAGCCAGACGCACTTCACCAACCGTGCGTGTGACGTTATCCGTTAAACATTCAATAACCATCGCGACTCCACCGGGGCCGTAGCCTTCATAACGGGCTTCCTGATAGTCCTTGCCATCTACCGCACCAGGGATCCCCTGCTCAATCGCCCGTTTAATTCGGTCGTTCGGCATATTGACTTCTTTGGCCTTGGCAATCGCGATGCGCAAACGGGGATTCATGGCGGGATCCGCCGCGCCCGCGCGGGTTGCGACCGTAATTTCACGAGCGACTTTGCCGAACATGCCGGCCTTCTTTTTGCCTTGCGCCTCTTTGCGACGTGCGACGTTTTTTGCGTGGGAATGCCCTGCCATAGCTTAATCCGTTGTTATGTGTCTGATAGACGGTTATAATTTCTAGTACACCCGAATTCAATCATCCTCTTTATCGGTTTCATGGCTTATCAGTTTGACAAAATATCCGTCTTAGTCGTTGAAGATAACCAGCCTATGGCTTTGGTGGTTAAATCTATTCTCGAAACCTTTGGCGTCAAAAACGTCGTCCTTGCCAAAAATGGTGAGGAAGGCTTTGAGGCCTTTTGCAAATACAATACCGATATCGTGCTGGCTGACTGGATGATGAAACCTATGGATGGCATAGCGTTTACACAAGCCATCCGCAGCGGTTCACGTTCCCCTAATCAGTTCGTCCCCATCATCCTCATGACCGGCTTTTCCGAGAAAAAGCGCGTCATGGAAGCGCGTGATGCAGGCGTTACAGAATTTCTGGTCAAACCTTTTGGCGCCAAAGACCTATACAAACGTCTGGCGCAAGTAATCGAGCGGCAACGGCAGTTTGTGCATAGCGAGACGTTCTTCGGGCCGGACCGCCGCCGCAAGGCAGATGAAAATTATGCAGGCCCATGGCGGCGTGAAAGCGACCATTCCCTCAAGGATGTTATCCGATGACCCTTTACCCAAACGAACCGCGCCGTAGGGCCGAATTTATTTTTCCGCCCAATACGCTGAAAGCCAAGGTCGGCTCAGGCGGGCTGGATGAGCGCATAATTATGAAAGCGCAGCGCGTAATCGATGAATCGGGCGTTGATTTCCTGCCTATCGGCAAACGCTACCTTGCATCCTTGCAGGAAGGCATGCGCACGGCGTCAGCCAATCGCGGCAAGGTTGATGACGAAGCCCTGATTGCCACCATGATTTATCCGGCCATGCAGTTGAAGGCCAATGGCGGCATGTTCGGCTACCCCGATGTTACGGCCGTGGCTGCACGGCTTATTCGTTTCCTTGAATATTTACGCGAGCCGAATTCGGACGCGATCGACCTCGTCAAAGTCTTTACCGATTCACTACAAGCGATTTTGATTATGGGCGATAAAGGTAGACATATCGGCAGCCACAGCGATGATTTGAACACGGCGCTGGATGATGCGTGCAAACGCTACTTCGAGAAATACGGCTACTGAGCTAATTTCTCGGCGACTTCGTGTAAATCTGTCTCTTTCAGATGCGGGCCCAGACGTATGGGCTCGATTGCCAGTGCGCGGCCTGTTGTGTCATCAATATCAATGACAGCACCGCACATGGTGCCCGGGCCTTCGGCAGGCTCCATTTTTAGCGTACGCACTTTTTTGGTAAAACCTTCGAGCGGCGCTGCGCGCTTCATGCCGATAATACTGTCGTAATCACCCGTCATGCCCGCATCGGATTGAAACGCCGTACCGCCCACCAATATGCGTGCATCGCCCGAAGGCACATGCGTGTGCGTGCCAATAACAGCCGATGCCCTGCCATCAACCCAAGCGGCCATACATTGTTTTTCCGATGTGGCTTCGGCATGGGCATCGATGAAAACGCATTTGGTATCGAGCCCATCGAGTATGGTGTCGAGTGTTGCAAACGGATCATCCAGCGCATCCATAAACAGGCGGCCAAGAATGTTGATGACGGCGATTTTGCGCCCGTCCTTGAGGGTATACACGCAATGCCCCTGCCCCGCCGTGCCAGCAGGGTAATTGGCGGGCCGGATAACGCGCGGGGCATCGGCCAGATAAGGTATGATTTCTTTTTTATCAAAGGCGTGATTGCCCAGCGTGATGACATCGACACCCAGCGCAAACATATCGTTGCAGATGCGCGGCAAAATGCCGATGCCATGGGCCGCATTCTCGCCATTCACGATGACGACGTCAGGCTTCAATGTCTGGAAAACAGGCGTGATATGGCGGGTCAGCGCATCACGCCCGCTCGACCCCACGACATCGCCAATAAAAACAACACGCATCATGCAAATACAATCGCGCGGCTGGGTGTTACCAAACCATCGAGACGCTCGTCATGCGGCTCACGCGGCAGCGGGTCTTCACTGACCTGCCAGTCATACGCAATGCCGATGGCCATGATGTTTTTCTGGCGCCGCAACGGGCCCAAGGTTGCATCGTAGTGCCCAGCCCCGCGGCCAAGCCGTGTGCCATGCAAATCAACCATTACCAAGGGCACTAACAAAATATCGGGCAATAATTCCTCAGCATCATCGAGAGGCTGCAAGGTACCGAATGATGTGCGAACCATGGCTGAATCAGGGGCCCAGCGGCGAAAGAGCAGCCCGTGCGCATCAGTGCGGATGACGGGCAATGCCGCCGCCATGCCGGCTTTGTGGCAAGCCTCGGCAATGGCGCGGGTATCGCACTCACGGGCCAAGGGCCAGAAGAAGGACATTGATTTCGTCGTATCAGGCGGGAAAGTGGTGAGGAAGCGTTCGCATAACTCGGCATCAAGACGGTGCCTTGCCGAAGCATTTTCAAGCCCTTGCGCGTTGGCACCGCGACGCAGCCGTTTTTTCTCACTGATGTGGTTACTACTGTCGGGCATAAGGATACGTAAATTTCATGAAAAGTGGAGCCACGGAAAGCCGTGGGTATGCATCAAATCCACTACTAGCCCGGTTGACCAGGTGGGCACCGTATCATGAAGGCAAGACCCTCATAAGGCACAGCTCCCGTAGTAGAACAATTATCGGCCCGAGGGATTATGGTACCTTCACCTGCCCCGCAGCTCCGTTAATACACTTAGGCGCGTTTGAGCTTTTTTACAACGTTTTCGAGTTTATCGCTCAAAGCGTCCACCGCTTTGGCAATTTCAGCCTCGCGTGCTTTCACGATGGCATCGGCTTCTGCGCGCGCGGTTGCTATATCGGTCACGTTGCTTTGGGCTGTTTGGGCCGTTTGTTTCAGGCGCCCGATTTCGGCGTGCAATTCGTTCATGCGGGCATTGTACTGGGCTGTCATTTCAGCAAAGCGGGCTTCATATTCAGCTTCGATTTCAGCGGCAGACGGGCCTTTAGGCATTGCCTGCGAGAGCGTCATGCGCGCTTTTTCAGCTGCATCCTTGGCTTCGAACATGTCGTCGGCAATAACGAGAGATGTGAGAACGAGTGTGTAAGCTTCGTTCGGTGCTGCGCCAGCCTGATTGAGTTCCTTGAAGCGTTCATCGACATAGCGGCCCAATTGCTGGACGCGCGCTTCCTGACCGTCATCGCAGGCGATGGTGAACGACTTGTTATTGACGCTGATATTGACCTTGGACATGGCTTAACGCCCCCCTACCTGCAAAAGATTTTCGATACGCTCGATCGTGCGATCCAGCGTTTTGGCAATAAGTGTGTTATCGACGGATGGCTGTTTTGGTGCCATGCCAGCAAAAAGGTCGATCTGTTTATTCTTGGCGGTGCCTGTGCTTGCGCTTACGGCAACTTTTTCAAGCTCGGCTACAACGGCCCCAAGACGGCGCAAACTGTTTTCCAGTTCCATTGGCGAAACGCCCCTTAAATTCAAATTGTCAAAAGCTGATATCAAACACGAATAACGGGGGGTAAGCCCCTTGTCCAGAAAGAAAAGGATTCATCCACAGTCGCTATTGATCGCTCAAACGCCGGGAGCTTTTGGGCTCATTGCATTGCAGCGTCCGCATTCAGAAGATTATTGACCCTGCGCGTGCGGTCCTTATTGTGTAGGCCCAAACTTGACAGGAATTTGCCATGGCCTCCCACAATACAGCCCAAGCCACCAAAATCGCCCACGCCGTTGACGCGCACCCGCTGCGCCGCTACGCCAACGCCATTCGCGCGCTGTCGATGGATGCGGTTGAAAAGGCCAATTCCGGCCACCCCGGCATGCCCATGGGCATGGCCGATGTGGCAACCGTGCTGTTTACCAAATTCATGCGTTTTGATCCTGCCGCCTTTAACTGGCCTGACCGTGACCGTTTCATCCTGTCCTGCGGGCATGGGTCCATGTTGCTGTATTCACTGGCCTATCTGCTGGGCTACGAGAAAATGACGCTCGAGCAAATCAAGCAATTCCGCCAGTTGCACTCAATCACCCCTGGCCACCCCGAACACGACCCCGCCATTGCCGTTGAAACCACAACCGGCCCCCTTGGCCAAGGCATTGCCAATGCCGTAGGTTTCGCGCTGGCCGAGCGCATCAACAACGCCCGTTTCGGCGACGAGTTGATGAACCACTTCACCTACGCCATGGCGTCCGACGGCGACATGATGGAAGGTATCAGCCATGAAGCCTGCTCGCTCGCAGGACACCTGAAGCTTGCGCGCCTTATCGTCCTTTATGATGATAACGGCATCTCGATCGACGGGCCGACCAGCCTTTCCTACACGGAAGACCCTACAGGCCGTTTTGAGGCCTATGGCTGGGATGTGCAAACCATTGACGGCCACGACTTTGAAGCCATTGAGGCTGCTATTGCCAAAGCCCAGAAAACGGATACGCCTTCCCTTATCCGTTGCCAGACGACCATCGGTTACGGTGCCCCCAACAAAGCCAATACATCGGGCGCCCATGGCAGCCCGCTGGGGGCCGATGAAATTACCGGTGCCCGCGCAGCCCTTGACTGGCCTTACCCTGCCTTTGAAATTCCTGCCGATATCCTGACCTGGTGGCGCGAGGCCGGCGCGCGCGGCGCTGCTACCCGCCAATCATGGCAGGTGCGGCACGAGAAATCGGCCCAACGCAAAACCTTCGACGAGTCGTTCTCGGGCGATGTTTCAGCACGTACACGCGCCGTTGTGGATAAGCTTGTGAGCGAACTTGTTGAAAAACCTGTGAAAACCGCCACTCGCCAAGCATCGGGTGAAGCCCTGAATGCCTTGCTGGAAGCCATTCCAGAGCTGGTTGGCGGCTCGGCCGACCTCACACCGTCGAATAACACATACAAAAAAGGTACAAACGTCATCAAACCCGGGGCGTACGCGGGCCAATATATCCATTACGGGGTGCGCGAACACGGTATGGCTGCGGCGATGAACGGGATGGCCCTTCATGGCGGAATCATCCCTTACTCGGGCACGTTCCTGACCTTCTCGGATTATTGCCGCCCTGCCATTCGTATGGCCGCCCTTATGAAGACGCGCGTCATCCACGTCATGACCCATGACTCGATTGGTCTGGGTGAAGACGGGCCGACCCACCAGCCTGTTGAGCATCTGGCCGCATTGCGTGCCATCCCTAACTGCTACGTCATGCGCCCCGGTGATGCGCTTGAAACCGTGGAATGCTGGCAGCTTGCGCTCGACCGTCGTGACGGCCCCAGTGTCATGGCCCTGACCCGTCAGGCCTTGCCGCAATTGCGCCTTGAGAAAACGGCGACCAATCTCTGTGGAAAAGGCGGGTATATCCTGCGCCGGAACTTTTCCACAGGCACGCCTGATTTGGTACTTATGGCAAGCGGTTCGGAAGTCTCGATCGCATTTGAAGCCTATGAAAAGCTCGAGAGTACGTCGATTAAAGTTCAATTGGTTTCAGTGCCTTGCATTGAACTTCTTGAGAAACAAGATGAAGATTATAAACGCGAAATCACGGGCGGCAAGTCAGCCCGCCGCATTGTGGTTGAAGCCGCCATCCGCCAGCCATGGGACAAGTATATGGACTCTGGGGATATCTTCATCGGTATGAAGGGTTTTGGCGAGAGCGCCCCCTACCAGAAGCTCTATGAACACTTTGGTATAACAGCCGCCGCCATTGCCGGCGCGGCCAAACGGTAAAAAGAGGGAGTTATCTATGACAGTCAAAGTAGCTATTAACGGATTTGGCCGTATTGGCCGCCTTGTTGCTCGCGCCCTGTTTGAAAGCGGCCGCAAGGATATTGAAATTGTTGCCATCAACGATTTGGCTGATGCCGCGACCAACGCGCATTTGCTCAAATATGACTCGGTCCACGGGCGTTTCCCATTTCCGGTCGAACTGGATGGCAATGACCTCGTCATTGACGGTCACAAGATCAAATCGGTCCAGCAACGCGACCCGGCCCAACTGCCTTGGAAGGAACTGGGCATTGATATCGCTTTCGAATGCTCGGGCATTTTCACATCCAAAGAAAAGGCATCCCTGCATTTGCAGGCCGGCGCCAAGAAGGTGCTTATTTCAGCACCTGCGACCGATGAAGACCTGACGGTCGTTTACGGCGTGAACCACGACAAGCTGACGGCGGAGCATAAAATCGTCTCCAACGCGTCGTGCACCACAAACTGCCTTGCTCCTGTTGCTTTTGTGTTAAACAACGCGATCGGCATCGAAAAAGGCTTCATGACGACCATCCACTCCTACACGGGCGACCAGAACACGGTTGATACCGCGCATAAGGACCTGCACCGCGCCCGCGCGGCAGCACTTAACATGATCCCGACCTCGACAGGTGCTGCCAAGGCTGTGGGTAAAGTTTTGCCCGAATTGAACGGCAAACTGGACGGTACGTCCATCCGCGTACCGACACCCAACGTTTCGGTTGTCGACTTCAAATTCATTGCCAAGCGCGCCACGAGCAAGGAAGAAGTTATCGAGGCCATCAAAAAGGCTGCTGATGGCCCCCTGAAGGGCATTCTTGGGTATTATACCGACCCGCTTGTGTCGTCCGATTTCAACCACAACCCGCTGTCATCTGTCTTCGCGGTCAACGAAGTCAAGGTACTGGACGGCAACCTCGTACGCGTACTGAGCTGGTATGATAACGAATGGGGTTTCTCCAACCGCATGCTCGACACCGCGACCGTAATGGGCAAACTGTAACCGCTTGTTGACGCCCGCATCCCGCTTCGTGTATTTATCATAATCACACAGAGCGGGATGCGGGGTTTTCATGCGTGACGGTTTTTCAGGTGCTGGCGGTGGTTTGATGGGCACCCAGGTTGCGGCTCTTATTCTCAAGAACATTCTGGCTGTTTTCGATTATTACCGCGACCTTTGCAGCGCCGTGCCTTTGAATGATTCCGCCGTTTTGAGCCTATTTGGCATGGACCGAAAATCGCTTGCCGCCAAAGCTGCGGGCGACATGGTCAGGTTAGACCAGACTCAGTTGACCAAGATAGCCGAAGGCTTTGACGGGATGCAGAACGGCATGATGGTTGGCGGAGCTGATTTGGCCATGCTGCGTATGGCAAACGTACTTGAGGTACGCGCCCGCGCCCGCTTTGCGCCCGCTGCCGACGCCAAGAGCGAGCCTGATGTCATCCGCCGCCACGCGCCGATGGATGGCAAACAGGGGCAAGTCATCTTCGACCGCCGTTTCGGGCATAGCTAAAAACATCTTTTCACGCTAAAAAGCTTTATGGACGAAGAAGCCGATACCATCCCCCTGCCCAGCAAAGCCGATATCATCCGGCTGGCCGAGGTTATCGACCACCTTGTCGATGCACTGGGCGACCCAAGCGGCAGCCTTAGACGCGCCATGATTTTGCTGGATATCGACCAATTTGCCGGCACAACCCAGAACGCAGTCGGCGAGCGGCTTAATCTGGAAAAATCTGTCGTATCCCGCAATGTGGACTGGTTATGGGGCCATGGTTGTGTTTTTCGGAACTCCGGAAAACAGGACGCAAGGGAATCCGAGCTACAGACAAGCCCCTACACCCATAAACACCTGCAATTGGCCCTTCGCCCTTTTGGAAATCACCACCAAGTCTTGAAAAATTCTCTTGATGTCTTTATAGGTTTGTTTAGTAAACACATGCCATCTTTAAGGGAACTGAAAGCCCTTCTGACGGTAGGTGCCAAAGGGCAGGCCACGCGCAGCGATGTGACGAACAATTTATATGACGGCCCTGCAACAACCGACCAGCGCGCAATCAAGACGCTGATTGAAGAAGGTATAGTGAAGAGCCATGGGAACGAAACAGACACTGACACTTGAACCACATGTGATGAACGCGATTGCCGCGATTGAGCATGCGCGCACACTCGCGCTTACAAACGGTGTCATCGTATCGCCGCTGGCATTTACGACGCTCGACCACAACGGCCCGAAGCCCACGCAAATCTAACGCCATAAAATCAGATGGGGCACCATGCGTGCGCCATTGACATTGTAAGAGCCGCCCGCGAAAGTGAGGCGGTTTTTTTACTGTTCCGGAGATATCGATGAAACTGACACCTGCCGTTGAAAAAATTCTTGCCAATTACGAGTCAGACAATGAACTGACACGCAACAACATCGCCAAAATGCTGATGCACGGCAAGCTGGCCGGTACCGGCAACATGGTGATCCTGCCGATTGACCAAGGCTTTGAACACGGCCCTGCGCGCAGCTTTGCGATCAACCCTGCGGCATACGACCCACACTACCAATTCAAACTCGGCATTGAATCCGGATGCAGCGCATTTGCCGCGCCACTTGGTTCACTCGAGGCCGGTTACAAAACTTTCAAAGGCAAAATTCCGACCATTCTGAAAGTGAATTCCGCGAACTCGCTTTCGCGCCAGAAAGAAAACGCGGACCAGGCCGTGCATGGTTCGGTTGAAGATGCCGTTCGTCTCGGTTGCGTTGCCATTGGCTTTACAATCTATCCCGGGTCTGATGCCTGCTACGACCAGATGGAAGAATTTGCGGCCATGTCGCGCGAAGCCAAACGTGCGGGCCTCGCCACTGTGCTGTGGGTCTACCCGCGCGGCGGCAATATTTCAAAAGACGGCGAAACGGCACTCGATATCGTTTCCTATGGTGCCCATATGGGCTGCCTGATGGGCGCACATATTATAAAAGTAAAACTGCCGACAGATTTCCTGGAACTACCAGAGGCCAAGAAAGCGTATGAGCAATACAACATTGCACGCGCGACCCTGACCGAGCGTGTAGCCGATGTTGTGAAGTCGTGCTTTGACGGGCGACGCCTTGTTGTATTTTCGGGCGGGGCCACCAAAGGCACCGAGGCCGTATTGGACGAAGCGCGCGCCATTAAAGCTGGCGGCGGCAACGGTTCCATCATGGGGCGGAATGCGTTTCAGCGCCCTTGGGACGAGTCGCTGAAGCTGCTTTCAGACATCATGGATATTTATAAGGCCTGATTTTAAAGAAAATTCTTGCGTACCGGTGCTTTTTTGCCTAGAAACACGCCAGAGATTTCAAGATTCCAAGGAGATTACCAATGAAAGCCGCCATTCACCCCGATTACCACAAAATCAAAATCGTCATGACCGACGGTACGGAATACGACACGTTCACGACGTGGGGTAAAGAAGGCGATGTCATGAAACTGGATATCGACCCGAAAACCCACCCGGCCTGGATTGGCGGCGAGCGCAAGATCATGGAACGCGGCCAGCTTTCCAAATTCGAAAAACGCTTTGGCGGCTTTGCTGCTGCCGGCGGCGCAGCGAAAACCAAAGAAGAAGAGAAATAATCATGACAAAATGGCCAACCGCATTGTTTGCAAGTTCCCTCGTTATTGCGATGGCCATTTTGTTTGCTGCCTATAACCCTGCCGAAAGCCAAGCGCGTGGCGCCGGTTTCATGATGGCATCGGGCTCGGCCGCTTACGCATGGCGCATCAATACCACAACCGGTGCCGTCAGCTATTGCATGCGCCGCAGCGATTCGAGCGACCCTGCTTACCTTGCTTCCAACCCGCCCTATTGCTCGGCGTGGACAGCACCTGCTCCCCAATAGGCAGTGATAAAAATCAGGCATTTATTCCTGATAGACTTGACATTAGTCCTAAATATTCTATCCTAGTTGTTATGCGGGCGCCTATTGCAGGGCCTGCGCAACATACTCGCTTATCCAAGGAGGATATTTATGACCCGTAACCAACTTGCCACCTGTGGCGATCTCAATTTCTCCCCCCTCTTCCGCTCCATGATCGGTATTGATCGTCTGGCCCAGATGCTTGACGCGCAAGTACCCACATCATCGGCCGGATACCCGCCCTATAATATCGAGAAAACAGACGAAGATGCGTATCGTATCTCCATGGCTGTCGCGGGTTTTAAGCGAGAGGATATCGACATTACCGTTGAAAGCGGGACGCTTATCGTCAGCGGCCGCAAGGTTGAAGATGAAAAAGCCGAATCGAGCGTGTATTTACATCGCGGAATTGCAGGTCGCGGCTTCGAGCAACGCTTCCAACTGGCCGACCATGTTGAGGTGACGGATGCGACACTTGAGCACGGGATGCTATCCATCTCGCTATTACGTCAAGTGCCGGAGCGTTTGAAGCCACGCAAAATAGAACTGCGCCAAGCCGCTCACTAATACCGCCTGCAAGGGCAATTGCGGCTGAAATAAGCCCTCAAAATGCCCCTTCAAGCTGTAGATAACCCTGTGCAAAACCCCTGCCTTATCGGTGGGGGTTTTCATATAAAGCAGCAAAAATGCAAGCAATAACAATGTGTAAGTTATGATAAATAAAATTGGTTAATGCGTTAAGGTTGTATGCAGACCCTTTTTCATGTATTATCGTTAATACAGATTAATTTTTATCAATTTGAACCTTATAGGTGGGCTATGAAGAACTCGATGACCCGTTTGCTTTGCGGCGTTGCGGTATTAGCAGCATTTGCAGCAGGCTTTGTAATTCCAATGAAAGATGCAAACGCGCTTACCGCTAATGTACCAATTACCGCTAGCCTTAACATTCCTCTAGTTCTTGGCGCGATGACAGCGATCGCATTTGGTACAATTGTTATGGATTCTGCTGGCGACACTATTACTGTCTCCCCTGCAGGCGTAAGAAGTAAAACTGGTGCCTCAGTTCTAACTGGAACCCCAGCAAATGGCGTAATCAATATAACCGGCACTGCAAATGCTGCCATAACAGTCACCCCACCAGCGGCGCCAGTTGTAGTATCAGGGTTGACGGGCGGCGGCTCAGCTCAATTTAACAACTTTACAATTGGTGGCTCACCAACCGCGCTTGACGGTACTGGCGCCATAGCAATAACCGTTGGTGCAGATCTTGTTTACACAGGAGTTATCGACAACGGTAAAGTTATAAGCACCACCGCAGGCTACACGATTGCTTACAACTAAGCTGATGCATTTTATAATTAAGGAACGGGCCTTATAGGCCCGTTTTTATTTGCCAAGAAGTGTGGTTAGATAACGATATGCGTAGGATAGCAATCCTGATTGTCGCTGTTGCCGCTTTGGGCGGCCCTTTCGCGCGGGTTACGACAGTACAGGCACAGCCGGTTATCGACTCTACATCGGGCATGAGCTTCGGGCGTATTGTGATGGACACCTCCAACGGTGACACGCTAAGACTGAACCCTACTACAGGGCAATTAACGGCCGCAGGCAGCACATCGCTTTCAGGTGCCTCAAACGCCGGCAATATCAGCATTTCAGGTACGCCAAACCAATCCCTCAGTATTCTGCCGCCATCAGATACGGTAATCAATTTTTCTGGTGGAAACGTCACCCTCAAGGAGTTTGCTTTTACCAGCGCAATGCCCACAAGCCTGAATGGTGCGGGCACGCTTAGCCTCGGGGTCGGGTGCGATTTGCAGTACGATGCGCATATCACACAAGGCGGACCCATCAGCCAAAGCATTTCATTCATCATCGTGTACGAGTAAATCCTTAAAAAACAATGGCTTTTGCCCTCTTCTTATCCTGAGATTCATAGTATCCTTTAGGCTGGTTGCTTAACTGCAAAAGGATGACCTATGTTTTATTCACACGTACTGCGTATCCCCTTATTCTGCCTCGTTCTAGCTGTGGGTATCTTTACAAGCGTACACGATGTGCGCGCGCAAGATGGCGGCATGATGATCACGCCGCAGCGCCTTGTGTTCGATGACCACAAGCGCAGCGATAGAACCACGGCAGGCACAGACCGTACGTGTCATGTCACGCCTGCCAGGCGATGCCAAAGAGGGGGAATATAGGTCACATATATTATTTGAAGAAGTCTCCATTCCAAAACAGCAGGAAGACAATGCAAAAGATAAGGTCGAATTACCCAGCGTATCCGTGCATGCTAATGTGGGCTTCGCATTGCCTGTTATTCTGCGAAAAGGCAACCCTGATGCGCATATCACCATGGAAAACCCGCGCTTACTGAAAGACGAAAACAGCAATTTCGCGGTTGTCGATTTGATACGCGAGGGCAAACGCTCAACGCTTGGCGATGTAATGGTTTACAGGGATGACAAACTTGTCGGCAGCATCACGTCTGTCGGTGTCTACATGACCCACCCCAGACGTATCGCCAAAGCGAAACTGACGGCGGACGACCTCAAGGCCGATGACAAGCTGACGATCAAATACATCCCTACCGATGGTTCCAGCCTACCAACGAGTGAAACGACCCTCATCTATAAATGAACCTAGCCAAAGGCGCCCTTCTAGGCGCCGCGCTCATCTGTAGCTTTTTTGCGACTGCGCCGTTTGCACCGGCACGCAGTGCGGAATCTGCGCCCCCGCCAGGCGGGCCTGACAGCTATATCGGGCGGGCTGAGGCATTGCTGCAAAGTGAGGGCGCTGCCGACACATTGGAGGAGCTGGAGCCATTGCTGGGAGGCAGCCTCGAGGAAAGTGCTACCCAGCCAAACCCGCGTAAATCGTGGATGGAAAGCACCGATACGGATAGCGAGGAAAGCCTTTTGATCTTTACGGTCAAAAACAATGGTAACGAGCTAAGCGACAGTTTGCTGGCCTACCCCGACCCAGAAAACCCCGACCGATATTTCATACCGCTGCAGGATTTTACGCAGATGCTTGAAATACCGATGGCCACCTTCGCACGCGAAGGCAAAGCGGAGGGCTGGAGCTATGACCTTAAAGACAAATTTTTACTGGATTTGCCGGCAGGGCACGTGCGCATCGGCAAAACCGAAACGCCCATTGAAGCCGGCGCCGTTTTACAAAAAGCGGACGGGCTGTATGTAAGAAACGATCTGATTGAAAAATGGTTCCCCGTTGCGCTGTCATTCGATTTCTCGAACCTCGAAATAACCCTGACGGCCTTGCAGCCCATGCCGATTGTGGCGCGTCTCGCGCGTGAAGGCCGCCGCACCAATGCACTGGACCGCGCGTCGAAATCGGTCAGGCCCGATTACCCCGTGCTGGCCCCTGATTACGCCTATGCCGAGTTGCCTTTCGCCAATGTCGATTTATCGTACGGATATGACCACAATAAGAATTCAGATAACGACCCCTTGCGCCTGAACAGCGCTGTGTCAGCGCAGGGTACGTTTGCCGAACATGACATGACACTGACATATAACGATGACATCAAAAACGCGACCCCGCCAAATATCCGCTTCAAGCTCAGCCGTGAAGATGCAGACGGCAAATTGCTGGGCGGCATGGGTGCCACCTACTATTCCTTCGGCGATGTTGTAAGCGAAGGCCGAGCAGTAGTTGCGCGGAGTTCATCAGGGCGTGGCGCGACCCTCACCAACCTTGAGCAAGGCCGTCGTGGCGATAGCCTGACGGTTACTTTACGTGGCGAATTGCCGCCCGGTTCGCAAGTCGACCTTGAAGCCAACGGCCAACTGGTCGATTTCAGACGTGAGCCGGACGCCAACGGCCAATATGTATTTGATAACGTGCCGGCGTTTTCGGGTGTGAATGAATACGACCTTGTATTCTATAGCCCGCAAGGCCAGATCACGCGCAAAACAGAGCGTGTGTATGCCGATAACGGTGCACGCGAGCCAGGCACACTTGGCTATTCGATTGCCATTCTGGACCGTGACCGCAACCTGACAACGCAGCGTATGCCGACATCGGAAGAAGCCAACCGCGTGAGGATGCAAAGCTATTTCGAATATGGCCTCACCAAAACAATGAAAGCGTTTGGCGGCTATAACTCGCTTGTTCTTGATGACGTGCGGCAGGATTATTTCAATACCGGCGCGCATTTTTCGTTTAAAAAGCTGGTTGCAAACATACAGGGCATCGTATCGAAATCGACCAAAAACCAATTTGCGACCAAATTACAAAACAGCGATGGCCAAGCCATCAGCGCACAGACCGAAACGCGGCTCGGCAAATTCAACGTCCAGACCGAGTATGATTTTTTTGATGGCCTGCGATCTGAGCAAGTGAATTCCTACGCATCACTGCCTGCAAACATCAAGCATTTCATGAATATGAAAGTCAACGGCCCTTTCAAATTTTTCGGGCAAGGTTTCTCGTTGCTGGGCGAAAATGTTTATTTGCGCGATGAAGAGGCACATTACTACGATGAAGCCTCGGCGCGGCTCTCGACCTTCATCAAGCCTTTCAATATCAGCACAGAAGCACGCCACAGCTTTGGCAGCCAGATCGAGCCACGCAGCACGCTTAGCCTGCAGTTAGCCAGCCGCGTGGGCGAAGGCTCCTTACGCGGGCAGATCGAATACGGCCTGAGCCCTGTTTTCCTGCTTCAGAAAATGGATCTGTTCGCCGATTATCCGTTATCGGACCGTTTTGGTATTCGCGGCGGCATTTCGCGCGTCAGTAATCAGGATGCAGACACGATTTACACGCTGACAAACGGCATTACATACCGGCTGGATGGTTATAACCTTGGCTTTTCCGTCAGCGGCAGCGACGACGGCAATTACAGCGCATTCATGAGCCTGAATTTTGGTATCGGCTACGACCCGTACCAGAAAAAGCTGTTTCATCAGGCCGAGGGCTTTGCAAATTCCGGGGCGGCCTCGGCTTTCGCATTTGTTGACGACAACCAGAACGGTTTATTTGAAGCCGACAAGGACGAGCCGCTGGAAGGCGTACGCTTCAAAGGCGACTTCCCCAAATATAACCGTGCTGAAGACGACCCGCGCATGGCAACCGATGCCAAGGGTTTCCTTGGCCTTGTGGGTATGGAACCGTACGAGAAAAACCGCCTGACGGTTGACCGCGACAGCCTGCCAGACCCCACCATGTTGCCCGCCGTACCCGGTTATTACGTCGCCGCGCGCCCCGGTCGCTTTGTCAAAGCCGCCTTCCCGCTGCTACGTACCGGTGAAGTGGACGGCACACTTATGGGCACAGGCCAAACAGGCGGCGATGTGGCTATACCGGGTATCCGCATCAACCTTAAAAACAGCAAATTCAGCTTCGATACGACCAGCGAGTTTGACGGCTTCGTGTATTTCACCGATGTACCGCTAGGCACGTACCGCCTGAAATTCGACCACAAACAAATTAAAGGCATGGGCTATGTGCCGCCGCATGACATCACCCTGAAACTGACAAAGGAAAAGGCATATGTCAGCTTCAAAACCGTGACGTTAATGACACCAGATCTGTATAGATTTGTACTGAATTACGACCCATCCCTCGCCTTCATGTATGCAGGCGGACCACAGCGCAACATGATGCTGATGGATATGGCGACCGATCTATTCCCCTATATGTTTTAGCGGATAGCCTGCCAGCCGGCGCGCTTGATGGACCAGACTTCGGATATGCGGTCGCTTTCCCGCCCCGGGTTTTTCTTGATGCGTGTGTTGATGAGCACACCGCCTGATTTTTGTTTCAGGATGCGCGAGGCTTCATTGAAATCGGCATTGGTCTCGATAATTTCGTCATAGCCGAGTACATCGAATACATAGTCGTTTATGGCGAATACGGCTTCGGTCATCAGGCCCTGGCCCCATAAATGCTGTGCCAGCCAGAAACCGCGATGCCCCTCCTCATTTGCCTCTAGCCGGAACTCCATGACGCCAACGCAATCGGCCTCAAGCCCTTTCAGGGTAATGGCCCATAGATGCGCCTCGCCTTTTTCAGCCCGCGGCAATGCACTTTCACGTAAAAAACACTCTGCACCGTTTTCAGGGTATGGCCACGGTACGGCGGGCCCCATGTTCTTAATGACATCCCAATGCGCAAAATACTGCTGTATGGAAGGTGCATCCGTTATTTTCAGCGGACGCAAAACGAGGCGTGAGGATGTGAGTGTCGGTGTATCCATCGTTTGTTTTTATCAATTTGCTTGCACGACTGCACGCAATTATGTTTCCCTGAAGTTATGTGCAGTCATATGAACCCGTTCGCGACATCCCCGCTTTCGACCATTTATTGGGCGGAAAAGGGCGGTTTTGTGCCCGCGTATCAAGACTGACACTTCGTAGAAAACCGTCAGTCTTCGTATCCCCGAAAGACTGACGTTTCATAAATCCTCATCTGATTTCTGCCTCGCTGGTCTTTCAAAGCTTTTGAAAGAACAATGCCATGGAACAAAAAGAGCAACGCAAAGTACATAGAAACATCCGGCTGATGCAGGCTTATACGGTGGCTTGGAACGGCATGTTCCTGCTGCCAGTCATTTTGCAATACTACCGCGAGCAGCTGGGCCTCAACTTCCAGCAATTCGTGTTGGGCGAAGTGTTTTTTGCCGCGACCGTCATGATCATGGAGGTGCCGTCTGGCTGGATTGCCGATATGTGGACGCGCAAAAACACGCTGATTACGGCGGCGTTGTTCATGCTGTGCGGCTGGACTTTACTGCTGTTCAGCGGCGGTTTCTGGATGGCGGCCTTGGCGCAATCGGTCATCGGCATTGGCGTGTCGCTCAAAAGCGGGACGGATATTGCCCTCATATTCGAGACACTCGAAGAAGCGGACGATAAAGACCAATCCCGCGCACAGACGGGTATGCAAAGCGCATTGTCGTTATATGCGGTGGCAGCCGCCGCCCTTATCGGCGGTAGCCTGTATACATGGAACCCACATGCGCCGATTTACGCCACGCTGCTGTGCCAGTGCATAACAATGGGTACGGCCTGCCTGTTGCGGGAACCCGCACGCCACAAAAAAGCGATGGAAAAGCACCCGCTGCACGATATTGCCGTGACGGTACGGGAAGTGGCCGTGCGCAAGCGTGACCTTGGCATATTGATGGTGGGGGCAGCCCTGCTGTTCGGGACCACGAAGTATATTGTGTGGGCCCAGCAGGCCTATTGGGGTGCCATGCATGTATCACCGTCTGTCAGCGGTTTATTGGCGGCGTTGGGCTGGGGCTTGGCCGGTATGGCAGGGCATTTCGGCCACCATATCGAACGCAGGCTGGGTTACCGCACGACCTTCATCGTGTTGTGGCTAGGGCTGTGTACGGGTTGGCTGGTTACGGGCTTCCATTTGGGCTGGCTGGGTGTTGCCTGCCTCTATCTGGGGTCGATTGCGTGGGCCATTGGCGGCCCTGCCCTGCAAGATGCCATTAACCACCGCGTGGGTAGCGAGCGGCGTTCGACCATAATCTCGACGTCATCCCTGCTGACCAACATGGCATTCATGCCGATTGGTACGATTGCCAGTGCAGTTGCCGACCATCACGGCATACAGGCAAGCCTGCTGGTGTTGGCGGGCTTCCATATCAGCCTTGGTGTGCTGGTGATTGCATTGTTGCTGGTTATGCGACGCAGTGGTCGCCGACTGTCAGCGTTCTTTTATTGATACGGTAAAAGACGAAGGCGGCGGCCAGTTTGGATGCGGTTTCTGTCAAGACGGTAGGCCATGACAATGTTTGAACGCCCGGCACCATGTGCAGCATGTCGGCCACGGCGAAAAACAGGAATGTGTCGACAGGTGCTGACGCTAAAGAACTTACGAGCATGCGCCGCGCGAATGGTTTGTGGCGCATGTAGGTATAAACGGCAAAGTCGGTCAATTCACCGGCGGCAAAAGCGATGGCGGATGCGGTGGCCACAACCCCGCCTGCCATCGCATAGCTGGCAACCATGCCGGCGGCCATAACGGCCAGAACCTTGCGGCCCAGCTCTTCCTGCGCGAAGTCACGCAGGATAAACCAGAAACCGACAATGATTGCCAAAGGCGACCAAGTGGTTGTGCCATCGCCAAAAGGCGTGGCCCACATAAGCTGTGCGCCCAGTTTGGCATAGAGCGCGTTTGTAAGCACGATCGAGAAAAAATACAGCAGGCTGTATTTATAACTCCCAAGTGTTTTGAGCATTACGCCGCCTCGCCAATAGCCTTCAGCGCAGCTGAAAGCTTGGCGATGGTTGTCTGTGCATCAGATTTACGGCCTTCCTGCTCGGCAATCACTTCTGCCGGTGCATTGGCCACAAATTCCTGATTGCCGAGTTTCGCTTCGATCTTTTTCAAGTCATTCGACAGGCGGTCGATTTCCTTGGCCAGACGCGCACGTTCTTTCGCCAGATCAATAATATCGGCCACAGGCAGCACAAGCGTGAGGTTGCCAACCACGCTTTGAATGGCCCCTTTAGAAGCCGCATCATCGCTGATGGTAATGGTTTCCAAACGTGCCATGCGTTTGATGAGTACGTCATGGGCTGTAAGCACGGCTTTATCGGCATCGGTTGCGCCACGAATTTGCAGCTTCAACTGGGCGGATGCCGGCACGTTCATATCATTCCGGACTGAGCGGATGTCGGAGATGATGGACTGCACCAGCGCGATTTCCTTTTCAGCTGCCGCATTGGCAAAAGATGCCGGATATTCAGGCCAGCTGGATGCCAGCAGACGCTGGCCATTGCGTTCGGTGATGCCTTCGAACAATTCTTCCGTGATAAACGGCATGAACGGGTTGAGCATCAGCAAAATCTGGTCAAATACCCAGGCGGCTGTCGCCTTGATTTCAGTGCCTGCAGGCCCGTCCATCAATGGTTTGGTGAGTTCCAGATACCAATCGCAAACGGTGCCCCAGACGAAATCGTAGATCGCATCAGCGGCGGCATTGAATTTGTATTCGCCCAATGCTGTTTCGATATTGGCCGCGCATTTAGCGGTTTCACCCACGATCCATTTATTCAGGACGTGGCTGACCGTTGCAGGGTTAAAGCCAGCAACCGGCTTGGCTTCGTTCATTTCAAGGTAGCGCGCTGCATTCCAGAGCTTGGTTGCAAAGTTGCGATAGCCTTCAACGCGCTTTTCAGAGAGGCGGATATCGCGCCCCTGTGCCGCCATAGCGCACAGCGTAAAGCGTACGGCATCGGCTCCGTAGGTTTTCGTGAGCTCCAGCGGGTCCATCACGTTGCCCTTGGATTTGGACATTTTCTGCCCCGATGCATCGCGTACCAATGCATGGATATAGACGGTCTTGAACGGCACATCGCCCATGAAATGGCAGCCCATCATCATCATGCGGGCAACCCAGAAGAAGATGATGTCAAAGCCCGTGACCAGCACATCGCCCGGGTAATATTTGGCGAGCTCGGGCGTTTTTTCAGGCCAGCCGAGTGTGCTGAAGGGCCAAAGGGCTGATGAAAACCATGTATCGAGCACGTCAGGATCGCGGGTGATTTTCGTAGAAGCACCGTAATGCGCGTCAGCTTCCTTCTGCGCATCGGCTTCAACTTCGGCCACGAAAATTTTACCATCAGGCCCGTACCATGCCGGAATTTGATGACCCCACCATAGCTGGCGCGAAATGCACCAAGGCTCGAGGTTGCGCATCCATGCGTAATAGGTGTTTTCCCACTGCTTGGGCACAAACTGTGTTTTGCCTGTTTCAACGGCTTCCAAGGCAGGTTTTGCCAGCGTGGCCGCATCGACATACCACTGGTCGGTCAGGAACGGTTCGATAACAACGCCAGAACGATCGCCGTATGGAATCTTGGTCGTGTAGTCATCGACCTTCACCAGTTCTTCGGTAGCTTCCAGTTCCGCCAGAATTTTTTTGCGCGCGACGTAACGGTCGAGGCCTTTGTATTCGTCAGGGATATCGCCCGTCATACAGGCGTTTTTGTCCATCACGGCGATCATTTGCAGCTTGTGGCGTTTGCCGAGCTGGAAGTCGTTGAAGTCATGGGCAGGCGTGATTTTAACAGCACCTGTACCGGCTTCCATATCGACGTAATCATCAGCCACGATGGGAATGAGACGGCCGACGATAGGCACGACCGCATGTTTGCCAATGAGGTCTTTAAAGCGTTCGTCATCAGGGTGAACAGCAATAGCAGTATCGCCCAGCATGGTTTCAGGGCGGGTTGTGGCCACCGTGATGGTGCGCGCGCGGTCACCTTCAATGTGGTAGGCGATGTGCCACATATGGGTTTTGACTTCGCGGCTTTCGACTTCAAGATCGGATACCGCCGTTTGCATTTTCGGGTCCCAGTTTACGAGACGCTTGTCACGGTAAATCAGGCCTTCTTTGTACAATTGCGAGAACACTTTGGTGACGGCCTTGTTCAGCCCTTCATCCATCGTGAAGCGTTCGCGCGGCCAGTCAGGCGTGGTGCCCAGTTTGCGCAGCTGGTGCGTGATGGTGCCGCCGGATTCGGCTTTCCATTCCCAGACGCGGTTTAAAAACTTTTCGCGGCCCATTTCCTTGCGCGATGTACCTGCGGCTTCCAGCTGGCGTTCAACAACCATCTGAGTTGCGATGCCTGCGTGGTCGGTGCCCGGCATCCATAGCGCGTCACGGCCCTTCATGCGGTTGAAGCGCGTTAAAATGTCTTGCAATGACATATTCAGCGCGTGGCCCATATGCAGGCTGCCCGTCACGTTTGGCGGCGGCATCATGATGGTAAAGGGGAGCTTGTTCCCTTCCGGATGGGCGGCAAAAATGCCTGATTTTTCCCATTCGGCGTAGTGGCGGGATTCAAGGGCGGCGGGGTCGAAAGTTTTGTCTAAGGTCATGCCTTTTTTTGGGCGACAACGGCCCAAAGGTCAACTGAAAACCTTAGATAAAGCTAGGTAACGATAAGGACAAAGGGACTGGGTTTGCGCGGCGGCGGAATAAGCGCACTGACGGCCACCTGCCGGTTGACGAGCGGAGGCAAGGCGAATGGCAGACCCGATGGATCCCCCTTATAGGCAATGGCAGGCCGTTTTTCCGCAGGTACCATCTCTTCAAATGGGCCGCGTTCCATGATCAGGTCGCGCGTCACATCACTGAAAAACTTGTTTTTGGACCAGTTGTCGACATTGGCCTGCGCCATGTCGCGGAAGTTGAAGGTCTTGCAGCGATACAGCGTGACGGATTGTGGCATCCCCTGCAAAAAGGCATTGAGCTTCCAGCTATGTTCAAGCACACCAAAGGCCCATTGGCCTGCATCGGGCCAAGCGACAATTTGAACAGAACGGTTGGCGGTTTTCTGGACGGAGCCGAAAATGAGGCTGGAATCCGCCGATGCAGCTTCCGGTGAAGCTGCCTCAACAACACCTAAAAAGGTGTCTTTTGGCGGTTTTTTACCCATTGGCCCCTGCTAGCCCACGTTTCTCGCGGTCTTTCTTAGCTTAAGCGTAGGCCTAAATAGCTTAACAATTCAAGAATAGGTAAGAAAACGAAACAATATTGCGTGGAGCTGTTAGCGGTCCAGCGCTTTTTTGACGAGGCTTTGAAGCTCGCGTTCGACCATGCGTTCGATCATGGGCGGGAGATTGCGGTCAAGCCAGTCACGCAGCATCGGCTTCACCATTTCGCGTACGATGTCTTCCAATGTTCCACCCTGCCCTGCGCGGCTGATTGCAATGTTTTGTGCCAGACGGTTCAGCGCATCCATAGAAGCGGCTTTGGCCGTGTCGGTCAGAAGCGAATCGGATTCATCGAGGAATCTGTCTTCAATCGGGGCGACTGGTTTTTCCGGCGCAACAAAAACAGGCTCTTCAATTTCGGGTTCTGGCTCTGGCTCCGGCGCTTGGGCGATTTCATCAGCCAGCGGGTCAGTGAAGTCGACCGTAAGGTCGGCAGGTTCGTTGAATATGGGAGCTTCTTCAGCTTTTTCAGCAAAGGAGGCAAGGTCAAGGATATCGTCGTCATCATCGGCGTCGTCAGGCTCGATCGCTATAGGCGCAGGTTCGGGCGCCGGCTCTTCCTTTGCGGACGGTTCGTCATCGGAGATGATTTCACGGATCGAGGCTAAAATTTCCTCGATTGAAGGTTCCTGATCGCTGCGGGCTTCGGCCATTCGTGACGTATCGTTGAGGCGTTGATAATTAACAGACGTTAACTAGAGAAGAATATCAAAGCCTTGTCAAAGGGTCACTACTGATTCAGTAAAAGTTATTCACGACTCATTGCAGGGCGCCTACATCGGTACCAAAAGTATTGTCCCGCGCAGTTTCCAGATATCCGGCCTGTTTTGTATCGGGCGTGAATCCTAGTTGCGGGCCCGTCAGGCCGCCCATAGCCGCAGTAAGGCTATAGCTGGCGACGACGACATCGTGCCGCGCGCGCACCAGCCCCACCTGTGCATCGAGCAATTCGGCATCGGCATTGAGCGTATCAAGGATGGTACGGGTGCCGACTTCGCGTTCTTTATAAACACCGTCACGGGCCAATGTTGCCGCTTCAACCTGCTTGTTATAGGCATCAACAGCCGCTTTTGCTGACTGAAGGTCGCTCCAGGCAGTTGTGACAGCGCGACTGACACCCCGAGTCGCGTCTTCGACACGGCTGCGTTTTTCAAACTGGTTCAGTTTGGCTTGGCGTATAAGCGAGCGCGTGGCCCCTGCTTCATATAAAGGCATGGTTGCGCGCACACCCAAGGCGGCTGCATTGCTTTCATCAAGCAAGGCTGTGGGGTTATAGGCTTTTGACAATTCGCCATTCAGACTAACCGTTGGAAGCAAAGCCCCCTCGGCTGTTTTGATAGCGCTTTGCGACGCCCGTTCCGCCAATTGCGCGGAATGGATATCAGGATTTTGCTTGAGAGCGATGGCCTGCGCTTCTTCCAGTGTCGCAGGCAGCGACAAGGCCGGCGTATCGAGAGGCAGCTCGAGCTTTGCGCCGTCTGTGCCCGCATATTGTTGAAAGCGGGCAATGGATGAGGCAAGAGCCGATTCGGCAACAACCAGATCGGCATCGGCCCCTGAAAGGCGTGCTTGCGCCTGCGATACATCGGTGCGGGTCAACTCGCCCACTTCAAAGCCGTTTTTAGCGGATTCAAGTTGCTTTGCGATGACTTCGCGGTTCTTTTTGGTAAGCCCAATGGTAGCGCGGTCGCGCTGAATATCCATGGCGGCCGACACAACATTCATGATGGTCGTTTGCGTGGCCGAATCGTAAGTAGCCTCCGCAGCTTCGGAAAGGCGCAGCTGGCGTTCGACCTCGGCCAATGTGCGGCCGCCGCGATACAGATACTGGGTCGCCGTTATAGCGCCGTCGGTGGATGTGAACGTATCTTTATCGCCCGGGTCGGTTTCTGCGCGGTTGAGGGTTGCCCCCAAACTTGCAGCGACTGTCGGCCGTTTAAAAGATTCGGCCTGAATGACGTTTTCGTATTGCTGGCGCAGCGCTTCGCGTTCAGCGCGCAAAGCCGGGCTTGTCGCATAGGCTTGGGCCAACACGGTGTTAAGCGACGATGCAGCGACACCACCGCCAGCGGGCGGTACGATGGGGCTTGTATAACTGTCGGCGATAGGGGGTGCCATCGATGCTGATGACGGTGCCACCGGCACAGTTGCTGCAGGCACCTGTATTTTTGCGGGGGCAGCTGCCGCAACGGAAACTGGCGCTGGGGCTGGCACTACTGCGGGTGCCACTGGCACAGGTGCCGACTCTGGCGCGGACCATTCCGTGGATGGCTGGGCAAGCAGATCCAGCGTTCTATCCTGCGCAGATGCCATGGATGTAGCTGTAAGTGCCGTTGAAAGCAGAAGTGAAGCGGCAAATAGGCGTTTCATTAGAAGACAAAACTTATCTCCGGCTCGAAGCCGGTCAGGTATGGGGTCGACGCATCAGCGACTGACATAGTATCCAGAGTTCCATCGGCCAGCCTGCTGACCACAGTTAATTTGCCGCAGCCAGATGGCGTTGGCCGCAAGACCGTGACAAGGCGGCCGCCTTCGGCCAATTGGCCAGTAAGAACGGCAGGGGCATGCACCATGGCACCCGCCGCTATAATAATGTCGTAAGGAGCGCCTGCGGGGCTGCCATCGCGGCAAGGTGCCTGCACATAGGTAATATTCGAGGCATCAGGCAGCCTGTTTTTTGCGGTTTCGATAAGGCCTGCCATTGGTTCAATAACAGTCACAGCACCAGCAAATGAAGCGAGAATCGAGAGCATCGGTACGTTGGTGGCCCCCAGTACAAGCGTGCGGGCTACGGGACCTGAAAGCGCGATTTGCAACATGCGCGCCTCGATCAATGGCTCAAGCACAAAGCGGCGTGTACCGGGGATGTTCAAATCCTCATCGACATACGCCCGATGGGCCAAAGCGGCATCAACCAGCGTTTCACGCGGGGTGCGCAAATAAGCTGCGATCAAGTCGTCGTTATGGATGCCATTCGTCAAAAGTTGGCCATTGACCATGTTTAAACGGGCATTCGAAAAATTGGTCATTTGGGTCCGCCTCAGGTGGATAAACCTTGGAATTTTAACGGTTACAGGCCGTTAGAGTGTGGGTAGTTTTAATATATTCGAGCCTCTATGGCTATAGGGGCGGCACACAAAAAGATAGATTTTACGTCGCACCCGTGTTACCCAGTCGCCTCTATACATACAGGTAATTGGCTTACTTGGTATGGCGCGGTGGCCGAGTGGTAAGGCAGAGGACTGCAAATCCTTCCACGCCGGTTCGATTCCGGCTCGCGCCTCCATCTTTTTTCTCTTCCTCGTTTTCTTGTAAAATTTGCCTGTCGGCGCGCCAAACTGTAATCATGGGGTATGGCAGAGCCCGTTCATATCTGGTGCGATGGCAGTTACCGCCTGCAGCACAATACCCTTGGCGCCGCATGGGTGCAGGCCGCAGCCGATGGTGATGTAAACCCCCTGCAACAATCCATCCGCCTGCCAAAATTGCATAATTCCCACGCCCACGGCTCTGACGTCGCCGAAATCATGGCTTTTACACATGCCATGAATGCGCTGGAGACGCCCGATAACGTGATCGTCCATATGGATTGCCGCAATGTCATTGAATGGCTGAGTGGGGGTGCCATTACCAACGCCTCGAAAAAACGCGAAGCAGCGGTTGCCAAAGCCTTTGAAGCCGCCATGGCGGCGAAAGCCCGCGCCAAGACTATTATTATCACCTACACATCTGACAAGAATTCACCCAATATGGGGCTGGCCCATCAACTTTCACGCGCGGCATCAACCCCGCAAGCAGAAGACCGGACAAAGCCCAATGCCCATAAAAATACCAAGCACCCTTCCCGCCCGCGCCATACTCGAGGCTGAACGGATCCCCCTCATCGAGGATGCGCGCGCCAACCGGCAGGACATCCGCCCCCTTCGTATCGCCCTCCTCAACCTCATGCCCGATAAAATCAAGACCGAGACGCAACTTTTGCGGGCCCTTGGGGCCACCCCCTTGCAGGTGGAAATGACATTACTGCGCATTGGCAGCCACCAGTCCAAGAACACATCGCAAGAACATTTGCTGGCCTATTACCAAACACTGGAAGACGTGAAAGACCAGCGGTTCGACGCCCTTGTGGTTACAGGCGCCCCTGTTGAACAGCTTGCTTACGAAGACGTAACTTACTGGCCAGAATTAAGCGCGGTGTTTGATTGGGCGAAAACCCATGTCTTCAGCAGCTTTTTTATATGCTGGGGGGCACAGGCCGCGCTTTACCATTATCATGGCGTGCCCAAGCATACAGTCGATGCCAAACGCTTTGGCGTATTCGAGCACCGCATTCTCATGCCCTTTCACCCGCTTATTGCCGGTTTTGACGATGATTTTACTGTACCCGTTTCGCGCAATACCGAAATACGCCATACCGATGCTGCCAAAGTGGCAGGGCTTTCAATATTGGCAGAAGCTGACGAGACAGGACTTTGCCTTGCTTATGAAGAATCAAGCCGCCGTGTTTATATGTTCAATCACCTCGAATATGATGCCGAAACACTGGGGGCCGAGTATTTTAGAGACGCCCAGGCCGGTTTAAACACGGCTTTGCCTTGTCATTATTTCCCTGAAAACGACCCTTCCCGCACCCCCCATATAACCTGGCGGGCGCACAGAACCTTGCTATTTTCAAACTGGATCAACATGGTCTATCAGGGCACGCCATACGATCTGGCAGAACTTGCGTAAAAAAAGACTGGAAATCCGATCGGGCTTCGATTATCCCATTGGGCGTTCCCGTTGTTCCTCGATAGCTCAGCGGTAGAGCAATCGACTGTTAATCGATTGGTCGCAGGTTCGAATCCTGCTCGAGGAGCCATTTTCTTTCTGATACGCTTTTGCGTATGAAAAAACCTCTGCATCATCATTTGTATTTCTGGGTTTTGCTGGCGATTTTCGCGGGCGGGCTTATTGGGCATTTTACCCCTGAAACGGGCGCGGCCCTCAAACCCGTCAGCGACGCGTTTATCGCGCTCGTCAAAATGCTTATTGCGCCTGTGGTATTCTGCACCATTGTGCTGGGCATTGCTGCTGCGGGCGATATGAAGAAGGTTGGCCGCGTGGGCGCCAAGACACTCGTTTACTTTGAAATTATTTCTACCTTTGCGCTGTTCATCGGCCTTGTGGTCGGCAACTGGTTCAAACCCGGCGCGGGCTTCAATGTGGACCCTGCGACGCTTGATACAAAGGCTATTGCTGGTTATGCCGAAGCCGCACATGACCAGACGCTGGCGCATTTTCTGCTTAGCATCATTCCAAAATCATTCCCCGATGCGCTGGCTGGTAACGGCAACCTTTTGCAGGTGCTTTTAATATCCATCCTGTTCGGCTACGCGCTCAACCGCTTAGGCCCGCGCGGCGAGCGTGTGTACGGGTTTATTGAAGAGGCCTCGCACATCTTTTTCTCGATGGTCGGTGTGGTTATGAAGCTAGCGCCTTTGGGTGCCGGTGCCGCCATGGCGTTTACGGTCGGTAAATACGGTATCGATTCATTGCGGCCGTTGGCTGCCGTCATGGGCCTTTTTTACCTGACCTGCGCGGTATTCGTATTCGTGGTACTTGGGCTAGTTGCCAAATTCACGGGCTTCAGCATTTTCAAATTTCTGCGATACATTCGTGAGGAAATTCTCGTCGTGCTTGGCACATCATCATCCGAAAGCGTGCTGGCCCCTTTGATGGCGAAAATGGAGCGTGCGGGTTGCCCCAAAAGCATTACAGGGCTTGTGGTGCCTTCCGGCTATTCCTTTAACCTTGATGGTACGAATATTTACCTAACACTTGCGACGCTTTTCATTGCACAGGCCCTCAATATCGACCTTTCATGGTCACAGCAGGCATTGCTCTTCGGTGTAGCGCTTTTAACATCAAAAGGCGCATCGGGTGTTACGGGGGCGGGCTTCATTACGCTGGCAGCCACATTGGCCGTGGTGCCGGACATTCCGGTTGCAGGCCTTGCGCTGATTTTGGGGATAGACAGGTTTATGTCGGAAGCACGCGCGATCACGAACCTGATCGGCAATGGTGTCGCCACCATCGTCATCACGAAATGGGAAGGCGCACTTGATCAAGCCGCGTTTGATGCCGCAATCGACGAAAAGGCCCGTTTATAGAGGTTGAGGGTTTTTGGCTGCCGCTTCTTCGCGCAGGCGCACGCGCATGGCAGCTTGCATGGCATGATAGCCATCGGCGTCACCGAAATCGACAAAGTCGTTGTAGCGCCCGTGGGCACCTGCCATGCGGCGAGCGTGTTTGATCGGGCACCAATATTGTTCGGTGCGTGAAGCAACCTCGCGAACATAGCCCACGACCCCATTGCCATACGAACAATAGGCACAGTTTATCTTTTCAACGAGATTGAGGTATTTCAGGTTTGCGCGGTCAAACACCATGTAATCCGCCCGCGCAACCTTGGGAATGCCGTAAACCGGAAAGCATACGAGTTGATAAAGCGACACGAATATATCGAGCAAAACAAACGGCACGATAAGGATATAAATAAACGGCGCGGTTATGATCATCAGCGGGCGGGCGCCAAAAACATAGGTCGACAGCTTTGTTTTAAGGGCTGCATGCCTGCGCGCTATGCTTTGCTCAAAAACAACGCGCTTTTGTTCGATATGATATTGAAGCTCAGTCCGGCGGGTGGCCATTTCGGCCTCGAGCTGGTCTTCGAGCGCGCGAATACTATCGATTATAGATTTGATTTTTCCGTCCATGGCCCCACCTTTTGCCCGATGTTAGGGCAAAAGGAAGCCCATGCAAAGCCAGCACCAAAAGGTGGCTTGCAAGTGAGGGAACGGCTTAATCCGTTGCGCGGTCTGCGCAATAAGCATCCTTGGCAGAGAGTGCCGTGACTGCCTGTGCCTTGGGCGTGCCCGTGTTGGACGCGCGCAAATTGACCCAAGCGGCCCGCAAATTGCGACCCAGAAAGCTGGATTGTTTCACCGATTGTTTTTTTGCTGTTGCTGTCATCATGGGGCGGATTATCCGCCTGCCACACAAAAAAAACAATGCGCAGCGCAGCAACAAATTTCAGAAAGACAAATCCGCGGATGATTATTATTTGCAGTAGTACGTGGGCGCGTTCTGCGCGGCTTTGAACACAAGGTCTTTAGTCAAAGGTTTGCCCAAAAAACCTTTGGCACCCTTGATTTTCGATTCCACGATGTTATCGCGCACCGTATCGGAACTGATGATGATGCAATAAGCGTAAGGGTCCAGCAGCTCGTGCAAAACGCCCGATAAATCGGTGCCTTTCTCCGTTTTCAGATGGATATCGATAAACACGCCATTGGGCGAAAAGCGTTTATACGATTCAAGAAACTGCTCGGCTGTCGAGGCAAGCTCGACATGGCCTAGGGTTTTGAGCATATGGTCCATCTGCTTCAAAATCATCGGATCGTCATCTAGCACCAGAAAGACATTCCCTTTGCGTGCAAAACGGGCAATACCATAGCGCGCACTGTAATTATCGGCCCCTTGAAAGCTTTCCAAAGCCTTGAGTAGCTGGTCGTATCCTTTTTCGAGGCTACTGGCCGCCGCCCTGATGCCCGCCGATGCAAAACGCCCCTCGAGCGAAGCATCAACGAAGCGGCGCGCGCCATCTTCACCGACTTTCACAAGCATCAGAACCTCGCGTTTGGCGATGTCCTCCATAATGTAGGCTTCATCATCACGGAAATATCCGTCCATGAATTTTACTACATCGGCCAGCTCGGATTTGGGGCGCTCAATCGCCCCACGAATATGGATATATGACCAGTTTCGCGCAAAGGCGCGTTTCTGGCAGGCCATATCAACGAAATAATCAAGATGGGTAGCTGTAAAACGACGCCCCTTTAGATCTGCAGAGGCTTTTGACCGTGTCATTGCTTCAAACTTCCTCAATAGCCATCAAAGATGCAGGGATTTTCGCCCGCACCGTCCTGGTGTGTCAATCCAATCATTACAATCTGCCTTACAGGCTGGGAACGACTATACACCCACGACACTAAGGAAAGGTTTACAATTACCTTGCAAATACCACGCTTGTATCCGTGATAATGAATGCATACCTATTAACAGCAGATACATATTCGTTAATCAAATTTAGAATTTAATACTTATGCTTATTTATATTAATTTATTCTGTTCATAAGAATATTTAATAAGTCAGCATAGGTTAACCATTATACTCGTTTGGTTGCGCATGCGGCGGACAATATTTCCGATTAGTTGCTTTTTTGGTTGAAACAGTTGCGCATATGGGGTACAAAGAAGTTACACACCCTCTATTACCGCCGTTTGTCCGGAGACTCTTGAAAAAGATCTCCGGATCTTTTTTTCTGTGAACCGCTTTTCAGCTCCTGCCATTCGGGCTCTAGGGGCCTTGCGACTAGGCCTGTGAAGAGGCTATAACCCCTACTCTGGCAACACAAAAAACCCAATCAGTGGCGGCATGAAAGTTTTGATTTTATCCAATGCGTCATCCGTACACACGGTGCGCGTCGCCAATGGTCTGGCCAGCCGTGGGCTGGATGTCCATGTTGCATCCATCCACGATTTTTCGACAGATTTTCACCCAAGTATTACAAAACATGCAGCCCCCCTGCGCGGTCGGGTTGGCTACATTCTCAATGCACCCTGGTTGCACATGCTGTGCCGCCGCCTGAAACCCGATGTTATTAACGCGCATTACCTTTCAGGCTATGGCACCCTGGCAACGCTGGCGTTGGTGCGCCCATTGATTGTAACAAGCTGGGGCTCCGACATATGCGCATTCCCTGAAAAATCATGGCTGCACCGCGCCTTGATCAAGCTGGTACTCAACCGCGCCGAACATACATCCAGCGTCAGCCATGCAACCAAAAGCAAGCACGATGCCCTCAGCACCGCACCGTGCACGGTTATACCATTTGGCGTCGATATGGGTTTGATGGACATGCCCAATGCCGACCCAGCGTCGAAAACGCCTTTCACAAAAGGCGATTTCATTATGGGCATCTGCAAGCATCTGTACTCTTTTTACGGGCAGGAAGAGGCCATACAGGTGGTGGCGACGCTTAAAAAACAATTCCCCGACCGCCCTATACGCCTTGTACTGGTTGGCGACGGGCCCGACCAAGCCCGATTTGAGGCCTTTGCAGAAAAGCTGGGCGTACGCGCCGATGTGCATTTTGCGGGGCAGGTTTCACATTTGGAAATACCCTACTACCACAACATTCTATCGGCCTATCTGGTGGCCTCACAAAATGAGGGGTTGTGCGTATCGGCCCTTGAAGCCGGTGCCGCCGCAAAACCTGTTGTAGCCAACCGCGTGGGCGAATTGCCCAGCATCATCCGTGATGGCTGGAACGGCTTTCTGGTTACACCTTTCAAAGACAATGAAATGGCCGAAGCCGTTGCAAAGCTTGTGGCAGACCCCGCTCTGGCAGCCACTATGGGCCAAAATGCCCGCGCCTATGTGCAGGACAAATATGATTGGCAAAAAAACATCGGCCAGATGGTTACGCTTTTCAGCGATGTTGCCACCCAAGACAAGAAGGCCGCCTGAATTACATGACGCCCGCCAGCACATTCCCAAAAGTAACCGTTGTTACCGCCACCTATAACCGCGCCGATTTGCTGCCAGAAACCATGGACAGCATTTTGGCACAAGATTACCCGAACCTTGAATATATCGTCCTTGATGACGGCTCATCGGATAACACCATCGAAGTTATGAAGCCGTATCTCGAGAAGTACCCCCATATCATCCGCTTTGAATCGCATGCAAACATGGGGGAAGCGCGTACAGTCAATAAAGCGTGGGAAATGGCGAATGGCGATTACTTTATGGTCGTCTCCTCCGATGACCCGCAACCAAGCCGACAATTGCTGGCCAAATCAGTCGCGGCCATGCAGGCCAACATAAACGCCGTAGCAACATACCCCGACTGGCACATCATTGACCATGCCAGCAAGCCCGTAAAAGAAATGAAGCTGGGCGACTGGGATTTGCATTACATGGTGCGCAATGTTGTTTGCGTACTTGGCCCGGGTGCCCTTATCAACCGGAAAAAATTGTTCGGCAAAATCCCTTACCTGCGTACACCGAAGTACCGTTTCGTATCGGATTACGATTGCTGGCTGCGAATTGGCCTGCATGGCGATTTTGTCCATATTCCGGAATTTTTGGGTGCATGGCGCGAGCATGACGGCGCTGCCACAGTTGTTAACAACGGCATTAAAATCAGCAGCGAACTCAAGGCGCTGTATGACGAATATTTCGCCAACTATGAATTGCCCCCCGCCATCAGAGCCGAGGAAGCGCGCGTCAAATCGTATCTGTATATGATGGCTGCCAAGCATATTCTGCGGACAGCCCCCCACAAAACAGCGCTTTACCTGACGAAAGCCCTTTTTCTATGCCCCTCTGAATTTTTGTTCCGGTTTGATTCAGCCGCGCGCGCAGGTGTTAAAAAAGTTTTGCGGGCCTTTAAGCGCCCTTCGCCGAAAAGCCCCTCATCTGCGCCTGCGCGACCGAAAATTTTACTGGTGGCAAACCAGTCCAGTGTACATACCGTCGGCTGGATAGAGATGATGGACAAACAGGGCTTCGATATCACCCTGTTCTGTATTCATTATGGCCTGCCACTGCCCGGCATAAAAGGGATACGGATCGTTTACCCTGTGCGCTACCTGTATCTTGGCGTGTGGTTCAGACGCCATATTCTGCGCAAAAAAGCACCCTGCCCTGCCGAGCCGCCGCGCCATTTCGAAACCATTTTTCCGTTGCCGGGCATTCCCATGCTCACCAACGTCATCAACGGCATAAAGCGTACGCTTTTTGGCAAACGCGCCTATAAACAATGCTTCGGCCACGGGCCTTACGCCCTCAACAAGCTTATCGATAGACTTCAGCCGGACCTCATCCATTCGATGGATTTCCAGCAAACAGGCTATATGGTTGCGCGGGCCAAAGCCGCTTATAAAGGGCGCGGGCGCTTCCCGAAATGGATTGCAATGATATGGGGCAGCGATATTTATTATTTCGGCAAGCAACCAGAGCACCAGCCGGAACTTGCTGCCGTGCTGCGCGGTATCGACTATTTCTCGAGCGAGTGCGGACGTGATGTTTTTCTGGCACGCGACCTTGGGTTTAATGGCCGCGTATTACCACCCATGTCGGTTAGCGGCGGATACGATATGGCAGCTATCAAGCCCGTACGCAATGTGACCCTGCCCTCGGCGCGTAAAATCATCATGGTCAAAGGGTATCAACATTTTGTAGGCCGCGCGCTGACAGCACTAGCCGCTGTCGAAGCCGCAGCCGATGCGCTGCAAGGCTATAAAATCGTAGTCTTTTCAGGCACGCCTTTTGCCGATGTCGTTTCAACCGTCAACCGTATGGCGCAAAACGGCATCGATATTACCTGCCTGCCGCAAGTATCCAAGGCCACCATGCTGGACTATTTCAACCGCGCGCGGATTTATCTGGGCGTCAGCATGTCAGACGGTATTGGCGGTTCGCTGCTGGAATCCATGGTTTACGGCACCTTCCCCATCCAGACCAATACATCGTGCTGCGATGAATGGATTCTGGACGGCGAAACGGGCTTTATCATCCCGCCGGAGGATGTTGATTATATTGCATCCCGCCTGCGCGAAGCCGCCACGAATGATGCTCTTGTGGATGCCGCCGCTACAAAAAACTGGGCCATTGCATGCGAAAGACTGGATATTAACGTCATGCGTGTGCAAGTTGATGCCTATTACAAAACAGCCCTTAAGGGAGACGCGCTATAACCACCACTTCACCATCCATTCTGGTTGTCGGCGCCACAGGTATGCTGGGGCACAAGCTGATGCAGGTGCTTGGCCGCGATTTCCGCGTGGCCGGCACCATGCGCGAGCATATCAACAGCTATGACGCTTTGGCCGGCATGCAGATATTCACGGGTGTGAATATCGACGACGTCGAAAGCCTGAACCCCGCGCTTAAAGCCTTCAAACCCGATTTTGTTATCAACTGCGTGGGTATCATCAAGCAGCTTGAGGAATCGAAATCGGCGGAGCCGACCATCCGCTTCAATGCACTGCTCCCACACCAGCTGGCGCGTATATCGGAATACGCGGGCGCGAAGCTCATCCACATGAGCACGGATTGCGTATTTTCAGGCCTGCTGGGCCGCCCGTACACGGAGGCCGACAAATCAGACGCGACCGACCTTTACGGCCAGAGCAAATATTTGGGTGAAGTCAAAGCCCCGCCGCACCTGACGTTGCGTACATCCATCATCGGGCCCGAGCTGCGCGGGCGTAAAAGCCTTGTAGAATGGGTTTTGAAGCAAAAGGGCCAGACTGCCAAAGGCTACACCAAAGCCCTTTATACAGGCCTCACAACACTGGAAATGGCTAAAGTTATTGGCCGGATTGTGACGAACCACGCCGATTTGACGGGGCTTTACCACCTCTCGGTCGATGCGATATCAAAATTCGACCTTATCGGCATCATGAATGATGTTTATAAGCTAGGGATCACCCTCGAGCGGGACGAGGTATTTTACTGTGACCGCCGCCTTGATAGCAGCGTTTTGCGCGCTGCCCTTGGCTACACACCGCCGACATGGCAACAATTGATTGAAGAGATGGCAGCAGATGGCAAATAAAGCGATATTCGAAGACAAACGTATCCTGATTACAGGCGGAACGGGTTCCCTTGGCAAAACCCTTGTGCGCCGTTTGCTGGAAGCCAAAAACGGGGCTCCGAAAAAAATCATCGTGTTTTCACGCGATGAAGGCAAACAACACGCCATGCGTATGGAATACCTGAATGCCGCGAGTGCTACCGATGAAGTCATTTACAACAACTTCAACCGGATGATCGAATTCAGGGTCGGCGATGTACGCGACGTCAACAGCCTGACGCCCGCGCTGCGCAATACCGATATCGTTATCAACGCGGCAGCCCTCAAGCAGGTGCCGACTTGCGAATACTTCCCGTTCGAGGCCGTGCGCACAAACGTAGAAGGCGCACATAACATCGTATCCATCATCCGCAATCACAATTTGCCGGTTGAAACGGTTGTCGGCATCTCGACCGACAAGGCATGCAAGCCTGTCAACGTCATGGGCATGACCAAGTCGCTGCAAGAACGCGTACTTTTGTGCGGCAATCTTGATTGCCCGCAGACGCGCTTCATTACAGTGCGCTACGGCAACGTGCTGGCATCACGCGGGTCGGTTATTCCGCTGTTTCACCACCAGATCAAAAACGGCGGGCCCGTGACCATCACACATGAGGACATGACACGCTTTTTACTGAGCCTTGATGACGCAGTTGACATCGTGTTCGAAGCCATCACGAGCGCGAAAGCAGGCGAGATGTATATTCCGCGCGCACCGACATCGAAAATCGTGGATGTGGCCAAAGCATTGATTGGCACACGCCGCATTGAAACGGTTATTACCGGCATCCGCCCCGGCGAAAAACTGCATGAAATCATGATCTCGGACGAAGAGGCGCACCGCACATCAGTGCGCGGCAATTACTATGTGATTGCGCCGATTTTGCCTGAACTCATGAACGGCGAGGCATTGCCCGCACCGGCACTGACTGCCGAATACAGCTCCGAGCATGACACCCTGAGCGAACTCCAGACCTTTGCGCTTTTGAAGAAGCACAAATTGCTGATCGAGGATAACGCGGACTTCGATGAAGGCCGCAAAGAGATGCTGCGATAAGGCTTCACCCCATGAAAATAATGACCATTCTTGGTACGCGGCCCGAGATTATCAGGCTGAGCTGCATCATCCCCAAACTGGATGCGATGGGCCCGCATGTGCTGGTGCATACAGGGCAGAATTACGATCATGCACTGAACGATATTTTCTTTCAGGAGCTTGGTTTGCGCGCGCCCGACGTCTTTATGGGCGTCAAAGGCAACAGCTTCTCGGAACAAGTCGGCCAGATTTTGACGAAGTCGGAAGAATTGATGCGCGAACACAAGCCCGATGCCCTGCTGCTTCTGGGCGACACCAACAGCGCGTTGACTGCCTATGTGGCCAAACGCTTGGGTATACCCGTGTTCCACATGGAAGCGGGCAACCGTTGCTATGATGACCGCGTGCCGGAAGAAGTGAACCGCCGCGTGATCGACCATAGCAGCGATATTTTGATGCCTTACACCCATAACAGCGCGAGCAATTTGCGCCTTGAAGGCATTGAAGATAGCCGCATTGTCGTGACGGGTAACCCCATCTGGGAAGTCATCAAAACATATTGGAATAAAATAGAGGCATCGACCGTACGCGATACGCTGGGCCTGAATTTTCGCGGATACTTCCTCGTGACGCTGCACCGCGCCGAAAACGTGGATATTGAAGACCGATTCAAAAACATTCTGGACGGGCTGCAACGCGTACAGCGCGCGCATAATCTGCCAGTTATCGTCAGCACCCACCCGCGTACGCGTGATAAAATGAAAAAATTCGGTTTCGACCCTGCCTCCATGCCGGGCCTGACCTTCCCCGAACCATTTGGCTTTTTCGATTTCGTGGCACTGGAACGCGATGCCGCCTGCGTCCTGTCAGATAGCGGCACCGTGCAGGAAGAATGCTGTATTTTAAAAGTACCCAACGTGGCCCTGCGCGACGTGACCGAGCGGCAGGAAACCATACAATGCGGCAGCAACACCCTGACCGGTGCCGACCCTACCCGCATTGAAGCCGCCGTGGCCCGCGTGATTGCCGCCCCCTGCGACTGGACCCCGCCGCCCGAATATCTGGCAGAGAACGTCAGCGATACCGTGCTTGAGGTTATCCGCACCCGTAAAACCGACCCTGTTGCTAAAATTCGCAATCAGATGGCAAGGTTTGGTATAGATATTACGCTATGACAATGGATGCTTACAAAATCGGTGACCGTGAAGAGCGCGCCTGGGGCCAGTATGTGGTTACCAGCGTAGGCCCTATGGCCGATGGCCGCGAGTTTTGCGAGAAAACGATCGTGCTGTACCCGAACCAGATGTCGTCATTGCAGCAGCACGCCCTGCGCAGCGAGATCTGGACCGTTATCGAAGGCCGGATGAGCGCCATTATCAATGGGCAGTTGCTTGAGCTCGTGGCCGGACAATCAATTGATATTCCGCTTGGCGCAATCCACTGCTTTGCCAATGCCGAGCCTGACAATCTTGTCGTTCATGAACGGCAGGAAGGCACCTGCCGCGAGGCTGACAACACCCGTATTCGTGACGCATCGGGCCGCGCCGTCACGGCCATCAAACACCCTGATTATGCCGCCAGCGTCGCCCATTATGACACACTGGCGCAACGTCTGGGCCTTACAGCCCCTGCCCGTCAGGCCATTTAACCGCATTACCCCCATAAATCAGTGCAAACTTGGCCCGCAAAAGGGGAAAACATGGTTTTTGCCATGGCCAAGTGACTGTATTTTTTGTAATAAACATCATGCACGAAACCCCGCCTGTTATCATCATCAGCCCGGATTCAACGGCCGCCGATTACTGGCAGGAAGTCTGGCGTTTCCGCAGCCTCGCGTTTTATCTGGCGTGGCGCGATGTGCTGGTGCGCTACAAACAAACGGTTATCGGCGTTGCCTGGGGCCTGTTGCGTCCGGCCATCACCATGCTGACCTTTACCTTCATTTTCAGCAAGCTGGCCAATTTGCCATCGGGCACCATTCCATACCCTTTGCTTGTATTATCGGCCCTTTTGCCGTGGCAGCTCTTTGCAACCAGCATTACGGGCGTCGGCGAGTCCCTTACCAGTAACTCGAACCTTATCAGCAAGGTATACTTCCCGCGTATCGTGGCGCCGTTAAGCGGCCTTATGGTGGGCGTAGTCGATTTCGCGCTATCGCTGAGCCTGCTTGGCGTTGTCATGCTGTGGTACGGCGTATGGCCGAGCTGGCAGATTTTGACATTGCCGCTTTTCGTGCTGCTGGCGTTATTGCCCTCGCTTGGTTTCGGCCTGTTTTTAGCCACGCTGAATGTGCGTTACCGCGATTTTCGCTTCATCATCCCGTTCATGCTGCAAATAGGCATGTATATCTCGCCCGTGGGGTTTTCATCGGACATCGTGCCTGAAAAATGGCGGCTGCTTTATTCCCTCAACCCTATGGTTGGCGTGATTGACGGCTTCAGATGGGCTATCAGCGGCGGTAATTTCAACATTTACGTGCCAGGCTTCTGCTTGTCCATCCTGCTGAGCGTATCAGCCGTGCTGCTGGGCATCGTGTATTTCCGCGCGTACGAAAAACATTTTGCGGATGTGATATGACCGACCCCATCATCGCCGTCGAAAACCTTTCGAAGAAATACACCATCGCGCATCAGCGTAACCAGCTGAAAACCACGCTACGCGAAGATCTGATGCAGGGCGTGCAGGCCATGGGTAAGCGTATCATCCACCCGTTCAGCCCTACGGCGCGCAAATCGAACAAGGAAGATTTCTGGGCATTGAAAGACGTTTCCTTCGATGTGCAGGCGGGCGACCGTTTCGGCATTATCGGGCGCAACGGAGCAGGTAAATCAACCCTGCTTAAAATTCTGAGCCGCATTACAACCCCCACAGCGGGCCGCGCCATTTTCAAAGGCCGTGTCGCGAGCCTGCTTGAAGTAGGTACAGGCTTCCATTCCGAACTGACGGGCCGCGAAAATATTTATCTCAACGGTTCCATTCTGGGCATGAGTCAGGCCGAGATACGTGCCAAGTTCGATGAAATCGTCGCGTTTGCGGAAATCGAAAAATTTCTCGACACCCCTGTCAAACGCTATTCATCGGGCATGTATGTGCGCCTTGCCTTCGCGATTGCCGCGCACCTGGCATCCGAAATCCTCATACTCGATGAAGTGCTGGCTGTGGGCGATATTTCATTCCAGCGTAAATGCCTTGGCAAGATGGATGATGTCAGCAAAAGCGGCCGCACCGTTTTGTTCGTGAGCCACGACATGCAGGCCATCAACAAATTCTGCGACAAGGGTTTGTATTTGAAACAAGGCCGGATTGATTATTGCGGCGGCATATCGGAAGCCATCAGCCGCTATAATACCGATGCAAAAACCGATTTGTTCGGCATGGGACGGTTCGACCTTGGCAGCATAGAGCGCAAAGGCACACTTGATGTGCGATTTGAAGCGATTGAACTGACCCACACGCCGCGTGCGCCTGACACGGCCAACCTTCTGCGCAGCGGCGATGACCTGACCATCAAGCTGGATTTGCATTGCACACGCGCGACATCGAACTTCAACGTCGCCATCATTGTACTGGACGGCATGCAGTTGCGCGTCATTGATGCCAATTTCGCGATGGAAGGCAAAACCATGAGCATGGCAGCTGGCGAACGCCGCCGCGTGACCTTCCTGCTTCGGAACCTGCTACTCAAGCCCGATGAATACGTATTGGGCCTATGGGCAGGCATACCGAATACCGACCTAGATTCCATTGAAGAAACCGTACGCTTTAATGTCGATCTGCCGTTATCGTACGCGGGCGGCCCAAAAATTTACCCCGGTATCTACCGGTGCGACTTCAATACAACCATTGAATAACCGGAGCCTATACGTGATCAAGTCCATCAAATCCGTCATCAAGAAGACGCCCTTATTCAAGCTGTATCTTGCCATCTCGCGCTTCAATGCAATGAGCGCGCGCCTCGATTACCTTGAAAAGCGTGTCCATAACGACAACTGGGACATGATGGAGAAACTTGTACAGTATCTCGTAACCGCCGAACTTGAGGGCGATTACTGCGAGTTTGGCGTTTATATCGGCACAACGTTCAACCACGCACTGCGCTATCATGGCCTGTTTCCCAACATGCGCTATTTCGGGTTTGATTCATTCGAAGGCCTGCCCGCGCCCGAAGGCATCGACAACGAAGACAATTACGCCAGCAACTTTTTCAAAGGCCAATTCTCGTGCAGCCGCGAGCAGTTTATCGCCAACATCAAGGCCAAAAACCTGCCTCTTGAAAAAGTAACCCTTGTAAAAGGCTGGTTTGACACATCGCTGACAGACGATATGGCTGCGCAACACAACCTCAAGAAAATTGCGTTGGCGTATATTGATTGCGATTTTTATCATTCAACCGTGCCGGTACTTGAATTCATCAAACCACGCTTGTCGGTTGGCAGCGTCATCGCATTTGATGACTGGAAAACATACCGCAATCTGCCCGACAAAGGGCAGCAACTGGCAACAGCCGAATGGCTTGCGCGCAACCCGAATATAAAATTGCAGCCACTGCTTGATTACGGCCCATTCGGCAAAGTGTTTTCAGTAGCAGCCATCTAGACCGGAGGCATACGCATGATGCGACAGCACATCCAGCCGGTGATTTTATCAGGCGGCAGCGGTGACCGCTTATGGCCGCTTTCAACCCGCACCATGCCCAAACAATTCCACGCGCTTGCCAACACAGGGCAAAGCATGTTGCAGGCGACCGCCCTACGCGTAGCCCCTGCCCACGGCTTTGCTGCGCCGACCATCGTATGCCATGAAGACCAACGCTTTCTGGTAGCCGAACAGATTCGCGCGAGCGGCATTACGCCCAAACGTATTTTGCTGGAGCCACACCGCAAAAACACAGCCCCCGCCATTACGCTTGCCGCCATTGAAGCCGAGCGCGCGGGCAACGCCTATATTCTGGTATTGCCTGCCGACCATGCGATTGACGATGACGCAGCGTTTTTGAAAACCCTTGAAGCCGGATATGCCGCTGCCGATAATGGCAAACATTGCGTGTTGTTCGGCATACGCCCTGCCTTTGCGCATACAGGGTATGGGTATATCAGGGTTGACCAAGGCAACCTGATAACAGCTTTCAAAGAGAAACCTGACAAAGCTACGGCTGAAGGCTTTGTGGCCGATGGCCACCATTACTGGAACAGCGGCATTTTTTTACTGCCCGTTGCAAAATTTCTGGCCGATATGGACCAAGGTATTGTGACCACCGTGCGCGCCGCGTTCGATGCGGGGCATGAAGACCTTGCTTTCTTCCGGCCTGATGCAGCGCTCTATGAAGCCTTGCCCAGCATATCCATCGACCATGCGTATTTTGAAAAGACGGCGGGCGCGCGCCTTGTACCCGCACAATTTGCATGGAGCGACATTGGCGACTGGAACGCCGTACACGACATCACAACCCAAGACAGTAGCGGGAATGCCGCCATAGGCAATACAGCCCTGCTGAATGTGCGTGGCTCATACATCAGAACCGACGGGCCTTTGATTGCCGCCGCCGACCTTGATAACCATGTGGTGGTCGCCGAAAAAGGCGCCATCATGATTGCACGGCGCGATCAGGCACAAAACGTGCGCCAGCTTGTGGCCATGCTGGCCGCCCAAAACAGGCTGGATAATCCCGATGCCGCCATAACACGCCGCCCATGGGGCTATTTCCGTGATGTGTTCCATATGCCGGGCTGCCGCATCCTAAGCATGGTGATTGATACAGGCGGCAAATTATCCCTCCAAAGCCATGCGCACCGCCACGAACACTGGGTTGTGGTGCGCGGGGTTGCTACACTGACCATTCGCGACAGCACAGGCGTCGAGACCAAAACCGTCTTGAATACAGGCGATTCAGGCAATGCCCCGATGGGGGCTATTCACCGGCTTGAAAACAGCGGGCCAGAGCCACTGGCCGTCATTGAGGTGCAAACCGGCAGTTTGCTTCGCGATGACGATATTATAAGATACGACCATGTTTATTAGACTGATCCGCGCTATTAAAAACCGCATGGCCAAGCCTTATGTTGCGGCCCCCGGCATGCTGCCGCCTGCATGGCGCGCCTATGCCGCGTATATCGATATCCACCCCACGGCCCTTATTGCACCATCGGCTACGCTGATGATTTACCAGTTACCCGCCACGCCGCGCAAAATGCTGACGATTGGCGCTGGCTCGCATATTTTCGGGCAGTTCGCGCTATTGCGTGAGGCCGCCAGCATCACCATCGGTGCGAATTGCCAGATTGGCCATTCGCATTTCAACTGCGCCGATAACATCGTCATCGGCGATGATGTGCTGATGGCATGGGGCTGCACCCTTATGGACCATGACAGCCATGCCCAGAGCTTTGCACAACGCCAGAGCGATGTACGCACATGCTACGCCGCATACCTGCAAAATCCGCATAACATGCTGGCAAACAAAGACTGGACGGATATAGGCATGAAACCCATCCGCATCGGCAACAAGGGCTGGGTGGGCTTCAACTGCATCCTGCTCAAAGGCGTGACCCTTGGCGCTTCATGCATCGTGGGGGCAGGCAGCGTGGTTACAAAATCGTTTGACGATTCCATTAAAATTGGCGGTAACCCTGCAGCCCAGTTGGGGCCACGGACATGAGCACTGCGCCGGTCCTGATTACGGGCGCCAACGGGTTTGTCGGTAGCGCGTTCATGAATTTTTACGGGCCTCGCGCACGCGGGCTTACGCGTGCCCAGTGCGATTACAGCATTGATGGCCTGAAAGCCGCCATTAGCACAACAGCACCTGAAACAATTTTGCATTGCGCAGGCTCGGCCTCGGTTGCGCATTCCATTGAAGATCCGGAAGGCGATTACGAAGCACAAGTCGGCCTTGCCACACGGCTGATGGAGGCCGCGTACCAGAGCATGGACAGCCCACGCATTATTCTGTTTTCCAGTGCTGCGGTGTATGGCAACCCCGCGCAATTGCCTGTGCGCGAAGACGCATCATTGACGCCGTTGTCGCCCTATGGCGTACACAAAGTAATGCTTGAGAAAGCCGCACAGAAATACGCAGGCCTAGGCCTCAAGGTTATGGTTGTGCGTATATTCTCGTTATTCGGGGCCAACCAGAAGCGCCTGCTGATCCACGAACTGTTCAAGCAATTCAATGACCCCGCAGTGCCCGATGTTGTGCTGATGGGTACGGGCGATGAAACGCGCGACTATCTTTCCATTGATGCCTTTACCGATGCGGTAGCGCGGCTCGATACCAGTTGGCCCGAAGATGCCTATAGCTGCTTTAACGTGGCAAGCGGGCAGCGCATCAGCGCCATGCAGTGCGCGCAAGTACTAAAAACCATTACGCGCAGCCGCAAGCCCATCCGGACACTTAATCAGGTCATGGAAGGTGTGCCGACCCATTGGTGTGCCGATATTACCCGTTTCAAGGCACAAACGGGCTTTGACATGCCGTTCGATTTTGATGGTGCGCTGGCACAGGTGGTGACTCAATGGACGCGGTAAAAGCCAAGCCGCGAATTCTGGTTGTCGGCGAAGCCGCCAGCGTGCATACCGCACGCTTTTTCATGATGGCCAGAAGCACAGGCTACGATTTCAGGCTATTCAGCAATGCCCCGAACTCGTACCAAGACGGGCTATTGCGCGATGCTATCGTGTACTGCCAGATATTCACATCCGTGCCGCATAACGGCAATACACTCATACTGGCGTGGCCCATCCCCATTGCCTTCAGAAACCCGCTTATGCGCGCAATTGGTTACTGGCAGCGCATTACGCGTTATTTCTACAAACGCAGCCGCGCCAAATACGCCCTGCGCCGTACGATCAACAGCTGGAAGCCGGACCTGATTATTTCGCTGAAAATGCAGGATGACGGCTATGTGTGCGACGAGGCCTTCAATATCATGCCGTCTTTCCCGCGCTGGCTACATTTTTCATGGGGAACGGATATTGAATATTTCGGGCGTTCTCCCGAACAACGGCATATCCATTTGCCGCAGATCACTTCACTGCTTTCGCATTGCCACTACCATATTGCCGACACACTGCGCGACATTGAAGCCGCCGAAGCCTTGGGCTTCAAGGGGCATAGCCTTGGCAGGCAGGTGGCACAAGGCGGCTTTGAGTTACCTGATTTTGTCGTACCGCGCGCAAGGCCGCATTACGCGCGTAAAGTTATTTTGGTCAAAGGCCGGCAGGGCGGTTATATCGGACAGGGGATGCGCATTATCGAGGCGCTGCACAAGTTGCGCGACGAACTGCGTGAATACGAGATCAAAGTCATACTGGCGACCCCCAACGTGGTTGAAAAATGCCGTGAATACAGCGAAACAGATGGCCGCCTATACGAGTGTTGCAAGTTTGCCGACCACAATGACCTGATGGATCTATTCAGCCAGGCACGCATCACCATTTCGGCGACAGATGTTGACGGTACGCCCGGCTTTTTGCTGGAAAGCATGGTCACGGGGGCCTTGCCCATCCACTCACGTATGGCATCAATTGAGGAGTGGATAGAAAACGGCACCAACGGCCTGCTGTTTGACGTTAACGACCACATGGCGCTCAAGGCCGCTATTTTGCGCGGCGTAACCGACGCCCCGCTTTTTGAACGCGCCCGTACGCGAAACTGGGAGTTGATGCAGCAGCACGCCGATAAAAAGGCCATTTGCCAATCAACCAAAACAATCATTGATTCCATATTGGCAGCAGGACAAAGTTAAGACCATGAGCACGAAAACAGCTTTCATTACAGGTATTACAGGGCAAGATGGCGCGTATCTGGCCGAGCTTTTGCTAAGCAAAGGCTATATGGTCCATGGCCTGCAGCGACGCGCCTCGCTCGAGCGGACGGACCGGATCGACCATCTGCTGACCAACCCTAAACTTAAGCTGCATTACGGCGATATGACGGATGCGACGAACCTCATCCGCCTCCTCAGTATCATCAAGCCTGACGAAGTCTATAACCTCGCCGCCCAAAGCCATGTACAGGTTAGCTTCGAGACGCCTGAATACACTGCCAACAGCGATGCACTGGGTACGCTGCGCCTGCTTGAAGGCCTGCGCATACTGGGCCTTACCAAGACGACCAAGTTTTATCAGGCATCCACATCCGAGCTATACGGCAATTCAAAACCCCCGCAATCGGAGGTCACGCCCTTTGCGCCACGCAGTCCCTATGCCGCGGCCAAGCTGTATGCGTACTGGATAACCGTGAACTACCGCGAGGCGTACGGCATTCATGCCTCAAACGGCATATTGTTCAACCATGAAAGCCCGCTGCGCGGCGAAACCTTCGTGACCCGCAAAATTACGCTGGCGGTTGGTGCCATCAAAGCGGGCAAGCAAGACGCACTGACGCTTGGCAATCTTGATAGCAAACGCGACTGGGGCCATGCGCGCGATTACGTGGCGGGCATGTGGGCTATTATGCAGCAACCTGCGGGTGATGATTACGTGCTGGCCACTGGCGAGAGCCACACCGTACGCAGCTTCGTTGAAAAGGCGTTTGCCCATGCGGGCATGCCGCTTACATGGAAGGGCGCAGGCCTTAATGAAGTAGGCGTTGATGCCCAAGGCACCACGCGCGTACGCATTGACCCCGCCTATTTCAGACCTACGGAAGTGGATTACCTGCTGGGTGACCCAGCCAAGGCCAAGCGCGTGCTGGGCTGGACGCCAGCCACGACGTTCGACGCACTCGTGGCCGAAATGGTGGATGCCGATTTGAAGCAGTAGCAAAAGGGTGGCGACCCCGGCAGGAATCGAACCTGCAACCGCCCGCTTAGAAGGCGGGTGCTCTATCCAGTTGAGCTACGAGGTCGTATTAAACGCCGCTTATTTCGTACGGCTATTTCGTTCCGGCCGATTTTGCCGAATTCGCCTTGAAATTGTCGACATAATTGCGCGGCGTGATTACGCGGGCCTGCGGTGCCGACACGCTGTACTGAATGCCCTTTTTATCGGCAAAGGCCACGGCGTCTTCCAGCGTTGCGAATTTCATGCGCACTTCATTCAAGGTATCGCCAGCGGCGGTCCAGCCCATCAAAGGCTCGGGCGCGCGCGGGGTTTCCAGTTCGTATTCCAGCACCCATGCTTCGGTCTTGGCGCGGCCTGACTGCATGGCATTGCGGGCGGGTTGATAAATGCGTGCTTTCATTTCTTTTCCACGATCGCTTTGATGTTGGCTAAGCCCTGTTCGTAATTGCCGCCGATGATTTTTTCGCAGCTGAAAAACAGGCTCATGATTTTACTGATAGTCGTATTGGGGCCAAAGGCCGCCCATGTCACGCGTGTGGCGCGCCCTTCGGGGCCTTGCGGCTCGAACGTAAATTCGGCCGTGTTGGAGCCTTTAAATGGCTTCAGGAATTCGAGATGGATGCGAATGAGTTCATACGGCACGCTTTTGGTGATGAACATGCCGCCAACGCCGACTTTATTATTACCGGCCCATTTGAAGGACGCGCCCTCGCCCATTTGCGGGCCATCGAATGTGATTTGGGCGTTCGGGTCCATACGGGCCCAAGGGGACCATGCATGCCATGCGCTCAGGTTGTCGATATGCGGAAAAACTTCGGATGCGGGGGCCGCGATAATCAGTGAGCGTTCGACACGGAACTGATTGGGCTGGTTGGCAACATACAGCACCAGAGCAAGAATGGCTAAAGCGAGGAGAACCAAGAGCATTACGGCCATAAATACCTACTCCAAGAAGACGGCTCCGAGAAAAAATGGTCGGGGTGACAGGATTCGAACCTGCGACATCCTGCTCCCAAAGCAGGCGCGCTACCGGACTGCGCTACACCCCGAACGCCCTTTTGATACTGTAAACCAATGATTAGGGCAAGCACGCAGATGACTTAGTTAGAACTAACTTGTCACCCTTCTTGATATTCTGGCGCTTGGCCTCGCCGCCCGCTATCTCAAGAATGGCGCAAATGTCGCTTCTGTCGGGCCCAATGGGGGTTAAATCCCCGGGTGTCGCCTCGGGGTGGATATAGGCCAATTCGCCCTTGGCCGTAAAAAAAAGCATGTCCAGCGGGATCAATGTGTCCTTCATCCAGAAGGCGCGGGAGCCCGGCTCCTCGTAAATGAAGAGCATTCCAGCGTTTTTGGCCAGCTTTTTGCGGAACATCAGGCCTTTTGCGCGCGAATCGTAATCGGTCGCGAGTTCGACCTTGAAGGTCGCCAGCGATTTATCGGCACGGCGTATGGCAATTTCCGTCCGGTCGGCGGCCAAAGCAGGAATGGACAACAATAGGGCCAGTATACTGGTCATAAGAAATCTCACGCTGCGACTTGCCCCCCCAGCTGGTTGCGGGCATAGAGGGCGGCATAGATGCCCCCTTTGGCTAGAAGGGTATCATGAGTCCCCTCCTCCGCAACACGGCCCTTGTCGACCAGTAAAATACGGTCGGCATGCTGGATGGTGCTTAAACGGTGGGCAATAACAATGGTTGTGCGGCCTTTTTGCAGCTCGCGCAGCGATTCCTGCACCAAGGCTTCAGATTCGGCGTCCAGCGCACTGGTCGCTTCATCAAGCAGCAATACAGGCGCGTTTTTAAGGAAGGCGCGGGCCAAGGCAATGCGCTGGCGCTGCCCGCCTGAGAGCGACACGCCGTTTTCGCCAAGCCTTGTGGCATAGCCTTGCGGCAACGCACTTATAAAGTCATGCGCGCGGGCGGCTTTGGCAGCCACGATGATCTGCGCTTCATCGGCCCCATCGAGGCCGTAGCCGATATTGTTCATGGCGCTGTCGTCAAAAATGGTGATGTCTTGCGACACAAGCGCGATATGGGTGCGTAGGTAATGCAAATCGAGCGCCTTCAAATCATGCCCGCCCAGCAGCACGCGCCCTCCTTGCGGGTCATAGAAGCGGAGGATGAGGTTAAGGATGGTGGATTTGCCGCCGCCCGAAGGGCCCACCAGCGCCGTTACCTGCCCTGATGCAGCGGTGAAGCTGGCATCGACCAGCGCGCGCCCCTCGCCCCCGTCATACGCGAAATTGACGCCGTCAAACCGTAGCTCCGGTACATCCAGAGGCGGGGTCAATTTACCATCGTTTTTGACCTGCGGTTGTGTGTCGATAATTTCGAACACACGGGCTGCCGCCCCCAAGCCTACCTGCATGGTGTTGTTGAGCTTGGCGATGCGTTTCATGGGCTCGTATGACATGAGGAAAGCGGTCAGGAACGACATAAGTTCGCCCGCCGTCAAATGCCCCAGCCGCGCCTGTTGGCCGCCATATAGAATGAGGCCGAACACGCATAGGCCCACCAGCGTATCGTTGACCGGTGCATTGATGGTGCCGGTACGCACGTTCTTGATGTTCATATCGCGCACTTCATTGATTTTGGTGCGCATACGGGCGGATTCCCAATCTTCGCGGCCATAGGCTTTGACCTGGCGGATGCCTTGGAATGTTTGCGTTAAAAGCGCGCTCATTTGCCCGATACTTTCCTGCGTGCGGGTCGAAAGTTTGCGTAGGCGTTTGCCCAAACGCGAGACGAACATGGCAGTCGCCGGAAAAATGATGAATACGGCCAGCGCCAGGGTCCAGTCACGCCAGAACATGACGCCGATGAGCAGGAATAGCGTAAGGGTGTTTTTGCCAAGGTTGGTCAGCCCTTCGGCTACAGCCGTGCGCATCACGGCGGTATCGGATGTCATGCGCGAGAGAAGGGTGCCGCTGGCGTTGCGGTGGAAATAGGCGATGTCGAGCGACATGAGCTGCGTGAACACATCGTTCTGGATGTCGGAGACAATGCCCTGCCCCGTACGGTTCATCAGCACGGTCTGCATATAGGTGGCGATGCCGCGCAGGATGAAGCAGACAGCGACACCAAGGGCCAGTGGCAGCACCAGATGGTTTTTATGATTGATCAGCACATCATCAAGCACGGGCTGCACGAGGCCTGCGAAAATAGCACTCATGCCCGCGCCGACAACCATCCAGACCATGGCGCGCACGACCAGCCCCGTATAAGGGCGGACATAGGTTTTCAAAATCCGGCGGACCAACGGCCGGCTTGCACGGTCAAGCAATGTAATCATGATCTTATCCTGCGCGGGAGATTAGGTTAATCTGGTCTCCATGAAAAGCGTCCGCGCCCTTCTTATCCTTGTTTTTTTGGCTTTTGTGCCATCGGGCACCCATGCGCAGGATATGGCCTTCCCCCTTGTGTGCGAGCCGGGGGTAAGCTGTTTTATCTTAAGCTACCCCGATATGGACGCGAACCCCGACAAGGCACGCGACTTTGCCTGCGGGCCTTCGGCCAGTGAAGGCGACCCGTTTTTGCGCATTGCGCTGCCCGATGTTTCGGCCATTCCCCTTAATGCCCCCGTTATTGCCGCCGCTGCCGGCCGTGTGAAAGACGTGAACGATGGCGTGGCCGACCTTGTGATCAGCGGGCGCGGGCAACTTAAAACCGGATCATCCCTATGCGGAAACGGCGTTATTATCGACCACGGCGAAGGCCTTAATACCAGCTACTGCCATTTGAAGCATGGCAGCCTCAAGGTTGTTCGCGGTCAGCACGTGGTCAAAGGGCAGGTTATCGGTTTTGCGGGGCAATCGGGCCTTGCCACATGGCCGCAACTGGCTTTTTCGGCCAGCCGGAACGGCTTTTTCCTCGACCCCATGACAGGAAAGACGGATGCCGAGGGCTGCGGCTTCAAACCCCGCCCGATTATTGACTTACCTGTGCCTTTTAAAGCCTATCAGCCTGCCGCTATCGTGAGCATGGGGTTCTCGCTTGCGCCAGTGGCCACCGTGGCCATTGCCACCGGCAAGGCGCCGCGTTTCGTGCAGATAAGCCCTGAGGAAAAAACCATCAACATGTGGGCGCTTTTATTGGGCGTTAAGCGCGGCGACGGCGTCAAGGCCACCTTGCGTGACCCGCGCGGCCGCATTTTCGAAGCACGTGATGTGACCATTGAAGCCGACACCGACCGCCAGCTCATCAATGTTACCCGCACACGCGGCTTCGTGAACTGGCGCGAGGGTATTTACACAGGCGAAATTGAAGTAACGCGCGATGTCGAACATAAACCGATGACGGTTACGCGCGAGGTAACGGTACTTTTGAAGATGGAAGATAAAGCGGAAAAGCGCCCTTAGGCCTTTTTGCGGCGCTTGTTCTTACGGTCGAGCAGAACCTTGCCCCACTGGAAGCGCGGGATCCAGAAATTGGGGCGGACGCCGAAATTGACCCCCAGTGCACGAATGACTTTTACGCAGTCATCGCGGGTTTTGACACCGCGGAAAGCTGGCCCGTGAATGCCGGTCGCCACCAAGCATGTATCAAGCCCGCAATTGACCCCGCCCATGATGTCCTGCGGCAGGGAATCGCCAATGACTACCGTGGTTGATGGCAGCACATCTTTGAACAGCGATTGCGCGTGGCGAATGATGGGCGGAAACGGCTTGCCTATGTAGCGGACAACGCCGCCGAATTCTTCATACCGTTTGGCAACGGCACCAGCGCCCGCATGGGTGGATGCGCCAATAAGCGCCTGTAGGTCTGGGTTTGCGCAAATCATTTTCAGGCGTTTTTGCACGCCCACGCGTAAAAACGGTTCAAGGTCGGAGACGGTGCGGCCTTTCGGCGGGTCATCAACCCCGTTGACCAGAATGAACGTGGCGTCTTCCACGCGATCAACAATCGTGAGGTCGAGGCCATCAACGAAGCTGGTATCGCTTTGGCGGGAAATGAGGAAGCATTTATCGCCCAGACCTTCAAAAACACCTGATTTACGTTCCTTGAGGCCAAGCCATGTGAGTTCACCCGAAGTGAGGATATGGCTGAACAGCGATGCATCGAAGCCGAGTTTTTGCATGCGCTTCGCGTTATCGTCCGCGCGCTTGCCGGAATTGGAGAGGATGACGACCTGCTTTTTGCGGGCTTTAAGTTCGGCCAACGCTTCCATCACGCCCTCATATGGCTTCACGCCATCATGCAGTACACCCCACTGGTCAATGATGTAACCAGAGTAGCTGTCGCATAATTCGGAGATACCCTGACAAAGGCGAATGTCGTCCATACTGCCCAGAATGACCGTTTTGAGTTAGCAATGGGTTAATGGTGACAGGTTCGCCCACCAAGTCAACCGCTTGAATCCCTTTGTTTTTCTAAAAACTTTGTTGTGCGCCGCGTCTTGTTTTCGGGTCATTTTGGCGCCTAATACACTGACAGCCCGTCAAAATCTTATTTTTCATAACTTTGACATAAAAGGGGAAGGCGGCGTATAGTCCCACCATTGAACAGATTTCCGATATGAACGGGAGACGACAGATGCTGAACAAACTCTTCAAACGTACCAGTGCAACACCTAAAGACGCGGCATCCAAACCCATGACGGTTGCCGAATACGATCAAGCACTCATCGGTGCCGCCGTCGATACCGCCAACACGGGTGATATTGCCCCCTTGAAAGCCGCCATGACGGCCACAGGCTACGCCCCTGATATCCGCATCCTGACAGCCGCGCTTGCTACCACCATCAGCCAGTCCTGCCTTGAAAGTGCCAAGGGCGCCCCTATTGAGGCACTTGAGATGCTGGTGAAAGCCGGCGCGATTGTCGATACAGAAACCGGCTGGATGGGCGAGCCCTGCTCACGCGATGGTTTCTTTTATAAAGGCTGGTATGACCCGTTCGTGCAGGCTGCATGGGCGGCTCAAAAACGGGATTGCGGTAAGCAGCATCTCGACTTCGTGCTCCATAAGGGCGTGAAAGCTAAATCGGCCATTCGCGTGGCAGAACATTTTTCCGGCGTCATTCCAGAAGCTTTTGTAGTTACCGCCAAAAACGTATCAGCCCAAGGTAAAGGGCATATGCGCCTTGCTGTCATGTAAGCATCAGGCCTCTCGCCTACTAAAAAACCCTCCGGATGCCGGAGGGTTTTTTGTGTTTGGCGTCAAACCATATAACTTTAGAATTTCTTAGTGATCATCCTATAAATTTATGCGGCATATAATTCTTGTGGGGGCATATGTTTGACCGGATATTTGGTAAGAAAAAACCTAACCCTGAACCAGCCACAGCCCCTCATGCCACAAAATCCGAAAAACCGGAATTAGACCTTGCGGCTCAATCATTAATGCGAGCAATAGCAGAAAAGAAAAAAACGGACCCGCTGATAGGCGTCAAAATAGGATCCAAAGAGCTTTTGACACGTTTAATGCGCGCAATGACGGATCCGAAAGGCATTCATATTGAGAGTGTTCTCACCGCACTTGGAGCATTAGCTGGCTTTTCATGCCAAATGGCTATTCGTGCAGAATTAGCAAAAGCAGGCAGAAATACGGTAGCTGGTATATTAATGCATATGGATTCCAGTGACGGTAAGCGTTTTTATTTTGGCGATGCCCTCAACAAACCTTTGGCCGAGAGCCCTTATTCAGTATGGTCCTTAGCAGGTGGAGGCGCTGAAAGCGCGGGAGCAAAAACGCTACCTGATTTACATGATATTTTTGGGCACTCTATAACCAGCATTGACAAAGGTACCTTTGGTATCCCTCGCGTTCCCGAAAAACATCGCTCCCATGATACGCCAGAAAATTACGCGCGCGGCCTTTGGCCCGTGTTAATGCCTACATTAGACTTGTTTTGCGACCACCCAGCGCAATGGCCCATTCTCTACGGCCTCGCCCTTCAAAGAATCATAATCGAGGCGAAAGATGTCATTCCGCCAGAAATGGCCATTCAAATCATTATGGAGTCCGCGATCCCGATATCAAAAATAGATCCCAATCCGTCCTACACTTTAAATTCCTGACATAAAAAAACCCTCCGGATGCCGGAGGGTTTTTTATATTCGATTGTAAGCGTTCGCGCTTAGGCGGCTGCCTTGCCGCGTTCGCCCAGATTGCGGGCATCGCGACCGGCTGCGTGGCACAGGAAGCGGTAGAGCTTGCCGATGTCGGACGCAATGAAGGTCGAGCCCAGCAAGTCGCCGCGGTCGGTGTCCATCGCCTGATCGAACACTTCCTCGAACTGGCGGATATAACGCTGGACGTAGTTGCGGAATTCGCTGTCGCCGGCAAATTTCTCGCGTACTTTGTCGACTGGCACTTTGTCGAGTGTCTCGACCAAGCGCTGAGTAAATACCGACAGATCGCCCTTCTGGTACGATTTCCACAATTTCTCGGGCACCTCGCCTTCCAGCATCCGGACGAAATCGACCGATAGGGAGTGCAGAGATTCCATGATAAAGCGGGCCGAGCTGAGGAAGGTCTCGCGTTGGGCGCGAATTTCCGTTGCGCGGATTTTCTCGGCATTCTCCAGAGCGTCTTTCGATGCCTTGAACAGCAGGTTCGATTGCTTGGCGAAGTTCTGACCCGCTTCGTCTGCGGAGGCCACAGCCTTGGTCGATGCCTGAATGAGCTTGTCGCTTTGCGATGACAGCCCCTCGCCCGAGGTTTCGACCTTGCGAACAATATCGCCCACTGATTTGCCAACTTCCTGAATACGGTTCTGCAGCTGGGCCGTGGCGCGTGAAATTTCGTCCGCGGTTTTGCTGGAGGCTTCGGCCATTTGCACGACTTGTGCGCGCAGCTCGACCCCGTAGGTTTTGGATGTATCGAGCGATGCTTTCATCTGGCTTGATACTTCCTTGGCGCGGATCGAGAAGCTTTCGCCGATGTTGCGCAGGTCGGACAATGCTTCCATCGTCTGCTTGAGCAACAATTCGGATTGCGTCTGAACCTTGCTGACAACGCTTTCAGCCAACTGGACGGAACGCTGCGAGGCTTCGTTAAGGCGTGAGGATTCATCGCGCGCCTTGGTGCCCGCGGCATCGAAGCGACCGACGATTTTCTCGGCGCTGGCGCTGACATCATCCGAACGGCGGACGAATTCATTGCCTGCATCCTGCATCTGGGCCAGTGCCTGGCCGACAGCGCCTGCCAGATCATGGAACTGGTCATTGATGGCTTTTTGCACGCCTTCGATTTTCAGCAATGTCTGGTCGGTCAGAATATGGATGTCTGACGACTGGCGTTCCATCGAGGACGAGATGTTACGCATCTTGTCGGATGCCGATTTGGCAGCACCTTCGATATCGTCCACACGCTCGCGCAGATGGTCGGATGACGACTTGAGCAAGTTGGCAGCCTGTTGCGAGCCGTCTTGCAGTTTGATGAGACGGTCGTCGAACAGCACGCCGATTTGCTTCAAGCGATCAAGGTTGCTGGAGGATGTGTTGTCAAAGTTGCCACGCAGCTTTTCAAGGCTGGTCTGCATTTCCTGAGACTGGCTCATGACGGTTTCGAACAGCGGCGAGAAGCTGGCCACAGTGTCTTCCAATGAACGGCATACGCCTTGTACGGCTGTCGTCGCATCTTCAGAACGCAGGACCAGTTGTTTCGAGCGGAATTCGAAATCGCTATCCATGTCGGACAATGTCATCACGGCCTGCTTAGCAGTATCGGACATGACTTCTGTTGTCGATGTCAGGGCGCCTTGCAATTTGGTGACATCTTCCGCCGTCTCAGATGAGATGGAACGCAGACGCTTGGTCGTGACATCCAAATCATCGCGCACGGTGCGGATGCGTTCGAGCGATGCGATGATCGTCTGGTTCAGTTCATCACGCTGGATGGTCATCTGCTCGTTAATGGTACGGGCGTTACCGGCCACCTGCCCTGACAAGGACGAGATTTCCTGTGCCTGACCACGTAGAATGGCGCGAATATTTTCGGCCGATTCCGTTGCTTTTTCGGATGCTTCTTTCAGGTCTTCGACGCGGCGTGTCAGCGTTGTCTGGATCTGTTCGTGGCGGCCATCGGCATCGGCAATTGCGATCGAGATTGTGCGCAGCGGCTCTTCCATCGCGCGGGCGACGGTGCCGATACGTTCGGCCAGCGTCGTGGTCGATACGCCGATTTTTTGCGACTGCACGTCAACGGCGTCGGTCAATTTCTCAACCTGTTCGTTGGCGAGAATAGCGGCTGCCTCGATTTGTGCGCGTGAACGCTCGAGCAGCGATACCATTTCCTTGACCGATTCAACGTTGCCGGCACCGGCAGCATTAAGGCGTTCAAGGTGGTCGCGTGTTGTATCGATAAGCGTATCGGAACGTGTTTTGGCTTCAGCCGTTGCCGTGTTGAGGGATTCAACACCGCGGCGGATGGCCTCACCGATGCGGTTGGCACCGCCCACAGCGGATTCAACAGCTTCAGACAGAATATGCGCTGCCAGACGGCCTTTTTCTTCGATTTTTTCAGCCTGTGCGCCAATGCTGCTGACGGTTTGCGTCAACTGCATGGTTTGCTTTTGTAGGCGGCCTTCAATGCCATCGGTTTTCTCGATGACCGTATCGGCAGCCTGTTCCAGCATGGTGACGGAGCCTGACACAGCCGATGCAATATCGCGTGCGCGGTTCATCAGTTCAGCCGCGCCGCTATCAAAGGCGGTGCGCTGCTGCTCGATCGTCATGGCAGATGATGCCATGGCTTCGACCGAACGGGCGGTTGTGTGTTCAAGCCCTTCGATCTGGTCTTCAACCATTTGCGCCAAACGTGCGGCTTCGCGCGTCACGTCTTCAACCACGCGGGTCAAACCGCCGGTATGGCCTGCAAATTCTTCCGAGATACTGCCCAGACGGTCAGCCACGCCTTGTACGGCGCTCATCAGACCATCACAGCTGCCTTCAACCGTTTTGGTGATCAACTTGGCTTTTTCCTGTGCATGGTCGGCCGCTTCGAAGATTTTCGCAGTGCCTTTGCCCATGGCGGATTCAATTTCACCGGCGCGATTGAGGATGCTCAGCGTTGCGCTATCCCATGCTTCGGCGCCTGCGCGTGATTTTTCATCAATTGTGGCGACGCGGCTTTCAATTTCGTCTGTCAGTGACAGCAGCGAGGATGAACGGTGCTGCAGCGAGTCCGTCAGCGAGTGAATATGCACTTCGGCCTTTTTGGTCAGCGTTGCGAATTCACGCATCTCGGCACGCAGGCCCTGACGGGCACGGTGGACAGATTTCAGCGTCACTTTGGATGCCAGCGCCAGTTCGGCTGCTTGCTGGGTCAGGCGTTCAATATCCTTGTTGACCTGCACGGCACGTTCTTCGGACGGGAAGATGATGGCCTGCAGTTCGCGGCGTAGGGCATGCGCGTATAAACGCACTTCGGCCCCACGTGTGGCTTGGCCTACAACCATCCACAACAGCATGACGGGCATGAGGGCACCCGCGATAATGGCGGCAAGGTCAGAAGCTGCCATCGGCGCGCCAGACTTAATCTGGAAAATTGTGTAGAGAGCGCATACAGCAAGCCACACGGCCGAGATAACGGTGCCGAATGTTTTGAATGCGATGATGGTCGCACTGACTTTCAGTTCAGGCAGCGGGGTGTTGGCAGGCATGGACGCGCGCAGGATTTCAAGTTCTTCCTGTAGATCTTCAGCGAGGCTGCTGTCGCTGTTATCGAGCATGGCCGTAGGGGCTGCATCGGGGTTGAAGCCAACATGTGTGTGTAAGTCATCGGATAAGCCTTCGACGCGGATGCGGCGGCTGCCCGGCGAGCCAGAGAATGTAATGGTCGGGGACACAGACTGGTCGCCCGCGTCATTTGCAATTACGGCCGTTTTCTTTGTGGATAAGTCTGTGGATTTGTCTGTGGAAACATTGGTTTCGTCGGCTGATTTTGCCGTTTCTTGCGCCATGGGTGCCCCGTTCGCTGATGGATATTGATTGAGGCACCTTAGGCGAGCAACTTTAAGAAATCAAAGGGGTGATTCGCATTATCCACAGGCATGATTCGCGCCTGTGGATATGCTGTTGACTAGTTTAAATTATCATTGTTTTTTAATAACTTGTTCGTACTTTTTAAACTCTTGCATAACAACGGGCGCTAACACATAAACACCTATTAAATTAGGTACTGCCATAATGAAAAACATGGCATCGCCCAGGTCCAGAATAGTGCCCAATTGCAGGCTTGTTCCCAACACCACACAGACAAGGGTCACGACCTTAAAACTGATATCGACCGCACGACTGGAGCCGAACAGGTAGCGCGCTGAAGTCAGGCCGTAATAGAACCATGTGATGATGGTCGAGTAAGCGAAAAGAAACACACAGACCGCAAGCACATAGGGAAACCACGGCAGCACTTGTGCAAAAGCCCGTGAGGTTAACTCGACCCCTGCAATGTCCGAGGTACGGTCAGCAGGAAGAACGCCCGAGAAAACAAGCACTAAAGCCGTCATCATGCAGATAACCACCGTATCAAAGAATGCACCGAGCATGGCAACCATACCAGCAGCAGCTGGATAATTGGTTTTGGTAGAAGCATGAAGGATACCGGCGGAGCCTAAGCCCGCCTCATTTGAGAAAATGGCACGACGCACGCCCCAGACCATGGCCCCCAGAAAGGCACCCATGCCAGCCTTAGGCGTAAACGCTTCGGAGAAGATAGCGTGTAGCGCATCACCGATATGGCTGAAATTAACACCAATCACAATGGCACCGGCCACCATATAAATAGCCGCCATAAGCGGTGTTATAATAGATGTTGCCGCCACGATAGACTTAAAGCCCCCGATAATGACTAGGGCTACCAGACCAGACAAGACCAAGCCAAAGAGCCACGCCTTATCGGCCCACCAACTGGTATCGCCCCCCGTAATTTCCAGGAATTGCTTATAGGTCTGGTTGGCCTGAAACATATTGCCGCCACCGAGCGCCCCACCAATGCAGCAGATTGCGAAGATAAAGGAGAGGACAAGGCCGAATTTGGTCCATTTGCCACCTTTGGCCGCGAAACCTTCTGAAAGATACTCAACTGGGCCACCAACATATTCGCCGTTGGGTAGCAGCTTGCGGTATTTTACTGCCAACGTGCCTTCAGCAAACTTGGCAGACATACCCAGAAAACCCATAAGGCAAAGCCAAACAGCTGCCCCCGGCCCCCCGGCAGAAAGCCCTACCGCCACGCCAGCAATATTACCAAGCCCCACCGTAGCCGAAAGGCAAGACGCCAGCGCCTGATAATACGTGATATTGCCAGGTGCGCCCGGTTCATCGGCTTTGCCGCGCAACAAGCGCATACCCTGTGCAAAATAACGAAAATTAACGAACTTAAAATAGAACGTGCAAAACAGAACACCCGCCATAAGCCAAGCCACGATAAGCGGCATTTCAGCCCCAGCGCCTAGCGGTACAGGCCAGAAAATAACCCCCAGCGCCGCATCGGCTACTGGTTTCACTGCATCGTTTACGGCCTGATCAAATGACATAAAACTCCCTCTCGTAAAAAATTTCGCTGGGAAAGGAGAACATTGCTCAGCCGTGCTGCCAAGAGGGCGCACCGCCGCAGGCCGCAGTTTGCGGTGGATAAATAGGGTGGATAAGGCTGTTAAAAGGTTGTGGGCAAGCCTATGCCCAAAAACCTTAGTGCTGCGGCGCCGCTTGCGTTGCCGTCAATACACCGGGGCAGACTTCGTGGGTTAACGGGTAGCCAGGGAATACTGTCTGCGCCCATTTACGGAATTTTTCGCGCGACATGCCGCTGGCCTGCACAATGCGGCCGCCATAGGCTTGGCAAAATACGTTGGGTTGCAGGCGCACGGCTTCGTTGGCGATGCGGTTGGCCAGCGCGGTGCGGAAGGTATTGAGCTCCTTCTCACCATTGCCTTTACCTTCAGATGCGAAAACGGCACGCATCGTGTTCTCGTAGCCCTGAATGAGATCAAGGTTATTCTGGGTGAATTTCTCGTATTGTTTATTCAGCAGCACACCTGTTGAAACCAGATGCTGGCAATTGAGCGCGATGATCATGAGTTCGGAGTGGATGCGCAGCCCCTGCTCGGCTTCCAGCTGTTCGGCGTTATAACATCCTGCAGATGCGGTCATGGGCAGGAGGCAGAGAAAAGCTGTCAGTACAAAGCGGCGCATAATTATCCTTGAGGTATTATTTCGATATTGTTTGTTGAGGGTCAACTTACAGGCGTAATCAAAGGTTTGCCAGAGAAATGCGCCTCGAGATTGGCCAATACAATCTCCCCCATGATCGTGCGGGTTTCAATAGTAGCTGAGCCGATATGCGGCAGTAATACAACGTTATCGAGGGATTTGAGGGCATCGGGCACATTCGGTTCGCGCTCATAGACATCGAGCCCAGCGCCTGCGATGCGCTTATGCACCAGCGCATCCACCAGCGCCTCCTCATCAATCACGGTGCCGCGGGCGACGTTGATGACGTACCCCTTGGGCCCCAATGCATCAAGCACGCGGGCATTCACTATATGATGTGTGTCAGGCCCGCCGGGGCATGACAGCACAAGGTAGTCGGCATGCGCTGCCATCATTTCGAGGTCTTTGAAAAAGGGCCATGCGTAATCGGCCTTTTGCTTGCGGCCGTGATAAACCACGCGCATATCGAAGGCGACCAAGCGCTTGGCAATGGCCTTGCCAATACGGCCCAAGCCAACAATACCAACGGTTTTACCCTTGGGCGTGACGCCCAGAGGCATCGGCCCCGATGTCGCCCATTTGCCGATACGCACGTACATATCGCCCTCGCAAATACGGCGGGAAAGCGCCAGTAGAAGCGAGACCGCAATATCCGCCGTATCGTCCGTCAGTACGTCTGGCGTATTGGTCACGGCAATATTGCGCTGCTTTGCGGCGTCGAGGTCAATATTGTCGGTGCCGACGGCGCACTGGGTAATAATTTCAAGGTTCGGCAGTGCTTCAATAAGGCTGCGCCGAACAGGGGTCGACATGGTCGATAAAATGGCCACTACATCTTGCTTTACCGCCTGCAAGGCCTTTTCAGGGTCGGCCTCGTTATAGAGACGGACTACATGGAAACGTTCGTCCAGCTTGGCCATTTCGGGCTGGAGCATGGGCGAAAGCGCTAAAAGAGTTCGTTGATGTGTAGCCATGGTTTTTACGGGTATCGGTTTTTACTTGCGCTCACAAGCACTTTTCGGCTTAAAACAGGCTGCATGAACGCAAACACCAAAAAGCTCTATATCAAAACATGGGGCTGCCAGATGAACGAGTATGATAGTCGCCGCATGGCGGACGTCCTTGCGCCTCTGGGTTATACGGCTGTCGATACACCAGATGATGCCGATATGGTCATCCTCAATACCTGCCATATCAGAGAGAAAGCGACCGAGAAGGTTTTTTCAGATTTAGGCCGCATCAAAACCAACAAGGAAGAAAAAAACGCGCGCGGCGAAAAAATGCTTGTAGCTGTGGCGGGTTGCGTGGCGCAGGCCGAGGGCGAATTCATTGCCAAGCGTGCGCCGTTTGTTGACATGGTATTCGGCCCGCAAACATACCATTTACTGCCTGAAATGGTGGCCAAGGCCGCTGGCCAGCGCGTCATCAATACGGAATTCACGACCGAAAGCAAATTTGACAGCCTGCCCGCTGAAAACGGCGCCACCGGCGCCTCTGCATTCTTATCGATTCAAGAGGGTTGCGATAAATTCTGCACCTTCTGTGTGGTGCCTTACACGCGCGGGGCCGAATATTCGCGCGATGTGGCCGGCATTGTGGCCGAGGCCAAACGCATGGCCGATATGGGCACCAAAGACATCACGCTATTGGGCCAGAACGTGAATGCGTGGCACGGCACGAATGGTGAGACACTGGGCGACCTTTTATACATTCTCAACGACATCGCGGGCATCGAACAGCTGCGCTACATGACATCGCACCCGCGTGACATGCATGACCGTTTATACGACGCGCACCGTGATTTGCCGAAAGTAATGCCCTATCTGCACCTGCCCGTACAAAGCGGATCGGACGCTGTGCTGAAAGCGATGAACCGCAAGCACACAGCAGCCGAATTCATCGACATCGTCGCGCGCCTTAAAAGCGTGCGCCCCGATATTGCCTTTTCTTCAGACTTTATTGTTGGCTTCCCCGGCGAGACGGATGCCCAGTTCGAAGAGACGCTGGCACTTATCCACACAATTGGTTTTGCGGCATCTTACTCGTTTAAATATTCATCGCGGCCCGGAACCCCTGCAGCCCAGATGGGCGGCCTTGTTCGGGAAGAAGTTAAGACGGAACGCCTTGCCCGCTTACAAGAATTATTGAAAATTCAGCACACACAGTTTAATACAAACTGTATTGGCCAAACACTGAATGTGCTGTTTGATGGCAAAGGGAACAAGGACGGACAATTATACGGGCGAACTCCCTATAATCAGGCCATCCACGCACAAGCTAGTGAACGTATGTTGGGACAGGTTGTTCCAGTAAACATTACAGGCGCAAATGCCATAGCACTGACGGGCGAAATCGCCATATCAGAAAGCGTATTGGCTGCGTAAGGGTACTTAAAAATAACGGTCAAAGAACGTACAAACACGACAAAACCGCTAAAACGAAACAGGGAGTACCAAGATGAACACGCAGACCCAAGAACGCCTGAAATCCTTCGAAATTAAGGCGCCGAGCAACCAGATCGCACAAATTCTGTGCGGGCCTGAGCACAGCAATCTGAAAATCATGGAAACCGAACTGGGCGTGACTATACACGACCGCGGTAACGTGTTCACCCTGACCGGCCAGCCCGGTGTTCTGGCCAAAGCCAAACCGCTTTTTGAAAGAATGATGGACGCTGCAAAAAAAGGTTCACTTGAAGCTGGCCAGATCCGCGCCCTTGCACGCCATAACGACGTAAACCTGCAAAGCGCAGCCACCGCCCTTGCCACCTACCGCGTAACCGTCAACCCGCGCACCAAGTTGCAGGGTGAATTCGTCAAATCGATTATCGGCAATGATATTGCCTTCGGTATTGGCCCCGCCGGCACCGGCAAAACGTATTTGGCCATGGCCTTTGCTGTTGCCGCGCTTAAAAAAGGCGCCGTCGAGCGTATCGTACTTGTGCGCCCTGCCGTTGAAGCTGGTGAAAAACTCGGCTTCCTGCCAGGCGACATGAAAGAAAAGGTCGATCCATACATGCGCCCATTCTACGACGCGCTGGGTGATTTCGTGGGTGCAGGGGAAACCGAGAAAATGCTCACAAGCGGTGTGCTTGAAATTGCGCCGCTAGCCTTCATGCGTGGCCGCACAATTAAGAATTCAATGATGTTGCTTGATGAAGCGCAAAATACCACGCCTACCCAGATGGAAATGTTCTTGACCCGTATGGGTGAAGGCTCAAAAATCATCGTGACGGGCGACATTCATCAGAACGATTTGCCCAAAGGCCAGATCACGGGCCTGCAAGATGCGTTTAACACGCTGCAAGGTGTCGAGGGGATCGGCTTTACCCAATTCACCGAAGCCGATGTCGTGCGCCATGACTTGGTACGCCGTGTTGTCAGCGCTTATGAACGCGCAAAACAGCGTAACGCTTTAACACACGGCTAAAACGCTCTTGCAGCAAGACCATGAAATGACCTGTTTTTTTCAGGTCACTTCATGGTATACTGGCGTTAGTGGCAAAAAACAAAGACACAACCCTGATCCTCGATGTTGGCACAATCAAACTGGCCCAGATGATGGCCGGTTTGCATCATACCCATATCGCAGAGCTTGAAGCGGCTTACGGCGTCGTCATTCGTGACACGAGCACCGTTTTCAAGCTAACCGGCCCTGCCGATGCGGTACACGAAGCGGGTATGGCCATGAAAGCCATGCTGGATATTGCCAAGCTGCGCGATTTTGATTTATCCGATGTGCAGTCCATCATTCGCCACGGCGATAAAACGGGCCATGCCATGGCCAGTATTGCCACACGCAAGAAAACCGTTATCGCCAAAACACTGGCCCAAAGCGAATATATCCGCGCCATCGAAACCAGCGACCTTATTTTCGGTATTGGCCCTGCGGGCACCGGCAAAACATATCTGGCTGCAGCCTACGCGGCAGCTCAGCTGGAAGCCGGCATCATAGACCGCATTATTTTAACACGCCCTGCCGTTGAAGCAGGCGAGCGCCTTGGCTTTTTGCCGGGCGACATGAAAGAAAAAGTCGACCCATATTTGCGCCCGATTTACGACGCGCTATACGACATGATGCCTGCCGAGCGCGTAGAAAAAGCCATTGAATCGGGTGCCGTTGAAATTGCGCCGCTGGCCTTCATGCGCGGACGGACCCTTGCCAATGCTGTAATTCTTGTCGATGAAGCGCAAAACACAACATCGATGCAAATGAAAATGGCGCTGACCCGCTTGGGCGACAATTCAAAAATGATCGTGACGGGTGACCCAAGCCAGATAGACCTGCCGCCCAACCAGATTTCAGGCCTTAAAGAGGCTGTATCAATTCTGCGCAACGTGCCGGAAGTCAGTATCACTACCTTCACCAATAAAGACGTCGTCCGCCACAAGCTGGTTGGAAAAATTGTTGATGCCTATGACAGGCATAAAAACAGCCACGCAAAATCCCCCGATGCCTAAACACGCTTACGACCTTATTCGCGAGAGCGATTTATGGCCTGCTGATGCCGTGCTTGATGCGCAAATTATGCGCGTGCTGACGGCGCTTGGCGACGCTATTGACGGTAGCATCACCTATGTTTTCAACGACGATTCCGCCGTGCATGCGCTAAACCGCGAATGGCGCGGGTTTGATAAACCGACCAATGTTTTATCATTCCCTGATGGCGACATGGGCGATGACGGCATCGTCCATCTGGGCGATGTTATTCTGGCCCATGAAACCTTGGTACGGGAAGCCGCCGAGCTTGGTATCAGCTTTGATGACCATTTGACGCACCTGCTTTTGCATGGAACCCTGCATATTCTGGGCTATGACCACATTGACGATACTGACGCGCAGGTCATGGAAAGCCTAGAAATTCGTATTCTTGACGGTTTGGGCATCAAAAACCCTTATCAAGACGACACAAAGCCACTAGATTAACCACCATGAATTCACCTGACCCCCACCATGTGAGCGATGATCCGCTTGATGTCCCTCACCCGAAGCCTTTAGCCGTTCGCCCTGACCAAAGTCTAACGACGCTTGACCGGCATGAAGGGTTTTTCGTCCGCGTCTTGCGCTTTTTGTTTGGAAGCCGCGAAGACCGGGAGCTTAAGGAAGCATTAGCCGAAGTTATTTCGGACAATCATGAAAACCCTGAATCAGAACAAACGGCGCTTCACCAACGCGTATTGATTTCAAATATTCTGAAGTTAAAGGACATGCGCGCTTTCGATGTGATGGTGCCACGCGCCGACATTGTAGGCATTGAGGTCAATAGCCCGCCAGAAGCGATTTTAAGCCTGCTTGCACAAAAGCAGTTCAGCCGCTTGCCCGTTTATCGCGAAACGCTGGATGACGCCATCGGCAGCGTGCATATCAAGGATATTCTGGCCAAGAATGCCAGCGATGTGCCTTTTGTACTGTCTGAATTGGTGCGCGATGTGCCTGTGGTATCCCCTGCCATGCCGGTTCTTGATCTGCTGTTGATGATGCGCCAGCAAAAGCGACATATGGCACTGGTGGTTGATGAATACGGCGGAATTGACGGCCTTGTGACAATCAACGACATCGTTGAAACCATTGTCGGCGAAATTGACGATGAATACGAAGCGGGCCAAGACGGACATATTATCGAGAAACCCGACGGCACCGTTACGGCTGACGGTCGCGTTCCCATTGCCACGTTTGAAAACCGTTTCGGTAAGGTTTTAAGTGACGAGGAACGCGAGACGGTTGATACAATAGCCGGACTTGTCATCACACTCGCTGGCCGCGTCCCTGCACGCGGCGAAGTACTGACGCACCCCTCAGGCATTGAATTTGAAGTCATTGAATCAGACCCGCGGCGTATTAACCGCCTTCGTATCCGTAACCTGCCAACCGCACAGGCGACCCAAAAGGCATCATGAATATATTTAGTGCCATCACCAAGAAAATCAGCGATGCGCTCCATAAACACCCCAAAATCAGCTGCCTAATATTGGGGGCGTTTGCAGCAGCTATAATAGCAACTAATTCTTTCTGGCCTGTTCTGCTTATCAGCCTTGTAGGGTTTATGCTTATCATGGGGCGGCTCGAAAGTCCTTGGCAGGGTGCCTGGTGCACGTTCATTTTCGGGAGTTGTTTTTTACCCTTATGCTTTTACTGGGCTACAAGTTTAATGATGATGAGTGGGGGCGAGGACCCTTCGTGGTTAATTATAATCGGGCTAAATTTGTTTCTGGCCATATATTGTTTTGCTTTAGGTTACTTAACAGTGCGTTTTTCAAAACCTAAAACATTTTCACGTATCGCCTTATTTATCTCTCTACTGTCCATCATGGTAGTACTGGTTGCTTTGTGACTTCCATCTGTATTGTTTGATGTATTGTGATTGAAATTAGCAATTAATATGATGTCTGATAGAACAGACATGTTAACTGCCTGCGTATCCGTAATATGCCAAACGCATAGGCGACAAAAAAGGCTTTATGAGCATGTTCAATACCATCACCCAAAAAATCAGCGATCTGGCCAATAAATACCCAAAAACAAGCTGCCTTATATTGGGTTCGTTTGCAGCCCTTGCGATGGCACCAACATTTTACTGGCCTATTCTGCTTATCAGCCTGACTGGCCTCGTGCTCATCATGGGGCGTCTCGAAAGCCCTTGGCAGGGCGCTTGGTGCACGTTCATTTTCGGGATGGGGTTTTTTACTTTCGGCCTTTACTGGATTGCCAACGCGCTGCTGATTAAAATTGAACAATACTGGTGGGTCATTGGTTTCTCGGTTATCGGGTTGCCTTTGCTGCTGACCATCTGCTGGTTTATCGCCGGTTATCTGACCGTACGTCTTTCAAAGCCAAAAACACTTGCGCGCAGCGTGTTGTTCATCACGCTGCTGTCCCTCGCCGAATATGGCCGCGCCTTTAACCTTACCGGCTTCCCATGGAACCTGTTTGGCTACACATGGGGCTTTAACCTGCCGATGATGCAGACGGCCTCACTAGGCGGTGCCTATTTTGTCACCTTCCTGACTATTTTATGGATGGCGACCCCTGCCCTTGCATGGCGCGTACGCGCGCGCCGTAATATTATGATTGGCGTGCTGACGGTTAGCATCGGGTCTTTGCTGGCAGCATATACACACGGCTATATGCGCCTGCAATCGCACCCGACCGTGCTGCGGAATGATTTTGCCGTCACCATCGTCCAGCCGAATATTTCGCAGGATGAAAAATGGGAAACCGACAAGACGCTTGAGCATTTTTTGAAGCATGTTGACCTAGCGCGTGACGGGATGGACCATTTCGATGCGCCTGCAAGCATCACCAAAATGGCTATTGTCTGGCCCGAAACATCGCTGGAAGAACGTTTGATTATGAGTGTTCCTGATGCGCCGCGCGCGCTTTTGTCCGCAATGCAGGGCCGCGCATACAAAACTGCGCTTGTCAGCGGGATGTGGCGGGAAGAGCCAAATACTTCCAATCCGCAGATGCCGCGCTATTTCAACAGCGTTGCCAGTATTTCAGTGGAAGACGGCAAGCTAAAGCTCGACGGGCTATACGACAAACATCACCTGGTGCCGTTTGGTGAATTTTTGCCTATGGAACAGCTACTGAACCTGACCCCATTGGTCGGCTTCGCGGGTTTTCAATGGGGCTCGGGGCCGCGGGTTATTGAGTCCAGCGTTGTGCCGCCAGTGGCGCCGATGATCTGCTTTGAAGCGATTTTCCCGTGGTATGCAGCGGCCAAGGGTTCTGAATGGATTGTGAATACATCGAATGACGGATGGTACGGCGATACACCCGGCCCATACCAACACCTGACAATGACCCGTTTTAGAGCTGTTGAGCAGGGAAAACCGATTGCGCGGGCGACGACTACAGGCGTATCGGCCCTTATCGATTCCTATGGCCGCAATGTCAAAATATTACCTTATCTGACAACCGGAACTATTGTTTCGGCTATGCCAGAGGTTTCATCTGAGCCGACAGTTTATTCCATATTAGGAGAAGGTTTGTTTTTTCTGATACTGCTTATAGGTGCAGGAATTTATGGTTTTCTGCGGCTCAAAGACATTTGACTTTATACCCATTTTTTCCATATAGGTACATATTCGCGTCACATTTGTATGCGAATATGATGCAAATCAATTCGACGGATAGATGCATCATCTACGTTAAGACAAAGCCAATATGCAGTTAGATAGCACTAAGAAAGGGTTTTTTTAACATGGCCGGATCTACAGATGCCCGCAAAACAAAAGACAGCGCGGGCAACAGAGACAAAGTTTTTGGCTCGCGATTGCGCCAACGCCGCATGTTCCTTGGCTATTCGCAGCAGGTTTTAGGCGAATCTGTTGGGATGACATTTCAGCAAATCCAGAAATATGAGCATGGTACTAATAAAATCAGCGCATCCCGTTTGGTTGATTTCAGCCGTGTGCTGGGCGTGCCTGTCAGCTATTTTTATGCAGGCCTCGGCGATATTGGCGAAAAAACGCCAAAAGCGCTGATGGTGTCGGATGTGGCCCAGACCCCACTTGAGGACGACCCTATCCTTAAAAAAGAAAGCACACAGCTTTTGAAATATTACTACGAGATCAAGGACGAGCAGCTTCGTAAAAGCGTACAAAAGCTTGTTCGTCAGATGTCTGAGCAGGGCGAAAAAATTGCCAAGGTTACCAAGGCATCAAAAGCCAAAAAGTAACCTTTAAAGGCCAGTCCGTCGTTACAACCGCCCCGATTCGGGGCGGTTTCTATTGACATTCTCTCCAAAAATGGTCTTCTTGCATCGTTTTTAGCGAAATTTCATTCAAGGAATATCACATGATGGCTCAGCCTAAAATCATGAACGACTCTCTCGTGCAAACTGCCGAGCTCAAGAATTATACCTTCGCCAGCGAGTCCGTTGCGGAAGGTCACCCCGATAAAGTTTGCGACCGCGTATCAGATTCCATCGTTGATCTGTTTCTGGCAGCCGACCCCGAAGCACGCGTTGCCTGCGAAACACTCGCCTGCACCGACACGCTGGTCATTGCCGGTGAATGCCGCGGCCCCGCATCCATCACGCCTGAAAAAATCATCGAGACAGCACGCAATGCCGTGCGTGAAATCGGCTACGAACAGGAAGGTTTCAACTGGAAGACCCTGAATGTCGAATATAAAATGGTCCAGCAATCGGCCGATATCGCCATGGGTGTTGACGCGTCCGGTAACAAGGATGAAGGCGCCGGAGACCAAGGTATCATGTTCGGGTATGCCTGCCGCGAAACGGACGAGCTGATGCCCGCGCCGATTTACCTTTCGCATAAAATTTTGCGCCTGCTGGCCGAAGACCGCCATAACGGCAAACTGGCCGGAAAACTTGGCCCTGACGCCAAATCGCAAGTCAGTCTCGAATACCGTGACGGCAAGCCTGTGCGCGCAACATCGGTTGTGGTTTCGACCCAGCATGCCGAAGGCCTCAGCCAGGCCGACGTGCGCGAGATTGTACGCCCCTATATCATGCAGACCTTGCCTGAAGGCTGGATGTGCGATGAAGCCGAGTTCTACGTCAACCCTACAGGCCGTTTCGTTATTGGCGGGCCGGTTGGCGATTGCGGGCTTACTGGCCGCAAAATTATTGTCGACACATACGGCGGCGCAGCCCCGCATGGCGGCGGTGCCTTTTCGGGTAAGGACCCCACAAAGGTTGACCGCTCAGCCGCTTATGCCGCGCGTTATCTTGCCAAAAATATCGTTGCCGCGGGCTTTGCAGACCGCTGCACCATCCAGCTTTCATACGCCATTGGCGTATCGAAGCCGTTATCGGTGTATGTGAACACACATGGCACAGGCCAAGTTAGTGAAACGGCCTTGGTTGAAGCCATATCCAAAACGATGGATTTGAGCCCGCGCGGTATCCGCACGCATCTGCAACTGAACCGCCCGATCTATACCAAAACGTCATCCTACGGGCATTTTGGCCGCGCGGCACAAGCCGATGGTAGCTTTTCATGGGAAAAATGCGATCTGGTCGAAGCCCTGAAAAAAGCACTGTAATCGAACACCCGAAACAGCTGTTTTACGGACGCCGCAAGGCGCGGCCTTTGCGGGCCGCGCGACAGGACGCGTATGACACGGTTTTACCGCAGATACAGATAACCGATGTCCCACGAGCCTTAGAATTTGCTGGTGGTACGCCTAAAGCCTTGTGGGTTGAGGTGGGTTTCGGGAATGGCGATTCACTGGCGGCGTGGCACCGCGAACACCCTGATGTGTGCTTTATTGGCTGCGAGCCGTTTATAAACGGTGTATCGAATTTCTGTAAGCTCGTGGTCAATGACGATTTAAGCAATATCAAAATCTGGACCGATATGGCCCAGCCTTTGCTAGAAGCCCTGCCCGATGCCAGCACCGAGCGTTTATATCTGCTCAATTCCGACCCGTGGCCGAAAAAACGGCATCATCGCCGCAGGTTCATCCAGCAGGAGAGCCTGACGAATATTGCCCGTATTCTAAAGCCGGGCGGTTTGCTTGTGATGACAACGGACCATGCGTCGCTGGCAGACTGGATGCTTGAGCAAACCCTGCGCCACCCTGCCTTTACATGGACCGCGCAGACTCAGGCCGATTGGGAAACCCCGCCCGAGGGCTGGCTTACGACACGCTACGAAGGTAAAGGGGCTGTTGCAGGCCGCAGGCAAGTCTATCTAGTGTTCCGAAAAACCGCCTGATTGCCGTATTGCCAAAAAATGAATATCCTTGATGTATCTGGATCGCGCATTCGCGCCGCACATACGAGGTTTTTTCCATGATCGATATGCTTACCGCTTCCACGGCGCATCTTTTTTTAAATTTTATATTGTCGGTTGGCATCGGCCTGACCGTGGGGATTGAACGTACGGTCAGCATTAGAAATGCCGAAAAAATGGCCGGTATGCGCGATTTCATGCTCGTATCCGTTCTAGCTTTCGTATCAAGTCTGTTTTACCTACAAACGCCCATCGCATGGGTGGGCGCGCTTACAGCCACCATCTGCTTCGCGCTGGCAACCTTCATCATTGGAAATATCGTGCGGGCACGCACCCGCCCCATGGGCATGACATCGATGCTGGCGCTGCCTTTAACGTTTCTTGTCGCCAGCCTGCCAAATTTTGGCGCACCGTTCTGGATTATCGCGACCATCGTATTCGCGCTTTTGCTGGTTCTGGGCCTCAAAGTACGGATTTACCAGTTTGTAGGCACCATCGAGCGCCATGAAATTATCGACTTCGCGGTGCTTATCGGCATTGCTGTGAGCATTACGCCGCTAATACCGGCTGAAGCGCGCCTGCCCATACCTTTGGTCGATATCATCAACGGCGTTGCCACGGTTACTTACCAATATGTGATGGTTGCCAGCCTATGGAAGGTTGTCGTGATGGTCAGCCTCATGAGCTTCGTCGCGCATTTTGTGACCAAATATACACGCGGCAAAAATGCCCTGCTTATGGCCAGTTTTCTGGGCGGTATGGTCTCGTCGCTTGGTACTGTTTTCATGCTGTTGCGCAACCATAAAAAGGTCGATGAAAATGGCGTGGAAACCACACGCACACTCACGAAAGAGGAGCTGTTTCTTGGCTTTGCCGCAACCAGCACCGGCGCCATTTTGCGCTGCCTTGTTATTTTGCGCACAACCATTGGCTACGATTTATTTGCGCAATACATGTTCCCGCTGACGGCATCGCTCGTACTGTTCATGTCTATCAGTCTCTATTCGTTTTCACTGCACCCGAATGCGGCAACGGATATGCGCATGTCACAGCGCCCGCTTCCATTTGTATTTATTTTCAAATTTTCGGCCATGCTGGCTGCCTTGATTGTCATTATGACGCTGGTGACGCATTACCTTGGCAATGAAGCCATCATACCGGCATCATTCATTTCGGGCATCATCAGCTCGGCTGCAGCTGTCACATCCGTGGGTGCCGCTATGCTTCAGGAAAATGCACTGGATACATGGACAGCGGGTGTTGCCATTATTGCGGCCATTCTTGGCAGCCTATTTGGTAAAATATTCGTGATTGCCAAGCATATCGGGATCAAACAGTCTTTGCCGTTTATTCTGGTAACACTCGGGCTTGCGTTTATCAGCCTGCTTACGCTCTGGATCTCGTTCAGCTCTCCTTCCTAAAAAAATACTTGCAAAACAGCAAGCAGCGGGCTATTTAAGACCCAATCCTGAAAGTTATATTGACTTGATCGGGTGGGCCCTTAAAAAGCCCGCCTTTTTTGCTTTGATTTTTTAACCTGAAAGTTTTTTGTTTAAATGGACGCTGCGCGTAATAGACCAACACTGCAAGACCCCGAAGGCCGCTTTGCATCGATTATCGTGCCGGTCGCGGATGCACATGGCTGCCGCCTTGTGCATGTTCGCATTGGTGGCTCGCAGGCGGGCCGCGGCAACGCGCTTGAAATTTTTCTGGAGCGCTATGACGGCACACCGCTGACCGTAGATACCTGCACCGCCATCAGCCGCGAAGTCGCAGCCATACTTGACGTTGAAGACGTCATGAAGAATGCATACCGCCTTGAAGTTGGCTCCGCCGGCCTTGACCGCGCGATGACCGATATTGCCGACTTCATTCGTTTCAAAGGGCATGAAATAAAAATCGAACTTAAGCGCGCAACAAGCGATGGCCAAAAACGTATACGCGGCCTTATCACTGCTGCCAACGAAGATGGCTTCACCATTACCGATGAACAAAAACGTTCGTTTGACCTGGCGATGAGCGACCTGAGCGCTGCCCGCCTGATTGCGACCGATATTTTGCTAAAAGCCGTACAAAACGGCGAATTTCCAAAACCATTGACTGCATTAACACCTGAACCAACACCACCCCTTTCCACCCAACCGGAGGCTTAACTCATGGAAATCCTGCACGTTGCAGATAGCGTCGCCCGCGACAAACACATTGACCGCGAAATCGTCATTCAGGCGATGGAAGAGGCCATTCAAAAAGCGGGCCGTACCAAATACGGCTATGACCAAGATATACGCGCGACGATCGACCGTAAAAACGGCTCGATCTACCTCAAGCGTTTCCGCTCGGTCGTGGAAGTGATCGAGAACGAAGGCTCGGAACTTACCGTGGCTCAAGCCAAGCGTATCAAGGCTGATGCCAAAATTGGCGACGTATTCGTGGACGACCTGCCCCCGATTGATTTCGGCCGCATTGCAGCCCAAACCGCCAAGCAAGTCATCATCCAGAAAGTGCGTGATGCCGAACGCGACCAGCAATTCGAAGAATTCAAAGATCGCGTTGGCGAAATCATCTCCGGCGCCGTCAAACGCGTTGAATACGGCAACGTCACCATCGACCTTGGCAAGGGCGAAGCTGTTCTGCGCCGCGATGAGTGCATCCCGCGCGAACACTTCAAGCCGAATGATCGCGTCCGCTGCTATATTTACGATGTCCGCAAGGAAGCACGCGGCCCGCAAGTATTCCTCAGCCGCACGCACCCAGGTTTCATGGCAGCCCTGTTCAAACAGGAAGTGCCTGAAATTTATGACGGCATGATCGAGATTAAAGCCGTTGCACGCGACCCAGGTTCACGCGCCAAAATTGCCGTTTACACCCGCGATAACTCGATTGACCCCGTCGGTGCTTGCGTCGGTATGCGCGGTTCACGCGTGCAAGCCGTTGTTGGTGAATTGCAGGGCGAAAAAATTGATATCGTGCCATGGTCACCCGATATCGCGACCTTCATCGTCAACGCGCTGGCCCCTGCTGAAGTGGCCAAGGTTGTTCTGGACGAAGAAGAAGGCCGTATTGACGTGGTTGTGCCTGACGAGCAGCTCAGCTTAGCTATCGGACGCCGTGGCCAGAACGTGCGTTTGGCATCCATCCTCACCGGTCTTGATATCGATATCCTGACAGAAGCTGAAGAATCGGAACGCCGCGCAGAAGAAACCCGCACACGTACCAGCCTGTTTATGGAAGCACTGGATGTGGACGATGTTATTGCCCACCTGCTTGTGGCCGAAGGCTTCAAAAAGGTCGAGGAACTGGCAGAATCAGCACTTGATGAACTGATTTCCATCGAAGGCTTTGACCAAGACGTGGCTGCCGAATTGCAGAACCGTGCTAAAAACTGGCTGGCCAGCAAAGCCAAGGAATTCGAAGAGAAGAAGAAGTCACTCGGTATTTCCGACGACCTCATCGGCTTTGAAGGCCTTGAATTTGAAGTTATCGTCAAACTGGCGGAAGCCGGCGTTAAAACCCGTGATGATCTGGGCGACCTTGCCAGCGACGAGCTTGTCGAGATCCTTGGTGCCGGTAAAATGAACGATGCGCAGGCAAACCGCCTGATTATGGCCGCCCGTGCCCACTGGTTTGGTGGCGAGACGACCCCAGCTGAAGGCGAAGCCGCAGCGTAACTAACCAAATACGGCCTTGCCGTGGGTCCGCTTTACCTTAAATCAAGGTTTTGCGCCCACGGCAGGACTGGTGTATATGTGTGCCCGTAGAATTTGAGCGTTTTGGAAAGATTACATGAGCAATACGAAGGACAACGACACGAAGGGCGGAAAACTGACCCTTTCAGGCAAGAC
>Ga0209066_10000045_pt1 | contig 170408 bp, 175 predicted proteins | sample All_14_2_FD_187198 | JGI IMG/M metagenome (GOLD analysis project Ga0209066, IMG submission 187198) | Freshwater microbial communities in response to fracking from Pennsylvania, USA - Allegheny Zone_MetaG_DW_15 (SPAdes) (version 2) ...
TATAAGGGGTGATTATTTATACAAGTATATTTAACATAAATCAAGATGGAAGTGAATTTGATCTAAGTAATTGAATTTAAACTGTTAAATGTGTATATGCAAGTCTTATTATTCACCTAATCCTGCCCGAATCTTGAAAGCCATGAGAGAATAAGGGAAGCTTCCTGATGGCAATGCGGTAAAAGGATACGTATGAACGAGCAGAATCCAAAAGTACGCGGGCGAGTGATTTTATGGCTGTCGGCCATAGGCTTGCTCCTGTGTATTCTTATACCAAAGATGCATTTTGCCGAGGCGGGCGCTTTGGACCTGGAACCTTTTGTGCCGCAAACTTCGGGTTGGCATTTCCGTGTTGCGGCGGCTGAGACCTTTATTGCGGCACAATATCCGGCAGGCTCTGAATCTTCACCGCTGGAAATGCAACTTATTCATTCGGGCTTTGTCAGGCGACCTGCGCAGGTTGAATTTAAAGACTGGAAAAGAATACGGGAGATGAAAGAGAACTCCCCGCATATTTATTCCAAAAGTTTGTCTTTTAATAGATCGGTTTTTGTTTTTGTCAGTATTGCCGAGGATGACAGTATTACAGATGTATCGGTGGATTACGATGTCAGATAAAACAGCACAAAAAGAATACAGGCTAAAAAAAGTGCTGATCATAGCCTTGGGGTTATTTTCAGTATTTATACTAAAATCTGCTTGGCAAGATTGGGGGATGGCGCAAAAACCATTTCCTTATGCGCATTTTATTCCTTCCGGTGAAATAGGTGTTTTCCCAGCAGTGGAGCCAGCGGAGCATTTTCTCTATGCCCGATATCCAAAAGGCACCAAGCTGGACGTGCTGGAAAAAGATTTATTGCTGTCAGGTTTGACCAAGCAGCAAGTGCATGCCGAAATCCCGAAGGATCGATATGCCCGTTACAAAGGCGCTTATTGCTGTTTTGAATATTACTATGTTTATTGGGGAGATTTGGAGCGTTCGGAATTTGCGGTTGTCGTGAATACAGACGAAAACCAGAATATTCAAAAAATCACGGTGAACTTCAGCCGCTACGTAGTGGCATGGTGGCCGTGATTAAATCCTAGACCCCACATGTATCGCCGCAATCCCGCCTGTCAGGGGGATGGCTTTGACGTGTTCGAATCCTGCGTCCTTCATCCGGCGAGCGAGGGCTTGGCGGGTGGGGAACTGGCGGATGCTTTCGGCCAAGTATTGGTAACTGTCGCGGTCCTTCGCCACAATCTCGCCGACTTTGGGGATGATGTTGAACGAATAGGCATCGTAAATTTTGCGCAGGGCCGGATTGTCCACATTGCTGAATTCAAGGCAGAAGAATTGCCCGCCCGGTTTTAACACGCGGTAGGCTTCGGCCAGCGCGTCATCAATATGCGTGACGTTGCGCAGGCCAAAAGAAATGCTGTAGAGGTCAAACTGGCGGTCATGGAAGGGCAGCTTTTCGGCATTACCTTTCACCCAGTCAAAACCGTTGAGATATCCGCGGTCAATCGCGCGGTTTTGGCCGACCGCCAGCATTTCGGCGTTCAGGTCAAAAACGGTGATGTGGCTGTCAGGGCCCGCTTTTTTGCGGTAGCGAAAAGCAATGTCGCCTGTGCCGCCGGCCACATCCAGCAAAGTCTTGTGTGCAGCGGGGCGCATCAGGGTAACGAATTTCTTTTTCCAGAGTCTGTGAATGCCGCCGGACATAAGGTCATTCATAATGTCATAGCGTTCGGCCACAGAGTCAAAAACGCCAATGACGCGCTCTGTCTTTTCAGACGGATCGACTTGTTCAAAGCCAAACCATTGTGACTCTTTGTTTTTCTGGTTTTTTGCTGTCATTGTTTTAAGATAGTGCCTGTGTGGTTGAACGCAACTCACCATAAGTAGCGAAAGTATTCCGGTCAATGTCCTTTTCAAAAGCCATTATCACCGTCGGCGGGTTAACGCTGGGCAGCCGCTTGCTCGGTTTTGTCCGCGATATTCTGACGGCGGCGGTGCTGGGCGCGGGGCCGGTGGCGGATGCGTTCTTTGTGGCACTTAAGCTGCCCAATTTTTTCCGGCGTATTACGGCAGAAGGGGCCTTCAGCGTCTCCTTCGTACCGATTTTTGCGGGTGAGCTGGAAGAAAACGGCAAAGAATCTGCCGTTAAATTTGCGCAAGAAGCGCAAGCTGTGATGTTGGCGGTTATGATCCCGTTTACCATTCTGATGATTGTGGCGATGCCTTGGGTCATCTACGTGGTGGCACCCGGTTTTGGTGCCGGCGATAGCGCGCGGTATGATCTGGCGCTTGAAATGTCGCGCATTACCTTCCCGTATATTTTGCTCATGTCTTTAACGGCCCTGCTGGGCGGTGTGATGAATTCGTTCAATCGCTTCGGCCCTTTTGCCGCGGCACCCATGCTGTTTAATCTATCGTTGATTACAGCACTGATGTTTTTCTCCCCCCTTGCCGAAACACCTGGCCATGCGATGGCATGGGGTGTGGCAGCGGCCGGTGTGTTGCAATTTGCATGGCTTTTTTATGCTTGCCGAAAATTGGGCGTGATGTTGAAATGGCAACGCCCCAAGCTGACACCGCGCATTCGCAAGCTGTTTAGAAAAATGGGGCCAGGCGTGTTTGGCGCAGGTATTGCGCAGATTAATCTGTTTGTGGATATGGTGCTGGCATCTTTGCTGCCTGTCGGCGGTATTTCTTATTTGTATTATGCGGATCGTTTGTATCAGCTGCCTTTGGGCGTGATTGGTATTGCCATTGGCACCGCGCTTTTGCCCATGTTGAGCCGGGCATTAAAGGCAAACGAGAAAAAAACGGCCGAGCGTTTGTTTACCAGGGGCGTTGAAGCCGGTGTGATGTTTGCTTTGCCAGCAACCATTGCTTATATCGCAGTGGGTGGCACGCTTGTGGATATTCTCTTCGTGCGCGGCGCGTTTGATGCACGTGATGGCGTGCAGGCCGCTTATGCTTTGATGGGATATAGTCTTGGCTTGCCCGCATTTATTCTCAGCCGTGTGCTCAGCACCGTTTTCTTCGCGCATGGCGATACAACATCGCCTGTAAAATTTGCCGTGATCTGCGCCATTATGAACACCATTCTGGCGCTGGCCTTAATTTTGCCCTTAAAACATGTGGGTATTGCCATGGCGACAGGGCTGACGGCATGGGTCAACCTGGGGTTATTGATACGCGCTTTGCGCGTGCGTGGATTGGTCTCGTTGACAAAAGGTTCTGTCAAACGGGCCATTGTCATGCTGGGTGCGGCTTTGGCGATGGGCGCGGGGCTGTTGGTTATGGATTATGCTATGATGCCGTACTTTATGGATAGCGGAACGGGGATGCGTTTGGTGGGGCTGGCACTGCTGGTGGGTGTGGGCGCGGCGATTTATGGTTTTATCTTGTATATAACCGGCATTTTAACGCCCACAATGGTCAAAGAGCTATTCCCAAAACGGAAAAAACAAGACACAATTGAGGACGTCCAGCAGTTGGGACAGTAGAGGAGTTTAAAAAGAATGCGTCAATTTATTCGTGCAGCCGTTATCGGAGCTTTCATCGCCGGATTTTCTCCGGCAGCACAGGCGGATACCTTCGTCTGGAAAGATGATACATACGATTACACGGTGTCCTTCCCTGATAGCTGGAGCGTGCAGACTTCTGATCTGCCGGCCACACGTTTGCGTGTTGCGGGCCCTTTGCGTGAAGATATGCCGACATGCCGCTTGCAGGTACAAGAAGATGGCCGTCTAAAAATTTATCCCAAGCGTTTGATGGATGAAGCGGTGGCCGAAACCTTGAGTGAAGAATTCTGGGCCGGCGAAACAGGTCAGTACAGAGATGCGCAAGTCACTGCGTTTTATTCTCCTGCCAGTCTTGGAGACAAAGGGGATGCAACGGCTGTTCAAGTCGCTTTTAATCAAGATGACGGCACCGGCAAAATGGTACCGATGCATGGCGTGATGATTGGCAGCATTTATGGCGATAAACGCTATATCGGTAGCTGCTCTTCCCGTGCGGAAGTGTATAACCGCTGGGCCGGGCTGTTTATGAGCATTCTGGATTCCGTGCAGCTGGAAAGCAAATATCACCCGTTCCCCACAGGGTACTATCGTAATTTCCTGATGGACCCCAAACTGGCGCTGCCACGCGTGAAGCCGGGTGCCATTACATCCAAAAACAAAATCGTTCCGGGCCGGGATTTCTTCTATAACGACTGATCCGATGAATGACTTATCCTATTGCGGAGAAACGGTCCGGCAACATGATCCGGACCGTTTTCTTTTAAGCGTTTTTGCGCAAGGAGATGTGCGCGAAGATTTGCTTGCGCTCTTTGCTTTCAATTACGAAATTGCCAAAACCCGCGAAGTGGTAACAGAAACGCAGCTGGGGCTGATCCGCTTGCAATGGTGGCGTGATGCGCTGGCGGGGATTTACGAGCGTGATGCGGTTTTAAAACATCAGGTGTTAGAACCTTTGGCTGCCGCCATAAAACGCCATGATCTGCCGCGCGATCTTTTTGACAATTTGATCTTTGCCCGTGAGTTTGATCTGGAAGACAGAATGCCGGGCACCATGGATGGCATGGTCAATTACGTAGATTATACGGCAACGCCGTTGTTGACCATTGCACTCAAAATAACAGGCGAAACAGCAAAGCCCGAAGATATACGGGCGACTGCAACAGGTTATGCTTTGGCTGGATTGCTGCGTGCGATACCGTCGCATTTGCGTCAGCGGCGGTGCTACCTGCCAGAAAACCTGGTGCAGCGACAGCAAATGACGGTTTATGATCTCTATGACGGTACCGGCATTGAAAAACTGCCGCCTGTGGTTGAAACTGTGGTGCTTGAGGCTGAAAAAATACTGGCACAAACCGCCGTGCTGCAATCGGCGTTTCTAAAGCGCCAGCATAAACTGGCAAGGCTTTATCTGGGGCAGATTAAATCTGCCGGATATAATGTTTTATCACCCAAATTATCCGTGCCGCCGTTTATGCGGGAGCTGCGTGTCTGGCGAGCAGGTGCTTTTTAAATTTAGGCTGTGCGGCCGAGCGCGAGGGCTGTTTTTTCGTAGCTGAAAATTTTCGTGTCATACATCCCGCCAATGGTGCTGACCTGGCGTAGCTGCCAGCTGGGCATGGCAAAGGTGGAGCTGATGACTTCCGCGCCCGGTTTCAATTCCTGATCCAGTTTTGGCTCCAGCTGCGCCATGTGCGGATTAGACAGGTAGCACAACACAACATCTGCATCCGTCATGTCATGCGTGAAAAAGTTTTTGTTTACAAAGCTGAGATTTTTCAGTCGCGGGTTCAGGATTTTGCGGATGCGTGCCGCCAGCAGCGGCACAGGAGAGCATTCAAAGCCGATGATCTTTGCATCCGGGTATTTCTGGGCAGCGTCAATTGCAATTCCGCCCCAGCCCGAGCCAAGTTCGACAATCATCGCAGGTTTTTCATGCTCAATCGCTGCCAGCATAGCGTGGCGTGTCGATGCCGCTGTGGGCATTGGCGATACTTTCATTTTTTGTTGGTAAATTTCATTCAGGGTGACTGTGATAATAAGCGCCAGCCCGATTAAACTAAAAAAAATCTCAACGGCAGTATCCATTTGGAATCTCCTGCATAGGCACAGAGCTGTCTGCAGGGCCAATGACACAAGCGTAACAAACAACAAATCTCATTGTAACATATCCGCGCAAAACCTGCCATAAATGCACAAGGCATTGAAGTTCAAGCGCTTTTTATGCAGCTGTTTTAAAAGCTTTGGCCCAGCTATCAAAATCCGCCAGCGCACGGTCGCTCATGGCTTTTTTGCGGGCTTTGCTGTCTACCTTCTTTTTGCCAGGTTGCAACAGGGCTTCTTCATCCACGGGCGGGAAGAGACCAAAGTTGACATTCATCGGTTGGAATGTATCTGCATCGGCACCCGTGGTGATGTGATTGAGAAGCGCGCCCATGGCGGTGGTCACGGGTGGCGTTTCGGGGGTGAGGCCCAAGGCTTCGGCAGCGGCAAAGCGGCCAGTCATCAATCCAACGGCGGCGCTTTCTACATACCCTTCGCAACCGGTAATTTGTCCGGCAAAGCGCAGGCGTGGCATGGCTTTTAGACGTAGCGTTGCATCCAGTAATTTGGGGCTGTTGATAAAAGTATTGCGGTGAATGCCGCCAAGGCGTGCAAATTCTGCATTTTCCAACCCGGGAATCATTTTAAAAATGCGCTGTTGTTCGCCGTATTTCAATTTGGTTTGGAAACCCACCATATTATACAGCGTACCCAGCGCGTTATCCTGCCGCAATTGCACAACGGCCCAGGGACGCGCGAAGCCGTCGTTCTGGTTCGGGTCGGTAAGCCCCACAGGTTTCATGGGGCCAAAGCGCAATGTGTCGCGCCCGCGGTCTGCCATGACTTCAATCGGCAGACAGCCTTCAAAATAGGGTGTGTCTTTTTCCCATTCCTTGAATTCGGTTTTTTCGGCCGCAATCAGCGCATCAATAAAGGTGTTGTACTCTTCGCGGTTAAAGGCGCAGTTGATATAATCTTTTCCTGTGCCGCCGGGGCCCGGTTTGTCGTAGCGGGATTGAAACCATGCTTTGTTAAAATCGATAGATTCTTTAAAAATAATCGGCGCAATCGCATCAAAAAACGCGAGCTGATCTTCGTCTGTCAATTGCCGTACCGCATCGGTCAGGGCGGGGGATGTCAAGGGGCCTGTGGCGATGATGACGCTGTCCCATTCAGCAGGCGGCAGGCCAGCCACTTCGCCGCGTTCGACTGTAATATTTGGGTGTGTGTTGATTTTCTCTGTCACCATGGCCGAAAAAGCATCGCGGTCCACGGCGAGAGCGGAGCCTGCCGGCACTTTATGCGTATCACCTGCGTGCATAATCAGTGAATTGGCACGGCGCATTTCTTCATGCAGCAAGCCCACGGCATTGTACTCATGGTCGTCCGAGCGGAAGGAGTTGGAGCAGACAAGCTCGGCAAAGTTTTCGGTATGATGCGCCTCTGTCATGCGCACAGGCCGCATTTCGTGCAAAACGACTTTCACGCCCGCATTGGCAATTTGCCATGCCGCTTCCGAACCCGCCATACCGCCGCCGATGATATGAATTTTTTTATCTGTCATTTTAATATACTCACTGATGAGGGCAAAGGGCTGTATCGCGCAGATAATTATCGCGCGTATCAATCTCGGCCTGTTTTTTACGGCGTTCTTGTTTCATGCTTTCCAGCACAGGGTTTACTTTTTCTTGCAGGGGTGCCAGAAAAACATTCAGTACTTCTTGCTCCCGGCCTTTTTCGTAGGGCAGGTATTTAATACTTTTAATGCCGGCTTCCAGTGCTTTTTTGATGTCTGAAATATAATCGCGCGATACGCGGATATCTGTATTTACATGCCGTTTTTCATGCGCCTTGGTCACACTGAAGCGGCAGCCTTTCAGCAGGGCATCTGACGCAATATAGATCGTGTTGGTATAGGTCAGCTTGAATGTGATTTTCTCCGGTGCGTAGCAATAGGCATTGGCTTTTTTGTCCAATGAACTTTGGTAGGACACGCTGTAATGCCAGTCAAACCTGGATTTGTTCATGCCGCCCAATGTCCACATACCGGCTTCTGTGGCCATGGTTGAATCGGGGTCGGGGGTGAATATTTTCTCCAGCTCGGCAGATGACATATTGGTTACGTAAGGCGCTTCGACATGTTCAAAAACCACATCCACATCAATATTGCGCGGTGTGCCACCACAAGTGGCAAGCCCTGCCAGTATAATGCCTTTTGACAGCAGGGCTGCTGTATCGATGCCGGTAAACATTGTCTTTAAAATCCTTAAGGTCCGCAGGGGCCGGTCAGGGCTTGATGTCGATGGGGGTTTTGTCGCTGATCAATTCCCACAGTTCTTTCATGTCTTTGTCGACCAGGGCAATGCATCCGTTTGTCCAGTCACGTTTGGTGCTGTATTTCCACCACATCCAGTTTTTGCCATTGGGCTGGCCATGGATAAAAATATCGCCGCCCGGTTTCAGTCCATTTTTCTTGGCGCGTTGGCGGTCGCTTTTGCTGGGGTATGAAATACGCAGGGACAAGAAGTAGTCGCTGTTGGGGTTGCGGGCATCGATGATATAGCGCCCTTCCGGTGTGCGGTTGTCGCCTTCAAATTCCTTGGGCCCAACGGGGTTTTTGCCAAGGGCAATACGGTAACTACGCACAACATTGCCGTATTGGTCCAGAAGTTCCATGCGGCGTTCGCCCTTCAGCACCTGAATGTGTTTCACACGTGCAGGCTCCGGCGCCATGCCAGCGGGCGGCTGTATGCTCTGGGCTGCTTTCAATCCTGCGGGCGGAAAAACCGTCATCAGGGCGCAAAGTAGTGGAATAAATAAGAATCTTGCCTTCATGTGTATGAGCATAAAGCGATTTTAAAAAAAATAAATACAGTTTTGGTCGTTTATACGGCTTGCGGCAGAATGCCGATTTTTAAGCGTCTGGCCAGTAAAAATGCCGCCATAGAGCCGTTTGTGGCAACCAGCACCGCCGGATAGAGCCATGTGGATAAAACATAATGTTCAACCGCCAGCAGGGAAAACAGCGCCCCTGCACAGGAAAACGCATAGCTGATGGCCGATTCTTCGCGCGGTTTCAGCCATGATTTACGGATGGTCGGAATATAGCCGATGGTATCAATCAGGCACACAAGGATGACAGACCAGACGGGTGTTTTGGTCAGCAACCACAGTGGAATGGCGGTGAGGGCCACAGCAAGGGTCAGCCAATCGGCGCGGTAAATTTTGCGTTCGCCTTTCCACAGGCTGATGAAGATCAGCAAAAAGCAAGTGGCCGCACCAAAGCCGCGCGCCCATGATCCGGCACCGGCACCTTCTGCATATTGTGCCGCAAAGCCGATGCTGGAAATGGTGGCCCATATCAGCCACGAAAAAGCATGGGGCCGCGTTTTGCCCTGAAAAATACTGGCAAAGTATGTGCCCCGCGAACAAAGCATCATGCCGACCGATAAAAGTCCTAAAATCTCAAAGGTCGTCATGTTGCCTTGTTCCAGATGCTGGCAAGCGGTTAGAAGCGCAGAACTTGCACGCGTTCAACCTGCTCCAGATTGTCAATCGCCTCGATAATGCTGTCATCAATAGTGCCATCGACGGAGATCAGGGCAATCGCCTTGTTCTCGCCCGCCATGCGGCCCAGATTAAAATCGGCGATGTTGATGTTGGCATTGCCCAGCAATGTACCAACCGCACCAATCAAGCCCGGTTTATCGAGGTTTTTGATAAATAGCATTTCGCTGGTCAAAACGGCTTCGACAGGTACGCGGTCAACGGTCACCAGGCGGGGCTGTTCGCCGCCGTAAATGGTGCCCGCCACGCTATGTGTGCCTGATTTGCTTTTGACATTGACGCGGATGAGCGTTTGGAAGTCTTTACTTTTATCGCGTTTTGTTTCTGCAACGGTAATGCCGCGTTCTTTTGCGCGGGCAGGGGCAGAGACGATGTTAACGCCTTCCATGGACGGTTTCAAAAATCCTGCCAGTACCAGCGCCGTCAACGGTTTGGTGTTCAGCGATGCGACAAGACCTTCGAATTCGATTTCGATTTCCTGTGTGTCCCCCGTTGTCAGCTGGCCTGCGAAGCTGCCCAGCTGTTCGGCAAGTTTCATGTAGGGTTTCAACTTCGGCGCGTCTTCTGCACTGACAGATGGCATGTTGACCGCATTGGCAACAGCGCCTTGCAGCAGGAAATCTGCCATTTGCTCGGCCACTTGCAGGGCCACATTTTCTTGTGCTTCAACGGTGGAAGCGCCAAGGTGCGGGGTGCAAACAACGTTTTCAAGGCCGAAAAGTGCGTTTGTTTTTGCGGGTTCTTCTTCAAAAACGTCAAGGGCCGCGCCGGCCACATGGCCGCTTTCAAGCGCTTCTTTCAAATCAGCTTCCACAATCAAGCCACCGCGCGCGCAGTTGATGAGGCGCACGCCTTTTTTCATTTTGGCAATGGAATCTTTGTTGATGATGCCGCGTGTGCCGTCTGTCATCGGTGTGTGCAGGGTGATGAAATCGGCGCGGGGCAGCAGGTCTTCCAGCTCAACTTTTTCAACGCCGATTTCAATCGCGCGTTCAGCGGAGAGGAAGGGGTCAAAAGCAATCACTTTCATCTTCAGGCCAATCGCACGGTCGGCCACAATCGCGCCGATGTTGCCGCAGCCAATCACGCCCAGCGTTTTGCCGAAAAGTTCCTGGCCCATGTATTTGGATTTTTCCCATTTGCCGGCATGAGTGGATGCATTGGCTTGCGGAATTTGGCGGGCGAGCGCCATCAGCATGGCAATGGTGTGCTCCGCTGTGGTGATAGAATTGCCGTAAGGTGTGTTCATCACAACAATACCAGTGGCGGTGGCGGCTGGAATATCGACGTTATCAACACCGATACCTGCGCGGCCGATCACTTTCAGATTCTTCGCACCTTTGAGAATATCGGCAGTTACTTTGGTGGAGGAGCGAATGGCAAGGCCATCAAAATCATTGATGAATTTCGCAAGGTCTTCCGGATTCAAATCTGTCTTCACGGTGACTTCAACGCCGCGGCTGATGAAAATCTGTTCGGCTTGCGGGCTCATTTTATCGCTAATCAGGACTTTGGGCATGGCGGCTGCTGTTGTTGTCATGGGGGTACACACTCCTCGTTAAAATTGCTTTTTTATTGTTATTTCGGGAAGTATAGCGCGTTTTGCGGCACTGCAAAAAGGGCAAAAAATGGTCTGGTCCACTTTTCCTTCAGCGGTATAAAAATATTGACATAAGGGGATCAATTGGGGTACATTTATACCATGCTCCCGAACTGGCACCGCCTGAACCGGTAATGAAAGGATTCTTGATGACGCAGCTAAACACGCCATCCGACCTTGTAAAAGGTGCCCAGGTGCGCCTGCATTCCGACCCGGCGGCGGCTGACAAGCAAGACTGGCGCATTACATCGCATGATGGTCTTTGGCAGGTGGAAAATATCAAGCAAGAGCAGCGCCCCTTCGATACGTCCCCGCAGACCTACGTGCAGCTGAAAAGTATTGACCGCAAGGGCGGGCTGGCCTTCAGCACCATTGTTTTCGACCCCAAGGTTTTTGAGGTGGTGAGTACGCCGCCGGAGCCAGTCGTGCCGCTTTTTCCCGAGCCGGGATCCAAAGTCTATATCAACGAAGGCACAGATGAAGAACCATCGGCCAAAGACGGCCTTTGGGTGATTGAACGTGCCGAGATGAAAAAGCTGGAAAGTGGCCGTGAACATTTGCAGCTGGGATTAAAATCCGAGAGCCGCAAGAACCTGAGCTATCTGAATATTGCCTTCAATGCAGCCACCATGAAGCCCGTCATGCCGGAAAAAAATGACCGCAAGCCCAATGTTGAAATGCAGCGCAAGGTAAATGTGTTCAAGCCGATCAGCTTCAAGAAATAAAACGCCCTTAAAAGCGTGTAGAAAAAATGCCGGGATGGACGACCCGGCATTTTTTTGTCTGTATTTGTTTAGCTATTGTTCAGGCTGCTTTCGCTTTTTGCTCGGCACGTACGCTTTGGTATGCCCAGTCAATCCATTCCAACGCAGCCGCAATGTCGGATGTTTCGACAGTGGCACCGCCCCAGATGCGGAAAGACGGTGGCGCATCGCGGTGGTTGGCAACTTCAAAGGCAATGCCTTCGCTGTCCAGCATTTTCTCAACAGCCTTGATGACTTTCAATTGCGCTTCATCATCCATGCCTTGCAGCCAAGGGTCCACGACTTTGAAGCAGATTGATGTATTGGAGCGAATATCTTTTGTCTTTGGTAAAAATTCTGCCCAGTCGGTTTTTTCAACCCATGCTTCAACAGCTTGCAGGTTGGCATAGGTGCGCTTCAAAAGGCCTTGTAACCCGCCCAGACTTTCTGCCCATTTCAAGGCATCCAGGCAATCTTCAACCGCCAGCATGGAAGGCGTGTTGATGGTTTTGCCTTCAAACGGTTCTTCCACCAGTTTGCCCGCTTTGGTCAGGCGGAACAGTTTGGGCATCGGCCATGGCGGGGTATAGCTTTCAAGGCGCTCAACCGCGCGCGGTGACAGGGCCAGCATCCCGTGGGCCGCTTCACCGCCAAGTACTTTTTGCCAGGACCATGTGACCACATCCAGTTTATCCCACGGCAATTCCATGGCGAAAACGGCGGAGGTTGCATCGCAGATCATCAGGCCCTTGCGGTCGGATTTGATCCAGTCGCCATTGGGGACTTTCACGCCCGATGTTGTGCCGTTCCATGTAAAGACCACATCGCGGTCTGTATCGACTTTTGACAGGTCCGGAATTTCGCCAAAGGGTGCTTCGAAGGTGCGTACATCTTCCAGCTTTAATTGTTTCAGGATGTCGACCACCCAAAGCTTGCCGAAGACTTCCCAGCTCAGGGCATCGATGCCGCGGGGGCCGAGCAGGGACCATAGCGCCATTTCAACCGCGCCTGTATCGGAACCCGGGACGATGGCCAAACGCCAGCCTTCGGGCATACCCAGAATGCTTTTGGATTTATCGAGAACTTCCACGATGCGCTTTACGCCAACGCCCGCACGGTGAGAACGACCCAGCAGCGCGTTCTTCAGGCTGTCCACGGACCAGCCGGGACGTTTGGAGCAAGGGCCGGAAGAAAAATTCGGATTGGCGGGTTTTTGCGATGGGCGTTGCAGCGACATGGGACACCTTTTGTGATAAATAATCGATATACTTTATTGAAGCGTGGATTATTATTCTCCTGTCGCAAAATTACGTCAACGGATTTTAAGGCTTATGGCACAAGAAACAGTTATTACCATTGTTGCAGGTACAGAAGGTGGGCTGACGCCTGCCGTTGAAAAGCAACTGGCCGCCACCGTTAAATCCGCCGGTGTGGAAGATTTGCGGCTGGATACGCTGGCCTCTGGCAAAGCGGCCGATTGTATTGTGCGGGGGAATAGTGCGGAACTGACCGTTGTTTTGCGCCAGAAATTACAAAACATGACGGGTTTTGATATTTTTGTTCAACCGCTGGACGATTTTCGCAAAAAACGCCTGCTGCTGGCCGATATGGATGCCACGATGATCGAGGGTGAAACGCTGGATGATCTGGCGGCCCATCTGGGCATCAAAGACAAAATTGCCCCCATCACCGCACAGGCCATGCGGGGGGAGCTGGACTTCGAAGAGGCGCTGCGCCTGCGCGTGGGGCTGCTGAAGGGCCTGCCGGTGAGCGCACTTTTCGAATCGATTGAGCACATCAAGTATTCCAAGGGCGGTGAAATGCTCGTGAAAACCATGTCGCGTCTGGGCGCCAAATGTGTGTTGATTTCGGGCGGGTTTGATATTTTTACGCGCCATGTGGCAAGTACGCTCGGTTTCTATCGCAATATCGGCAATACGCTGGGTATCAACGGCGATGCGCTGACAGGCGAAGTGATCCCGCCGATTGTGGACAAAGAAACCAAACGCAAAACACTGGTGGAAGAAACAAAAAAACTGGGCCTGACACCGGAGATGACAATGTCCGTCGGAGATGGCGCGAATGATATTCCTATGTTGCAGGCCGCAAGTGTGGGTGTGGGCTACTTCGGCAAACCCGCCGTGGTGGCAGCCACACCGCATCAGGTGCGCTATTCTGACCTGACGGCATTGTTATATATGCAAGGCTACCGCAAGCCGCAATTGCACGGGTAGAAAAAAGCCACCGCATTTTCATACGGTGGCTTTTTTATTTCGTGAGCAGCTGCAGAATTTATTTCTTTTGCCAGCCGCCGCCTGCGTTCTGGATGTATTCACCAGGGCCTGCTTTTTCAATCAGCTTCTTGCCGGCCAGTGCTTGTACTTGTGTGACAGGCGTGCCGTTTTTACCGGCGATGGAATTGTATCTGTCCATACGCTCTGCATTGGTCTGGTTGACCAGTGCCTGTACATCCGGTGTGCCACCGGAGACAACGCCCAGCAAACCATCGGTGCGTTCACCAATGATGCCTTGCTGTTTTGCCATTTCAACGGACATGGCAAAAGCAAGCGGGATGGCCACAACCATGACCATCAATGCAGAGAGAATTTTTGCAATCGTCTTTTTCATTTCAGTCTATTCCTTCAGCTCTTGGTTACTTCGTCACGCCGAACAATTCGGGATCTTCCGCGAAGGCGCTTTCGAGATCTTTCTCGACCTTGATGCGAACTTCTTGTTCGATTTTAATGTTCATGTTGATTTCGATGGGTTTGTCCGGTGCCTGCACTTTAACCGTGGGGGTGCAGCCGGCTGTTGCCAGCAGAAGACCGAGCCCGAAAAACATCGGGGTCAGGGCGGCTTTGTTGAATTCATTCTTTGTCATGTTTTTGCTCGTATTCTTCCAGTTGTTTTTGGATGTTATCCGGTATCTGGCGGCCACCCGGAGAGTATTTTAGGATATTTTCCAGCGGGCCTTCTACATTTAAATTAATATTGACCGGATAGCCGTTATAGAACTCGGGATTTTTACCTTTGGCAGACAGGCCGATTTTCTGGTCTTTGCCCAGTGTACCGTCAATGGTCAGCTTCAGGCTTTCAAATTCAAAGGCCTTCAGCGCGACTTGCAAATCAACCATCTGCTGCTGTCCCTTGTCACGGAGGAAGGAGGGGATTTCCTGCGGTGCATAACTGATTTTTCCGGAACCCATTGATTCTAAAACACCATTTTTAATAGAAACCACGCCGTTATGGACTTCCAACGGCAAAGTGCCCTGAACAGTTCCCTTGGCGGTCAGCCCGTCCAGCGGGGCGATGGTGAAAAGCTGCTCCAGCTGCAAGTCACGCGCAGTGAGGGTGGCTTGCGCGTTCAGATCATCTAGTGAAGTGCTAAACGGCGTGGAAACCAGCGTACCGCCTGCCAGCGTCCATTCTGCCTGATGCAGGGTAAATTTCTTTTGTGCATCAAGGCTTGCCACAATCACACCGTTGTTGAGCGGCAGGCCGACGTTCATCGCGCCAATCGCCAGCTTTTCCTCCGTAAATGCCAGTGGCAACAGGCTGTCGATTGTCAAAACGGCATTGATACCGGCCACCGTGTTATTTTTAATGGTGCCTGTGACTTCTTTCAGAAACAGTGCCGCTTTGCTGGTGGTTTCCCATGTGTTTTTGCTCTTGCGCCATGACAGCTGTGCCGAAGTACCAATGGTGCCAAAAACATCCTGCGCATAACTGGCGGAAAGTGGAATGATGTCTTTGAGTGCGGTGATCTGTGGTTGAAAGCTCATCGGCGGCATATTGAAATCAAGCTGGCCTGCGTTCTTGCGCAAATCATGCTGGCCTTTCAGCGTGGCATAAAACGCGCCATTCTTTTCGGTGATGTCGCCTGTAAAGCCAATCAAACCGGCTTGCCCTTTGGGGGCGGTAAAGATGTTTTTCAGGCGCAGCGGAATAATCGCGGCAGGTTTTGCACTGTGGGCAATGTCGCCTGTTTCAAAACTGCCCGTCACACCGGACAGGCCATGGCCATCAAACGACAATTGTACATTGGCTTGCGCCTGTTGCACGGAAAACAGCGGCGCTGTCACATCCATGCCTTTGAAGCGGATGCCCAGTACTTTACTGCGCGTGTCGTAGGCAATCCCTGCGCGATCTTTGCCCGCAGGCAGCGTGACCGCCACAGGCTTTTGCCCATCCAGTGGCAAGATGATGCCTTTAAAGCTGGCGGCATCGCTGAACAAAGCGCCGATTGTGAGCTGATCGGGGTTGTAGGTTACATCCATCTTGGCTTGTGCTTCGGCTTGTTTGAGCAAGCCGGGCAGGGAGAGTTTGCTTGCGGAAACCGCCGCCGTACCGCCCAGATTTTCCCACGCCATCCAATCCGCTTCGTGTTTCTTTTTGCCGGAAACAGAAAGCGCTACACTGGCGCGGCCCTGCAAGCCCGCCGTATCAAAGGCATCCAGGTTTTTCAGTTTTGTATCGAGGGTGATTTGCAGCTTGTCCTGTGCGGCATCGGTGCGGTCGAGTGTGATTTCGGCCAGTACATCACCAGAGTCGTTGAGCGCCTGTCCTTGTAAAACAAGGGCGCTTTTCTCGGCGGTGATATCGGCGGTCAGGTTTACGCCCTGCAACGGAATGCCGTAGGTTTTGATGGATCCTGCCGCAACCTGTGCTTTTATAATGGGCAGGTTCAGGCCCGGTTTTATCTCGGCAGATACCCAGCCGATCAGGCGTTTGATGTCTATATCGGGTGCTGCAAGGGCAAGGCGGCCCTGATCAATATCCAGATGCAGGTTGGCAATGCCGGTGGTCTTTTCGGCCTTCAGTGTTAATTTGCCATTGAAGCCCAAGTTTTCTGCCGTATCGCCTTTGATATCGAGGGAGGCTTGGTAATGATCGCCCTGATCAACCATATTGCCCGCCAGTTCCAGCTTCAGGTCGCCGATAGGGCTGGGCAGGAACAGGCGCGCATTCTGTAAATCAATAATGCGTACCGGTAAATTGAAAGGCTTGGGAAGGGCCGGGATTTGAAAGTCAGTGGCTTCTGTATCTTCTTTGTCTGATGTCAGTAAAATGGCATGGACACCATCCACTTCAATACTGCCAAGGCGTGCGGCGCGAATATCATCCCATGTGGCGAAGAGCGAGACTTTGGCAATTTCCACCTGCCAGCCGTCTTTTTGCAGTTTGATATTTTCGAAAGTTGTGCCGGATGTACCGAGCTTCGCACGCTCGATTGTGGCATCTGGAAAACCGACACGGTGCAGTGCATATTCAGACAGTGCTTGAAATTTAAAAGATAAGGCAATGATAAAAATAAGAACAATCGATACAAGACTGCCGAATGTATAAAAAATGCGCTTTTTTGTTTTTGAGGTCATGTTCTTATTTTGCAGAAACCATCTTTACGGGAAACGCTGCGGGCAGGAGCGCTATTTTGTTTTTTGTTGTTTTTCCTTACTTAATCAGCAATATAGTGCCAGACAAAACAGGCGCTGATATATAAAGTCCAACAACATCACGCCATCTTAAGAGTTCCAAGGAGTAAAGCAAATGTTCATTTCCCCCGCTTTTGCAGCTGATGCAACTGCCGCCGCCGAAGCCGCAGGTCCTGCAGGCATACCCGCGCTATTGGGGCCTTTGGCACCTTTGGTGCTGATCTTTGTTGTGTTTTATTTTATGGTTATCCGTCCGCAGAACAAGCGGATTGTGACACACCGCCGCATGATTGATGCGCTTGAAAAAGGCGATAAAGTTGTAACAGGCGGCGGCTTGAACGCCACCGTGAAGCGTTTGTCCGGCAATGATGAAATCATTCTGGATCTGGGCAACGGTGTTGAAGTTACCGCCTTGCGTCATAGCATTATGATGGTGCGCGACAGCAAAGCCAAGCAGGCAGAAGACAGCAAAAAAGCGAAATAAGAATAATACCGGCGCGGCAGATGTATCGTTCTGCCGCGCTTTCTATCTAACCGAGTCCAAATAACGGGATCTTGCAAATGTTGCATGTTGAAAAGTGGAAGGTCGTATTGACCGCATTATTGTGTGTTCTGGGGGTGGCCTATGCCATGCCGAACATGCTGTCAGCCGAGCGTCAGGCATGGCTTGCGGGCGCCGTGCCTTCCTGGATGCCGAACAAAACAATCAGCCTGGGGCTTGACCTGCGGGGCGGGTCACACCTGTTGCTTGAAGTGGATATCAAGCCTGTGCTGGTGGAGCGTATGGAGGGTATGGTTGAATCTATCCGCCGCGACCTGCGCAAAGAAAAAATTGCTTATGTTGATATGGGGGCAAAGCGTGATGGTATTTCCTTCCGTCTGCGCGACCCGGCACAAGACCGCGATGCCGCATACAAATTGGCGCGCCAGCTGGATACCCGCGCCGATGTGACGATTGACAATGAAACAGGCAGCGTTGATGTGACGCTGGATGAGCGTGCGCTTGATGATATCAAAGCACAAATTGTGAACCATTCCATTGAAATCGTGCGCCGCCGTGTTGATGAAACCGGCACGAAAGAGCCGATTATTCAGCGTCAGGGCACAGACCGTATCGTGCTGCAATTGCCGGGGGTGGATGATCCGGAGCGCATTAAAGACCTTTTGGGTAAAACTGCTAAGCTGACATTTCATTTGCTGGACCCGGATGCTATGTCGGGCCGTGTGGGGGCATTTTCCGAACGGTTGCCCATGCGCCAGGACCCGCGCCAGACACTGGTTGTCCGCAAACGCGCACTGGTCACGGGCGAAATGCTGACAGATGCACAGCCTGCTTTTGATCAGCAGGGACCCGTGGTTTCTTTCCGTTTTGACTCTATTGGTGCCAAGCGTTTTTGCGATGTGACCAAAGAAAACGTGGGCAAGCCATTTGCCATTGTTCTCGACCGTGAAATTATTACCGCGCCAAACATTCAATCCGCTATTTGCGGCGGTGCCGGGCAAATCAGCGGCGGCTTTACTGTAAAAGAAGCGGCAGACCTTGCCTTGCTGCTGCGCGCAGGTGCCTTGCCGGCGGAATTGAAAGTGGTGGAAGAGCGCAGTGTCGGTCCGACATTGGGATCTGACTCGGTCGCTGCCGGTAAAAAAGCAACCGCTTATGCTTTTGGTTTTGTTGTGGTTATGATGCTTGCCTTTTATGGCTTGTTCGGTCTGTTTGCCAGTGTGGCCTTGATTTTTAACGTGGCCTTTATTTTTGCAATCATGTCTATATTGCAAGCAACGCTGACATTACCGGGTATTGCGGGCATTGTGCTGACCATTGGTATGGCGGTGGATGCGAACGTACTGATTTACGAGCGTATCCGCGAAGAAATTCGCCGTGGCCGTTCCGTTTTGTCATCGGTGGATACCGGTTACAAACAGGCCATGTCCACAATTGTGGATGCCAACCTGACCACGCTGATTGTCGCGCTGATCTTGTTCTCATTCGGGACGGGGCCGGTCAAGGGTTTTGCTGTGTCCATGAGCATTGGCATTCTGACATCGCTTTTCTCGGCCATTATGATTACACGTCTGATGGTGATTGCATGGTTGCGCAAAACGCGCCCCTCCGTGCTTGAATTGTAAACCACACTGGAATTTCAAGGATAACCTGTTATGGCTTTTCGTATCCGCCTGATCAAAGATGACACAAAAATAAACTTTATGTCGTTCCACAAGCCTGCCATGGCTTTGTCCGTGCTGATGGTTGTGGGGGCTGTATTTTTGCTTTTCACCAAGGGTTTGAACTTCGGCATCGATTTTACCGGTGGGTTGCTGATGGAAGTGAAAACGACCAGTGCCATGCAGGTGGAAGATGTGCGTGGAAAGCTGGATAACCTGACGGCGGGCACGCCTGTTATTCAGGAATTTGGCGAAGATACCTTTATGATCAAAATTCCGGGTCAGGAAGCAGACACGGCCACGCAAAAAGCCATGTCTGCCGAAGTGCAAGCAGCACTTGGCAAAGATGTTGAATTCCGCCGTGTGGAATACGTCGGTCCGCAGGTGGGCAAAGAGTTGATCGTAACGGGTATCAAGGCCTTTGTTTATTCCATGATTGGTATCTTGCTGTATATCTGGATGCGTTACGAATGGCAGTTTGGTGTGGCAAGCTTGGCCACACTGGTGCATGACGTTTTCGCAACGCTGTTGTTCTTTATTTTGACGGGCATGGAATTTGACCTCTCCACCGTGGCAGCCGTCTTGCTGGTGGCAGGCTATTCCGTCAACGATACGGTGATTGTCTTTGACCGTATCCGCGAAATGCTTCGCAAATACCGCAAAAAACCGCTAACAGAGGTCATTAACCTTGCCATCAACGAAACGCTGTCGCGTACCATGATCACCAGCAGCACAACGCTTGTGGTGATGATTGTGCTGGCAACCCTTGGCGGCGCGGTTATTCAGGGCTTTATCTACGCCATGATCGTGGGCATCCTGATCGGTACGTTCTCTTCCATCTATGTATCCGCGCCCTTGCTGCTCTACATGGGGGTCCGCCGCGATGCTGTCGCTGCGACAGACGAAGATGATGCCAGCGATGCCGTTGTGCAAAAGAGCTGATATGAGAAGATAAGTTACGACATAAAAAAACCCGCCATTATTCGGCGGGTTTTTTTATGTACATTTTATTCAATCGGGCCTGATCCCATATCGGTTATATCGTCTTGCACTTCATCGGCCACCAGTTGCATTCCGAACCAGCGCCAGCTTTGTGGTTGGCCCGGGATGATTGTGTCGTCGGGCATGGTGCAGTTGATGCGGGTGCGGCGTTCTTGCAGGGGCTCTTCCAGCCGGATTTCAACACGGTTGCCGCCGGGTTTGAAAATACCTGCCTTGCCAAGGCCCGAAATAAAGCAGGAGAGACGGGAAAGGTCGCTCAATTCAGGAGACACCGTGAAGCCGATGAGCGGCGGGTTTTCGCTCAGCACCATATTGTCCGGCATGGCATCGGTCACAGGCAGGGGCAGCGCATTGGCGGTCAGGCGGAAGCGGTCAATGTCGCCATACATATCTGTCATAATAAAGCGAGGCAGCGCCATAAAGTCAGAATCGCTGTAAGTCACGCCGGATTGCAGGGCAAAAGCCGCCAAAAACGGGTAGCTGGCCACTTGTGCGCGTGTGTCTTTTGAATATTCGCCGTAAGGATAGGCAAAAAACAGCGGGTCTTCACCCAGTGCCTCGCGATAAGCCGTGACAGCGCGGTTGATCAGACCTGCGTTTTCTTCTGCGCTCTGGCTTGTCATGTGCACATAGGCGGCAGGCAAAATGCCAAGCTCGATCAGTTTGTGGCGCTTCAGGTTTTTCAGCTCGTTCCAGTCCATGTGGTTCGGTTGACTGCCATCTGCCATGTCGCTGGCAATGAACAAGGTGAAGGGAAGCTCTGCCTCCAGCAGCAGTGGGATTGCGTTTTGCGCAGTGGATTGCCAGCCGCCTTCCAGCGTCAGCGCCACGGTTTTTTGAGGCAGGGTGTCGCCGTTTTTCAAGGCTTCGATAATCCGGCGCAGCGGCAGTACGGTATAGCCATCTGTTTTCAATTCACGGATATGTTCCTTGAATTGCTCAACCGAAATACTGCTTTGTGGCAGGGTGTCTTCACCAATGCGTTGATAGAGGAAAATAACCGCACTTGAATTATCCTGCGGGATGCTGGCTTGGGCTTGCGGCATGGCCGATAACAGGCCAAGCCCGAAAAGGGCCCCGCACAAACCGCTGTACAAAGCAGTGTATTTATGTTTTTGAATAGACAACATAATTTACATTACCACCGTTAAACCGGAGGCAGTCTAGCATGACCGTGACCACATTAACAGAGGAGGGTTTTGACCTCCTTTTCCGCACCGCCCGCACCGCAAACGCCTGGAAAGACCAGCCTGTTCCGGATGATTTGTTGCGAAAGGTACATGATATTATGCGTTTTGGCCCCACCAGCGCCAATGCCTGCCCGTTGCGGATTGTCTTTGTGCGCAGCCCTGCAGCCAAGGCACGGCTGAAGCCTTTTTTGATGGACGATAACATTGAGAAAACCATGCAGGCACCGGCGACGGCCATTATGGCGCATGATATGCAATTCCATGATCATCTGCCAAAATTATTTCCCCATGCAGATGCACGATCGTGGTTTGCAGGCAACGATAAAATGATTGCCGATACGGCGTTCCGCAACAGCAGTTTGCAGGCGGCTTATTTTATGATTGTCGCACGCGGTTTTGGCCTTGGCTGCGGCCCCATGTCCGGTTTTGATGAAGAAGGCGTGAATGCCGAATTTTTTGCCGACGGTCGTTTCCGTGTCAACTTTTTGTGCAATCTGGGCTTTGCGGATCACAGCAATGATTTTCCGCGCAGCCCACGTTTTGACTTTGATGATGTCTGCGAGATTGTTTGATGAAATGTCTGGCCGTCAATACCGCAACCACCATGCTCTCCGTCGCGCTTGTGAATGGGGATGAAACGCTCTACAGCTTCCAAACGGCTGAAATGCGTGATCAGGGTAATTTGCTGATTACGCATACCAAGGCGGCCCTTGCCAAGGCAGGGATGGGGTTTGATGATCTTGACCTGCTGGCCGTTATCACAGGGCCGGGCAGCTTTACGGGCATCCGCATCGGCCTTGCGGGAATGCGGGGTATGGCATTGGCGGCGGGCAAGCCGTTGATTGGTCTTTCCACCTTTGACCTTTTTGCGGCACCTGTTGCGGGGGCTTGTAATGTAATCGCCGTTGAATCATGGCGCGCCGAATTGTATTTCCAGATAAATCACGGCCAACCCGTGAACGAAAGTCCGGAAGATTTCGCACAACGCCTGAAGGCTGAAAAAATGCCTGTGGTGATTTCCGGTGATGCTGCGCAAAAATTATTGCCTTTTGTGGACGGGGCCACGGTGTTTGAAACACTGGCGGATGCGGGCGATGCCGCGCGCATTGCCATACGCCGGTATGCAAACGAAGGCGCGGCGGCGGCTGTCACGCGGCCTGCGCCCTTTTATTTGCGCCCGGCAGATGTTACGCTGTCCAACAAGAACCGCACCGTAGAAGGCATGGATTAACGCTAATGAGCGACATAAAAAACAAGCCGGATCTGATCGCCGCCACAGCCACCATTGTGGCCGGTTATGCCAGCCAAAGTGCGGTGGCTGATTTGCCGGCCCTGATGCGCCAAGTCTATAAAACATTGCAAGAGCTTGAGGGTTCCGCAACTGCGGGTGCCGCTATACCAGCTGCCAAAGAACCCGCCGTGCCGATTAAAAAATCGGTGATGCCTGATTATCTGATTTGCCTGGAAGATGGCAAGAAAATGAAAATGCTGAAACGGTATCTGAAAACGGCCTATGACATGACGCCTGAACAATACCGTGACAAATGGAACCTGCCCCCGGATTACCCCATGGTCGCCCCTAGCTACGCCAAACGCCGCAGCACCCTTGCCAAAGAAATTGGGTTGGGGACGAATAACAAGAAGTAAGTAGACGATTTGGAGGTTTTTAAATGCCTAAGAAAACGCTCTTTTTCTCTATTGTTTTCGTTGTTGCTTTCAGTTTTGTTCTGGCGTTTTTGTTCGGGCACACGCCAGATGTATCCTCGCAGTATTATTTTCAAAACGATGTTTTGGTCTCGGCATCTGATGCAGAGGTGGATAGCTTTATAAAAGCTGTTATCCCACAAAAAGTCTGGGGACCGAACGAACAACAGAAAGCTGCTTTGGCACGAGAAGATCAGCAACTATACATTGAAAAAGTATTCAGTGAAGGAAATGTAGATTTTGAAAAAGAGCGTGCAAAGCCATCGGCACCGTGGCTTTTACCCTACATGGGAAGACAGGGTGCAGATTTACCCAAGCAAGCGGCGCTATATAAGTGGGATCACGAAATAACAATTGGTCTTGGTTGGCCTGCACTTGAAGCTGACTGTGCGCGGTATGCTTCTCAAGGCGAATGTAAACGAAGCCAAAATGGCCTGAAACCGAAGGACCCAGCTAGAGTAAAGTTCTATCCTGTTATGACGCGGCATATCAAAGAATTGATGCCGGATATTGAACGTCTCACGGGCCTGCCGGTTAGATTTATTTCGCCTGAAGATGAAATTTCATTTAATGCAGAACAGGCAAAAATCCGGATTAGTTTATGGACAAGCCCAGATGGTATGGGGCAGCGGAATTTTTTTAAGGTGAATTATGTACCTTTTATGAAAGCTTCAGCGCCTTCATTTCTATGGCATGTCAGTGAAGCCATTCCGTATTTTTGGGGAGCAGTACCTTTTACACCGGATACCAGATCGCAAGTAGATGGTTATATTCTACCCAATGTAGACAATACCATCGGCATGGCATTTTGTAATGTTTCGGCTGTGGTGGGTGAAAAGTTGGTCAAAGCTTTGATAACGGAATGTCTGGCGCGTGCTTTGGGCGTTCCTTCGTTATTGCCCTTGCATGACGGCGCATTGGGGCACTGGAACAAGGCGCATGATGTGCATTCTATGTCTGTTGAGCTGGACGGGCCTGAGGCACGACGCGAGAATAGCGTGAAGCTTAATGCCGATGATAGGTTTAAAACAATTGTGCGCGTTCCTGGTTTTTATGCGCGTGATTTAATAGATGGGCAGAGCTTGCCGGACACTTTTTCGCTAGATGATGAGCGCCTTATTGCAATGCTTTATTGCAAAGCCATGAAAGCGGGCATGGATGAATCCGCAATCAGGAGCGTATTTTCCAAGAAACCTTCTTGTAAGCATTAAGTCTAGTGTTAGCTGGATAATTCTTCCGCGCGTTTGGATGCGGCGGCGAGGGCTTGGTTGAACAGGTCTTGCATCCCGTTGTCATCGCGCATCAGCACGGCCAGTGCTGCGGCGGTGGTGCCGCCGGGACTGGTGACGTTTTCGCGCAATTTGCTGGCAGATGTATCGGGGCTTTTCTGAGCCAGCGCTGCACTGCCAATCACGGTCTGGCGGGCAAGGGTTGCTGCCATATCGGCGGGCAGGCCCAGTTTTTCGCCCGCTTGCGCCATGGCTTCGATGAGCAGGAAAACATAAGCAGGCCCGCTGCCGGAAAGGGCCGTGACAGGGTCCAGCAATTTTTCATCATCCACCCACAAAAAGTTGCCAACGGCGGAGAGAAGTTTTTTCGCCTGCGTTTTTTGTGTATCTGCCACAACATCATTTGCACAGGCAACCGTCATGCCTTCGCCAATGGCGGCGGGGGTATTGGGCATGGCGCGCACAATGGCCGCTTTATCACCCAGTGATTTTGTGAAAAAACTGATCGGCTTGCCTGCTGCAATCGACAGTACCATGGCACCCTTATCGGTAAAACGGTGATAGGCATCGATCACATCGGGCAGAATTTGCGGCTTAATGGCAAAAACAATCACATCCGGATGAAACGATGCAGGCAGGTCGCCCAGTTGCTGCACATGCGGTACATTGGCCGCAATGCCGGAGGGTTCAATGACGTAAATGTCTTGATAAAGTTTTAGCGCCTGCCAGCGTTCCAGCAGGGCTTGCCCCATCTTGCCGCAGCCGACGAGAAGCAGTCGCATTATGCCTCGCCGATCGTCTCGAATACGGCCGCACTGAGGTTTTCCTGCAAGCGCACATCACCGGCCTGTACCAGCTGGAACGTGCTGTGGAAACGGTTGCATTCCGCCTGCGCGATTTCAATCACATCATGCACAATGTCAATGGCAATGCCGGAGGGGATCATGCGCAGCAGCATGGTGTGACGGAAGGTCGGCTGCAGACCTTTTGTGGACAGGTCAAAGTGACCCAGCCAGAGGTTCTGGTTGATTTGTTCCAGCGCGCGGGCCGCCATTTCATGTTGGCTGGCAGAAATTTCAACAGATACCATGGTGCAATTGAACAGCAGGGCGGCAAATTCATCTTGCCATTCCAGCCAGACTTCCAGCGGGCCACGCTCGCCCGGCAGGGACATGACCATAAAGTCATCCGTGGTGCGGGTAAATTTCCAGCCCTTGGATTCAGCCAGCTCTTCGACCATATCCAGCGGGTTGTTATCATCGTGCGATAATTCAAACGGAGCACCGATCATGTCATTATTTCCTTTTTGCGCCGGATTTTGTTTTGGCACCGGTGGCTTTTTTTGTTTTTGTTGTTTTCTTCGACGCTGATTTTTTCACTTTCAGGCCCAGTTTTTGTTCCAGATCGGCAATGCGTGCTTCCAGCTCTTCCTGACGGTCACGGGCGCGGGCGGCCATGGTTTCCACGCGGTCAAATTCTTCGCGGCTGACCATGTCCATTTCGGTGATCATCTGGTCAACACGTTGGCGAACCAGCGTTTTCACCTGATGGCGTACTTCGCTGAAGGACCCAAGCGCGCCGGTCGCCACACGGGCGATATCGTCGATGAGCTTCAGGTTGTCCAGATTCAGGTGTTTGTTCAGGCGGTCGCGTGCACTTCTCATAATCTACCTCTTGGATCGTTTGGTAACACGAAGCCCGTCCGCAATGCAATAAAAAACGTGGTCAAATGCAGGCTACAGGGAGTATAAATACCTTTAAATTCAAAACCAAAGCGGAAAGCGCAATAAATTCATATGACTGGCCTGCCATTCCCCGATATTGACCCGATTGCCCTGAGCCTGGGGCCCATCCTGATCCGCTGGTACGCACTGGCGTATCTGGCTGGATTCATTGGTGGCTGGCTTTATGGCGGGTGGCTGGCTGATCTGGACCGTGACCGCCGCCCCAACCGTGAAGACATCGACAATATCCTGCCGTGGATGGTGTTGGGCGTTATTCTGGGTGGTCGCATTGGTTATGTGCTCTTTTATAACTTTCAGGAATATTTATCGAACCCGCTCAGCATGTTTTACATCTGGGAAGGGGGCATGTCCTTTCATGGCGGTCTTGTGGGGGTGGCTACGGTTATTTTGTGCTTCTGCCGTTATTATAAAATTCCGCCGCTGGCCCTGGGGGATACGATTTCGGCGGTCGTGCCCATCGGCCTGTTTTTCGGCCGCATTGCCAATTTTATTAACGGTGAATTGTTTGGCCGTATTACGACTGTGCCCTGGGCAGTAAATTTTCCCTATGGTGGCGGTCTGGCACGGCACCCCAGCCAGTTGTACGAAGCCTTCCTTGAAGGTGTTGTCTTGTTTCTGGTGCTGTTTTTCATGGCGCGCAAGGCGCATATTCGCCGGATGCAGGGCATGTTGTTTGGCACGCTTTTGGTGGGTTATGGCTCCGCGCGGTTTATTGTAGAATATTTCCGCGAGCCAGACCCGCAGCTGGGCCTGTTCCTTCAGTATTTCTCCATGGGCCAGTTCTTGTGCCTGCCGATGATTGCCGTCGGTTTGTTCATCATCCGTCACGCCAGAAAAAATGCAGACATTCAAAAACAAAAAAACGCAAGTTGAAGCCGATGCGCAAGCGCTGGCGCAGCAGCTGATTGTTGACATTACAGCCAAGGGGCCGGTGACGGTTGCCGAATATATGGGCCGTGTGGCATCACATTATTACGCCCACGCCGTACCATTTGGCGCGGATGGTGATTTTACAACAGCCCCTGAAATCAGCCAGATGTTTGGTGAAATGATCTGTGCGTGGTGCGTGGATGTTTGGCATCAGGCAGGGTGCCCGTCTGTCGTGAACTTTGTGGAGCTGGGGCCGGGCCGTGGCACGTTGATGGCCGATATGTTGCGCACGGCTTCGAACTGGCCGGATTTTGCCGAAGCCTTGTCGGTGCATCTGGTGGAAACCAGCCCGCAATTGAAAATTGTGCAGGCCGATAATTTGCAAGACAATACGCCCGTCTGGCATGACAGCATCAGCAGCCTGCCGGACGGTTTCAGCCTGATTATTGCCAATGAATTTTTTGATGCCTTGCCGATTCACCAATTCATCAAGAAAAAGGGAGAATGGCTGGAGCGTTGTGTGGGGTTTGATGCGGCAGAAGAACAGTTCTGTTTTGATACACAAGCCCTGTCTATTCCTGTTGATACCTTGATGCCGCCCGCGTTTTTAAATGCACCGGATGGGTCGATTTTTGAGATCAGCCCCTTGAGCCTCGGGATTATTGAAGAACTGGCGCAAAAAATATCTTCCGGCGGCGGGGCTTGCCTTGTGGTTGATTACGGCCATGCAAGGGCAGGACTTGGTGATACGTTGCAAAGCGTCAGCCGCCACCAATATTCCGATGTGCTGGAAAATCCAGGCATCAAAGATGTGACTGCCCATGTGGATTTTCAGACATTGGCGGCAGCGGCCGCACCCTATGCGCAGGTGCTGGGCCCTCAAAAACAGGGGCGGTTTTTGAATGCGCTTGGTATTGCCACGCGCGCTGAAATGCTGGCGCAAAAAGCAAACGCCAAACAGCGCCAGCAAATTATGACCGATTTGCACCGTTTGACCGCACCCTCTGCCATGGGCGACTTGTTTAAGGTGATGGGGCTGACCCCGAAACAATCTGCTGTGCAGCCCGTTGGTTTTCAGACAGAGGAAAAATCCTGATGAAGTTTCTGACCACCGATCTTGAAAAAATGAAATGGCTGAAACACGGCTTTTTCACGCGTATTGGCGGCATGAGCGAAGGTGTTTACGCAGGCCTGAACTGCGCTTTTTCCTCGCAGGACAAGCCAGACCATATCCGCGCCAACCGCGCAAAAGTAGCAGAGATGCTGGATATAGACCCTGAAAACATTATCACTCTCAAACAGGTTCATAGCGCCAAGGTTGTCGTGGTGACCAAGGCTTTTGGCAAAGCCCCGCCGCCCGAGGCCGATGCACTGGTGACGGCAACACCGGGTTTGGGGCTTGCCGTATTGACAGCAGATTGTGCGCCTGTGTTGTTTGCTGCCCGCAAGGAAAAAATCATCGGTGCAGCCCATGCGGGTTGGAAAGGTGCTATTGGCGGCGTGATGGAAGCCACCATTGCCGAGATGGAAAAGCTGGGTGCCAAAAAAGAAAATATTGTGGCGGCCATCGGACCGTGTATCGGGCCGCAGTCTTATGAAGTGGGCGCAGATTTTCAAAAACCTTTTCTGGATCAGGATGCCGATCACGTGAAGTTTTTTAAACCCGCCGCCAAAGAAGGTCATTTGATTTTTGATTTGCCGGGTTATGTCGCGCATCGCTTAACGCGGGCAGGGGTCAGTGTTGTTTATGATACCCAGCAAGACACGCTGCCCAATGAGCAAGCCTATTTCAGCTATCGCCGCGCATGTCAGCGCGGAGAGGCCGATTATGGCCGTCAGTTATCGGTTATTGCGTTGAAGTGAGTTGACGAATTTTAAGGTTGCTTGCCCTTCAAGTTCAGCGGGCGGGCGACTTGAATATCGTTCACTGTTTTCATTTCCGGCCCTGCGGCTTCGGCCAGTTTCATCACGCGGGCGACATCAAGGGCAAAATACGCAAGCTCGGTATAATTGCTTTTGATCACTTTGTAGCTGTCATTCGCGACGTTGCTGGAACGGTGATAATTTTCAAGCACGCGCAAAAGGTCAAGCGTGGTATCGGCCGTTTTGCTGGCCGCATTTTGGGGCAGGTAGCGTATATTTTCCGGTTCCACCAATTGGCGCAGCATCCCGGAAATACTGTTGAGCTGGATTGAGTCAAAGGTCTTCATATCCGGCAGGTCCGACACGGCCTGTTCCAGATTGCTGATGGCGGTTTTGAACATGATGCCGGTCAGTTCTTTTTTATCTTCCGGTGTCTGGGCTTTGTGGCGCATCAACAAGGTGTATTTGGCAACGGTCACCTGAAAATCTTCTTTATCTGTTAAGGATGCGGTCGCTGTTTTGTTGAATTCTTCAGCCAGTTCGCGGAATGTCTGTGCCATAGGGGTCCTGCCTTTAAGGGGTTAACCAAATCGAGCGTATCAATAAACATATATTATGTCAATTTAATCCGGCGTGTTCCTAAAAACCGTGCCTGTTATTAAAGTACCTAAAAATACCCCGTCCGGTCTATCTATTTGATGTCCAAAACAGTATGATCTGCCCCGTTATATCAAAATACCTGCCATACAGGGGAGCCACGCGCCATGAAACTCATTTCCTGCACCAGCAACCAGCCTTTGGCTGAAGCCGTTTCTGCCTATCTGGGCATTCCCTTGACCGAGGCCAACGTCAAGCGTTTCGCCGATCAGGAGATTTTTCTGGAGATTTTGGACAATGTGCGCGGAGAAGACGTTTTTGTCATCCAGTCCACATCCTATCCCGCCAATGATCACATGATGGAATTGCTGATTATGATCGATGCGCTGAAGCGCGGATCTGCCCGCCGCATCACGGCGGTACTGCCGTATTTCGGCTATGCCCGCCAGGACCGCAAAACCACAGCGCGGTCGCCCATCTCCGCCAAGCTGGTCGCCAACCTGATTACAACCGCAGGGGCGGACCGTGTTTTGACGATGGACCTGCACGCAGGCCAAATTCAGGGCTTTTTTGATATTCCGGTCGATAACCTGTTTGCCGGTACGCCCGTGTTTGTGCCTTATGTGCAAAAGCATTGTAACCTGGACAAGCTGACGATTGTGTCGCCCGATGTGGGTGGCGTTGTGCGCGCGCGCGCCTTTGCAAAACGTCTGGGTGAGGCTGGCCTTGCCATTATCGACAAACGCCGCGAAAAGGCTGGCATCTCCGAAGTTATGCATGTGATTGGTGAAGTTGAGGGGCGTGATTGCATCTTGATCGATGACATGGTGGATTCTGCCGGCACCATCTGCAATGCCGCGACGGCATTGATTAATTTCGGTGCAACTTCTGTGCGGGCTGTGGCCTCCCATGGCGTATTTTCCGGAAGTGCTGTGGAGCGGATCGAAAAATCCCCCATGACCGAAATGTTGGTGACAGACAGCATTAAAGCCACAGATTTGACAAAATCGTGCAGCAAAATCAAATACTTGCCAGTTGCTCCGCTGTTTGGAGAGGCGATTTTGCGCATCAGCGAGGAGCGTTCGGTTTCTTCCCTGTTCGACACAGCCCCGGCAAGCGCCTGACATAATATAGAAATAGCTTGATTTTCAAGTCATTTTGGCTATGAATAGCCCCGTTACGCAGCAGCACCCCTGGAGGCTGTGCGCAACAATTTAAAAGTAAAACAAAGAGGATTACCACAATGGCACAAAAAACATCTATCGCGGCAACAGCACGCGCGAAGGCCGGTAAGGGGGCCGCCCGTGCAGTACGTCGCAACGGCAGCATTCCTGCCGTCATCTACGGCGATCACAAAGAACCCGTCCTGATTTCCCTGAACACCAAGGACCTGATCAAACAACTGACCAACAAACAGTTCTTCACACACCTGTGTGACCTGACTGTTGATGGCCAGACACACCTGGTCATCCCGCGCGACATCCAGTTGCACCCCGTGACAGACCGTCCGGAACATGCAGATTTTCTGCGCGTATCCGACAAGACGATCATCAGCGTGGAAGTGCCTGTGCGTGTGACCAACGAAAAAACCTGCAAAGGTATTATTGCGGGCGGTGTTCTGAACCTTGTGCATCACACAATCGAAGTTTATTGCAAAGCGACCGAAATTCCTGAGGAATTTGTGGTTGATCTGGCTGGCCTCGAAATTGGTGACAGCGTACACATCGAAGATCTGAAACTGCCCAAAGGCACAGAAGCAACACAGGAAGGCAACTTCACCGTTGCAACTATCGTGGCGCCGACACAGATCACAGTTGAAGAAGAAAACGAAGATGCGGCAACTGCTGCAGCTTCGGCAGCAGCTTCTGCGCCTGCACCTGCTGCTGGTGCTGCGAAAGCAGCGGCACCTGCTGCACCTGCGAAGAAGTAAACCATTCAAGGTACTGGGCGCACTGTCATGTTTCTTTTCGTCGGATTGGGAAATCCCGGATCGAAATACCAGTGCAACCGGCACAATATCGGTTTTATGGCGATGGACGCTTGCGTCCGTCGCCATAACTTTTCCGATTGGTCGAAAAAGTTTCAGGGTGAACTGGCCACCGGCACGCTGGAGGGCGAAAAGGTTATCCTGCTCAAGCCGCAAACCTTTATGAACTTATCGGGTCAATCGGTGCAGGCTGCGGCAGCGTTCTACAAAATTCCGCCTGAAAATATTATCGTGTTTTACGATGAACTGGATTTGCTGCCCGGCAAAATCCGCGTGAAAAAAGGCGGTGGTTCCGGCGGGCACAACGGGATCAAATCCATCGATGCGCATCTGGGCCAAAACTATTGGCGCGTGCGCATGGGCATTGGCCATCCGGGCAACAAAGATATGGTCATCCATTACGTGCTGGGCGATTTTGCCAAGGCCGATGCGAAATGGCTGGAAACATTGCTGGACAGCATGGCCGACCACATGGGCCGTCTGGTGCAGGCAGACCACGACGGGTTTATGAGCAAAGTGGCGCATGATGTGCAGCCGCCCAAACCCAAAGAAGATAAAAAAACCAAAGATTCAACAGACACAAAATTGACGGACGTCAAAAAGCAGAAGGAAAAATAAAATGGGCTTCAATTGCGGTATCGTGGGGCTTCCCAACGTTGGTAAATCTACCCTGTTCAACGCGCTGACCAAAACAGCGGCGGCACAGGCGGCCAATTATCCTTTCTGCACGATCGAGCCGAACGTGGGCCGCGTGGCCGTGCCGGATGACCGTTTGCAAAGTATTGCCAAAATCGGCAAATCTGCCAGCATTGTGCCCACACAGCTGGAGTTTGTGGATATCGCGGGCCTTGTGCGCGGTGCCTCCAAAGGCGAGGGACTGGGCAACCAGTTTCTGGCGAACATTCGTGAAACCGATGCGGTGATTCACGTTCTGCGCTGCTTTGAAGATGAAAACATCACCCACGTGGAAGGCGGCGTGGACCCCATCCGCGACAAGGAAATCATTGATACCGAATTGATGATTGCCGACATGGAAAACCTTGAAAAGCGTGTGGAAGCCATGCGTAAAAAAGCCAAGGGCGGCGACAAAGAAGCGGTGGTCAGCGTTGAAGTCATGGACCGCTGCCTTGTGCTTCTGCGCGACGGCAAGCCCGCGCGTTTGACGGAGCGCAAGAACGAAGACGAAGAACGTGCCTTCCAACTGTTGCAGCTGTTAACCTCCAAACCCGTTTTATATGTTTGCAACGTGCTGGAAAGCGACGCGGAAAAAGGCAATGCCTTGACCGCGCGCGTGGCTGAAATGGCCAAAGCCGAAGGCGCGCAGCATGTTGTGATCTGTGCTGCCATCGAAGCCGATATTGCGCAGCTGGCCAGCGAAGAAGACAAAAAAGAATTCCTCGAAACCATGGGCCTGACAGAACCGGGGCTGAACCGCGTGATCCGCGCCGGTTATTCACTTCTGAGCCTGATTACCTTCTTCACCGTGGGCCCGAAAGAAGCACGCGCGTGGACGGTGCGTAAAAATTCCAAAGCCCCGCAGGCTGCCGGCGTCATCCACACCGATTTCGAACGCGGTTTCATCCGTGCCGAAACCATCGACCTCAACGACTTCGTCACCCTCGGCGGCGAACAACCCGCCAAAGAAGCGGGCAAGATGAGATCTGAGGGTAAGGAATACGTTGTGAAGGACGGGGATATTATGTTGTTCCGGTTTAACGTGTAGTTAGTGTTGGATGGACAAAAATCTTCTGAAAGCAATGCGGAGCGGGGCAGTTAGTCTAGACCTTGAATTGGATGACGATGATGAGCTCGTCGAGACGATTGCAAGAGAAGACGGCGTTTTTTTTATTACATTAAAAAAAATTATTCGTCTTCGTAGCCCATCTGAACTTTATCCTGACCTTAATTATGATGCGGTCCCTTTGGAGAAAAGTTTATTTTTGCCTCATGGTGCAGCTGATCCTTTGGTCGCCCGTACGGTAATTCAGACAGCACGAATGGCGGGGTTATTTTTCTCTAAGGAAGAGAAAAAATATAATATTCTCTCGGATATTAGTTGGGAATTAATGAGGTCTGTAGTTTCTTTACGCTTTATTAAAGATCGACTTGAAGGACAAACTAATGAAATTGTCACCATAATCCAAAAAGATATGGAAGCCTACACGATTGGACAAAGTCCAAAAACTTTACCTATCATAGAATACTATGATATCGAGTTTAGGTCATTTGTTAATGAAGTAAGGCGTGGCCTTAATGCTGTATCAGAGCTATTTTTTCCTTTAATTGGTGTCAAGTTTAGTAGCGGTCACTTCCATCGAGCTCAGGAATGGGCAGAGAGTACTCTAGGACAAGGTAGCGATTTAGCTCAAATGTTAAGAAGAGATCAGCGTTGGATAGCTACTTGGATAGATATCCGTACTGCTATAGAACATCCCAAAAAAGATAAGTTTGTTGAGACGCTCAATTTTTCATTGGAGCCTGGCAGGACAATACGGCTTCCAACATGGAGGTTTGTGCATCCTGATTATGATATGAATCGTCCACAAAATTTACTTACTGTGTTAGATATATGTATTAATAATATTTTGAAGTTTTATGAAGACATTCAGGTAGTATTAATTGGAGTTCACTTGTCTAAAACGATGCACTTTTTAGCTGAAGTCATACCTGAAGACCAACGTGACCCTAAGTTGCCTTTCAGGTATAATTTTACAAGGTTTAATTAATTGAATTCCCGCGAGACAGCATAAAATCGCGGCTTTAAACGATAACTTCAATCCATTTTCGCCATAAATTTGACGCTAGGGCAGGGATACGGGTATAATAAAGCTCGGGCGCGGTTTTCTTTGCTGCGCTGCACATATCGGGGGTTTTTGCATGACGGCAAAAGGCAACCATGGCGGCAAAAAACTTTCACCTGCCTTTCAGGATGAAAAAGCCGTACCCGCAACACAGCCCGTCACGCCGCCCTTCACACCGCAGGCCACAAAAAACGAAACCGCCAGCACGCAGCCCGATTTAATGTCGGATGCGGAATATCAGGCGGCCTTCAAGAAAATCACAGCGGATTATCTGGACGGGCACGATGCGCAGGAGGCACCGGCCTTGCTCTACATCACCGGCCTGCCGGGTTCCGGCAAAAGCACATTTGTGGCAAAGGCCAAGGCAGAACAGCCGCAGTTGCAAAACTATGTGCATATCAATTTCGATGATCTGCGCGTGTATCACCCGCGCTATGCAGACCATGTGAAGAATGATCCTGTCAATGCGGCCGCCCGTATTGATAAAGCAACCGAAGGGTTGATCGGATTTTTATCCGAAGAAGCCGCCAAACGCCGCGTGAATGTTATTCTGGATGACGCCGCCATGGGGCAGGAGATGACGCGGATGATTTTGTTCCCCTTCCGCGAGAATGGATACGATATCAGCGCCGTTGCCATTTCAACCCCCGCCGTTGTCGCGCGGCAATCCGTGCATTTGCGGTTTGAAGAAAACCACGCCGCTGCCAAACAAGGGCAGGCGGGGGTTATTCCGCGCTGGGTGAATACCGAAGAACAAGACGATGCGCCCGCCGCCCTTGTGGAAACGGTGGAGACGCTGGAGAATGAAAAACTGGCAGACCGTTTTGTGGTCATCGACCGCCTGCAAAACGTGCTTTATGCCATGGGCAAACAGCCCGAGACAAATGCAGGTGCCGTCGTGCGTGCGCAGCAGCAACGCCCCTTGCGCGAAGACGAAACAATGGTTTATCAAAACAAAGCCCTGATGATTGCCGTCTTGATGCAGGCCCGCGAAACGGCAGCGACACCTGCGCCGGATGTCACGCCCGATGTCACACCGGCTAATACTGTTGCGCCGCAACATAAAGCGCCTGCCAAACGCGCCCTCGGCAAATAAAAATACCTTTCATTATGTAATGAATTTGTCCGGTTCTCCTTCACCGCCAGCAACGGCAGTGCTATAAAAAGGGCACATTTAATTGCCGCCATCACGGGCACCCGTTTTATGAAGGAACGCATCGATGAAAATCCATACCGTCAAATTCCACCCTGAAAAAAGTCTCCTGAAAAAGGAAGATCAATTGGCCTGGAAAATCGCCCAGCTGGCGTTTGACACCAAGGATGAAGATCTGGATGCCGAAGTGGTGGATATGGTGAAAAACCGTATCATCGATAACGCCGCCATTTCCATTGCCGCGCTAAATGAAACCGCCGTAACTGTCGCGCGCGACAAAGCGCTGGCAACCGCCGGCACGGGCCGTGCCACCATTTACGGTATGCCCAAAACCGCCCTGTTCGGCCCGCGCGAGGCAGCCTTTGCCAATGCCGTGGCCGTGCGTTTCCGCGATCAGGACGATACGTATCTGGCGGCAGAATATTCGCACCCCGATGACAACATCTCGCCCCTTCTGGCGGTCGCGCAACAGCTGGGTATCGGCGGCAAGGATTTGATCCGCGGGATTGCGGTGGCCTATGAAATTCATGTGGCATTGGTGGGGACCGGCAACGGCACAGGCATTTGCCTGCACAAGCATAAAGTAGACCATATGACACATATCGCGGCGGCTTCGGCGGCGGGCCTTGGCGCTATGTTGCGTTTGCCGGTGGAACAGATTTACCACACGGTGAATTTCGCCGTGCATAACGCCATTTCTTCCCGCCAGTCCCGCAAGGGCGACATTGGCGCGCAAAAAGAATTCGTGCCCGGCTTCTGCGCGGAGATTTCGATTGATGCGCTGAATTCCGCCATGCACGGCTTGAAGGGCCCGAACCCTGTGTATGAAGGGGAAGACAGCATCATCCGCCGCTTCCTCGATGGCCGCGACAACCAAGCGGCTGAATACAAAATCGAACTGGCTGAAAAAGGCGACAAGCTGCGCAACATTATGATGACCTATCCGAAAGAACATGCTTTCGAATATCAAGGTCAGGCCATAATTGACATGGCGCTTGAAATGGTCGCCAAACTGCCGAAAAAAGCGGATGGCAAATCTGTTGATTTCGACCAGATCGAAGGCATTGTGCTGGAAACCAGCCACCACACAGACCACGTGATTGGCACCGGTGCGCATGACCCGCAAAAAGTAGACCCGAACTCGCCACGCGGCACACTGGACCATAGCATTATGTTTGCCATTGCCCGTTCTATGCAGCTGGGCCGTTGGGATGAAGATGTCTATGATATTCCCGAAAACGAAAAAGCAGATTTGAAAACAGCCATGCTGAAAATCCAGACCGTACAGGTTGCGGAATGGGAACGCCGTTACCATTCAACAGACCCGAAAGAGCAATCTTTCGGCGGCAAGCTGATCATCACGCTCAAAGACGGCAGCAAGCTGGAAGATGAAAAAGCCTGTGCCAATGCGCACCCGCTGGGCAGCACGCCTTGGAAGCGTCCACATTACATTAAAAAACTCGAAAGCCTGACGAAGGGTTTTATGAGCGATAAAATTCGCCAGGCCTTTTTGGATTTTGTCGATACGCTGGAAAAACAACCCGCCCAAAAACTGGGCGAGCTGACACCGGATGTTGATTTGGTGAAACCTGCTGTTTTGACAACCAAGGGCATTTACAACGCGTGTCACGCTGGTGCTTGTGCCACTGAAGTTGGGAAGTGTGCATAATGGAAACATTATCCCCCGGTAAACGTTTTCGTGACGCACTTGCGGCCGCCAAGGCTGCTGGTGCCCCCTTGCATATCATTGGTGTCGGTGACGGCAGCGATGCGCTCGAGGCACAGAAGGCGGGATTTAAAGCCATCTATATGTCCGGCAGCCAGATGGCGGCATCCCGCGGCTGGGCCGATATTGGCCGGCTGGAGCTGCATCACGTTGTTGAAAACGTTAAACGTGTCATGGACAGCGGCACAACACTGCCTGTCTTGGTGGATATTGATACAGGTTTTGATGATGTGGCAGAGACCATTCGTACCATCGAAGCACTGGGCGTTGCCGCCGTGCATTTGGAAGATCAGGAAGACCTGAAAGCCTGCGGCCATTTGCCGGGCAAACATGTGGTGACCAAAGAAGCTGCAACCGAGCGTGTGGCCAAAGCCGTGGCCGCCAAAAAAGATCCTGACTTTGTGATGATGGCACGCACGGATGCGCTGGCTGTTGAAGGTTTGGAAAAAACTTTGGCACGTATCACAGCCTATGCCGAGGCAGGGGCCGATATGATTTTCGCCGAAGCTTTTCCGGACAGTGCCACTTACGCCGACGTTAAAAAAGCCGCCAAGGGCAAGCCTGTTCTGTCCAATATGACAGAATTTGGCAAGGTGGATTTGAAAACGCCGAAGGAGCTGGAAGCCGAAGCCCAGGGCAATATCGATATGGTTTTGAACCCGTTATCGGTTTACCGTGGCCAGCGCCAGACAGCAGCGGAAATGTACAAAGCCATTCACGATACAGGTTCGCAGCGCGATCTGGTGAAAGCGGGCGGTTTGCAAAATCGCGAGTACTATCAATCATTGATTGATTATGATGGTCAGGTTGCTGCACGGTCCACCGTGGTGACGCAGAAAAAAAAAGCATAAAAAAACCGCCATCGGGTGATGGCGGTCCGCATCGGTGAAGGATCAGGTTTTTCAGACCTGCACATTCACAATCTGGCCCCGGCCTGTCGCATTCACGGTTTCGGCAACCATATCGGCAACTGCTTGTTGCGATTCCACGCTGCTTTTGACCATGGATAGCGTCATTTGTTGCTGAAACATGGCTTGTTGTGCGGCGATTGCGGCGAGTTCCATGGCAAGTCCTTCGTTAAATAGACGACACATCTATTGTAACACTTCAAAAGTTAACAAAAGATTAGGATTTAGCCCGCAAGACAAAGACAAGATTTTCACTTGAAACCCCGCCAGTGCGGGAGTAATGCATATATAGTCACCAAAACAGAAGCAAGGATTCCAGAAAATGACTGACGCCACACCGCAAATCTTTAAAGGCTTGGCCGGGGTATATTCCGATACGTCACGTATCTCCAAGGTTTTCGAAGAAACCAATACGCTGACATACTACGGCTATCCTGTTCAGGAATTGGCCGAGCATTGCCGTTTTGAGGAAGTGGCCTATTTGCTGTGGCATGGTGACCTGCCGACAGGCGATCAGTTAAAGACCTTTGAAAAAGAAGAACGCAGCCAGCGCGGCATCACGCCGGAAATGCTGACCGTTTTGAAACAATTCCGCAAAGATGCGCACCCGATGGATACGCTGCGCACCGCCATCAGCTTTCTGGGTGTACAAGATGAAACGTGGGAAGACAAAACCCCTGCGGGAAACCTGCAAAAATCCATCCGGATGCTGGCCAAAATCCCGACCATTATCGCAGCGGATTTCCGTCTGCGCAAAGGGCAAGAGCCGATTGCGCCGCGCGATGACCTCAGCATGGCTGAAAACTTTTTCCACATGTATTTCGGCGAAGTGCCGGATGCAAAAATCGTGCGTTGTTTTGATGCTTCATTGACGTTCTATGCGGAACACAGTTTCAATGCCTCCACCTTTACCGCGCGCACAATTGTATCGTCTTTGTCGGATATTTATTCCGCAGTAACGGGTGCGATTGGCTCGCTCAAGGGCCCGCTGCATGGTGGCGCGAACGAAGCGGTGATGCATATGTTGCTGGATATCGGTACGGTCGATAACGCACAGGCCTGGATTGACGAAGCCCTGTCCGAGAAAAAGAAACTGGTGATGGGTTTTGGTCACCGTGTGTACAAAAATGGCGACAGCCGCGTGCCTTACATGACGAAATATTTCCACGACATGGCTGATCTGAAAGGCGGCCGTAAATGGGTGGAGATTGAAGACATTTTGCAAAAAACAATGGTGGGGAAAAAGAACATCTATCCCAACCTTGATTACCCCGTGGGGCCTGCTTATTACCTGATGGGTTTCGAAATTCCCATTTTCACCCCCATTTTTGTGATGAGCCGCATCACCGGCTGGACCGCGCATATCATGGAACAGCTGGAAGATAACAAACTGATGCGTCCCTTGTCGGTGTACAACGGTGTGCCGCAACGCCCCGTCCAGCCGCTTGACAAGCGCAAAGTCGCCTAAAGACGTACAAGGGTAAAAATGCATGAAGCCCACAGCTTTCCGCCCATTGTGGCGGAGGTGCCGAAAGTGCTTATTCTGGGGTCTATTCCCGGTATAAAATCGCTGGCAGCACAGCAGTACTACGCGCACTCGCAGAATGTTTTCTGGCGGATCATGTCCGGCATGTTCGATATGCCCGCAGATAGCTATATTGCCTGCAAGAAAATCATCACAGGAAATCATCTGGCCCTATGGGATGTGATGCAGCAATGCACCCGTGCGGGCAGCCTTGATTCCGCGATTGAAGACGACACCATTCAGGTGAATGATTTTGCCACTTTTCTGGCAGCGCATATGGGTATCCGGTATATTTTCTTTAATGGGGGGAAGGCTGCCAGTGTTTTTAAGAAGCTGACCCTGCCGACATTGTCGCCAGAAATAGCCGCACGGCTGAGCCTGCACACGTTGCCATCCACAAGCCCCGCACATGCGAGCATAACGTTTGAAGACAAGCTGAACGCATGGGCAGACATTAAAAAACGAATATTGGATTAAGAACTTTTACGCAACACCTTGCTGTTTCACATCTGCCGCCGGTGTACGCACCAGTTTGGCATAAGTTTCTCGGATTTGGGTTGTGATCGGGCCCACGGTATAAACGGCATCATCGATGCCGCCAATCGGTGTGATTTCAGCAGCGGTGCCTGTGGCGAAGCATTCATCCGCCAATTTCAATTCATCCGGCAAGATGGTGCGCTCTTGCACTTCAATACCAAGGCCGCGCGCCAAATCAATCACGGTGCGGCGGGTAATGCCGTTCAGGAAACAATCGGCGGTCGGTGTGTGAATGATGCCATCTTTAATCATAAAGAAATTGGCGCTGGTCAGTTCTGCCACATGGCCACGGTAATCCAGCATCAGGGCATCGTTGTAACCTTGTGCCTCTGCCGCGTGTTTGGACAGGGTGCAAATCATATAAAGGCCGCTGGCCTTGGCATGAACGGGGGCGCTATCGGGCGCAGGTCTGCGCCATTTGGATGTGACAAGGCGGATGCCTTTTGAAAGAATATCGCCCTTGTAATACTGCGGCCATTCCCATGCCGCGACGGAGAGATGGATGGTGGCTTGGGTGGCCGACACCCCCATTTGCTCCGCACCGCGCCAGGCGAGCGGGCGCACATAACCGTCCGTAATGTTATTGGCTTTGATGGCCTCAAGGCAGGCCTGGTTAATTTCTTCGAGTGTATAACCCAGCTTCATATCCATAATCTTGCAACCTTCAAGCAGGCGGTTGTTATGTTCGTTTAGCTTGAACATTTGGCCGTTATAACAGCGGATACCTTCAAAAATGGCACCGCCGTAGTGCAGGGCGTGGGTCAGAAAATGTACTTTTGCATCGCGCCAAGGCACCAGTTTTCCATCCAGCCAGATAGCGCCGTCGCGGTCATCATAGGGTATAAGTGCCATTGATCCTGTATCCTGTGTGCGAATTGTGCAATAAAACTGTGAAATTGATCGCACCCATATTATCCTGATTGCGAAATGTGGACAACCCTGTTTTAAGATTATGACCAACCAAGAGCGCAACATCGCGGCCGATACGCCGCCGGATAAAAAACCGCATATTCTGGTGGTCGATGACGACGAACGCCTGCGGCAATTGCTGTCGCGTTTTTTGACAGAAAACGGTTTTCTGGTTTCCACTGCGACAGATGCGGCGATGGCGCGGGAAGTGCTGTCATATTTTTCTTATGATCTGATGATTTTGGATGTGATGATGCCCGGCGAAGATGGCATGAGCCTGACAGCCGCACTGAAGGCCGATCAATTCGTCACTCCCATTTTGCTGCTGACGGCGCTGGGCGAGACGGAACAGCGCATCAATGGTTTGGAAGCGGGGGCCGATGATTATCTGCCCAAGCCGTTTGAGCCGCGTGAATTGCTGTTGCGCATTCATGCTATTTTGCGCCGCACGGCTGTTATCACGAAACCGATTGCCGAAAAAACCCTACAGATGACGCTGGGACGCTGGACGCTGGATGTTGAAAAGGGTGAACTGGAAGATACACAAAACAAAGAACGTCTTTTGTTGACATCGGTGGAACATACGCTGGTCCGCGCCTTGGCCAGCCGTCTGGGTGAAGTGGTCAGCCGCGAAGAACTGGCCGAGATGTGCGAAATGAGCGCGAGCGAAAGATCTATTGACGTACAAATTACCCGCCTGCGCAAAAAAGTGGAAGATGATCCGCGCCTGCCAAAATATATCCAGACCGTACGTGGCAAGGGCTATGTACTATGGTCGGATTAAAGGGGTAGGAAAAACATGGCCACAAAATTGATCACCCGATTAAAGCACCGCCTTTTACCACGCACGTTGTTTGGCCGGTCTTTGATGATCATAGCAACGCCGATTTTGCTGATGCAGTTGATTGTGTCATTTATCTTTTTTGACCGTCACTGGGATTCCATGAGCACACGCCTTGTTTATGCTCTGGCGGGGGAAATCAGTATGCTGACATCCCAGATCAGCGAAGCAAAAACCGAACAGGATATTCAAGACCTGATCGGCGAGTCATCGAAAAGCCTGGATATTTATATCCAGATTGACCCGCTGGATAAAAGTATCATGGAAGCGGATGTTAAGGCCTTTCAGCAATTTTACTGGTTCAGCATCGGCGGCAAATTGAAGGAGGCTCTCGAGCGCCGGATTGTGCATCCTTTCGTTTTCCGGTCATTTGAAAATGAAAAGAAATTCAGCATCATTGTGCAGCTGGATGACCAGCGCATGGCGACATTCATTTGTGCAGAACGCCGTTTGACGAGCGTCACCACCTATATCTTCATTCTCTGGCTTATCGGCAGCGCTGTTGTGCTGTTTGGTATTGCCATTATTTTTATGCGCAACCAGATACGCCCCATTCGCAGGCTTGCCGTGGCGGCAGAAAAACTGGGCAAGGGGCATGATGTGCCTGATTTTAAACCCGTGGGTGCTTCCGAAGTCCGGCAGGCATCGCAGGCTTTTTTGGATATGAAAGACCGTTTGAAGCGCCAGATAGAACAGCGTACGGCGATGCTCTCCGGTGTGTCGCATGATTTGCGCACACCGCTGACGCGTATGAAGCTGCAAATGGCTATGATCCCCAATAACCCTGAAGTTGAAAACCTGCGGCAGGATATTGACGAGATGGAGCGTATGCTGGAAGGCTATCTGACCTTTGCCAAAGGCGAGGGCAGTGAAGCGCTTGAAATGACAGATTTACGTGCGGTGCTGGACCGTATTCTGGGCCGCGCACGGCGTGAAAACCGCAATATCGAAGAAAAGCTGGCAGATAGACTGATGATCCGTTTGCGGCCCATGGCGATGGAACGGGCAATTGCGAATGTTGTTTCCAATGCCTGTAAATACGCCGGCAATGTCTGGGTGAGTGCCTATGAAGAATCCGAGATGATCGCCGTTGTGGTCGATGATGACGGTCCGGGTATTGCAGAAGCATTGCGTGAAGATGTTTTCCGTCCGTTTTACCGTGTGGAAAAATCCCGTAACCAAAAAACAGGCGGTGTTGGCCTGGGGCTTGCCATTGCCCGTGATATTATTCACGCGCACGGCGGCGAAATATTTTTGGAAACCAGCAACCGCGGCGGCTTGCGTGTGGTGATCAGGCTGCCGGTTTAAAGCGGGACGGTTTGCAGGGTTTGGGCAGATGGTCCATATACCCAAGTGCCGTTTCAAACAGGCCCAGACGTTTATCAATCACGGACATGGTACGCGATAAATCTGCTGTTTCATCCTTGGACCATGTATCTACAAAAGAGACATATAAAAGGCCAAAGCCGCTGACGGTCAGCGGGTGGCAATCTTGATGCGGCAGGCCTGCCAGCAGCAGCATATCGCGCATGGTACGGTAAAAACGGCGGGAGAGTTTACGCATGGTACGCGGGTGGCGGGATAAATCTCCCAGCAGGCGCTTAAAGGCGGGACGGCGGTTTTGAACGGTATCAAAACGCGTCATTAAAATTTCCATCAGGTTTTCGCGCCAGTCGTCTGTCAGGTAATCTTCAACCGTACTGCGCGTCTGCATCTGGATATCGTCCAGCATATATCCCAGAATGTCCCAGATATCGTCAAAAACAGCGCGGATGCTTTTTTCGGCGATTTTTGTGTCTGCCGCAATATCTTGCAGTGTGACATGATCCCATCCGCGGGTGGCGGCAAGCGCCACGGCAGCATCCGCCACAGCAGGGCGGATATCAACCGTTTTACGGGTTTTCTTGACTTTCGTCTGGTTTCGCGATTTTTTTTGTGGCATGATCGGGGTCCTGATTTTTCATTAAAATACAGAGGTTATCGGCATGAGTAAAGAGCCTGTGGAGATTGTCGGCATCGGCAATGCGATTGTAGATGTTTTATCAAAAACCGAAGAAGATTTTTTACGCATCCATCAACTTAATAAAGGTGCAATGACCCTGATCGAAGAAGATCAGGCCGAAGCCTTGTATAAGAAAATGGGCCCGGGCACCGCAGTTTCCGGTGGTTCCGCTGCCAATACCATTGCTGCCTTCGCCGCCATGGGTGGCCGTGCAGGCTTTATTGGCAAAGTATCCAACGACCAGCTCGGCGAAGTGTTCCGCCACGATATTCGTGCCACAGGTGTTAAATTCGATACGGCTGTTTTGGAAGATGGCCCGTCCACAGCCCGCTGTCTTATCCTCATCACACCGGATGCGCAACGCACCATGTGTACGTTTTTGGGTGCCTGTGTCTGGTTGGCACCAAGCGATCTGGACGAAGCCATGATTGCCGAGGCTGGGGTCACATATCTTGAAGGCTATTTGTTTGACCGTCCACACGCGAAAAAAGCATTCCGCCGTGCGTGTGAAGTGGCCCATGCTGCGGATAAAAAAGTGGCGCTGTCACTGTCTGACCCGTTCTGCGTACAGCGGCACCGGGATGAGTTTCTGGATCTGGTTGAAAACCATGTTGATATTCTTTTTGCGAACGAAGAAGAAATCATGGCGCTGTATAAAGTCGATGATTTTGATCAGGCCGTGTATCACGTGCGCCAGCATTGTGAATTGGCCGCCTTGACCAGATCTGCAAAAGGATCTGTGATTGTGACAGCGACAGAAGTTATTCAGGTGGATGCCGCGCCCGTTGAAAAGGTGGTAGATACCACAGGGGCTGGCGATATGTATGCCGCAGGTTTCCTGTTTGGCCTGGCACGTGAAATGCCCTTGGCGGAATGTGGCCGTATTGCCTCGGTCGCAGCGGCAGAAGTGATTGCCCATGTGGGTGCGCGTCCGCAGACGGATATGGTGAAGTTAATCCAGATGAAAAAAACAGGATAACCCTGTGCGGTACCCGCGCATTCCCTTTATAGCCGCTTTGGCACTTGCATTGTGTTTGTTCGCTTGGCCGATAAAGCAATCACAAGCGGAAGAAGCCGGCGTTGTGCGCCATGCGCTGGCCATGCACGGAGATGCCAAATATCCGCCTGACTTTACGCATCTTGACTACGTCAACCCCGCAGCCCCCAAAGGGGGTGAATTGAAACTGTCTGCCACGGGTAGTTTTGATAATCTAAATGCCAATATCATTCTGGGTACTTCAGCGCAGGGGCTTGGTTATATCAACGACCAGTTGATGCAGCGTGTCTGGGATGAACCCTTTACGCTTTATGGTCTGGTTGTCGAAAGCGTGGAGACACCGCCCGACAGATCGTGGGTCATTTACCGCCTGCGTCCGGAAGCGCGCTTCCACGATGGCACACCGATGACGGCGGAAGATGTCAAATTTAGCTATGAAATGTTTCGCAAGCACGGCCATCCCGTGCGCCGGCGTGTATACGGTCTGGTGTCTGATGTCACAATTTTTAATCCGCATACCATCAAGTTTACCTTTGGTGACGGGTATGACCCGGAAACGGTAATGATCTTGTCTCTCATGCATGTCTTGCCCAAACATTATTGGGAAAAACACGATATCACCAAAACAACGCTGGAACCGCCGTTGGGCAGCGGGCCTTATCAAATAGCCGCCGTCGATCCGGGACGCAAAATCACTTACACACGGGTCAAAGATTACTGGGCGCGCGATCTGGCGGTGAACCGCGGGCAATATAACTTTGATACACTCAGCTATAATTATTTCCGTGATGACGATATCGCGCTGCAGGCATTTAAATCCGGCGTGTATAATCTGCGCCGTGAAAACGACATTACCAAATGGAAAACAGGCTATGACGGCAGCGCAAAAAATGCAGGCGCTTTCGAGATGCTGGAAATCCCGCATGGGCGACCTGAATGGCTGCGTGCACTGATTTTCAACACCCGCCGCGCGCCGTTTGATGACCCGCGCGTGCGTGAGGCCTTGTCGTATATGTTCAACGATACATGGCTTAATAAGTCCCTTTTCTTTGATGCTTTGAAGCGGATTGACAGCACCTTTGCCAATTCCGAGCTTGCCGCGCGTGGTGTCGCAGCGGGACCGGAGCTGGATGCGCTGCTGCCTTACAAAGAAATCCTGCCTTCAGGTGTTTTTGGTGAGGCTTATACACCGCCCACAGGCGACATGCGCCAACGCCAGCGCAAAGCCTGGGCCTTACTTAAACAGGCGGGTTGGACATACCAAGACCAGAAGCTGATCAATGCGCAAGGGCAGGCGATGTCGTTTGAAATTTTGCTGGGCTCGCCGGCAGACGAGAAAACGGCCCTTGAATTTGCCCGTACCCTGCGCCGTCTGGGGATTGGCGTGACCGTGCGCACCGTGGACAGTGCGCAGTTTGCCGGACGGCTGGATGCGTTTGATTACGATATGGTGTCGTACCGCTGGATCAATTCGCTATCCCCCGGAAACGAGCAAATGAATTACTGGGGCAGCGCCGCTGCAGATATGAAGGGCAGCCGCAACTATGCCGGGGTCAGGAACGCTGCCGTGGATGCCATTGCGGATAGCATCGCCCGGTCCGATACACGCGAAGGCCTGGTCATGCGGGCGCGGGCATTGGACCGCTGCCTGATGCAGGGGCACTATATGATTCCCTTGTTTTATCTGGGGCGCGATCTACTGGCCGCAGCACGGGATATACAGAAACCTGAAAAAACGCCTGTTTATGGGGTTGTTCTGGAAAGCTGGTGGCAGGAAAGTCACAACAAAGACGTTCCGTGACATATCTCTATTGTTTTGCGGACAGGAAATGGTTAACGTACTAAATAGAATGGACATTTACTCAAGGGGATAGTGTTCTCATGAAATCTGGTTTCAAAATGCTGGTAGCTGCTGGCGGTCTTTTAGCTCTTTCGGCTTGTACATACAATCCGCCAGTCGCTCAGGCATACTGGCAACGGGTTGAAGACAGCTCCGCGCTGTGGATGACAGGCCCTAAGGCACAACAACAACTCGAACAAGACATCGCGGGCTGCGTCCGTGAAGTGGACGAGATGGTCGAACTCGGTGCGCTGCGCGAAACAACACCGCCCGATACACACAGCGAATATCGCCGTGCGTTGAAAGCCTCTGGTGCGCTTGACTATTACGATACACCGACACGTTTGGGGGATCACAAAATTTCCCATACAGATTTCAGCGATTATGAAGGCTGTATGCGTCATCGCGGATGGGAACGTGTTCAATACGTTCGCTACCAAACAGCAAAACAGTCTCAGGAAGTGTATAAAAACACGAAAGAGCTGCGCAAGTGGGGCGTTTCCGGTGATGCTGCTGAAAAAGCAAAACAGGAACAAATTGAAGCCGTCACAAGCGATTTCTCAGCGTTGAATAAATAATCAGTAAGCTTTGCCTTAAACGGCAACCGTTTTACCGAGCAGTTCAAAGGCCGCATCATATGCGGCCTTTACTGTAAGCGTTGTCATCAGGCTGGTTTTAATCTCGTTTGAATCATATCCGGCATAACCTGTCAGTTGCTCAACCGTTTCAGGTGTTGAGACAAATGCAGCTTGCGGACCCCAGGGACGGTAAAGGGTTGGATAGCCTGGCCCGAAAAGTCCCAGCGTTTTTATGCCCGTGGCGGCTGCCGTATGGGTCAGGCCTGAATCATTCCCGATATAAAGGGCGCAGCGCGCCAAACAGGCGGCGGCTTCCAGCGGGGTTGTTTTTGCAATCAGATCAATCACGCGGTCTTGCGGCAGAGCATTGATGACAGGCTTGGCGGTGGCTTCTTCACCGGGTGCCGCAAAGACGGCCACACGGGCACCGGCAAGCGGGCCTTCAGAGGAAATCAGCTTTGCAGCAAGCGCGCTGAAATTTTCCTGAGGCCATGTTTTACCGGGCCAGCGGGCGGCAGGCCCCAATGCCAGAACGGGTGTGCCCTCCGGAATAAAGGAGGCTGCCGTTTGGCGGCTTTTCTCATCCAGCCAGATACGCGGCGCCGGCGGTGTGGCAAGACCCAAGACATCGCCCACCTGTTCAACCTTGTGACGGATATCGGATTGTGTGCTCCAGATATAACGCTTGTCCGCCCATAAGAGGCGCGAGAGCGCACTGTTGCGCATGTCCGCCACAATATCCCATTTCTGAAACAGTGTTTCCGCCGCCAAATGTCGCCAGTGGCCTGCATAAGGTTTCTTTTTCATGGAGATGACGCGCGAAACACCGGGGGCAGGGGCGAAAAGCGTTGTGACCACGGGCCCGCAGGCAACAGTGATGTCTGCCCCTGGATAGGTGCGTATAAAATGGTCCAGCGCGCCCGTCGTCAAAACGCCATCACCCAGATTGGTCGCGGTGATAAATAAAATTTTCATGGGGTGTCTTTACAGGGGGATCTGAATGCGCAATCACGCACCGAAGGAAACGGTGACCAGTAATGTGGCGTAACTGGAATCGAAATCTTCCGATTTGATAATGTGCTCGGGCGGCGAAGGCGCAGGTATTGGTTCACCATCTTCGATCATGCCCTTGATATGAAAGGCAAGAACATCGTGCGCCATTTTTCGGATATCATCGATGCTATCGGCCGCGGTAATGCAACCGGGAAAGTCAGGGAAGCTTACCCCAAACGAGGCCCCGTCGGGTTCTTGGTGGAGAATTGCAATGTAGGTGCCCATTTTCTTCCTTTTTGCTCGAACTTGACACCGGCCTGACGCTCAATGCTTTTGAGTGTGCCGATGGGAATATCTTTTTTGGGGTGCGCAATGGTCACGCGGCCTGGCAATTCATCATGTTTGAATTGGATATGGCTGCCTTCCTGGCCGACCTTGTACCAACCCACTTCTTCGATCATGCTAATAACCGTACGGCTGTCGAGGCTTGGTCGTGACATGGGCATCCCCTCTGGCTTGATATTGTGCATAGCAAGAAGCGATGCGCAATCTGCATTTCCATTCTGCTTTCAAGTATAATACTAGGGAAAATAAACCGGCAAGTTATTTTGCCAAATAGGCCAGAAAAAGAAACAATATTGCCAGACCCTGACAGATGACGCGAATCTGCATCATTTTATTGCTTCCTTTGCTGTCATCGGCACGGCCACGGGTCATAACACCAAGCCCCATGACAAGGGACACAACAACGCCCACCATGGCCAACAAGGCAAGAATAATAAATAAGGTTGCAACGGGGGGCATGGTCTGGTTTCCTTGGGTCCTTGGAATTTAAAAGCAATATAGGCGTGAATGCGCCGGATGGAAAGGTTTGATAACAATGTCCCCACAGCTTGATGGCCCTTTTCGGGCCCCCAAATCCGGCACAGCCAAACAACTGGTTATTTTTCTTCACGGTTATGGCGCCAGCGGGGATGACTTGATTGCCATCGGCCATGAATGGGCGGACGGACTTCCCGATGCCGCTTTCGTGGCACCCAATGCCCCCGAGGTGTGCGAGGCCTTTGCCGCAGGTTACCAGTGGTTTTCAATCCGCGCGATTGACCCGCAGGCTTTCGAACGTGAAAAACAGGCTGAAAAAGCCCTGCCGCTTCTGAATGCCTATATCGATGCCCAGATGGCAAAATGGGGCGTGACGGAGGGCAATGTAGCTGTTGTGGGGTTCTCGCAAGGCGCGATGATGGCCATGTACGCCATGCCACGCCGTAAAACCGCCTGTGCAGGGGTTGTGGGCTATTCTGGCATGTTGATTGAGGCGGAAGCGCTTAAATCTTCCACCATGGTAAAAATGCCTGTTTTGGCCATTCACGGCAGCATGGATGAAGTGGTTCCTGCATCGATGCTGAACAGTATTGGCGAAGGTTTTGAAGCAGCCGGTTTTAATGTGGAAACTATCATGCGCCCCGGTTTGGGCCATGGAATTGATGGTTTTGGCCTCATGCGGGGCCTTGAGTTTTTGCGCGAAAACTTTGAAATCACACAAAATTTCAATGGTTCCAAAGCTCAGGCATAACTTTAAATCCTCTGTAAAATCAACGGTTTCCGGAGGCGTGCTCCGGAAAAATGCCTTTTTTATGATATAATGAGCCTATGGGTGAGATTCGAGCCCGTCCTTTGACCGAAATGGGTCGGGGCAGAGTGGCGACGGGCCGAAGATACATAGGGATACCCGAACGTGTACAACCATCTGGACAGTTGTCCGACTCTGGTTTTAAACGCTGATTATCGTCCTCTGAGTTATTTTCCGCTATCACTGTGGTCTTGGCAGGAAGCCGTAAAGGCTGTGTTTCTGGACCGTGTCGACATCGTATCCGAATACGATGAAGTCATTCATTCGCCAAGTTTCCAGATGAAAGTACCAAGCGTGATTGTACTGAAAGAGTACGTGCAGCCTAAAGCCAGGCCGGCATTTACCCGCTTTAACGTCTTTCTCCGTGACCGCTGGATATGCCAGTATTGCGGCGATAAATTCAAAACCCACGAATTGACTTTTGACCACGTGATCCCCAAATCGCGAGGTGGCACGACAACGTGGGAAAATATCTGCGCCGCTTGCCAGGATTGTAACCTGCTGAAAGGCAGTTATCTGCCGATTGAATGCGGGATGCACCCCATGACAAAGCCCAGACAGCCCAGCACCATGCAGTTACAAGCAAACGGCCGGGCTTTCCCGCCGAACTTTTTGCATTACAGCTGGCGGGATTATCTGTATTGGGATGCGGAACTGGATACGCAATAAGCGAAAGATTAAATCCGCTTGGCGACCTCGATGGCAAGTTTCGAGCCACTGCCGATCAGAAATGACAGCAACCGGTAAGCGGGGGCCATTTCGGCATCGTTTTCCAAGCCGATATCGTGATGTTCTTCTTCTTCCGCCTTGAACTTGGCGATGGCATCATAAAGGTCTTTTTCTTCCGTCATGCCTTCCAGTGCATCCAGCTGTTCCTGATAATGTTCCGAAATCACATGTTCGACCGCAACCGTGCAGGCCATGGCAGCTTCCACGCCAATCCGCGCGGTGAGGGCACCAACAGCATAACCCGCCATATGCCACAAGGGCTGCAGCAGAGAAGGGCGCGTCTGGCGCGCGACAATCTGGTCTTCGAAGTAATTCAGGTGAACCATTTCCTGCTCGGCCATATGCTCCAGCAGTTTTCTAATCTCCGGGTTCCCCCCCAGCACCGCCAGTTGACCGGCATAAATTTGTTTGGCCCCGTATTCACCGGCATGGTTCACGCGGATCATGCTGGCGATATCCAGCGGCTGATGTTTGGCCCTGATTTTCTCTGGCGGGTCGCCGGGCAGGGAGCGTTTTAATTTGCGCGGGGCCGCTGTTTTTTTTGCTTTGCCGCCAGCTTTATTTTTATGAACGGCCATTTTTTTGACGCCCCTTGAATGCCATGACGAAAGTAAACACAGACAGGCCAAGCGACATCATAAAGTTGTAACTTGTCATGCTCAGGCCCAGAAATTTCCAGCTGGGCACGCCGCAATCTACAATATTGCGGTTGGTCAGGTATGCGCGTAATTCTTCCAGTGTCGCATTTTCGGGCAGGGCACCGCCGCAGGCTTTGGGCCCCAGCCACCAGTGTTGTTCCACCCCAATGTGATAGCCTGAGATACCAAGCCCCACCAAAAAGCCAGCCCCGGCCAGTACAAGCAGGCCAAAGCCCAGATCAGGCTTTCGTTTGGCCAGCACGGCAGCCAGCAAGCCAAAACCAAGCGCCGCAAAATACGGCCCGCGCTGGTAACGGCAAAGAATGCACGGTTCGTGATGAAACACGTATTGGGTGATATAGACAAAAACCAGCGTGGCCATGCTGACAAGTGTCAAAAACAGGGCGAGATGGCGGTGGTCTTCAAAAAAGGCGAATATTTTTTTCATGCTATATATTTTATGGCGATAAACCCGCCGATCAACAGGATCATGAAAATAAATGTCAGAATCCCCAGATATTTTTCAATAAAATCCTTAATGGGTGCGCCGAATTTCCACAACAGGCCCGCCACAAGGAAAAACCGGCTGGCGCGGCCAATGACAGAAAACAGCACAAAAGCACCAAAATTCATCTGGGTCACGCCGCTTGCAATCGTGATCAGTTTATAGGGGATGGGTGTAAAGCCACCTGCGAGCACAATCCAGGCACCCCATTCATTGTACAGGCCCTGAAAATGTGTGAACTGCTTTTCGTAGCCATAAAATTCAACAATCTTGTGGCCAAGGGTGTCGTACAGGAAATACCCAAGCCCATAGGCAAAGATACCACCCAGGACAGAGCCCAGCGTACAAATCGCCGCATAGGTGAACGCCTTGCGCCGTTCTGCAATGCACATGGGGATCAGCACCAGATCCGGCGGCAGGGGGAATACAGAGCTTTCGACAAAAGCCAGACCGAACAAGCCAAAGCGCGCATGACGGTGTGCGGCAATGCGGAGGGTCCAGTTATAAAGGCTTCGGATCAGTTTCATCATGGTATTATGACCTGTAGCACGGAAGCCTGACCCCGTGCAATCGGGGATTATTTCCAATCCCCGCAGGTATAGGTGTTGTGGCACATCTTATAAACCGCAAGCTTTCCTTCAAACTCAACTTTGCCATTTTCGACGCACACTTTATAACCGTCACCGCCAATATCAGCATTTTTTTCTTTGTCATTGAAGTGATCTTGATAGTAGTCGGTAACCGATTTCAAATAACCGTGTGTCTGTTTAGCGCCTTTTGATTTCTGAGTGGCGTTATCAGGCTTGAACTCATAAACTTTACAGCTGTTTTTCTTGAAAACAATACAGTCCGGACGACCTGATGCATTGGGGAATTTTACATCAGCAACGTCGCAGCCATATGTACCTTCAAGCCGCTTGTGCTGCTCCTTGCCAAAGTGTGTTGCAAACTGTGAAATAGGATGCGCCGCACCTTTAATCGCGCCGCCATCTTCTGCGTTTGATATTCTTTGAATTTGTGCGCCATATTTCTTGATGATGCTGGCAATGCGGTCTCTGTCTCTTTTTGTGTCTTCGCTGTCTTCGAGTTTATTCAGCTCGGCTTTTAAATCTTCCCCACGCTTTTTGATGGGGATAATTTTTGTTTTCATAGCAGTGCCAAGCTGATTTGCCAGCGTACGGGCAGCATCGCCATCTTCGTCATGGGGTTCCCAGTCTGTCCCGCAATAAGCCTGCCATATTTTTTCCATGGCTTCACAATCCTGGCGAATAACGCCCTTGGTTTGTTCACGCCATTCTTTGGCCTGTTTCAGCAGCAAGCCGGAAGCTGTTGTGCTTTCATCTTGGATGTCTTCCAGTTCTTCCACGCCCTCGACAATATCTTTGTCTTTGTCACCTTTAGCCAGTTCATCGCATTCTTTATGTGCGCTGCGCAGGGCATTGGCCCAATAAGCGAGGATTTTTTGCGCACTGTCTTCTACTTCTTTTTCAACGGCATCCCACTCGCGCCCGACGGGGTCAAAACTTTTTACCGAATTGAAAGCTTTTTGCAATGTGCCCTGCATACTTTCAGCCTGTGTAAGGGAAAGACCGATTTCGCGGCCGACCTTTTCATAGATGGCGGGTAACTCTTCAATGCCGTCCGTATTTTTCTCGCTGATGTATTTTGCAATCAGGGCGTTTTGATCAACTTCGTGCTTTTTGCAAGTCTCTTCCAGCCGGTTGAGCGAAAACTGGACTTTTTTTAGTGTGACCAGTGCAGGTGTTACTTTGCTGGTCAGTGTTTCGATATAAACCTCGTAACTATCAACAACCTTTTTGGATTTGGTGTAGTTGGCCATGCCAATAACACTTTTATTTTCGACAAGTGTTGTTTCCCAGCTTGTCACATGTTTGCTGGTCGAACTTAACAGTTTGCGCATGGTGTCTAATGGCGCGGCATCTTTTGAATCTTCAAAGGAGGCGAGGGAGCGTGCGACCGAAAGGATATTGGCGGCGACGAATTTTTCAATGTCGGCTATCTCGTCCCCTGCATAGGCAGCATAAAATGGGGTCATAAAGAGTGCGATAAGTACCGCGCAAGAAGCCATCATTCTGAAATTGGTCACGTGAGTATAATTCCCCGATTAAAATTTTTGTTGGGTTGATTTTGTCGGAATATGCACATAAAGTCAAAACTCAAAGTCATTTCTTTCACTGTCCTCAATCAATCATTTTATTTAAAGTCGGAGTATCTCTGTATGCGTTTTGGTCTTATCGCTGTCACGGCACTGGCCGTTTCTGCCCTTTTTTCTTCGGCCCCGGCACAAGCCGCCAAGACGTACAGTATTCTGACGGCACCGGATAAAAATGACGGCGCTTTTACAGAAGCCAGCAAGCAGGCCAATGATGATACCATCCGTGCAGCTTCCAGTATCATCCGTGCCTTAAAAACGGCACATGAAATTATTGCAAACTGCGGCGATTGCACGGTCAATGTCAAACTGGCCGAGGGCAGCTATGCAGGGCGGGGCGATACCGCCGCACAATGGGTTTTCCCCGAAGTGAACGCGCCCAAGGCCACCTTGCGCATTCTGGGCGGGTATAATCAGGCTTTCACAATACGCGCACCCTTTACGCAAAAAACGCTGGCCGCACATGCCAAGGGCCGCAGCGATGCGGTGCTGACGATTGAGGCGAAAAAATCTCAGCTGAAAGAGCTTGTTGTCTCCGGCATCTTTTTTGATGTGGGTGACGGCAACGATTACAGCGGCAGCAACCTGATGAAAAGCTCATCTCCCTCCGTGCCCATTTTGCGTTTTGGATATTTGGAAACAACCAAGCTGGTCATTGCCGATAACGTTTTTATGAATGCGGCACATGGTGTGGGCGCGCCATTGATTCGTGCGGCAGGCAGCAATGCGGAGGTTGTTTTGCGCAACAACATTTTTGTAAACAATGTTTACAACTGGGTTGTGACCGGCGCTTCACAAAAAAATATTCTGGCATCTTATAAAGTGCAGGGGAACAGCTTTATTCTCAACTGGCCTTTCAACCCGGACCCCACAACATCAAACCCCGGTGCGCTTGAAATCGGCAACAATTACGTCGCCAAGAAGGTCTCCATCGAAGATAACCTTTTTGCCTATAACGTGGGCGGCGCGATTTTCCCGCAGTGGAGCGAAGACCGCGGCCCCAAGATGGAAATCAAGCACAACCTGTTCTACGGCAATGGCGCGATGTTTTCGCCCAAAAATACGGCGGATGGTGCCTTTGTTGGTAAGTTTACAGGTGGTGGCCGTCATCTGACTTTTGATATCGAAACCATCGAAGAAGATTTTGATTGGGCGGCATCTGACAATGCTTCGTTTGATCCGAAACTGGCCGTGCCCAAACTGGACATTAAGGTGGCCGGTTACAAAGCTGGCGACAAGACAGAAATGTCTGTCGGTGGTGATGACGCAGCATTGGCAACGGATGATCAAGAGATTGATATCGAAACAGTGAAAGTTGACGGCGAAGAGGGCGTGGATATTGAGATAGAGGTTGTCGCTGACGATACAGCAGCAGATGAAACCGCAACCGATACGCAAGCAACACCTGTCGACGAAGTCGCAGAAGCTGATACAGGCGTATCCGGCTTTAGTTTCGATACGGAAGATGATTTTTCGGGCGATATGGACATTAAAAACTATGCCCCGCAGATGACCATCGACAAAGCGCTCATCTTTCCCGCAAACCCAGATGCCCAGGCCTTCGGTGCAAACCCGGACCGTGTTGTACAGTTTGATTGAGACACGGTGTTAGGTAGGGCTTTTATTTTTCGTAATGCGCAAAAAACTATTTTACGGGACTGGAAAACGGTATTGCAAATTGCGATAAACCCGATATAACAAATCACAGTGCCCCTGTGGCGGAATTGGCAGACGCGCTGGACTCAAAATGGGATTATGTATTAAAAATTAGATAATTTTTCTATTAAAATCAAATAGTTGACTTTTTGATATTTACCAGATAAACTTACACATGTCTTACACAATTTAAGGGCAGGACATGGCCAGTGAAGTTTTCAGAATGATGGATGGAAAGCTGCACCTTTACCGCCGTGAAGGAAGCAAATTTTGGCAATGCTCGACCTACCTCAACGGACGGAATTATCGCCAAACCACCAAAGAACAAAATATCGCCCACGCCAAAGCTTTTGCTAAAGATTGGTTTATGGAACTCTATGTGGAAGACAGTCGCCGCAGAAGAGGTGGCAAGTCTTTAATCACGGACAGTGTTATCGAAACCCCCATCGGTGTCTACGAAGGCCGCACAGATCGCCGCCGTCGTCCGGCACAAGGTGGCGTAACCTTCCGTGAAGCCACAGAGGCCTTTTTCTCCGAATATGCAGTGATGGTAGAGGGGGAACGTAACGAAAAATACGTTATGCAGAAGCAAGACCAGATCAGAGTCCATTTACTGCCGTTTTTTGCAGACAAGCTGGTATCGGAAATCACGGCAGGACTGGTGCAGGAATATCGCATGCACCGCCAGACCTCGCGCCTAGACCCCAAAACGGGTAAACCCAAAAAGCCCGCCCGTGCCACGCTGCATGGCGAGATTGTGACGCTGCGGCAAATCCTCAAAACAGCCAACCGCAAGGGTTGGATTGATTCCGTGCCTGATATGTCTGCGCCGTATAAATCATCCGGCAAAATAGAACATCGAGCATGGTTTTCACCTGATGAATATAAAATGCTATACGAGCATACGCGCGAGCGTGCAAACAACCCGCCGAACGAACGCTGGCGCTCCGTATGTGAAACATTCCATGACTATGTTTTATTCATGGGCAATACCGGATTGCGGCCAGATGAATCCGCACGGCTTGAAATGCGTGACGTTTCGATTGTGGAGGACGAGGGGACAGGGGAGCGCATCCTTGAAATCGAGGTGCGCGGTAAGCGGGGCGTGGGCTTTTGCAAATCCATGCCCGGAGCTGTATTGCCATTTGAGCGTGTTTGCAAACGCAAGAAACTGAAACCAACCGATAAGATTTTCGGTAAAACGCCGCGTGAACTCATGAACATCGTTTTGGATGAATTGAACCTGAAGCACGACCGTGACGGGCATATGCGCACCTGTTACAGCTTGCGTCATACCTATATTTGCCTGAGATTGCTGGAAGGGGCGGATATTTACCAAGTGGCCAAGAACTGCCGTACATCCGTCGAAATGATTGAAAAGCACTATGCACGGCATCTGAAAAACAACATTGATACTGCCGCTGTAAACGTCATGAGGGTCAAAAAGAAGCCCAAATCCAAGGTAAAAAAGGCCTCTAAACGGTCAATCTAAAACGATTTTTTTAGAGTTGCATAAAGCGAGATTATACTATAGAAATTATCCTCAATGCGGGCGTGGTGAAACTGGTAGACGCGCTGGATTCAAAATCCAGTTCCGAGAGGAGTGTCGGTTCGATTCCGACCGCCCGCACCACCTTTTTCCTGAAAATGATGTTCCGAAGCAGCCAAGGCACCTTGGCGCGGAACATATATTGCCGTGAAGCACAAAGGTCATACGACCGACTGCTCCACGGGCGCAATGGCAGGCGAACGCCTGTCATGATGGTCAAATAATACCCTGAACAGGGTATGACCAGCGCAGATATATTATTTCTCACATCGAAAATAAAACCTGCACCGCCCTAAATGAGCGGTACAGATTTATGAGCTTGCGCTTAGAAGCGCGATGACTTGGCTTTCAAAGCCTGTTTTCGTGCAAGAACACGCAGAATATTTTGCAGTGTAATTTTTGCCAGTGGGAAATCTTCAATGTTGCGATTAGATAGATCGGCCACTATCCGATGATACAAGGCGCGAAGTTCTATTGCGTTTAAGTGTTCCAGTTCTGCTTGCGTGATGATGTAGGACATTTTTCTGCTCCTGTCTTTCTGACCGCGACCATCGCGGCCTTTATGCGGCAGACAGGGCAGCGCGTTCGGATAGACGCACTCGATGGAACGCAGTGGAGAAGCCCATCAGGGGCTTGCGTCCGTCAAAGACGAACCGATGCAGGATGCAAATGAAAAGGACGTGTGACCGGACAGAAGACCGGAGTAAAAAGCCGTCTCACTATCCCAAGTGAACAAAAAAATTTTCGGCAAATACGCCCAAAGCGGGGCGCACCGCGTCTTACTCACAAGCTCACGGAGCCGATTAAACCGTCTCCGCCCTACGGGTAACAACCGCTTTTGCGAAAAGCAGATAAAGAAAATCAAAAAATAGAAGAGGAGGGGTAAACCCCTCACAGCCGCAAGGGTCTTTGATGAACGGCGCAGGCCGTATCCCCATGTTTCCTCCCTGTGGTCGTGCAACACGGGTGATACCCCACGGCCTGCACCGCCCTTGTCGGTTGCACACCCCATTCGCGCTCGCCGCTTGGCGTTCGGGTTTCATGCGAAACCCGTATAACCCAAGAAGGAAAGCAAGACATGACCGAATATCAAACAATCAACTGGAATGGTCTGGTACTGGAAATCTCCGCAGAGCCGAACCAGACTTTCTCCCGTATCGCAGGCGAAGAATATACCCGCCTCAAAGTGACCACTGCACAATCGGCGCAGCCTCTTATCCATGACATTTTCTCGGCATCCCTCATCCGTCAGGCAGGCGGTGCGGCAGGTTTTGTCGATGTGATGTTAACAGCGCAAGCCGCGTAAGGGAGGGAGCAGCCATGACAAACGACCGTAAAGACGTTTACAGCCGCGTAACCGACCGCATTATTGCCGACCTTGAGCGCGGGGTGCGTACTTGGATGAAGCCTTGGAGTGCCGAGCATACAGCCGGAAGAATATCCCGCCCCCTGCGGCATAACGGCATCCCGTATCAGGGTATGAATGTTCTCTTGCTTTGGGGTGAAGCCGTAGAAAAAGGCTATACCGCGCCGATCTGGTTGACCTACAAACAGGCGCAGGAACTTGGCGGTAACGTGCGCAAAGGCGAGAAAAGCGCCCTTGTGGTCTATGCTAATAAGCTGACCCGCACGGAGACAGGCGATCAAGGCGAGGAAATCGAGAAACAGATTCCTTTTATGAAAGCCTATGCCGTGTTTAACGTGCAGCAAGTCGATGGCTTGCCAGCCCATTACTACGGCCAGCCGGAGAACCCGCTGCCGCTCTCGGAGCGGCTGGAAGCGGTGGACAAGTTTATCGGCCAGACAGGGGCAGACATTCGCCACGGCGGGAACAGCGCTTTTTACGCGCCAAGCAAAGACCTTGTGCAAATGCCGCCCTTTGAGGCTTTCAAAGACAAGGAAAGTTATTACGCAACCTTGTTGCATGAGCTGACCCACTGGACGAACCACAAGAGTCGCCTTGACCGCAGTTTTAACGCCAAGCGCTTTGGCGATCATGGTTATGCGCGGGAAGAACTGGTGGCCGAGCTTGGCGCGGCTTTTCTCTCGGCAGACCTTGGTATTACGCCCGAAGTCAGGGACGACCATGCAGCCTATCTGGGGCATTGGCTCAAAGTCCTGCAGGAAGACAAACGCGCCATATTCAGCGCGGCGGCACATGCGCAACGCGCCGCCGACTATCTGCAGCGATTGCAGGGGAACAAGGAGGTGGCGGCGGCATAAACCGCCCCCGCATAAGGAAAACCCGCCCCGCGCAGGAAACGCGGGGCGGGTTTAGACCATAAAAAATTGCGCCGCAGCTATGGGCTGCGGCGCGGATTTAATGACGCGTACTTTTTGCTTTATCCCAAGCCTCTGTCTCGATATACCGCGCCATAATCAGCACAGCCACGCGCTCAATCGGGCATCTGGTGGTGATGTGCATAATTTGCGGCGGCAGGTTTTGCAAGTCGTTGGCTTCAATATAGCTTTTATATCGTTCAAAGAAGCTGACAACCAGCCGCGTGACTTCCGCTTCAATTGCATTGTCGTTTTCCTGAGCGCCAAGCGCCGCCCAGATTTCACGCTCCGACAAATGGATAAATGCCGGATTTGCCCGTGGAAATGTCCATACCTTTTCCCCCATCGGCCTAGCCTTTACGGGCGGGTGGTTCTTGGGTGGCTTCCAGCACGATACGCAACGCCATGTTTTCAAGAGCGCAGGTTTTAGAGGTCAACAGGCTGTACGGATTTTTACCATCCTGCAACAGGGTTTTGACTTGCCGTGTATAGAGGTTCACGAGGTAAGCCAGCTCGTGAATGACCTGACTATCATTTTTATCGGCCAATGCCGTTTGAAGCTCTGCTTCATTCATGTTTTGATATTTTTTAGGTAATGTGTACGTCATGCGGCCACCCTTTCCCGAAATCGACAAAAGAAAACGGCCACCAGAGGCTTTCTGGTGACCGGGGTGTTCTAACCGTCGAGGACGGCGCAGCGTATTCACGCAAGCGCTATTGTATTCCGCCGCCACCCCGACCGTAAAAAGTCGAGAAGGCGCATCGGTTTTACGAGCAGACGCAGTGCTCGCCTCGAGGGGTTAGAAGCCCCAGAGCGACCTTTTTCGCCGCTCCGTTTATGAGGATAAGGTTTTTAGGGGAGGTTGTAAATGAGCATAAAATGGCTGCTTAAATCCTGTATTTGCAAGGGCTATCTTTTACCGCCCCATTGACCTTTGGGAAGTTCTTTGCCCATTGCCTTCTTAATGCCGCGCATTAGCAACCGAAGCTCGGCACGAAAGCCGCGCAGTTCCATTTCCAGTTTCTCATCTATTTCCAAGTCGCCCTCTTCAATAGCTTTCATGATGCGGTTCAGGTTGCTGGCAATATGTTGGCGTCCAAGCTCCCGCAAGAGCTTATTGAGCGCGGCGCGGTCAATGTCAGGGCGATGCTTTCTTGGATGGCGGCGCGGGCTAGGCGAGTCGAAAAGCCGTGAGCGAATATACGTCCCAATCGGCATATCGCCCGCCGCCGCATCTAGCTTTGCGCGTTCTTCTTTAGACAGCCGTATAGAGAACGCCGGAGAATATTCTTTGCCTTTACGCGCCATATCTTGCCCTCATTTAAATCTTGTCACAACTGCATTTTATGCGCGTTATCTTCAGGCGTACAATTTCTTTATTGCGGATATGCCTAAAGCGCTTTTTTACAAATTCTTTCGAACACGGCCAAGCTATGGCGGCGAAGGCCGCTATAGCTTAATGATTTATTTAGCTGAATGATCCGTTTTACCCAAAGCAACCTGCCATTCTTCTATTTCTTTCATTAATGGCAGAAACGACATCTGTTTTGTCAAGGAATACAATTTATTGACGCAGGGGTAATGGCTTAAGTCATCCTCACCAAAAAAAGTATCCACGGTCTTTTGAGACTGTTTTGATAATTTTTGATCAAGAGGCCACCACTCATCGGAATGTTTGGCAAAATCAGCGCCCGCGTTCAGAATTTTCATCAATCCGTTATTAAGCTTGAGAGATTGGTGTTTATTGTTCGGAAAGGTATATGGATATGCGGCATGTATGTATCTCTGAATGGCGATGAAACCAAAGCCAGCATAGTATTCTCCTGTATCAAGAGCCCCTTCGTTTTTTGAAACTTGATAACTTTGCCAAGATTCTTCCAGTTTTTTATCAATGAAAGACAAAAATTCTTTCAGTAGAAAAAAATCCCCATGTATCCACATAGACATAGAATATCCTCTTTGTAAAAGATTGCCGAATCCTATCAATTTTGGCAGTTTCTTATGCTCTTAAATCAAAGTAAAAAGAATTACTAAGGAATTTGTGTATCGGTAAGAAGCACTTTTCGTACATCTTCCTCCGACCATAAAAGTCTTTCCGGCTCTCCACGCAAGAGGGTTTGGCGTTTCTTGGTAATCGTTGTGCCGACTTTGTGGGGCTTGAGTTCCGATCCGATGATGTTTTCGATGATAGCGGAACGCAGGACGGTGAGTTTCACAAAGTCGCCTTCTATCTCTGTAATTTGTGCCGTGATTTTCTGCTTTCCCCATGGGCGGGGTTTCTTGCGGCGGCGAGGACTGTTCGGCGGCCATATTGCCTCTGTCCATTCCACGACATCGGATTCTACAAACTCTCCTGATTGAGTCCATTTCATGCGCTATTTCCTCGCGTTAAAACGTATAGATGCTTTAGGTGCTGGCGTTGCTATTTTGATTTTTTGTGTCAGGCTAACGGCGGGTTCATCATCATCCGGCGTTAATCCGGCACGGCGCAGGATTTCTTTGGCCTCCAGCACACTTTGGCGCAGGTTTGGTGCGGCGGTTTCCGGCTCTATCACGGGTTTTGGCCGTTCTGTTGTCGTGATGGTGTGCAATAGTTCTCTGTTTTTGAGCTGCTGGATACGGGCAACATAGATTGTTTCATCGAGCCGCTTTTCTGGTGGCGGTGACATTACGCTGATCGGCCAGCGCGGCAGGCCGTTGAGAGCATAGTTCATGTGCAGGACAACGGCGTAAAACTGCCTGTTGGCTTCTGTTTTTCGCTTTTCCTCCTCTTGCCTGACCTGCAATTCCGCATATTGGCGGATATACTGGTTAAGCTGGGCTTGTTTCTCGACGACTTCTTTTTCATGCCGTTTTTCTTGGTATTCTTTTTCCTCTGCGGCCTTGATATGCAGCGTTTCAAGCGTACGCTCAATCATGCGCCGAATGACCGCTCGCATATCGTCAGATATGAGGGCGCTTTCAAGTGCAGATTGCAACATGGTGATGTTGCCGGATAGAACGGCGATTTTGGTTTCAACTTCCGCCATCTGCGCCGCGATAGGTATAGTTTCAACAGGCTTAACGGTTTGCGGCGGTGCGGTTGCCGTGGAAACGTATTTTGCAACTTCATGCCGGATGCGAAGGGCTTCACGCTGGTGTTCTTCTTTATAGGCTGCGACGGTTTTCTGGAGTTCCTGACGCTCCAGAAGGTGCGACCGGACAAGTGCGTGAAGTTCTTTTCTGTCGCGCTCTAAACAGGCTTTGGTTTCTGCCTCGTTTTGAGCGCGGATTTTCTGGTATGTGCCGGAGGCCTTTTGCCAAAGCCATTTCACGCCTATCGGCAATCGCGCCATGCGGATTTTGGTTTCTTTGATCCAGCGTTTTTGCTGGGTTTCGATCAGCCGCGCCCGCTCGGCACGCTGCGCCAGCGCCATAGCGCGGACTTCTTCAACGAGCGGCTGGCGGACGGCTTTGGCGCGTTGTCGGGATTCAGCGATATATCGCTGCAGGTTCTCGCCCATACGCTCGGCCATAAATGCCTTGGCCTGTTCGACTGTCGGCAGAGTTTCCGGCTTGCCGAGCCGTGCCTTTAGCTCCCGCGTACCAATATCGATCCACCGCGTCAGGGAATATATGCCGCCTGCCATGTCCAAAGCCACAAACCCGCGCCTGTCGCCCCGTGCCAGCAGCATGCCGCGCTCTTGCAGCGCGGCGGCAAAGGTCTGAAGGGTATCGGATTGTTCCCATGCACCTTTGAACAGGGCTTTAAGGGCTTTGGGATCTTCGGACAGGCGCACGGCCTGACGGTGTTCTTCACGGCTGAGATGCCACGGGCTGCGGTCGGCAGCACGCTTCATACCCTCGGGCAGTTTCCAGCCGTGCTTGAGGAACTGAAAACGCGAGATTTCCATGAGCTTGTGCTTGAAATGGCTCATGCGAATGGCGATCATGCGCTTTGCGTGTGCTGAATACATGAGCCGCGACCAGACCACATGGCAATGCCGGCGTCCGTTCTTTTCATGGAAGACTATGACGCGGGGCTGGTCTAATAGCCCCAGCTTGCGCTCGATTTCCTCGATTGCGGCCTCAAAGTGCTCAATCGGTACATCGGCATAATCGGGCGGGTTCAGGGACAGGGAGAACAGGAATTTCTGACAGCGCGTACCACGGCTGATGGCTTCAATCTCCCGAAACGCCCCCTCCAGCGTATCGGCTAGAAACCCGCGTATCTCGTGCAGGGTGACATGGTCATTCTCATCGCCATTCAGCAAATGCGCCGCCAGTTCCATCGCCCCTGCGCGTTGACTGGCGGAGAAGATCATGAATCCACTCCGAGCGCTTTTGTAAGATTATTGCTCATGGCCTTGATCTCGGCACAGGCCTCTAAAATGGCTTTCTCGGTCTCTGGGGAGACGGGCAGGGAGCCGGAGTTCACCGCCCGCGCCAGCTGGTTCAGGTTGGAAGAAAGCCGCGACCGTCCGAGTTCGGATAGCAAGATACTTAGCATCTCATCCCCCTCGACCGGGCGGCGGCGCGATTGACGTGGCGCAATATTGTTACCCAATAATTGACGGCGGATATAATCACTAAGCGTCCGAGACCCTGCCGCTTCGCACAGTCTTTGGTATTCTTCGGCGGTCTCCGGAATGAGTACGGCACGGCGTACTTCGGCTTGTCTGTCTCCACGTAACACTCCCCCATGCGCGAATAATCTGCGCGTCCCTTTGTGCTTGTGCGTGGTTTGTTATCTGTTCAGGCTATCAATCAAAAATTAACGTCCCGTTCATAAATGAAGCAATCTCGGAGAGGCTTGCGCCAACCGATTGAGTCTTGTACGTTTTTCAAAATCGAAAAATTTCCTGCGGAAGAGCCGCGCCGCGGCTGATGGGCAAGGTGTGCCCCGTATGACAGCCGCCGCCTCGCTACGCGATTCGCCGTCCGTCCTAGAGGCCGACCTTGGCAAGGGAAGGGTAATGCCGCAGCGTACCGCCGCCTGTTTACCCCTCCCGTTGCATCCCTCCCCGAAAGAGAAAGCAGGGGGCAGAGCCACCCTCGAAACCTCATGCTCACCCGCATGAGGTTTTCCACCCCGAGCCACTTCCGCACCGCACAACGCAGCGGCTATGCTTTGGGCATATCCTCCGCTGGGGTTGCTTTCGTGGCTGAGGCCATGACTGCCGATATGCGGCATGGCCTCCTCTGGCCTTCCGGTCATGAACCGTTACGGCCTGTTCAATCCGCCCTTTCAGGGAGGAGCGTTCCTGCTACCTCCCCGAAACCCCGCCATGACCAAAAGGGCGTTCCTGCCCTCTGGACACCAGACCAACCGTCCGCCGATTGGATGCGCGTCAGGGACTTGCCGCTCCTCTAAACCGTGTACCAAAAGTTAATGTTTCGTTAACTTTTGGTATAGGTGGGGCATAAGGGAGGGGCACATATTCTTGTTGTCCCCCCACGTTCGTGGGGTTGACCGTAAACTCTCGAGGCAGTAAGTAGGTTATAGAAATAAAGCTTATCACTGAAGACCAAGCTGTACACGCGGGTAAATAATATGAAAAAAACTGTTTTAATTACGGGGGGCGCGGGCTTCATTGGTAAGCAATTGATTTACCACTTAAGAAATAAAACAAATCATAGACTTATCAATATAGACAAGTTGACCTATGCAAGTAGTCTTCCTGACTTAGTTCAAAACGAAGACTATGTTTTTATCAAGCTGGATATTTGTGACGCGGACAAGCTGCGCGACTGCTTTGAATTATATCAGCCAGATGTCGTGATGCATCTCGCGGCGGAAAGCCATGTAGATAATTCTATAAGCGGCCCGGCAATTTTTATTCAAAGTAATCTAGTGGGCACTTTTACCCTTCTAGAGCAGTCGCGCCAGTATTGGCAGCAGTTACCTGCGGAAAGAAGGGATACTTTTCGTTTTCTTCATGTGTCTACAGACGAGGTTTACGGCGATCTTGGTAAAGACGATCCCGCCTTTACAGAGCAAACGCCTTATGCGCCCAGCTCCCCGTATTCTGCAAGTAAAGCGGGCTCAGATCATTTAGTCCGCGCTTGGCACAAAACGTATGGCTTGCCCGCGCTGATTACAAATTGTTCGAATAATTATGGCCCGGGTCAGTTCCCTGAAAAGCTCATACCTTTGATGATATATAAAGCTAAAACTGGCCAGAAGCTTCCGGTATATGGGGATGGTACGCAAATCAGAGATTGGCTGTATGTTGGGGATCATGTGGAGGCTTTGTGGGATGTAGTCGAGAACGGTAGTCTCGGTGAGACTTATAATATCGGCGGCATGAATGAGATGCAAAATATCGATGTGGTAAGAATAATCTGTCAGTTGATGGAAGAGCTCTGCGAGAAGCCGCTCGGCATTGACTCCTATGAAAGCTTGATTACTTTTGTCAAAGACCGCCCAGGTCATGATCTGCGATATGCTATTGACTGTTCAAAGATTGTAAGTGCGTTAAACTGGCAGCCGAAGCAAGATTTTCATTCTGGTATGCGGAAGACTGTAGAGTGGTATATTTCTTACTTTTCTTCCAAGAAAGTAGCATCGTCATGAAGGGGATAATTTTAGCAGGGGGCACAGGTAGTCGTCTTTACCCGATCACGAAGGGGGTTTCGAAGCAGCTCTTGCCTGTCTACGATAAGCCTATGATCTACTATCCTCTCTCCGTTTTAATGCTTGCGGGTATCAGGGATGTAATTGTTATCACGACTCCGGAGGATAAAGAAGCATACCAACGTCTACTTGGTGACGGTTCAAATTTTGGCGTCGAGATTGAGTACGTTATACAGCCTGAACCAAGGGGTATTCCGCAAGCTTTTCTCTTATGCGCGAAGCAAATAGCCCATCAAAAAGTAGCGCTTATTTTAGGCGATAATATTTTTTACGGTCAAGGATTCCCTACCTTGCTCCGGGCCGCTGCACAAAAAGAAACAGGCGCGACCATCTTTGCATACAAAGTATCGGATCCTGAGCGTTACGGTGTTGTCGAGTTTGGTAAAGATAAAGAGATTTTCTCAATTGAAGAAAAACCTAAAGACCCGAAATCCAACTACGCTATTACAGGTCTGTACTTTTTCGATGAAGATGTCACATCTATCGCGCGCGAATTAAAACCTTCGGCAAGAGGGGAGCTGGAGATTGTAGACGTCTTGCGGGCATATTTGAGCAATAAAAAAATCAATCTGGAGTTTTTTGGTCGCGGCTTTGCGTGGCTGGACACGGGAACCTACGATTCCCTGCTGGAAGCGGGTGGATTTGTTGCGACGCTGGAGAAACGCCAAGGTCTAAAAATCGCATGCCTTGAGGAGATTGCTTGGCGACAGGGATGGATCGACGATAAGGCTTTGGAGGGGATTTGCGCCAGCTACAAAAACAGCTACGGCGCGTATCTCACATCGCTTCTAACGGACAAACAAAAAAATGCAAGATAACCAAATAAAACCGCTCAGGAAGATAGAAGACTTTCGGGGCAGTCTGGTCGTGCTCGAGCAGGGACGTGATGTGCCTTTCCCGATCAAAAGATCGTACTTCATCTACGGCACTTCACCGGACGAACCGCGCGGCTTTCACGCCCATAAACAGCTGGAGCAGGTTTTTGTCTGCCTGCGCGGGCAATGCGATATCGTGCTTGATGATGGCTTTCACAAACAGACTGTCAAGCTGGACGCCTCAGATAAGTCTTTATATGTCGGGAAATTGATATGGCATGAAATGCACAATTTCAGCCCCGACTGTCTTTTTGCTGCATTTGCCTCTGCTCTATATGACGAAAATGACTATATAAGAGATTATGAAGCGTTTCTTAAGGCTCTGGCTGATATGAAGGGGGATCGCGCGCTGCCATGACAAGTCGTTATCAGGCCCAGACGGTGCTTTTTTCCGAAGTACCTTCATACGCGGAACTCATATCGTGTGTTTTTGATAAATCCATGACGCCAAGCATGAAAATCAATGTATGGCGCAATCATGCTTTTGAGCCGCTCATTCCGTTGATCGCGCCCTATGCTGCTTTTGGAATTTGGTCGCCTGACTTTAGGTTGAGTCACTATGACGATACGCTGTCTTTCTCGGATTGGAAGGAATCTTCAATCGAGCTTATCTGGTTTGATCTTCGACGTCTGGCATTCGAAGATCGCCATGCGGCGCATTCTTGGCTCACAGACCGGCTTGAAAGGCTCAGGAAGCTTAGTTCAGCACCGATTGTTTTTGCGACATGGGAAACCGGCTATTTTACCAATCAAGACCTAATGGATATCAGTCAAAATACAATTGATTGCTATTATGCTGACCTCGGGAGTATAGCAAGCGAAGCGTCTCTGAAACTTCTGGACAAAAGAACAGAATCTTTTGCAGGAACAGCTTTGGCGCGAAATGTGCAGCCTGTTATTGCACGGCATTTGGCTTGCCGCTGGCTGCCGGGCGCGTGTTTGCCGCCAATTAAAGCTATAGCGCTTGATCTTGATCAAACATTACATCAAGGGATTCTAGGTGAAGATGGACTTGAGGGTGTTGTTTTGACAGATCAACATAAGTCTTTGCAAGAAGCTGTTAAGGCATTATTGGCGAAGGGCATATTTATAGCTCTTGTGTCGCGTAATGAATATAAGGATGTTGAAGAACTCTTTTCTAAAAGAGGGGACTATCCTCTGCGTTGGACGGACTTTTCGGCTATCGAAGTATCTTGGTCTCACAAAGGGAACGCCTTGATGCGCGTTGCCGAGAAGCTGAGAATTTCGCTAGATGCAATTGTTTACGTTGACGATAATCCGGGCGAACTGCTGAGTGTCACAAATTTAATTCCGTCTATTCACACGATTTATGCGGATCAAAGCGTGGATACAACGCAAAGAGCGCTTGAAATGTATCCCGGTTTATGGCGCTGGCGCGTTAATGATGACGACTTCCTGCGTCGCGAAGACATGAAGGCGAATGAATTACGCAAGCAAATTTCCGAGAAATCTTCGGTTGATGACGGTGAGTATTTTTCCAGTCTTGGCGTCACTCTTGCGTTTTCTGTAGATGATTTAGATTCTTTGCCTCGAATGGCAGATCTCTGCGCTAAAACAAATCAGTTTAATCTATCTGTCAAAAGATACACGCAAGCTGACTTGGATAAAAGAAGAAGGGATAAAGATTATTCCCTAGTTACGGTTTCTCTTCAGGATAATTTGTCAAATAGCGGCATTATTGCTTTGCTCGTTGTGAAAAAAGCAGGTCAGGAACTTTGGGTGAACGAGCTATGTATAAGCTGTAGGGCGCTTGGGCGTGGATTGGAAGATTCGATTATATTTGGTGCTTTGTCTCGCGTCGCAGAATTATCTAGCTATGACTCTGTCGTCTTTGAAGTATCTCACGCCCCCAGAAATCAGCCCAGTCTCGACTGGCTTTGTAAGCATATTCCATTAAAGTCAAAGCCTGCGGAGGGGGGGCATTACCTCCCGGTCACGCATGTACAGCAATTCCAATTTCCGGATGGATTACAGGTTAAGGTATAGATATGAACCGTGAAAAAGTTAAACAGGAAGTTATTTCGATAATTTCTAAAGTGCTTAATTCTCAAATAGCCGTAGAAGATATGCGCCAAGCCGTAGCGGCTTGGGATTCTTTGAAACACATTTCGATTATTTTCTCTTTGGAGGACGCTTTCGGCGTGGAGTTTTCAGAGGAAGAGTTTGCTGAAATTCAGGGCGTTTCAGACATCATTGAAAGAGTGGTAAAGAAGTGCGCCATCAATTAACACTTTCCTTATCGGCGTACAAATTGCGTCCTGTTGAATACAACGATGCAGAATTTATATGTGATTTGCGATCCGATAAACAACTTAACAAATATATAAACGCCTCTGCTGTAGATGTTGAAGGCCAGAGAAAATGGCTTTCTGGCTATTACGAGAGACCCGGAGAATATTATTTTGTTGTCGAAAGATTATCAGATGGGCGATGTGAGGGGCTAATATCTCTTTATAACCTTGATGAATCGACCCGTTCTGCCGAGTGGGGGCGGTGGATACTCTTACCGGGATCTCTCGCAGCCATTGAGAGTGCGTTCCTGATATACGGTTGCGGCTTTGGTTTACTCGGCCTGAAGAGAATATACTGCCGCACTATTGAAGAAAATCTTTCTGTCGTTTCTTTTCATGACTCTTGCGGCATAAAGGAAAAACGCTCTATCGAAGGTGATGTGACTGTTAACAATCAGTCATACAGGCTTGTCGAGCACGCGATAGATATACAAGATTGGCCAGAGATTGCAGAGAACATGCGCAAACTGATTAATAGACTTTCTGCTAAAAGGAAAGGGTGAAGCGCGTGGAAAAAGAAGCAATTTTTGAAAATTGGGATTTCCATCACATTGGTTATGCAACGCGCCATATTGAAGAGAGCCTAAAGCACTTCTTGGCTTTGGGGTACAAGGCAGAAGCGGAGTTGTTTGAGGATCATGCTCAAGGCATTAAGGGGTTGTTTATCATAGGCGGCGGGCCGCGTGTAGAATTGTTGGAAAACCTGCCGGATAGAACTACACTTGATCCGTGGCTCGCTTCAGGGATTTCGATGTACCATTTAGCATACGAAGTTCTGGATATCTCCCTCGCTACGCTTTCATTAAAAAAGAAGGGTGCGAAAGTTATCGTACCTCCGATCGAGTCCGTTGCTTTTAACGGGCGCAGGATAAGCTTTATTATGATGCGGAACGCAATGCTTGTTGAAATAATAGAAAAATAATATCAGGAAAGGAACGCACCCAATGCTTCACAATGAAAAAGAACACTTGGAAAGAATCTCGGAAGTATCTCTATACGCAGCAGGCGTTAACACAGATACTATTAAATATTCTTTTAAAATAGCTGAGCGATATCTGACGGGCGATACCATACTCGAAATGGGGCCTGCTGAAGGGGTCATGACAGAGCTATTGGTTTCAACGGGTAAAGAAATGACACTTGTTGAAGGGTCCGGTCTTTTTTGTAAAAGTCTTAAAGAGCGTTATCCGGAAGCAGAAGTGGTTCATTCGTTATTTGAAGATTACGCGCCTAAAAAAACTTACGATAATATCGTTCTTGGGCACGTGCTTGAGCACGTTATAGATCCAGTCGCCATTGTGGCAAGGGCAAAGGAGTGGCTTACACCCCAAACAGGGCGTCTCTTTGCCGCAGTGCCGAATGCGCGGTCCTTGCATAGACAGGCCGCTGTTATCATGGGATTACTTGCAAGTGAGGATACGCTTAATGAGATGGACAAGCACCATGGGCATCGTTGCGTATTCAATCCAGAAAGCTTTCGGAATGTATTTTATAAAGCGGGGATGAGTATTGACGTTTTTGGAGGCTATTGGCTTAAGCCTGTATCCAATAGCCAGATTGAGCAAAGCTGGACGCCGGAAATGTTGAACGCGTTTATGCAGTTAGGGGAGAGATATCCAGACATCGCAGGCGAAATATATGTCGTGGCAACAAATAATAAATGATGTTGTACAGACTGGTACATATAGATTGCGTAGAATAAAAATTAGCGAGGCCGCTTTATGATGTCTGTAGAAGTGCCGTTTCTCGACTTGAAATCTATAAATGCACGTCATAGGAGTGGACTGCAGATAGCTATGTCCTCCGTTCTGGACAGCGGTTGGTATATTAGAGGGGCGCAACACGCATCCTTTGAAAGAGAATTTGCTGATTATTGCGGCGTCTCTAATTGTATAGGCGTTGCCAATGGATTGGACGCGCTTACCCTTATTTTGCGAGGGTATAAGGAAATGGGACGACTAAAGGATGGTGATGAAGTCATCGTTCCGGCCAATACTTATATAGCGACGATTCTGTCCATAACCATTAACGGCTTAATCCCCGTTTTGGTTGAGCCGAATGAAGATAGCTTTAATATTGATGGCGATGAAATAAGTAAAAAAATTACGTCTCGGACGAAAGCCTTGCTTGTCGTCCATTTGTACGGCCAAGCAGCGGAGATGCGTACAATTTGCAAGATTGCAGAGAAGTATAAACTTATCGTTATAGAAGACGCGGCTCAGGCGCATGGTGCAAGAATTGGTGACGTGCGCGTCGGCGCGTGGGGTCATGCAGCAGGATTTAGTTTTTATCCCGGAAAGAATTTGGGTGCCTTGGGTGATGCGGGTGCAGTTACGACGAATGACGCAGACTTGGCGGAGATTGTTCGATGTCTGGGAAACTATGGTAGTAAGATAAAGTATGAAAACCAGTACCAGGGCATCAATAGCCGTTTAGATGAGCTGCAGGCTGCAATTTTGCGTGTGAAGCTGCCCTATCTCGATCGGGAAAATCAGGAACGATCCGAAATTGCTCTTTTTTATCTGGAGAACATCCGGAATGCTAATGTTCTTCTGCCGCAGGTAAAGTCTTCAAGCGCTCATGTTTGGCATCTTTTTGTCCTCAGGTGCAGGGAAAGAGAAAAGCTGCAAGCACATCTGGATAATTCAGGTGTAAAAACGATGATACATTATCCAATAGCGCCGCATGAACAGCACGCCTATAAAAGTTTATTGTGCGGGAAATATCCGCTGACTGAAAAAATTCACAGAGAAGTATTGAGTCTTCCATTATGGCCGGGTCTTTCCAAGGAACAACAAATGGCTGTAGTGGAAGCCGTCAACTCGTTTAAGGTATAAAATAATTATGAACGAAGAATATACGCCTTTAGTGTCAATTGTATTGCCTACATATAATGGAGAAAAATATGTGCGTGAAACAATACAATCATTGGTGTCTCAAACCTACAAAAATATTGAGCTTGTAATAAGTGATGACGGGTCGACGGATGCTACTGTTGATATTATTCAAGAGTATGCAGCAAAATATCCTTTCATTAAGGTTAATCTTAGCCCCAAAAATCTTGGTATAGCGGCGAATTATAATCTCGCAGTCAGAATGGCTTCTGGAGAAATTGCTATTGGTATAGGTCATGATGATCTGCTACCGCCTGAACACACATCCACTATTGTGCCCTATTTCAAAGACCCAGGTGTTGGGTTGGTCCATTGCAATGCAATGCGGATTGATTCCGAAGGCCGTGAGGTTAAGTTTGTTGCCAAAGACTCTGAAAAAATCAAAAAAACAAAATCCCCTATGAAATGGCTTTGTTTCAATAACTTTATCCAAAGTTGCGGGATGGCCTATAGACGTAAAGCATTTATAGATATAGGGGGTTGGGATGAATCTTTCCCTTATGATAGTGAATGGTATACGTATATCCGCTATGCTGAAAACTACAGCTTTGTTTATACTACTGATACATTCTCATATTACCGAGTCCATGATAACAATATTTCAAAATTCTTGAAGGGGGCAAAAAGTCAAGATTTTGAAGCTTACCGCCAACGTTGCAGGGAATTGGCCATGAGTAAAACGGATCTCGGTCTTATAGACAGGGCTAGAGTACAGTTTAAAGTCTGGCGTAAGAAATTTAAAAGAAAGCTGAAGGCATAAAAGCTATGCTTACGAAACTGACCTCGAAGCTGGCGCACTGGGTTTATCAGAAGCCGCGCATTATAAAGTATCGGCTATTATCCACGTGCAAGAATGTCAGTGGCAGATTCACACGAAATCAGCCTGTTATTTTCCATGGAAAAGGTAAGGTGATTTTCGCTGGAGGGGGGAAGCTTGGTTACCGATTTAGTGCGGGCTTTTATGAAGGGGTGATATATATCGAAGCAAGAAACGCGGAATCCAAAATCCAGTTCGGAAAAGATGTGCGCATTAACAATAATGTTACTTTTGTTTCCGAGGGAGCGGGGATACATATCGGCCAGAATGTATTTATCGGGATGAATTGTTTATTCATGGATACGGATGGACATCCTTTGTCGGTAGATGCTCGAAATTCTTTGCAAACGCCAAGCACGGCACCGATTACTATCGGAGACAATGTGTTTATTGGGGCTAATATCACCGTTCTTAAGGGGGTAACGATTGGCGACAATACGGTTGTTGCCGCCGGATCTCTGGTTACGAAATCTCTGCCCGCAAATACGGTTTGCGGCGGCAGCCCGGCGACCGTACTGCGTACTTTGTCTTAAAAGCTAAGAACCCATGAAAAAAATCTTGGTCATCAAACTGGGGGCGCTTGGGGATTTTTTCTCGGCCTGTGGCACTTTTGAAAAAATCAGGGCGTACCATCCTGATACAAAAATTACATTATTGACCACCTTGCCCTTCAAGGATATTGCCACGAAGGCACCCTATTTTGATGATGTGTGGGCGATTTCCAAACCTCGTTCAACATATCTGGTAGCATGGATTAAAATCTTGAGCCGCTTCATAAAGGAACGGTTTGATGCCGTCTACGATTTGCAGCGCAATGACAGAACAAAAATTATCAAAGCTGTATCAAGCCTGTTTGTAGGCCAGAAATGGCTGAGCGGTCCGAAAGGCGGGCAGCTTTCCTTGCTAAACAAATTCACGGTGCCCGCGCAGATGCTTGATACGCGCGACATGGCTGCATACCCGACGCGGGATCTGTCATGGCTGAAGGGCAAAACGGCAGCGGATTTTGGTTTAGGCCCCAAATACGTTTTGGTCGTGCCGGGATGTTCTGCGCGGCATCCCGGAAAGCGCTGGCCTACGGATTCCTATGTAGGCCTGATCCGTCTCCTATACGACGCAGGCTTTGAAGTCGCCATGATCGGGACAAAAGAAGATATGGATGTTACGTCCTATCTTAAGGAGAGAGTAGCAGAGGTAATGGATTTGTCCTGCAAAACAACGCTTGCAGATATCGCAACGCTTGCTTCTGCGGCCTGCGCGACCATCGGCAATGATACAGGTCCTATACATATTGCCGCCGCAGCCGGAAGCCCCACGATCGTTCTTTTCTCTTTCCTGTCCGATCCAGCACAATCTGCTCCAAGATATGACCACGTGAAGGTTTTCCGCGCTGAAAATATGGGAGATATTCATGTGGACGAAGTGATGTCTTGTTTTGGGGATATTCACATATGAATGAGCGAAGCTTGAGAAAATTTCCAGCTATAGCTTAAGTGGTTCCAGCTTAAAAAGTTCATAAAACTTACACAATCTCTTACACAGTTTTCCCAAGGAATGAATAATGCTATTTAATATCAATAACTTATGCCTTATTTAACTGACTCAAAATCCAGTTCTGGCAACAGAGTGTCGGTTCGACCCCGACCGGGGGCACCATTTTTTTTAAACACGGCATGATAAAAAAGTGCAGCACATAACAGTGCTATGTATTTTATAGATACATGCGAATCTGGAACAAAACGACTGGATAACACGTATATCTTGTGCGTTCGTTCTCATAATCACAGTCTTTATCAATAAAACAGGCCCGTTCAGTGCGGTGCCTGTTTTTCTTTTGGGTGCAATCGTTTAATATTTTCACGACTTTATCTTCCTGCATGATCGGAATACGGATGACAGATAGCCATAAACCTTCCTTGTCTTTAAGCACCTTTCACATGTTGCGCTGCGTGGCCGCGCTGGTTCATGCGGACCATGTGATTAACAGGGACGAAAAACAATTTTTACAAACGCTGATTGCTTATTTTGAAGGCAAGTTTGATATCTCGGACGGACAGAAGTTTCAGCTGGTGCAAGATTTACGCGTGGCGCAAAACATTGATGATTTGCTGCCCGTGGTAACAGACCCGCGTGATCGTGAAAATCTTGTGTTGTTTGCAGGTATGCTGGCGATGGCTGATGGCGAACTGCACCCTGCTGAAGAAGTGATCCTGCGTAAAATTCGCGCACATGCAGCGGCGGTGAGCGCAAGCCTGCCCGCCACAGTGAACGGCGCGCCTGCTGTCAGCCGGGATGAACTGGCAGAAGAGGTGCGCAATATTGTGCAGCAGGAATTCTATCGCTCTGCCATTCAAAAAAGCGGGCTTGTCCAGAAAAGCAGCGCGCTGAGCGTGGCGGATGCTTTTGTCGAGCGGGGAAGTTTAATTCATCAGCCCGATATTTATGCGGCCGTTTCGGACAAGCGCAAGCCCAGTGTTTCCACCCGCCGCACCTTGATGGGGGATGAGCGCCTGGTGGCCCGTGCGCGCTTTCACTTTGCCTATACGATGGAAACGCTGATTTGGTCCGTCTTGGCTTTTTTCCTTATAGATAAAACCATGCCCGGTATTTTTCAGGGCATTTATTATTTACAACAGTCATTAAATCTTCCTATGTCTCTGGTGGACCGCGGGTTTTGGACTTTTATGCTGCGCTGGCCCTCGTGGATTGTTGCCGGTGGTATTTTTGCATGGCGAATGCTGGACATGTGGTCGACGGAGATTATTCTGACGGACCGCCGATTGCTGTACAAGCACGGCATTTTGTTCGTCAAATATACCAAAATTGACCTTCGCCAATTGTTTGAAACGGTTGTTAACCAGAGCCGTCTGGGGGCCATCTTAAACTATGGCAGTGTCTTTATTTATTCCAACATGGTGGATACCAGTATTAAGGGCGACAAATTTGACCGCAATATTGTGCTGCCAAAAATTGCAGATCCACATACCTTTGCCAGCCGCGTGGACCGCGCCAAGCGTATTTTGCGCACAAAAGGTGATGCATGACCAAAAAAGCCGCCAAAAAGCCGGGCAATGATGTTGATTACAAGGGCTATCTTCAGCTCTCAAGCCTGTTGACATCGCAAAAGCCATTAAGTCAGGCGCATGATGAAATGATGTTCATTGTCGTGCATCAGACATATGAATTATGGTTCAAGCTGATTTTGTTCGAGTTGGACCGTGTGCAAAAAGTATTCTCCGGCAAGGTGGTCAAAGATGCCGAGCTGCGCACAGTGTCTTCCAGCCTGGGCCGTATCGTGGAAACAATGAAGCTTTTGGTCAAACAGCTTGATATTATCGAGACCATGACGCCGCTCGATTTTCTCGATTTTCGCCATGTCTTCCGCTCGGCCTCCGGTTTTCAAAGTATGCAATTCCGCGAGCTGGAAATGCGCCTTGGCCTGCGTCACGACGACCGTATCGGTTATGACGGGAAATCGTTTGAAAATTATCTGCCAGAGGCTGACCGTGCCCATTTAAAAAAAATCCTGAAGAAGCCTGCATTGATCGATCAACTGGATCGCTGGCTCAGCCGTACCCCGTTTGTGGAGACAGGTACATTTAATTTTTGGGCGGTATATCGAAAAGCTGTTATGGACATGATCGGTGCAGACCGTGCAGCCGTTGGTAAAAACCGCAAAATGACGGCAGAGGCCAAACGTATGGAGCTTGGCAAGCTTGATAATATGACGGCACAGTTCGACAAACTTTTCGGGCAGGCGACAAAGGAAGAAATGCCATGGCGTTTTTCGCAAAAAGCATTAAAGGCGGCCTTGTTTATCAACCTCTACCGTGACCAACCGGCACTGCAGACCCCGTTCAGGATTTTGAATGATTTGATGGATATTGATGAACTTATGGCGCTGTGGCGTTATCGGCATTCTTTGATGGCCCAGCGTATGCTGGGGACCAAGATGGGCAGTGGCGGGTCATCCGGCCATGATTATCTTGTGGCCACGGCGGCCAAACACCGCATCTTCCGTGACCTTTTTGCGCTTTCGACATTCTTGATACCACGCTCCAAGCTGCCCAAATTGCCCAAGGTGGTTGAGCATAAAATGCACTTTCGCTATTGGGGAGATGCAGCAGATGCGGCCTGAAATAAAGAAAGATTTCAGCCGTTTCTTAAATGCCGCACCGGGCAGGCTGCATATGGCTGCGCACAGCCACCATTACTGGCCAGATATTACATTTGATGCCCATATGCAGGCATGGCTGGATGCCGCAGCCATGACAGACAAAAAATGGCCCCATATTTTTGAAACGGTTTTTGCCGATGTCAAAAAAGGGATAGCCGCTGTTTTGAACCTTCCGGACAGCAATACAATTTGCTTTGCTCCCAATACACATGAATTTGTAAACAGAATTTTTTCCTGCCTGCCTGTGGACCGCGCCGTGAAGGTGATCACAACAGACAGCGAATTTTATAGCTTTGACCGCCAATTACGCCGTATGGAAGAAGATGGCATTGTCACCGTCAAACGTATTCCGACTGAACCACCGGCAACTTTTACCACACGCTTTGCAAAAGCCGTGGGCGAGATGGAAGATGCTGATCTGGTTTTCATCAGTCATGTCTTCTTTAATAGTGGCTATGCTGTTAAGCCGCTGAGCGAGATTGTACGTGCCGTTAAAGACGACAATACTCTTGTGGTTATTGATGGTTATCATGGCTTCATGGCAACGCCGATGGATATGGGCCCTATGGCTGACCGTGCTTTTTATATGGGGGGCGGATATAAATATGCCATGAGCGGGGAAGGGGCTTGCTTCATGCATTGCCCGCCGGGTTACGGCGCCCGTCCGCGCAATACCGGATGGTTTGCCGAGTTTGGTACACTGGGAAAACCGAAAACAAGTCATATAGATTATGGCACTGATGGCAGCCGCTTTGCGGGGGCAACAGCAGACCCGACAGGGTTTTATCGGATGCGCGCCGTATTTGAATGGCTGAAATTGCGCAACATCACAGTAGATGACCTGCATAAACATGCACATGCTTTGCAGGAAGCCTTTGTGGAGGGGCTGACGGCACTGGGACTTGAGAAGCTGAACCCTTCACAATTGGCTGTCCCTGTGAACGAACAAAAGCGCGGAAATTTCCTAACTTTTCGCACAGCGCAGGCTGCCGAAATATCGGAAAACCTGAAAGCGCAAAATGTACTGACAGATTACCGTGGGGATTGCCTTCGCTTTGGTTTCGGCCCATATCATGATGCGGGCGATATTGCCCGCTTGCTGGAAATGATTAAAAAACATGCCTGATCATCCCATTATTATGTGGTTTCGCGCAGATTTGCGCTTGCGGGATAACCCTGCCTTGGCGGCAGCCGTGGCCACAGGCAAAACGGTTATACCGCTTTATATTCTGGATGATGAAGCTGCGGGTATTTGGAAGCGCGGGGCTGCATCACGTTGGTGGCTGCACAACAGCTTGAATGCGCTTGATACATCTTTGCAAAAATCAGGGTTTCATCCACTGGTCTATTTGCAAGGAGCCGCAGCAAAAGAACTTCAAGCGGCTATTCAAGCCACGCAAGCGGATAGTATTTTTTGGAACCGCTGCTATGAGCCCTGGGCCATGCGGCGCGATAAAGCCATCAAGAGTGATTTGAAGGCACAGGGATTGGACGCGCAAAGCTTTCAGGCCGGATTATTGTTCGAACCTTGGGATACAGTGAATAAATCCGGCCTGCCGTATAAGGTTTACACGCCTTTTTCAAAAACATGTTTTGAACGTGCCGATCATTTGCGCCCCCCCATTGATGTAGCCAAACCACTCAAAAAATATACGCAAAAACCACTTTTACAAGGTGACGCACTGCAAGCCCTGCAATTATTGCCAGATATTCAATGGTATAAAACCATGGAGTTGCAATGGGAACCCGGTGAAGCTGGTGCACAGAAGCAATTTAATGTGTTTTTGCATCAAGGCTTGGCCACCTATAAAGACACACGTGACTTTCCAGCAAAAGATAAAGGTATATCTCATTTATCCCCTCATTTGCATTTTGGCGAAATCAGCCCGCATCAGATATGGCACGATGTACGTGCGGAAATTTCTAAAAGCCGGCAAGATAAAAACTTCTTAACACATGCACAAGGCTGGCTGCGTCAGTTAATCTGGCGGGAATTTTCCTATCATCTTCTTTATCATGCGCCGGATTTTCCGGAGCAACCGTGGAACAAACGCTTTTTAAACTTTAACTGGCAAAAAGACGATGCTGCACTTGAACGTTGGAAGCGTGGAGAAACAGGTTACCCCATCGTTGATGCCGGTATGCGGGAATTGTGGCAAACAGGTTGGATGCATAACCGTGTGCGCATGATTGTCGGGTCATTTCTGGTTAAAAATCTTTTGTTGCATTGGCGCGATGGCGAAGACTGGTTCTGGGATACACTGGTGGATGCGGACCTGGGCAACAATGCAGCTGGCTGGCAATGGATTGCCGGTTGCGGTGCCGATGCTGCACCTTATTTCCGTGTCTTTAATCCTGTTTTGCAAAGCAAGAAGTTTGACCCGAATGGAGATTATATACGGCGTTATGTGCCGGAACTTTCGGATATGCCCGGCGAATTTATTCATACGCCCTGGGATGCACCACCGATGATCCGCAATCTTGCCAAGAACTATCCAGCCCCGATGGTTGATCTTTCCACATCCCGTGATAGAGCATTGAAAGCCTATGCAGAATCAAAATAGCCGGCCAATACATCCTGTACATTTGTCTGATCGCGGCATTATTCGCGTATCAGGCGCCGATGCAAAAATCTTTTTGCAAAATGTCATGACCAATGACATTGAAAAGGTTTTGCAAGAAAGTATTGTTTACAGCTGTCTTTTGACACCGCAAGGACAATTTCTGCATGATTTCTTTGTGCTGCAAGATCCATTGCAGCCGGATGGTTTTCTTGTGGATATGGGCAAGCCCCAGATAGATGACTTTTTAAAGCGGCTGACAATTTTTAAACTGCGCGCCAAGGTATCGCTGGAAAAGCTTGATGATGATATTTTGCGCGTTTATGCCGTTCGCGAAGGTGGTGTGGTGGATCCGCGCTGGCCAGCCCTTGGGCAGCGCCTTTATACACAAACAGGCGTTGAAGGTTCCACGGATGCACTGTCAGACTACCATGCTTTTCGTATAGCCTGTGGTGTGCCAGATGGCAGCTATAGCGCATTACAACAACGTGATTTTATTTCCGATCTTAACCTTGATCATCTTCATGCGGTGGCCTGGGACAAGGGTTGCTTCATCGGGCAGGAAGTGACAGCCCGCATGTACCACCGTGGTCTTGCCAAAAAACGTTTGATGGTGATGACCGGCACATCATTGGCGGCGGGGCAAAATATCTTGCGTGAAGGACGCATCATGGGAGAAGTGCGCGATGTGGCCGCCACAGCGACTCAAGCGCTGGCTTTGATCCGCCTGGATGCTGTGGCAGAAGGAGGGGCTTTGGAAACAGAGGCAGGGCCGGTTACATCTGTTAACATGCCGGAATATATAAATATTTCTGCTGTTTAAGAAAACGGAAGTTTAAATTATTAACCATAACGGGCATATAATTGAAAACATGGGGATCGCAGGGGCGGGGTATGGTGAATACTTCCAAAGATAAAAACCACCCGAAAAGCAAGGGGAACGAGCAAGACGCGCTCGACAAACTTTCCCTGTCAATGATTCCGCTGTCCAGCACAGCCCTGCGCAATGCGCGCTTGATCAAAAACAACCGGATGGAAACAACGGTGGAGCTGCACCATGACCCCGTCACGGGCAGTTTGCAAATTCAACCCGAAGATATCGCAGATACCTTCGCCGGCAATGTGCGTGATCAGGCTATTATCCGCGCCTTGGCTGCGTTGAATAGCTATGATGTCTATTCGTTGCGCGGCAGTTTAAAAAAAATCGGTGTCGAAGTTGAAGATACAAAAAAACTCGACTTGACCGACGAGATGAAAGAGACCCTGCATCATTATATGATGGCTTTTACGCGCCCGTTGGTGGACCGTATTTTCGGCCCGCAGGAAGATAAAGAAAACGCAATCGCGGCGCCATTGGAATCTCAGCTTGATATCAGTACACTTTTGAATGATCCGGATGTCGCGCGTGCGCGTAAAAACCTGATACTGATGGCAGAAAAAACGGGCATTGCACTTGAAGAAATACCGCGTTTTCTGGCTGCGTATAGCGATGTGTTTTTATCTGTTGCCTACTATCGCCATAGCTTCGAAAGCCTGGGCGAAGAAATTGAACGTTTTTTGATATGGATACATGAATTGCAGCAGGTGCGGGATGTTAAATCATCGCCCCGTACAGTGACCAGTTGCAAGAAAACAGAAGATTCCGTGCGCGCGCTTTCCATTTCCGTGCGGGAGCGTATGAGCCAGTTTAACAAAGCGTTTCACATGTTCTGGAGCGACATCAATAAAGAATCTTTTCAAGTACTGCAAAAGCAGGTGGAAGAAAACCATGATGGTATGGGGGCGGTTTTGTGTGGCTTGCTTGTTAAAATCCGCACATGGTCGTATGAATTTCCCGACAATTCGGTTGGCGGGCCCATGAAGCGGGCCACTTTTGTGATGACAGAGATTGAACCCGGGCTGGATAAGTTGAAGGACCTTGAAAATCACGCCCGCCGTGGGCTTGGTCTTCCACCGATCGCCTGATTTAATTCCATAATATTTTCGTATCGAGATTTGTGCGCTGCAACAGTGGACAAATCGTGCCCCTTGCGTGTATGACTGAAAGAAACACGTGCAATGGCGGCGCTCCTTATGATTTTCAATGACATTATCAATTGGCTGGCTTTTTTGTGGTTTGTGGCTTGCTGGCTGGGCTATACGCTTTATGCACGCAAGGCCGCCAGCAACAAGGCCTGCCTTGCTGCTGTCATTTACAGCTATCGTATCGACTGGATCAAAAGCCTGCTGCGGCATGACAACCGTATTTCCGATCTGGCGCTGCTGGGCAATCTGATGCAGATGGTTAATTTCATGGCGACCACAAATATTTTTGTGTTGGCAGGGGCTGTCACGGTGCTGTATTCGTCCGACAGCGTTCTTGCCCTGATAGAAGGTCATGCTTTTGTCGCGCAGACAACGCTGGAGCAGGTGCAGTTCAAGCTTCTGGTGCTTGTTATGATTTTTGTGTATGCCTTTTTCCGGTTCACCTGGGCGCTGCGTCAGCACACGTTTTGCTCAATTATGATCGGTGCGGCACCGCAAGTACCGCAAGGACGCGAACTGACCGTAGACGAAGAACAATTCGCCCTGCAAGTCGCCAAAGTGTCCGATCGTGCAGCGCATGAATTTAACTATGGCCTGCGTTCCTATTACTTTGCGTTTTCATTGTTGGCGTGGTTTATCAGCCCGTGGCTGTTTATTCCGGCATGTACGCTGGTGGTTGTTGTTTTGTATTTGCGTGAATTCAGATCAAACACCCTGAGTATGCTGGTGCGCAGCCGCCAAAGCTTTATCAAGGTGATACGCACCAACCAACAGCAAATAAGCGTGGCCAATCCGCCGCAGGCAGATCCAACGGCACCTGTTTCCGCTAACAAAGTGGCATAAAAAAATCCCGGCTTTATATGCCGGGATTTTTATTTTATTTCTTTGTGTTCAGCTTGGCCTGCGCTGCGGCCAGATGGGCAATAGGCACACGGTAAGGGGAGCAGGATACGTAATCCAGCCCGACGCTTTCAAAGAAAGCGATAGATGCCGGATCACCGCCATGCTCGCCGCAGATGCCCAGTTTTAAGACTGCCCGTGTGGCGCGGCCACGTTCAACCGCAATTTTAACCAACTCGCCCACGCCTTGCACATCAATAGAGGCAAAGGGGTCGGCGGGCAGCAGGCCTTGCTGCTGGTATGCCGGCAGGAAGGATCCCGCATCATCGCGGCTGATACCAAAGGTGGTTTGCGTCAGGTCATTGGTGCCGAAGCTGAAGAATTCAGCCGTTTCGGCAATCTCGCCGGCGGCAAGGGCGGCGCGCGGCAATTCGATCATGGTGCCGACCAGATAATCTTCCTTGGCAAAACCCACATGGCCTGCAATGCGGGCAATCATGGCGGCCAGCAGGTTCATCTCTGCCTTTGTTGCAATCAGCGGCACCATAATTTCAGGCAGGACGGTATCACCGGTTTCTTTTTTCACGGCAGCGGCTGCTTCGAAAATGGCGGTCACCTGCATCTCGTAGATTTCTGGATACAATATACCCAGACGCGATCCGCGCAGGCCCAGCATGGGGTTTGTTTCATGCAGGCGGTCAATACGCTGCTGAATACGCTCCAGGCTGATGTTCAAAGATTTTGCCAGTTCATTTTTTTCTTCTTCCGCATGGGGCAGAAATTCATGTAACGGCGGGTCCAGCAGGCGGATGGTGACCGGCAGGCCTTTCATAATTTTGAACAGGTCAATAAAGTCCTGTTTTTGATGAGGCGCGATTTTATCAAGTGCGGCTTTGCGCTCGTCCATCGCTTCGGACAAAATCATCTGGCGGACATGTAAAATGCGTGTGGGATCAAAGAACATATGTTCCGTCCGGCAAAGGCCGATACCTTCCGCGCCGAATTTACGAGCGGTTTCGGCATCCAGCGGTGTTTCGGCATTGGCGCGAATACCCATGCGGCGCACTTCATCGGCCCAGCCCATAAGGGTGGAGAAATGGCCTGTCAATTGCGGCTGACGCATGGCAATTTCACCCAGCAGCACTTCACCTGTGCTGCCATCCAATGTCAGTTTATCACCTGCCACAAAAGACTTGTCGCCAATTTTCATGGTCTGGGTTTTGTAATCAATCACAACATCAGCAGCGCCGGATACGCAAGGCTTGCCCATGCCGCGTGCCACAACAGCCGCGTGGCTGGTCATGCCGCCACGTGATGTTAAAATACCTTCGGCCGCGTGCATACCATGAATATCTTCCGGGCTGGTTTCCGTACGGCATAAAATAACTTTGTGTCCGGCTTTAACGCGGGCTTCTGCTTCATCCGAGTCAAAAATAATTTCACCCACAGCAGCGCCGGGGGAGGCTGGCAAGCCACGCGCCAATAGTGTCTTTTTTGCATCCGGGTCAATCGTCGGGTGCAGCAGTTGGTCAAGCGACATGGGGTTGATGCGCAAGATGGCTTGTTCTTTTGAAATCAATCCTTCTTCCACCATTTCAACGGCAATGCGCAGGGCGGCCGCCGTTGTGCGCTTGCCGCCGCGGGTTTGCAGCATGTACAGCTTGCGGTTTTGAATGGTGAATTCTACGTCTTGCATGTCTTTATAATGCTTTTCCAGCTGCAAACGAATGGCGTTCAGCTCGGTAAAAACTTCTGGCATGGCATTTTCCAGCTCGGACATAGGTTGCGGTGTGCGGATACCCGCCACAACATCTTCGCCTTGCGCATTCACCAGATATTCGCCGTAGAATTTATTTTCGCCCGTGGACGGGTCACGGGTAAAGGCAACACCTGTGCCGCAATCATCGCCCATATTGCCGAAAACAACGGCCTGTACGTTCACGGCCGTTCCCCATTCTTCGGGGATGCTGTTGATTTTGCGATAAGTCACCGCGCGGGGTGTCATCCATGATTTGAAAACAGCGCCAATCGCGCCCCATAACTGTTCACGCGGGTCTTGCGGGAAATCTTTCCCAGTGCTTTCTTTTACAATTTCTTTGTACTGCTCGACGATATCTTTCCAGCCAGCCGCATCAATATCCGTATCCATGCGTAAACCTTGGCGGCGTTTGTACGTATCAAGAATATCTTCAAAACGGTGATGGTCTACATCCAGCACCACATCGCTGTACATTTGAATAAGGCGGCGATAGCAATCCCATGCGAAGCGTTCGTTGTTGCTGGCATTGGCAAGGGCTGCAACTGTTGCATCGTTCAAACCCAAATTCAAAATTGTATCCATCATGCCGGGCATGGATACGCGCGCGCCGGAGCGCACGGCCAGCAACAAGGGCTTTTCTGTATCGCCAAATCCCATGGATATTTCTTTTTCAACCTGTGCCAGCGCGGCATCTACTTGCGCGCTCAGGCTTGCCGGATACTGGTTATTGTTTTTATAAAACCATGTACAAATTTCGGTGGATAAAATAAAGCCGGGCGGGACGGGAAGGCCCAGACGGCTCATTTCAGAAAGATTGGCACCCTTGCCACCCAGCAGGTTTTTCTGGCGGGCATCCCCTTCGCAGAGCAGTTTACCGAAGCTATAGACCCATTTTTCCGCCATACCGCTATCCGTTTTCAGCTGTGCCTGTGCCATGTCGAAAGCCCCCTTAATGCTTATTGTTAAAAGCTGACCAATCCTATAAACTCGGAGCCCTGAATTCAAGGTATTAGAGGGCATGAATATGGGTAACCCACAAGCAGCAGCGCAAGAAAATAATCAGCCGTCCGGCAAAGTTGAAATGAATGATCTGGTTGCACTGTGCAAACGGCGCGGTTTCATTTACGCCGCTTCGGAAATTTACGGCGGCATCAACGGATTCTGGGATTATGGCCCGTTGGGCATTGCCCTGAAAAATAACCTGCGTGACCGCTGGTGGCAAGATATGGTCGTGGCACCACCCATCGGCCCCGACGGCAAGCCGCTGCAGATTGTAGGTCTTGATAGCTCGATCGTACAAAACCCAAAGGCTTGGGTTGCTTCCGGCCATGTAGATACGTTCAACGACCCTATGGTCGATTGCAAAAAAACCAAACTGCGTTACCGCGCTGATCACCTGATGGCTTTACTGGATGCGCGCAATGACCAAATTCTGGTTTTCACGCAAGGGACGCTGGAAGAAAAAGCGAACCTGAAAAAAATCAAAAAGCTGACCGGAACGGACGAGCTGGATAAATTCGAAATCGTTCCCTTCGACCGCGTACAGACAGACGCCTATTCAAAATGTGTCGGCCCCGATACGGACGATAAAGGCACGTTAACCGAGCCCCGTAAGTTCAACCTGATGTTCAAAACTTATGTGGGCGCAACAGCATCGGAAGATGATATCGCTTATCTGCGTCCGGAAACAGCGCAAGGCATTTTCCTCAATTTCAAAAACGTGGTGGATAGTTCCCGCGTACGCGTGCCGTTTGGCATCGCGCAAATCGGTAAAGCTTTCCGCAACGAAGTCACGCCGCGTAATTTTATTTACCGCAGCCGTGAATTTGAACAAATGGAAATGGAATGGTTCTGTCCGCCGGAAGATGCCAAAATGTGGTTTGATTTCTGGGTGCAAACCCGTCACGAATGGTGGAAATCTGTCGGTGTGCGCGAAAGCAATCTGCAACTACGCCCGCATGACCGTGATGAACTCAGCCATTACGCCAAAGCCGGCGAGGGGACGATTGATGTTGAATACAAATTCCCCTTCACCTGGCCCGATTTTGGCGAGCTGGAAGGTATCGCGCACCGCTGCGATTTCGATCTGACCCAGCATGAAAAACATTCCGGCGTGAAAATGGAATATTTCGATGACATTAACCAGAAACGTTTTATTCCGCACGTGATCGAGCCGGCATCCGGCCTGACACGCGGCGTGCTGACACTGCTGGCAGAAGCTTATATGGTTGATGCATCCCGCCCGAGCGGTATGTACATGAAATTCAATCCGTCGATGGCACCTGTGAAAGCCGCTATTTTGCCACTGGTCAACAAAGACGGCCTGCCGGAAATTGCGCAAAAGCTGTATATGTCCTGCCGCAAGAAATTTGCAACTGAGCTGGATGTGAAACAAAACATCGGCAAACGCTATGCCCGCAACGATGAAATTGGTACACCGTTCTGTATTACAATCGACACAGATACGTTGACCGACCATGCCGCCACCATTCGCCATCGGGATACAATGCAGCAAGAGCGTGTAGCGCTTGATAAAATCGAAAGCTTTGTTGCCGAAAAAATTTCGGAATAAGCATGAAAATATCGCGCGAAGCCAATCTTGCCCTGAACTGGATCCTGAATGAAGCGGTGCCGCCGTTTATTCGGGACCGTAAATGGTTTGGCTGGTTGATCACCAAAATCCTGTATAAGGACAAGGCGCATATCTATATGTCCTTCCACGACCGTGTCTATGACATGACGCCGGAAGAATTTCAGCAAGTATATCGCGACATACAATCCACAGCGCTCGAACGCCCGACAGACCTGAACCAGGCCAGCATCGATAAAATTCTGGCCAATATAGTGGGTGAGAAGGTTTTGGAAGTCGGGTGTGGCCGCGGGTATTTCATCGACCTCGTTGCCAAAAAAGGCTTTGAGGTGACGGGCTGTGATGTGGCGATTGCGCCGATGCTGAAAGATAAATATCCTAATATTCATTTTCAAGAAGCTGCGGCTGAACAATTACCCTTTGCAGATAAATCTTTCGATACCGTCATCACCACCCATATGTTGGAACATGTGCGCGACTTAAAATCCGTGCTGACAGAACTGCGCCGCGTTACCCGCAAGCGTTTGATTGTCGTTGTGCCCTGCGAACGCCCCCATTATTATACGCCCAACCTGCACCTGCATTTTTTCCCGTATAAATTCTCCGTCCTCCTGGCTTTCCAGCCGCAGGGGAAATACATGCTGGAAAAAGCAGGCGGGGATTGGTTTTACTACGAAGACATTTCGACAACAGAAAGCAGTCCGCCATGAAAACTCTCACAAAATCATTCAATACCGCAACCGTTCAAAAGGGCGATTTGTTCAAGGTTGAACTGGATGCCAATCCGACAACAGGATATTTGTGGGATATGAAGCTGAAGGCGGGCAAGGCGCAGTTGGTGTCCGAAGAATATACGTCTTCTGCGCCGGCGGGCTCGCTGGTGATTGGTGGCGGCGGCGTGACCAGCTTTGTTTTCAAGGCGGAAGAGGCGGGCGAGATTGAGCTTGTCGCCGAATACACCCGCCCATGGGAAAAGAATGCCAGGCCTGCGGCCAGCCATACGTTTTCTATCAAATCGCTCTGATTCTTCAGGGTTTTAAACGGTCCATATCCTGCGCCCTTTAGGGTTTACGGGGTTTTCGCGCTGTATTAACGCTCCGTTAATCATTTTTGCATAAAATCGCTATAGTCTCGAATTTCGGCACTTAGGCGAAGGATACGGTATGATTTCAGAAAGTATGATCATTTTTGGCGCAACCGGTAATGTGGTGATGGTTTTGAACGGGGAGCTCCCGAAGGACCGCCCCATCCATTTCCGCATTGGTGCCAATACGATTGATATTCTGAGCGAAGATGCACTGGTTTATTCTGAAGAGGGTTTGAGCCAACATGCCTGCCAACGCCTTAAAAAGCTGAACGAGATCGGTCTTTTGGAAGTGCTGGATACCCAGAATCCGCCAAAACACCTGACGAACGTCGCCTATCAATACGGTACATAATAAACGAGATATAAATAAGGTGTCGCAAAGACATCACAAGGAAGCACAGAAGATATAAGCGCCACAGGGGAGTGAATATATGGTAACCGACGCAACACCAGGGCAATCTGCCACGAGTTTTTTGGGAGGTACAGGCGATGTCTATGTGGGCCGCAACAGTGATTTGCGGGGCACATTGCCGATGATGGGCATTACCGCCGCCAAGATTGATATGTTTGATGGACCGGGACGTGATCCGATGAAACCGGGCATGGCGATTGATGATATCTTTGGCGGGCAAAAAGTTACTATTGTTGCAAAGCCATCAACCGGCTTGTTAAACTTGTTTGACAGCATTTTGGACATCGATCAGAAAAAAGAGACCAATCCTGTACAAACCAGCAAGGGTCCCATTCAGACAATGCAGGCAGCAAAGCCGGATGCACCAAAAAACTAATGCTTTAGATTAAGTGTCTAGATCAATTTCCGCTGCGGCGCTGAGAATTTTCTCGGCGCCGCGCGTGTATGTGCCGTCTTTTTCGTGCATAACAAGGCCGGATTTCAGAACGGCGGCGGCATAACGCTCTTTGCGTGCACGCACAATCACACGGCGGGCGTTCTCTCCCTCATGCGGATAGAGCGGGTAAATCACCAGGCTGCCAAACCAACGGCGCGCCGTCAGGGCTGTGATCACATCATCTAACCGGTCAGCGCGGTGAACCATCGTCAAAAAGCCGCCTTGTTTTAACTTGCGATGTGCATATTTGACCCAATCGGCCAGCGCCGCGCCGGATGCATCTTCACCGTGGGAGAATGCCTTGATTTTTTTTGGCGAGGGCATATGCGTGCCGGCTTCCTGATACGGCGGGTTCATCATCACGCTGTGGAAGCTATTATCCGGAATGTTTTTGTCTGTCAGAACAGTACCCTGAAAAAAACGGCAACGATCGGCCATATTGTTCAACGTGGCATTTTGGTGCGCCAGATCAATCAGCTCTTGCTGAATATCTATTCCTACCAATTGGATAGTCTTGTTTCTTAATGCAACAGATAATCCGGCAGACCCCACACCGCAGCCAATATCCAGTACATGCTGGCGGTCCTTTACCGGCACGGCTGCGGCCAAAAAGACAGTATCAATGGCGGCATGAAAGCCGACTTTGGGCTGCAATAGTTTTAGCTTGCCGCGCAGCAGGGTATTCTCAACAACTTCGCTCGCTAATTTGTCATATGATTTTTGCTCTGGTGCTGTCACCTTCTTCTTGGCGGGCGCTTTGCGGGCCGGTGTTTTTTTCAGGGTGGGGGTGGCTGTGGTTTGTTTTTTCATGGGCTTGGCTCTAATTCCAGCTCTGTCAAAATGTCACAAGCATCTTCATAATCATTCTCGTTCAAGAGCATAATACGACATGTGCCAAACATACCGCCAAAGGTCTGACTGGTGACTTCATCCAGCGTTGTAATGGGAAGGCCTTCACTCTGGAAAACGGATTTCAAGAGTGCGATTTCTCCCATATTCGATGTACGGTAAATTTCTTTCATGTAAAACTTTGCCAGTTTTTGCTATATAAAAGCCAGTATAAAACAAGGGACATCAAGCCGAATGACGCTGTCTAAACCACTTCCTGACAAAACGCAACAGCAAGCACCCGTGGCAGACCTGCGCGTCAATCCACTGGAACATCTGGCTGGCCATTTGAAAGAGGATATGGATGCGGTCAACGCGCTTATTATTGACCGGATGCAGTCTGACATTCCGCTGATCCCGCAGCTGGCAGGTCACTTGATTGCAGGCGGCGGAAAGCGTATTCGCCCTTTGTTAACGCTGGGTTCTGCCGCTTTGTTCGGCTATGAGGGCGTTCGCCAACATAAGCTGGCGGCCTGTGTTGAATTTATTCATACCGCAACACTGCTGCATGATGATGTGGTGGACGAAAGCGATCAGCGCCGGGGCAAGGCATCGGCCAATGCCGTTTTTGGCAATGAGGCCGCGGTTCTGGTTGGCGACTTTTTGTTCAGCCGGTCCTTCCAGCTGATGGTGGAAGATGGCTCGCTGGAAGTGTTGCGTATCCTTTCGAATGCCTCCGCCGTGATTGCGGAAGGCGAGGTGATGCAGCTGACAACCGCTAATAATCTGGAGACGACGGAAGAGCAATACCTGCAGGTTATCGGCTCCAAAACCGCAGCCCTGTTTGCGGCCGCTTGCGAAGTCGGGGCCATTGTGGCTGACCGCCCGGCCAACGAATGCGCTGCTTTGCGCGATTACGGGACATACCTGGGCATTGCCTTCCAGATTTCGGATGATGTGCTGGATTATCGCGCATCGGAAGAGCGCCTTGGTAAATCCGTCGGTGATGATTTCCGTGAAGGTAAAATGACATTGCCCGTGCTGAAGGCGCTGGCCAAGGCAACGTCTGCTGAAAAATCATTCTGGCAACGGACAATGGCAGACCTTGAACAGACCGACGATGATTTGGCCGAAGCGCAAGCAATCCTTAAAAAATACAAGACGCTGGATGCTTCTCTGGCGCAGGCACGTGACTATGCGTTGAAAGGCAAGCGGGAGCTCGATAAACTTCCGGGCCATCCCATCCGCCAGAACATGGCAGAACTGATTGATTTTGCAGTGGAACGTGATTACTAGCCTGGAATTTAAAGCAAAAAGCCCCTTGCGCGGGGGCCTTAAATATGCGAAATATGCCAAACTTTTGTTCCCGCGTGTCGGAATGTAGCTCAGCCTGGTAGAGTGCTTGCTTCGGGAGCAAGAGGCCCGGGGTTCGAATCCCCGCATTCCGACCATTTCTTTTTTATTGCAGCCCCAGATAAGCCTTATAAATCGCATTTCCAGCCAGCCACAGACCCAGCGTGATCGGCCAGTAATACACCGCAAGCCTTGTATAGCATCGGCCCAATACGCCAATACGGTTCCAGTAATAGTGGCTGTCGTTTGGCGCGCGGTAAGCGGCATACATACCCACAAACAGAAAAACAATCAGCAAGATAAAGCCACGTTTATGGACGCTGAATTGATGGTTCACAAAAATTTCAGCGTAAGAATAGACCGTGGCAAAAACAATCACGAAGAAAAAGAACACCATGGCGTAAATAATACGCAGCCCATAAGAAAAACCGCACATGATGCCCTTGGTTTCGGAATCGTACAGCAAGGCATCTTCGGTCAAGATCAATTCGTAATAGCTGAACTTTTCAAGATTGTCTTCAATGTTGCCGGGTTTTTGCAATATATCCGCTATTTGCTGCCGGGTGATGGGCAGAAGCGCTTCGCAATCCCGATGCTGTTCCAACACGCCGCGCAGATTAATGGTTTCGGCTTCATCATTTTTTTTCAATCGGCGGCGCCATACACGCTCAAGAGAATCTATCGCAACAAAAGATCCCTGAACAACAAATACAATTAAGACCGCCAAAACAGATGCCAGCATCACATCTTGATCCATGCGGATGGCCTGCGCAATTTCTGTTTTATAACGGTCCGTTATATAAAGGGCATGAAACGCAAGCCCCAAGGTCACAAGCACCATTTGAAACTTGAAAAAGAAATACACACACCCCCGCGCCCGCGTGCGGTAAGGTTTTGTCAGGAAACGGATACGCTCAATCCGCTGTTTGCGAAAATACGATGGAACCACGGCAAGGCCTTTCTTGCCATGGAATATAACATGTGGTGTTAGAGTGCGGGAAGTTCAAAAACCTCTGCCCATATCTTATGGGGCACCTGCATGACAGCCTCAGGGAATGCCTGTTTCAGTATGGGCGTGAACTCCACATCAAAGGCGTGAACCTGTGCCGGTGGCAAGCTGCCGCCAATACCGGCATAGGCGCGCATACGCCCGCGCCAGCCTTCGTGTGTATAGGGAATGTTCTCACGGTACATAAAGCTGTCTGTTGCATTAAAGCTGCCAAGTGACAATTGCCCCGGGCCTTGCGGATAAAATCCCAGCGGAAATTCACCTTTCCAACCCGGGTTATATTTTTCACGCAGTTTTGCCATGACATCAACAGGGTTGCCTTCTTCGTGAATCCAATCGAAATAGGCAATGATAATTTTTCCATTGGGCCGCAACAGGCGCTGCAACTCTGTCACCACCACGGCCGTATCCAGCCAATGCCAGCATTGGCCCGCTGTGATAATGTCGAAAGACTGATCGGGCAGGGGTGTTTTCTCGGCAGCACTGACGATGTATTCAACGTGAATGCCTGCTTCGGCATCCAATTCTTTTGCAGCGGTGATCTGGTTATCCGATGCATCCAAACCCGTCACAGTAAACCCGCGGCGCGCAAAGCCACGCGCCAACGTGCCGGTACCAGTGCCTATATCCAGCACATCCTTCGCCGCTTTCATCCAGCCTGCTTCGGCAAGCCTTGTAAAAAAACTCTCCGGAAAACCGGCGCGGTGCGCGGCATAGTCTTTGGAGGTTTTGCCAAAATCCACATCTTTAATGGTCAGGGGTGACATTTATGCGGCTTCCTCCATAAAGCTGCTGGCGTGTTCCAGTATATCCAGCACGTCTTCCGACAGGCTCAGGTGGCCTGATTTAATCATATCTTCCAGCTGCGCCACATTTGTGGCGCTTGCAATCGGTGCGGTAATACCAGGCCGCGTCATCAACCAGGCGAGCGCAACTTGCGCCTGTGTGGCGGATGATTGTGCCGCTGCGGCATCCAATGCGTTCAAGATACGAAAACCACGTTCGTTATAATAGTTTTTAGCAACACTGTCGCCACGCGTGCTTTTGTTAATGTCTGCATCGGTGCGGTATTTACCCGTTAAAAAACCACGGGCGAGGGAATAATAGCTGATCACCCCAATGCCTTCTTTCAGGCAGATGGGCGCCAGTTCGGATTCAAACTTTTGTCGGTCATACAGGTTATATTCAGGTTGCAGGCTGTGATATAGCGGCAGCTTGTTTTTCTTGGATACATCAACAGCCGCCTGCAAACGCTTGCCGCTGAAATTCGATGCGCCAATGGCACGGATTTTTCCCTGCTCGATCAGCTTTTGATAAGCGCCCAGTGTTTCTTCCATCGGCACTGTTTCATCATCGGTGTGTGATTGATAAAGATCAATATAATCCGTCTGCAATCTGGTCAAGGAAGCTTCGACAGATTCCATGATGTGTTTTTCGGACAAGCCTTTTTTCTCAGGTGTCATGGCAAAGCCTACTTTGGTAGCGATCACAACTTTGTCCCGCTTGCCGGATTGTTTGAACCATTCACCGATAATGGTTTCAGACTCACCGCCTGCATTGCCGGGCTTCCAGACAGAATAAACATCTGCCGTATCAATAAAATTGTAACCCGCATCGACAAAAGCATCGAGCAGGGGGAAGGATTGGTCCTGGTCAATCGTCCAGCCGAAGACATTGCCGCCAAAGCACAAGGGGGAAACCTCGATACCCGAATTACCCAAATGGCGTTTTTGCATGATGTGCTCCTTGTGCTGCGTTGTTTTTAATTCTTTCCTAGATACTTTAGATGGATTCTTGAACAGAATAAACAAGCAGGACCAAAATAGTCCTCTTATTTCATTGATAATAAGGCATTATTTTTTGATTTGACAAAGTTATGGCATGGACTAATATGACTGCGAATGAGAATGATTTGCAACTAATCAAGAAGAACCAAGTATCACCACAGCAAATCGGATTATACTAACCACTATCAACAAGAGGGATTATCAAAGATGTTGTCGGCATTGAAAAATGAGGCGGTATCAGCCATTCGTCAGAGCTATCGTGTGCTGACGGAAGAGCAAAACCTTTCCCCTGAAAACAGCCGTGTGACAGATTGCCTGACAAATCTGGTGCGCACCCTGACGCGCTGCCAGTCACCGGAACTCAGCCGCTTTTTGCTCAGCACACCAGAGCTTGCGAAAGAGCGTGAATGTCTGCCCATTTTGTGCGGGCAGGCGGAATGTGAAATGGAAAAATACTGGGCGCGTCATTTGATCAGCCGCCCGGTATGTGATCTGGCGGAATTTTGGTATTTCCCTGAATATACCGAACTTTGCAGCGCAGAGCTGGAACTGTTCAAGGCGCGCAAATTCGACCGCATCAGCTTTCTGGGCGCAGGCGCATTGCCGCTGACAGCATTTTTGCTGGCGCGCCATTGTCCGGACAGCATTATCGCCTGTATCGATTACGATACTGAGGCTTGCGATTTATCCGATAAACTCAGCCGTAAACTGGGCCTTGGCCAGCAGGTAGAAATTTCCTGTATGGATGCCCTGAAGTATATCCCTGCGAAAAATGAACTGGTTATTTGCGCAAGCTTGCTGCAGGGCAGGGAGCAGATTTACAAAAATCTGCATGACCATGACGGTGCCTTGATTGTGCGCGATTCAGAAGGGCCTTACCAATATCTCTACAAGGCCGCCGAATTGCCGATGCCGCGCTTTCGTGAAGTATCCAAAACAACAATCAATTCAAAACGCATTAACACGAGCCGCTACTTTGAACGCAACACGGATATTTTGGCACATGCCGCATAAAAAAGATAAAAACGCGCAAAAAATCATTGCCGATAAAACCATCAAACTCGCACAAGCCCTTGTGCGTGTACCGAGCATTACGGCCGTTGATCCGAACGATAAACCGGCATCCGCGAAAAGCATCGACTTAATGGCAGAAGCTGCGCAAAAATCCGGCGCAAAAATTGTACGCTCTGAATCCAGTGGCGGCCACGCCAAATGGGATTACGCTGTTGAGAATCTTTATCTGGAATGGACCATCGGTGATGGTGCGCCGGAAAAGCATATCTGCTACATCGGTCATCTGGATGTTGTACCGCCCGGTGACAAAGAAAAATGGACGAATGATCCTTTCAGCGGTGATATTCGCGAAGGTTATTTATATGGCCGCGGCGTGACAGATATGAAAGGCAGCGTAGCCGCATTTCTGACAGCCGTCGAAGATTCAATCGATGACCTGAAAAAGCAAGGCCGCAATATCCGCATCAGCATGATTTTAACAACGGATGAAGAATGGGCTGCCGTGAACGGTACAAAAAAAGTACTGGAACAATTAAAGGCCGATGGCAATGCGCCGGATGCTTTTATTGTGGGCGAACCAAGCTCTCAAGATGCGCTGGGCAGCCATATCAAAATCGGCCGTCGCGGCAGCCTGGTCGGCACATTCAATGTGGCCGGCGTGCAAGGCCATGCGGCATATCAGGAATTGTTCGAAAATCCCAACCGTGCGTTGTCACTGGCCATGACGATTTTATCGTCCAAGGAATGGACGGACGGCAACGAAAACTTCCCGAATACCAATTTTGAAACTGTTGCGCTGAAATCTGGTGATTTTGGTGCCAGCGCGGTTATTCCCGGCAAAGCCGAAGCACTGTGGAACATCCGTTTCACACCGGACCAAACACCTGAGAGCCTTGAGAAATGGATTAAGGACACGCTGGCCAATCCGCCTGAATGGGCAAAGGATCATCCGGATGCAGACAAGCTAAAAAACATTACTGTGACTGCGAACAAAGATACAGCATCACAGCCATATTACAGTGCGCCCGCAAGTCTTGCGGCATCTGCTAAATCAGCCATCAAAGCTACACTGGGCAGCGATGCCAAACTGGATGGCAGCGGTGGTACGACGGATGGACGGTTTGCTGCCGATATCTTCCCGAAGGCAGAAATCATCGAACTGGGCTTGCCGGAGCGCGGCGGCATTGCCTGTAAACATCACAAACCCGAAGATTATCTTGCCAAAGGCGGGATGCATCAGGTTGATGAACGCGCATCGGTTAAAGACCTTGTGAACTTGCGTAAAATATTTGGCAAAACACTGCTGAATTACGCGCAGACCAAGGCCGATACCGCGAATGATAACAAAGAAGTGATTGAGCCAAAAAATGCCAAACCAAAACCACATCATCCGTCCCGTAACGCCGGCTGACGACGACGCGCTGCGTGCCTTGTATAAATTCTCGCTCGAGAAAAACGCGCAAGGATTTGTGCAGCGCATTGAATTCCACGGAGACATTGCGGCGCGCGCGCGCGGATACCAAAACGACAACGGTGTTATGCTGGGCGTGTTTATGGATGACGGCCATAGTCTGATTGGCATGGGCGGCCTGAAAAAAACTGAAAACAACCGCGTGGAGCTGTGCAACCTGCATGTGCATCCGCACCAGCAAGGCAAAGGCATCGGCAAACGTCTGGCGCAAGTGTTGATCCAAGACGCAGAAGAACTTGGCTATGATGCCATCGAGCTACACGTGACGGCCACACAGGACGCAGCCATCGGCCTTTATCAGCATTTGGGGTTCAACGTGACAGACCGCAAGGTGTTTGATGTTGAAGGCAAAGAATACGATACGATCTTCATGCAGCTGCAACTGTCCTGAATACAGGCTTGTATTATATCGCTTGATATATCAATGATATGCTGCTGATGTACTGATTGCTGGATTTGGCTTTGCCTTGGTATATCCATTAATTTCCATAATATACATTATCAGACTTTTATAGGTACTTATCAGATACACAAAATCCCCCAAGCACAGGATATTCAAAATCGCTCCGCGCTGTAAAACTTGGATTTTTACGGCCTTGTGCCTGTCTCGGTACCGTCGGCCTTTTTCTGCCAGACACTGTCATCCAGCAAGGCTTCGCATTGGGTGGCCAGCCTGTATTCATCCGGCTTGTCGGTTTTAAACAGCAATGTTTTTGTAATCTTTGCTCCAACAACCGCCGGTTCATACCCGCAGCCGCCAATTTGGTTTAAAATCACAACCGTTTTACCGGATTGATCTGCTGTAGGCGTTTTAGTGATTTTGATGGAAACGTATTGTTGGCCGCTTTCTTCTTTGTCCACACTTGTAATTTCCGCTTCTTCCACGGCAATGGCGGCCGTCTGCACCATGATGTCGCTTTCAAAAGCACTCAGCGGCGGACAATCACAAGCCTGCACCGCACCAGCTGACAGAACGATCATAACAAGAGAGGCTAAAAGACGGGAAAACATGATGTGGCACCTGCCCCAAAACATTGCTTATACAGGCTTTAGTATACCATGTTCGGCATTATTGGCATAGACAGCCTTGTTGGGGCAATAAAGGTCCGTACGACACATCAGCCAATTGATAAACCCGCAAATGCCAATGGTGAATGCAGCCGTCAACATCACACGTGGTGACATCGGGATGATCACGATTGTGCTTAAAAATTCAATCGTGATTAAACCGATCAGCATATTCGCAATCACTTTGCGTGAAAGTGCCGCGCAGATATAAGCGCCCAGCGGTGCCCCCACAACAACCACAGGCACGGCGGCAAGCCAATAACCTTGCACTGTCGGCGTAAACGTATCCAGCACCACTAAATGAAGAAAGAATCCCACCAGCGTGTTTGTTGTCATCAATAAAACGGTTGTCGGTGTTGCAACTTTTTCATCCAGCCGGAACAACAATACCATTGTCATGAAAGTAATAATATCAATGCCACTGCCTACAAGGCCGCTCATGATACCGCCGATAAAGCCCGTCACCATCAAAATAACGATTTCACGGTGACCTACGACCGGAAAGGACTTATGCCGGTGGCTTTTTTCGCGCCGGTTCATAAATATCAGCGCAATCGCCAAGCTGGATACCATGACAGTGAACGAGATTTTAACCAACGGTGGTGACACCAGCGGCGTGATATAAAATGTGCTGAAAACAATGCCAAAGGCCCCGGCTATGCCCGCCCACAGCACCGCACGCCATTCAACGGGCACGCGCAAAAAGAAAATACCGATTGAAGCTGCGGTCATACCGACACTTTGTATCGCCAGACAAAAGACCCGCGCATCTTGCGGGGGAATTTTTAAAATTTTTGTAAACACAGGAAAAGCAACCGCACCGCCGCCTTCGCTGGTGGCACCTGCAATCATGGAGCCGAAAACCATGGTCAGTGTGATCGTCCAGTTATCCAGCAAGCTCTGCAAAGCAAATTGACCGCCAAGCGCGTACCAGCACAGCCAGACAAAGCCGGCCAAAGCCAAATTGACCTGAAAGGCCCGCGCGTAACGGATACTGGGTATAGGCTTTAAATCTGTCATTTTTTCACACACACTTTGGACGGCACCGAACCGACTCTTTGTATCAAATATGTAAAATATAAACAAGGCTTTTTTGCGTAATCCTGCCGCTTTTTGTGCTATAACGCCGCTAAATACAAAGGAGCAAAGCCATGACCGCCAACCAAAGCACCGACAAAGTCGAAAAACGCCAGATTTCTGCCGCCGAAAAGCCGCTGGCCCGTCTTTTGGAGATCATGGCCTATTTGCGTACCCACACAGATGGCTGCGCCTGGACCAAGGAACAGACACACCAATCGCTGGTCCCCTATTTGATCGAAGAGTCTTACGAAACGGCGGATATGATTGATACGGGCGAGCACGGTGATGCCCTGCGGGATGAGTTGGGCGATGTACTGCTGCAAATTGCTTTCCACGCGGAGATTGCGCGGGAGCGTAACGCCTTTGATTTTGACGATGTCGCGCAGGCGATTGTAGATAAACTGGAACGCCGTTACCCGACAATCTTGGGGGATGAACCCAATACACTTAAAACACCCGAAGAAATTGACCGCCGTTGGGAAGAAGTAAAAGCGGAAGAACGCGCGCGCAAAGGTGTGCAGCCGCAAGAGCCCAGCATTCTGGATGAAATTTCAAACGCCCTGCCCGCACTCGTCCGCTCGGCCAAATTAAAAGGCCGTGCCGCCAAAGCAGGATGGGAATGGCCCGACGCAAATATGCTGCTGGATAAAATCTCTGAAGAAGTTGGCGAATTGAAAGAAGAGATTGATGCCGAAAAGCCCAACATGGATCGGGTCATGGCTGAATTTGGCGACCTGATGTTTATGATGGTCGATTTTGCGCGCTACCACGGCTTTGATGCAGAAGATGCCCTGCGCATCACCAACAACCGCTTCGAAAAACGCTTTCGCCACATGGAAAAGTTCCTGCGCAGCCGTGGCTTTGACGACATCAAGTCAACACCACGCGCCGAACGTCTGGCCGGATGGGACGATGCGAAAGCAGCCGAGAAAAAAGGCAGCTGATTTTATTTCTTATTAGGTTCCAGAGCTTTGCTTTTCCAACAATTTTTGTGCTTAAACAAAGATATAGCAACAGCATTTTTATCCATTCCGGGCTTAAGCACATCGCAGTAGAGCATGGATAAAAGCGCTGCATCATAATCGGTAATTTCTCTGTTCTTCACAAAGCTCTGCAAAAACGCGGGTACTTTCTCGGAACCCCATTTAAGCGGGATTGGATTAATCGTAGAGTCAAGCGCCGCCTCGCCATCGGCAAACAGAGTCTTGGAAACACCGTCCTCACCAGCATTCCAATTTCCCAGAAAGCTTGGTGCTGGTGCTTGTCGTCTCGGCATAAATGGCGCCGTTGAAGGAGGCGGTACAAGTGACGGAAGTCCCAATGCCCGCAAAAGGCATTCAGCAACAAGGGCTGCCACCATATCTCCGCTCAACTTCGTACCAATCCTGCAAGCTGCGAAACCGATACTGTTATCAGACTCTGGTAAGAAAAAACCATCGACTTGCGCGCGTGTGAAGGGCGTAAATTCAACCCCGCCTAGAAGTAACCCCAACGGCTCCAAAGGTCTATGACGTCCGTGACCTGTATCTGCAATATAAGATTTGTATTTGTTGTGAAACCCTGTGGTCGTTACAGGCACGATTCTAATACGTGCAAAATGTGAAGTAGCTTCCTGTGGATGCCTAGGTGGCATAAAGGTTATATTGATCCCTGTTTTTTTTCTTATATCTGCGAGGATCGGCTCGATAGTTGATGTAAACATAGCAATAGCTTCCGGTGATGTGTCGGCTGTTGCAGCCGTCATCATCTTGCCCATTGCGCTCGGCCAGCCCAAGCCGACATACACCTCGCCGCTTGGCCACCTATTGAGCATCCCCAGCTTCGGATAGCCCTTCTCTGGCTTAATAAATTTATCTAGCCACAAACCGCCCTTATAAACCGAATACCATCTCTGTTCGTCTGGCATGGGGCGCAAGGAAGGCCAAATTTTATTTAAGGCCAAAAAGAACATCGACGGCTCTTCAGTATTGGCAAGCCAAAGCGTGTCACTGAAAGCCGTGGCAAGAAAGTCTTGTATTAGCCCCCCATAAGTATATTTACGCCCATTAAGAATGGGACGTCCATCATCAACAGGTTCAGTGGACTCAAACATCATACGAAGAGTCGACAGAGCATCTTCTTCTGTTGATACCCTTGAAAAAACAGGCGATGAAATGAACGTGAGAACCGTTAGAACACTTAGAAAAACAGTTAATGCTGACCTTGCCAAAAGCATATACCCCCAAGTTGCCTGTCTATACGAAGCATTGCACCTATATCATTTGACTTCTCTTAAATGACAGCCTCATTACGCCGCCTTTGAAAGCTTTGTATAAAGCGTGTCTTCCAGCATTTTCCAACGGGCTTCGTCAGGGGCTGCAATCAACATACAATGTTTGAGCATATAGGGCTTGAAGGGGGCGTTTTCACCGGCGAGACGCACATAGGCGCCCGCTTCTTCCGCCAGCAGCACCGTCGGGGAATGGTCCCACGGGGTGACTTTGTTGATATGCACCACAAAATCCGCATCGCCCGCTGCCAGATTCAAGAAATCATGCAATGAACTTCTGACGTTGACGATTTCTTTCACCAGTCCATTCACAGGTTCGAAATGCCAAGCCTGACCACCACCGCCCATGCCCACCATATCGGCAGGTGTTGCAGCAGATTGACGGACTTCGGCTTTTTTGCCGTTGATGGTGGCCCCTTGGCCTTTGATGGCAATCGCCATGCGGTCGCCGGGCGCATCAAAAACCCAGCCATACTGGGTCTCACCATTTTGCACCAGCGCCACCAGAATGCCGAAATGACTGCGGTTATGTGCAAAGTTATAAGTGCCATCAATCGGGTCAACTACCCAGACAGGTTTGTCACTGTTAAAACGTGTCAGGACGCTTTCGTCTTTGGATACGGCTTCTTCACCCACCACAATGGAGTCCGGCAGGTACGCCATGAGCGCGGCGCTTAATGCCTTTTCCGACGCTTCATCGGCAATAGTCACAAAATCACCGGGGTTTTTTTCGCGAATTTCACCATCGGCCAGATTTTTAAAACGCGGCATGACTTCTGTCTTGGAAACCTCGCGGATAATATCCGCAACTTTGTTCACATCAATCTCGATCAAGTTTGTCATGCCACATCTTCTTTCTTTGTTAATTTTTTGGTTTTGGCTTTCGCCTTTTTTGCCTTGACCTTGCGGAAATGATAGCCGAATTTTCCGGTAAAACGCGCAGCATCTTCCGGCTCCAGCGATACGGCGACAAAGGCCGTTTCCTCATCATCATGCCGCTCGACCACTTCGCCGCGGTCATACAGCCACGACAGGGCCTTGCCCTCTGTCAGCGGAATATCGACCATCAATGTCTGGCGGGCAGCGCCAAGACGGGTGTCGATCATTTCCAGCAGGCGGGCAATCCCCTCTCCGCTCAGCGCAGAAACGGCTGCCACATTATCCTGTCGTTTGGCGCGGGTTGTTACGTAATCGTGATCATCGGCGCTCAGATTATCGATTTTATTCAAAACCTCAACCACGCGCGGATCATTTTCGGCATCAATGCCCAGATCGCGCAAAATCGCGGTCACATCTTCTTTTTCCGCATCTGAATTTTCCTGTGCAATATCACGCACGTGCAAGATAACAGCGGCTTCTTGCACTTCTTCCAGCGTCGCGCGGAAAGCAGCCACAAGGTGTGTGGGCAGGTCGGAAATAAAACCCACCGTATCTGACAAAATTGCTTTTTTACCGGAGGGCAATTGAATACCGCGCATTGTTGTATCCAGCGTGGCGAAGAGCAAATCCTTGGCAAAAACTTCCGCACCCGTAATGCGGTTAAACAATGTGGACTTACCGGCGTTGGTATAGCCCACCAGTGCCACAATCGGATAAGGCTCTTTTTTGCGGGAAGCACGTTGCAAGCGGCGGTTCTTTTTGACCGTCTCCAACTCTTCCTTCAGGCGTTTGATTTTGTCATCGAGCATACGGCGATCCAGCTCTTTTTGTGTCTCGCCGGGCCCGCCCACTTTACCCAAACCGCCGCGTTGACGCTCAAGGTGGCTCCATGCTTTTACAAGGCGGGAGCGTTGATAGGACAGCGCCGCCAGATCCACCTGCAAGCGGCCTTCTTTGGTGCGGGCTCGGGCACCGAAAATTTCAAGAATAAGGCCTGTGCGGTCAATAACCTTGCACTTCCACAGGTTTTCGAGGTTGCGCTGCTGGCCGGGCGATACGGTGCCATCGACAAAGACAAGGCCGACTTCTTGTTCTTTCACAATCTCGGCAATACGTTCAACCGCGCCGGCACCCATCAATGTGGCAGGGCTTACTTTTTTAACGGGAATGATTTCTGCGTGGATAATATCGAGGTCAATGGCGCGTGCCAAACCAATGGCTTCTTCAAGAGCCGTATCGGCTGCGCGCACGTATGCTTTTTCTGTCCCCGCCTCTGCCCTCACATAGGGCAAGTCAGGGTGCAGAACGATTACTTTTTCTATCATATGGTCCGGATGCTGGTTTAAAGTCTGTTGATAATTGTCACGAATTATTCTGCTGAATCTGCAGCGTCGCCCGTTTCATCATCATTCAGGCGCACAGGTGATGCCGGCATGATGGTGGAAATGGCGTGTTTATAAATCAACTGCGAATGGCTATCGCGGCGCAGCAGCATGGAAAAATTGTCAAACCAGGTAATAATGCCCTGCAATTTAACGCCATTCACCAGAAATACGGTGACAGACATTTTTTCCTTACGGATTTTGTTTAAAAATTTGTCCTGCAAGTTTTGACTTTTATCGGACATCTGATGTGTGACCCTTCAAAAAATTACGTCTCAAAAAGGCTTTAATGCCTTTTTTTCCTCTTTTACCACTCCTTGTTTTAGAACGGAATTCCGTTTGCGACAAGGGTTTACTGGCTATATTCCTCATAAATCAGGCGAAATATGCGCCTACAAATTCCATAAGTTTGGCGTGATTTGCCATACGTACCTGTGGCGGATTATTGATCAACAGATCATCCGGCGGCGGCTTGGTCTCGATCAAAATGCCCGAGCAGCCCGAGCGATGCGCACACATCATATCTGTATGGCTGTCGCCGATGAACCACACATCTGGGCCCGGCAAAATACCGCTATCGCCCAGCGCCATCAACACAGGGGCTGGGTCAGGCTTGTCTGCCGCTGCGTCCCCTGCGCCCACAATATTGCCGAAGTAAGTATCAAACTTGATATGGCCCACTTCTTTGCGCAACAGCTCTCCACGCTTATTGCTGACCACAGCCAGATAAACATTATTGGCGTAGAGCGTTTTAAAAACGTCTTCGATGTGCTTGTGTATGTTAATGTTATCCAGCACAAGCGCATTAAACGTTTCGTAATAGACCTTGTCGGCTTCTTGCCAGCGGTCACCAAACAAACCGCTAAACAAATCTTTGGCAGACCCGCCGGAGCGTCTGCGGCATTCGGCATCGGACCATGCCTCAATCCCCATATGCACAAGTGCTGTGTTCAGGGCCTTGACGGCGGTATCCCAGTTATTGACGACGGTATCGTCCCAATCAAAAATAACCGCACGCGGCCTGGGGATTTTGTTTTCAGTCGTCATGCCGGTTTCCAGCTTTCTTGCTTGCGGTTTTCATCGGTGGCGTAGTCCATATACAAATCCATCACCTTTTCGGTTAAAGGGCCAATTTTTCCTTTGCCGATTTTGTGTCCGTCAATGCTGCCGACCGGCATCACCAAAGCAGTGGCAGATGATGTAAAAGCTTCCTTCGCCTTGCGGGCTTCTGCAACGGTAAAGGCACGCTCCACCAGTTTAATTTTTGCGCGTTTGCACAAGGCTTGCAATGCGCTGCGCGTCACGCCTTTTAAAATACGGTTGTGGGTCGTGGGCCTTGTCACCAATTCGCCCTTTGCGTTCACAATCCAGGCATTGCTGGCAGACCCTTCGGTTACAAAACCTTTTTCATCCACCATCCATGCATCATAGGCACCTGAATCAAGTGCTTCTTGCTTGGCCAGCACCTGTGCCAGCAGGCAGGTGGTTTTAATATCGGGACGTTTCCAGCGGATATCGGGCAATGTGATAATATCGCGCAGTTGTTTTTTGCGCGCTTCCATATCAAACGTCATATTGCGCAAGGTCATAATGATGGTGGGGCTTGCCGCATCCGGAAACTTGAAATCGCGGGGTGCCACGCCGCGCGTAATCTGCATATAAACAGCACCGTTTTTAACACGGTTCTGGCGCACCAAATAACGCATGGCGATTTGAAGGGCGGCACGTGACATTGGCATGGGAATTTCCAGCTCATCCAGCGAACGCTCCAACCTGTCAAGATGCCCTGTCTCATCTGCCAGACGGCCATTGATGAGTGCAACCACTTCGTAAATACTGTCAGCAAATTGCAATCCACGGTCTTCGATATGCACATGGGCTTGTCCATGCGGCACATAGCGACCGTTGACATAGGCGATACGGGGCATTGAAAGTATCCTTGTGTTTAGAAATATTCCGGACGCACGGCAAACATTTGTTCAACCTTGCGGACCTGATCATGGGCGGCCAGAATGATAACACGGTCATCAGGCTTAATGACCGTATCAGGGCGCGGCACAATAATCAGTTCATCGCGCACAATCAGGCCAAAAATCATATCTTTCGGGCGTTTTAACTCGCTGATTGGCGTATTCACGATAGATGAAGTCTCAAGCGCTTCCACTTCCAAAATTTCCGCAAAGCCATCGCGCAGGGAATGTGCCGCTTTGATACGGCCCCGGCGTACATGCTGCAAGATGGTGGACACGGTAATGGCGCGCGGGTTTACAATCGCATCAATCCCCACACTTGTCGCAAGCGATGTGAAGGAATGGTTGTTCACCAGCGCAATCGCGCGCTCGCACCCGTGTTGCTTGGCCAGCATGGAGACGAGAATATTGCTCTCGTCATGGTTCATCACAGCGATCACGGCCTCGGTCGTGCCAATGCTGGCTTCTTCGAGAATTTCACGGTTCAAACCATCGCCATGCACAACGGTTACACCGGTCAGTTTTTCCGACACCCGCTGGGCTGTATCAAAATCTGCTTCGATCAAGCGAACAGAAATATCTTTCATGGTGCGCTGAATATCTTCGACAAGTTTGGTGCCGATTTTACCGGCGCCCACCACCAATACACGGCGTGTTTGTGGCTCGTTATAGCCAAAGGCGGCCATACTGCGGTACAGGTGGTCTGTGGACGATGCGAAATACACTTCATCGCCGCGTTGAATTTCGTCTTCGCCGGTCGGGATGATTTTTGTATCACCGCGCACAATCGCCATAATAACAACGGCAAGATCAGGGAAAAGTGTGGTCAGATGTTTCAGCGGGGTATTGATCAGCGGGCAGTCTTCTTTGCAAATCACACTCACCAGCTGTACAAGCCCTTCGGCCAGCGGAATAATATTATAAGCACCCGGCACACGGATACGGTTGGCAATGGCGCGGGCGACTTCCACTTCGGGCGAAATGATCACATCAATCGGCAGATGGTCGCGGCTGAACAAATTGGCCCAGACCGGGCTCATATAAGCCTGGTCCCGCACACGGGCGATTTTCATTGGCACGTTGAAAAGTGAATGCGCCACTTGGCACGCCACCATGTTCACTTCATCCGAATGGGTGGCGGCAATAATCATTTCTGCATCGGCCGTGCCCGCACGCTCCAGCGTATCGGGCTGGGATGCATGGCCGACAATGCCTGTCACATCCAGTGTTTCGTTCACTTCGGCAATACGCTCTGCGTTTTGGTCTACAATGGTCACATTGTTGCCATCATCCGAAAGATATTCCGCGATAGCCGAGCCAACCTGGCCCGCACCGCAAATCACGACTTTCATGTCTTAACCCTCTGCCCGTTCCTGCTGTGGGATATCGTCTTCAGGACGGCCTTCTTTATCATTTGTCTGGATACCCAAAGATTTGAGCTTGCGGTGCAGAGCAGAACGCTCCATCCCGATAAAACCGGCGGTTTTGGAAATATTACCGCCAAAACGGTTTACTTGCGAGAGCAGATATTCACGTTCGAAAATTTCCCGCGCTTCACGCAAGGGTTTAGACATTAATTCCACCCCTTCTCGCCCGCGGATCATTTCAACAGCCTGCTGTTTCAGCTCCGGCGGCAGCATATTTGCGGTAATCGCACGGTCTGACTGCCCCGGTGCCATGATCAGCAACCATTCAATGGCGTTGCGTAACTGACGGACGTTGCCGGGCCACTCATAAGCCTGCATCAGGGCCATGGCATCATCGGCAAAAAAGCGGGGCTGTGCATTGGCGGTACGGGCGGCCAGGTCCATGAAAAAGCGGGCCAGTACCGGTATATCTTCCAGACGGTCGCGTAAAGACGGCATTTCGATCGGCACCACATTCAGGCGATAGTACAAATCTTGACGGAATTTACCCTGTGCCATCAATTCTTGCAGGTTTTGGTTGGTAGATGCAATGATCCGCACATCCACATCAATCTTATTTGTGCCACCGATACGGGTGAAATGCTGATCTTGCAAGGCGCGCACAATTTTGGCTTGGGTTTCCAGCGGCATGTCGGCCACTTCATCCAGCAGCAATGTACCGCCGTTGGCTTGTTCCAAGACACCCGCCTTGCGGCTTTGCCCCTGTCCTTCTGTGCCAAACAGTTCTTGCTCAATCCGCTCCGGCGACAAAATCGCACAGTTCAGAACAATATAATTTTTATCCGATCGTTTGGAATAACGGTGAATCATACGGGCAGCCACATCCTTGCCCGTACCCGCCTCACCCGTAATCAGAATACGGCTGTTCGTTGGGGCAACGCGGTCAATGCTCTGGCGCAATTGATGCACCAGATGCGATGTGCCGTGCAATTCGGATACGCTGCCCAGCGCTTTTAATTTCAATTCCTGATTTTCACGCTTCAGCCGTGCGGCTTCCATCGCGCGTTGCGTCAGCACCAAAAGCTTGTCTGCCTGAAACGGCTTCTCGATGAAATCATAGGCGCCCATCTGGATAGCTGAAACAGCGGTTTCAATATTGCCGTGACCGCTGATCATAATGACAGAGGTTTCCGGATGTGATCTGGCAAGTTTTCGCAAAAGCTCCATACCATCCATCGCACTGTTTTCCAGCCAGATGTCGAGAATGACCAGATCAGGCGCTTTTTCGGCAATCAGCTTTTCAGCCGTTTGCGAGTCGTGCGCCGTGCGTGTGACATAGCCTTCATCCTCCAGAATACCCTGGATCAAAAGACGAATATCTTCTTGATCATCGACGATCAAAATATCGGATTGTTGCGAATGCATATTGTTCATGCAGCCATATCTCCTGGTGAAACATCCCTTGGAAAGACTATAGCAGCTTTTGCGCCGGATTTAATGCCTGCATCGACATTGTCTTCCAGCATCACGCTGCCATCGTGGTCTTCCATAATTTTTTTAACAATTGCGAGACCAAGGCCTGAGCCTTTCTTTTTGGTGGTGACGTAAGGTTCCAAAAGCTGGTCACGTACTTTTTCCGGCAAGCCCATGCCGTTATCTTCTATATAAATCAATATATTATCGGCTTTCTGCTGGACAGATACCTTGATTTGCCCCTGCCCCGGCGCTTCTTGCTGGCGTTCATGGACTGAGTCAACGGCATTCAAAAGCAGGTTCGTCATCACTTGCGTCAATTGCGAACGGTCGCAGTTTGCCCGTAGTTCCGGTGCCGATGCCGTGAACAGGAACAGAATATCCGGATGTGCCTGCCGCTGAAGAATCAGCGCGTCTTCGCATATCTCTGCAATGTTTTCGACTTTTTTGACGGATACCGGCATCCGCGCATAGGCGGAAAATTCGCCGACCATATGGCCAATGTCATTCACCTGACGAATAATCGTATCCGTACATTTGGCAAATGTTTCCGGGTCATCTTGAATTTGCGGCAGGTATTTACGTTTCAAACGCTCGGCTGAAAGCTGAATGGGGGTCAGCGGGTTTTTAATCTCATGCGCAATACGCCGCGCAACATCTGCCCATGCGGCGTTGCGCTGCGCTGATACAAGTGCGGAAATATCATCCAGCGTTGCCACAGCCCCGCCACCGCCTTGTTCTGCGGTAATACGCAGCAGCAATGTTTTACGCGGTCCACTGGCAACGGCATATTCCAGTTGTGTTTGCGCGGACTTTTCATCCGGGGTCAGCGCTTTTTCCAACACCGTATCGGCATCGGCAATAAATTCCACCAATTTACGGCCATTGAGCGGCGTATCATTCGCAGCGCCCAACAGCAATTCTTCGGCACGCAGATTGGCCAGCGTAATACGGCCCTGATGGTCCAACCCGATAATCCCGGAAGAGGCACTTGCCAGAACAGCCTCCGTAAAACGGCGGCGTTCATCCAGCATACGGTTTGCAGTTAACAGTTCTGTTTGCTGGCTTTGCAACTGGCTGGTCATGCGGTTAAAGGCACGGCCCAGCAAAATAATCTCGTCATCTTGGGCTGCGTTACCTTGCACAACTTCGGCGACACGGGCAGATAAATCCCCTGCCCTGACTTTTTCAGCCGCCGTGATCAAGGCGCTGATAGGGGCCACCAATTGCTCTGAAAACACAAGACCAAACCAGACGGCTGCCGTCAGCAATAAAAGCGCCACCGCAATAAACATCGCCGTCATGGCAATTTGCACGCGGGATTTTCGTCCATCCAGCGTTGTATATTCTTTCACCGCCCGCTCGGCTGTGGCCATATGTTCCAGAACATTTCCATCCACCATGCGCCCGACATAAAGATAGGCATCCAAAAACCGGTCCAGCTTGACCAGGGCGCGGATCCGGTCACGGCTGGTGCCAGTTAACAAAACAACATCGCCATCGGCGGATTGATCCAGCATTTTTTGCGGGATTTTTTCCATTTCCAGTGAAAAAGACAACCGAGACCTTGCCAGTATTTCGCCGTTGGCGCGAAACACAACAGCTTCCGGCAAATTGCGCAGCATGGATTGAGTCTGCATAATCTGGCTGAAAAGCTGTTTGTTCTCACCAAGCTGGCGTGCTTCGCGATTCAGGTCATTTGCCATGGCCAGTACATCGGCGCGCATCACCTGCTGGTGTTCTTTCAAATACGCCTGCGCCACGGAAAGTGACTCATTCACCGCCGTGCTTACACGGTCGTTAAACCAGGCCTGCACACCGAAATAGAGAAAAATAGACGAGAAAATAGCCATGAGAATAGCAGGCGCTGCCGCCATTACGCTAAAGGCCAGTACCAGCCGCACGTGCAGGCGCGACCCGGCAACACCACGTTTTTTCTCGCTCCAGATTTTGACGACCTGACGGGCAATAACGGTGCCCAGCAGCAAAAGCAGCACAAGATCAAGGTTCAACAACCAATACACCGTATTGATATCAGCCGTACGGCGCGTCAGCACCATATACGTGGCAACGCAAGATGCCACAGCCGCCAATGCCAGAAAAATCGCCACGCGGCGTGATAAAGTCAAACTGCCCAGACGGTGGGCAAGTTTATAAAGGCGACCTTGGGGGTTGATAACAGTGACTGTCATTTTTTATTCACGCCCTTTTCACATCTATATCGAGCTCGCGGATTTTTTTGCGCAAAGTATTGCGGTTTAATCCCAAAATTTCGGCTGCCCGTATCTGGTTACCACGGGTATAGGCCAAAACCTGGATAATCAGCGGTTTTTCAACCTGACGGATCATACGTACATATAAATCAGGCTGTTCAAACGCCTGCATATCGCGCGCCAGCATATTTTCAACTGTTGTGGCAAGGCTTGCACTCTCTACAGATGCGCCTTGTGCCATCGATACCATGTTGTTTTTAAGGTGCGCCAGTTCTGCCTGCACCGTTTGTGCATCGATAATATCTTCGGCATGAAGAGCTGCCAGACGTTTCACAAAATTTTCCAGCTCACGGATATTGCCGGGCCAGCGGTGTGCCTGTATGGCCTGCATGGCAGCAGGTTCAAAAATCTTTGCCTGCCCTGTCAGGCTTGCAAAATGCTGTACCAGTGCCGGAATATCTTCCGCGCGCGCACGCAGCGGCGGTACATGCAGGGGCACCACATTCAGGCGGTAATATAAATCTTCGCGGAATTTCCCGCTTTGAACCATGGCGCGAATATCCTGATGCGTGGCGGCGACAATACGCACACGGGTTTTCACACCGCGCCGCCCCCCCACGGGGGTGAATTCACCTTCTTGCAAGACACGCAAAAGTCTTGTTTGCGCATCAAACGGCATATCGCCTATTTCATCCAGAAACAACGTGCCACCTTCGGCCTGTTGAAAACGGCCAATGCTTTTTTGTGTGGCACCGGTAAAGGCTCCCTTTTCATGGCCAAAAAGCTCGCTTTCGATCAATTCGCGTGGGATGGCCGCCATGTTTACAGCAACAAAAGGGCCTGTTTTCCAGTGGCTGTATTGATGCAGCGCGCGGGCGACAACTTCTTTGCCTGTCCCTGACTCGCCTGTCATCAGCACGGTTAAATCTGCGTTTTGCAATCTGGCAATCGTGCGGTAAATGTCCTGCATGGCGCGCGACTGGCCGATGACAAAAGATTTATCAAGGGCTGCGGCAATATCCACCGCATTGTTTTGTTCTGATACCTGACGGCGGCGGAACGCACCGCGCACCATGGCCAGTAACGCATCAATATCAAAAGGCTTGGGCAAATAATCCAACGCGCCTTTTTCAGAGGCCGATACGGCCGTCGTCAAAGCATTTTGCGCGCTGATCACAATCACCTTCATATCCGGCATCCGGCGATGAATTTTCGGGATCAGGTCCAGACCATTTTCGCCGGGCATCATAACATCGGTAATGACCAAATCGCCCTTACCTTCCAATACCCATTGATACAGCGTGGCGCCATTGTCAGCAGCCATCACTTCATACCCTTCGCGTTTCAGCGCTTGGGTTAATACGGTGCGGATCGATGCATCATCATCGGCAATCAGAATTGTTTTGGTGTTTGTGCTCATGCGGCGGCACTCCCTTTGGCAGGCTTCTGACGGGGTTTCTTGTGCAACATCGGCAAGCTGATACGAAAGGCCGTTGCACCTGGCTGGCTGGACACGGTGACAACACCGCCATGATCATCAATAATTTGCGACACAATCGCAAGCCCCAGCCCCTCGCCTTGCGTTTTGGTTGTAAAACAAGGTTCAAACAAGCGTGCCGCCGTTTGTGCATCCATGCCCTGGCCGTTGTCTGAAATTTCCAGTGTCACGGGCAGGCGTTGGCCGCTTTCGGGGTGAAAACCTGCGGCGGTATCGTAATAACTGCGCAGCGTGATCACACTGGCGTTCGCTTCGGCGGCATTTTTTACAATATTCAAAACAGCCTGAATTAAACGGTCTGCATGGCCTTCAATATCGGGTAAAGATGGATCATAACGTGTTTCCACCTTGATATTGGCGCAAATGCCCGCACGCACAAGGCTGGTGACATGATCTGTCACGGTGTGAATGTTTAACGCGCTGAATTCACTGCGCGGCACACTGTCAAAAACGTTTACTTTTTCCACCAGACGCGAAATACGCTGGGTTTCATCTTCAATAAGCCGTGCCAGAGCCAAATCATCTTCATGCAAGGCCGCTTTTTGCAGCAATTGCGCAGCGCCACGAATACCCGCCAGCGGGTTGCGCACTTCATGCGCCAGCATCTGTGTCAGCTGCTGTGCAGGCTTCAGGCTTTGGCGGATTTTTCCGATCCAATCGTGTCGCAGCGGCAAAATATCATGTCGCCATGACAAAACCACAACGGGTGTATCTTCCATCGGGACGAGCGACAAGGAACTGACCGGTTTTGAAATGATCTCCAAATCCCGCAACGTCAAGCCCTGCCCTGATTGTGCCACTGTCAATGAATTGATAACAGGATGATTGCCGCCCAAAATATCTGCGAGCGGTTTACCAGTCAGGCTTTTTTCGCCCATGCCCAAAAAATCGGTAGCGGCGTGATTGGCAAATACAATCTGGCTTGCCGCATCCAGCACCAGCACCGCATCAGGCAATGCCTGCAAAACAGACAGCATGGAAAAATCAGGCGCGGGTATTGCCCCAGCCTGCTGTTGCATCGGTACAATCACCGGCACATCTTTTGTTTTCACACCACGCATGTTTTGCTCTGTTTTTGGGCAGGTTCATACCACCAATGGATGAACCGCCTATTTTTTATGCAGTGACATATAACTGCACTATTTTTAGGCAAATAACAAGCGTTGACCCATGCAACTGCAAGCCCTAAAGTGCAAAATAAGAGCTTATTTACAGGCGTTAATGGCCAACGAAGCCAGTTTTTCCCGAACGGGTTATGTATTATGAATAATAAGACCCCGAACATTGCCGCTTTGATCGTTGCCGCCGGCAGCGGCGCGCGTTTTGGCAACAGCACGCTGCCCAAACAATACCAGCCGCTGCTGGGTAAACCGCTGCTCCGCTGGAGCATGGATACGCTGGCCGCCCACGCCGATATTGGCAGCGTCCATGTGGTTATTCACCCGGATCATCAGGATTTATTTGCAGCGGCCACAACGGGCCTGCACATGCCCGCTGTTATTTCAGGCGGTGCATCACGACAAGAATCTGTGCGCCTTGGCCTGACGGCTTTGGCCGCACAAGCAGCACCACCTGATTTTGTCTTGATCCACGATGCCGCGCGGCCTTGTGTATCTGCCGCGCTGATTTCAGATATTATCCGCAGCTTGCACGCCGGTGATACGGCGGCAGTGCCCGGATTGCCTGTCACAGATACCATCAAGCGTGTGCAAGGCGATGGGCAAGTCAGCACCGAAGACCGCAACAATCTCTATACCGTTCAAACACCGCAAGGGTTTGATTTCAAGATGATCTATACCCTGCATAGGCAATATGCGGCCGATAACATGACAGATGATGCCAGCCTTGTCGAAAAATCCGGCAGGCCTGTACGCATTTTGCAAGGCGATGCGCAAAACATCAAAGTGACCTATGCCGATAGCCTCAGCAATGCCGCGCAAATTCTGGCTGTTGCACGTCCAGACATTCGCACAGGCAAAGGCTACGACGTGCACCGGCTTGTGCCGCCACGGCATGACCTTGACCGACTTATCATCGGCGGCATCACCTTGCCGTACGATAAAGTGCTGGAGGGCCATTCTGATGCGGATGTCGCACTGCACGCCATTACAGATGCCCTGCTGGGCACAATATGTGATGGCGATATCGGTATGCATTTCAGCCCCAAAGACTCACGCTGGAAAGGCGCCGACAGTGCCGCCTTCTTGCAACATGCCGCACAGTTGGTTACAGCGCAAGACGGCCTGATCACGCATGTGGACCTGACCGTTATTTGCGAAGCTCCCAAAATTGGCCCGCACCGCGATGCCATGCGCACACGCATTGCAGACATTCTCTGCCTGCCAACATCCCGCATCAGTGTCAAGGCCACCACAACCGAGGGATTGGGTTTTACAGGCCGTGGCGAAGGCATTGCGGCCGAGGCCGTTGTCACCGTCCGCCTGCCTTTTAGAAATGACAGTGCCCAATGCCAACAAGATAAAACCGTACGGAGAACAGGATGAGCAAAACAACCACCGCACAAACAAAAAAGCCAATCATTGGTCTGCGCCCATTGCCACCGGAAACAGAATTCAGAAACCTGAATATACTAGTTGCCACATGGTTTGGCGCAGGGCGTATTCGTCCGGCATCCGGCACCATGGGTTCACTGGCAGCCATCCCTTTTGGCATCGCCATTCAGTATCTCGCGGGCATTCCAGGCCTGATTTTGGCAACTATTTTACTGATGTGGGTCGGCACCATTGCCGCTGATTATTATGGGCGCAAATCCGGCCAGACAGATGATCAGGCCATTGTGGTTGATGAGGTCGTGGGCATGTGGATTGCGGGTATTCCCGCTGGCATCAACCCCGTTTTGTGGGCTGTTGCCTTTGTTTTATTTCGCATCTTTGACATCACCAAGCCGTGGCCTGCATCTTATTTTGACAATCACGAGCGCGCCACAGCCTTGCATGTGATGATGGATGATGTGGTTGCCGGCATCTTTGCCTTTTTTGGTGTGGCGAGCCTTGCCATTATTACGCTGGTTTAAAAAAACCGCGCCTGTTCATCCATAAACTTTGCGGAAGTAATTGTTGCATGTCCTTTTTCTCACCTGAAATCATCGCCCTTTCAACCGCTGTCTTACAAGCCGCGCGCGATAAGAAAATTAAAATCGTCACAGCAGAATCTTGCACCGGCGGCTTAATTGGCGCGGCACTGACCGAGGTTGCAGGGTCTTCCGATGTGGTTGATTGCGGCTTTACCAGCTATTCCTATGAAGCAAAAGTGGCACAGCTGGGCGTTGATCTGCCCACCTTGCAAAAATCAGGCGCGGTCAGCGGTGATATCGCCATGCAGATGATCAAGGGCGCACTTGCCGGATCACAAGCCGCTGTCGCCGTTTCCGCAACGGGCATTGCAGGGCCTGGCGGTGCCACAGCCGATAAACCCGTGGGCCTTGTCTATATTGGAATCGGTAACCGCATCAACGGCCACACCGAAGCCATTAAAAACTTATTTAATGGTGACCGTTCCGCCGTGCGTATGGCAACGGTAGAAACAGCACTTCATATGTTGAAAACAGAAATCGACAGCCTGCCTGCTGCTGCATCATAATCATCCGCGGCTTAATGTCGCTCGCCGCCATATAGTTCAATGGCGCGGGCTTCAAAGGCATTGATCATCTTCACCAAAGCTTTGTGAAAAAACTGGTCTACCAGCTTTTCAAACAGCTTGGATTCCAATGAAAAATCGACATAGAAATCCACTTCACACTGGCCAGCACGCATATTGGTAAAAACCCATTTGTTCTGCAAATGGCGCATGGGGCCCTTCAGATATTCAACTTCAATTGCATGGGGCCGGATGTAATGCACACGGGAGGCAAAACGCTCGCGGAACATTTTATATCCCACAATAACATCCGCGCTCACTTCGTTTTTGCTGCGGCTATTGATACGCGCGCCCATGCACCACGGCAGAAATTCAGGATATTTTTCAATATCCATTACCAGGTCGAACAACTGTTCGGCCGAATAAGGCAAAATGCGTTTTTCCTGATGCGATGGCATGAATGCCCGCCTTCTTACTTTCCGGCGGCGGCGAGTTTGGCTTCGCGTGCTGCCTTCAGCTTTTCAAAATCCGCATCGGCGTGATACGAAGATCGCGTTAGAGGGGTTGCCGATACCATCAAGAACCCTTTGGAACGGGCAATGCTCTCGTAGGATTTAAATTCTTCCGGTGTGACGAATTTTTCTACGGCGGCATGTTTTGTCGTTGGCTGCAAATACTGGCCCATGGTCAGAAAATCCACATCGGCCGCGCGCAAATCATCCATCACTTGCATGACTTCTGTCTTGCTCTCGCCCAAACCCACCATGATGCCGGATTTGGTGAAAATCGTCGGGTCCAGCTTTTTCACGCGGTTCAGCAGTTCCAGTGATGTGAAATAGCGAGATCCCGGGCGGATGGTTGGATACAAACGCGGCACGGTTTCCAGGTTGTGGTTAAACACATCGGGGCGTGCTGTCACAATGGGTTCGATCGCGTTGTCTTTGTCTTTAAAATCGGGCGTCAGAATTTCAATCGTGGTGCCCGGCGACAGGCGGCGAATTTCGTTGATGGTTTTGACAAACTGTTCCGCGCCGCCATCATCCAGATCATCGCGGTCAACAGATGTCACCACCACATGCTTCAGCCCCAGCTTCTGCACGCCAATCGCCACACGGGCCGCTTCAAACGGATCCATCTTGTCAGGAATACCTGTGGCCACGTTGCAAAAAGAACAAGCCCGCGTACAGGTCGCGCCCAAAATCATAAAGGTTGCGTGTTTTTGTTTCCAGCACTCGCCGATATTCGGGCACGCCGCTTCTTCGCAGACGGTGGCCAGATTTAACTGACGCATCAGCTTTGTCGTCTCCGCATACTCGGGCGATGTCGGCGCTTTTACACGGATCCACTCCGGCTTGCGCAACACAGGCGTATCGGGCCGATTGCGTTTTTCCGGATGGCGGTGTTCGGATTTCTTTTTGGTGTCTGTTTCTTGTTCCATGCGCTTTAATTTAGCTTTCTTTGCGTATTCAGCAACCCGTTTATTGACGATAATTTTCTATATGTTTTTCATATAGCTAATGCAAGTACTCATGGGATGCTATCCCCTTCATTCTCTACACTTTCTCTGCACGCTTGAGCCGCTCTCGGCGTGACAAATATAATATCCGCTTGCGCTTTCTGCGCTGCATCTAGCTTCTGATTGACGCAGTTTTTGAACGCCTCGCCCTCCATTTTGGTATATCCGGCCATCAGGCTATCGGGCTCATAGCCCTTAACCACCATACCGATTGGCGACTTTACAGTATAAAAAAGCACAGAGGTATCTCTGTTCTGCGCGATCATGGCATGATCTTCTTTTGCAAGACAGTAAACGGATAACGGCCAATAGGTTACAAAAGCCTCACTCCGCACACAATAATGCCTGCCGTGCATATAACGGAGATAAATTGCGGGCGTTTGCCTGATGATCAAAAGTTGTTCTGCTTTTTGCCCGCTCCATTCAGCGAGTGGCTCTCCTATTACCTCTGTAAAAATACAAAAGGTACATAGAAAAACCAATACAGCCGTACCTTTATCTGCGTGCTGACAGCGTTTGAAAAAAAACACGGCACAAATAAAACCGCAGCAAATACCCGCCGCCACCCAGAGTAAAGACGGCACAAACAAATCCCGCAGCGGGAAAAAGATAAACGAGAAAGTCGGCACAAGTGCCACAAAAAGGATACACACAAGAAAACGCGAAAAGCGTTTAAATTTTTTGTGCGCTTCTGCCTGTTCCTTAGAAATGGATGACTTTACCATAGGCGTCCAACACAGATTCATGCATCATTTCAGACAAAGTCGGATGCGGGAAAATGGTGTGCATGAATTCGGCTTCGGTGGCTTCCATGGTTTTACCGACAACGTAGCCCTGGATCAGCTCTGTGACTTCCGCGCCAATCATATGTGCGCCCAACAGCTCGCCCGTTTTGGCATCGAATACGGTTTTGACCATGCCTTCCGGCTCGCCCAGTGCAATCGCCTTGCCGTTGCCCATGAAGGGGAAACGTCCGACTTTGACATCAAAGCCCTTCTCTTTCGCGGCAGCTTCGGTCAAACCGACGGAAGCGACTTGCGGTGTGCAATAGGTGCAGCCCGGAATGTTTTCTTTTTTCATGGGATGCACATCGGCAAGCCCTTTGATTTTCTCGACGCAGATGACACCTTCATGGCTGGCTTTGTGCGCCAGCCACGGGCCGTGCACCACGTCGCCAATGGCGTAAACGCCTTTTTCTTCGGTTTCCAGCCACTGGTTGACCACAATGTGGTTGCGGTCGGTTTTAATCTTGGTATTTTCAAGGCCGAGGTTTTCGGTATTGGCCACAATCCCCACGGCGGAAATCACGCGCTCGACCGTGATTTTCTCGGTCTTGCCGCCCACTTCAACATGCACAGTGACGCTGCTGTCGGTTTTATCCAGCCGCACCACTTTGGCGCCCGTCATAATTTTCATACCCTGTTTTTCAAACTGTTTGCGGGCGAAGGCGGAAATTTCCGCATCTTCCACGGGCATCACACGGTCCATGACTTCAACAACCGTTACATCCGCACCCATGTTTTTGTAGAAACTGGCAAATTCAATGCCAATCGCACCGGAGCCAATCACAACCAGCGATTTCGGCATTTCGGTCGGTGTCATGGCTTCTTTGTACGTCCAGACCAGCTTGCCATCCGGCTCCAGCCCTGGCAGCACCCGTGCGCGCGCACCCGTTGCGACAATGATATGTTTGGCAGAAAGGGTCGCCACTGTTTTGTTGTCTTTTGAAACATCCAGCCGGCCCTTGCCCAGCAATTTTCCGTGACCGTCAAAAACTGTCACTTTGTTTTTTTTCATCAGGTGTTTGATACCGCCTGACAGTTGGGCTGCGACTTTGCGCGAACGCTCCACGATTTTTTTAAAGTCGAAGCTGTATTTTTCAATCGTAAAGCCGAATTGGTCGGCGTGTTGCAACAGGTGGTTGATTTCAGAACTGCGCAGCAAGGCCTTTGTCGGGATACAACCCCAGTTCAGGCAAATGCCCCCCAGATGCTCACGCTCCACCAGCGCAGTCGAAAACCCCAGCTGTGCCGCACGGATTGCCGCGACATAGCCACCCGGCCCGCCGCCGATCACGACGATATCGAAATTTTGTTCGGACATATTACACCCTTTTAATTTTTATCTGTCCCGCCCGACGGCTGCTGTCAAAAGTTACAGCAAAAGCCCCATCGGGTTCTCGATCAGCTTTTTGAAAACCTGCAGGTATTCGGCCCCGACAGCACCATCAATCGCGCGGTGGTCGAAAGAAGCTGTCACAGTCATCATGTTCGCAATTTCCACCTTGCCGTCTTTGACAACAGCGCGTTGTTCACCGGCACCGACGGCCAGAATAGCGGCCTGCGGCGGGTTGATGATGGCGGAAAACTCGCGGATGCCAAACATGCCAAGGTTGGAGACGGAAACCGTCCCACCCTGAAATTCCTGCGGTTTCAGCTTGCCTGCTTTGGCACGGCTGCCCAGGTCTTTCATTTCCTTGGAAATGATTTTCAGGCTTTTGTTGGCGGCATCCACAATAATGGGCGTGATCAGGCCGTTATCGGTGGCAACGGCCACAGATACATCGGCGCGTTCGTACTGCACAATATTATCATCCGTCCACGATACGTTCGCCATCGGGTATTTTTGCAGGGCAACGGCAGTTGCTTTGATGATGAAATCATTCACCGACAGTTTGAAACCATCCGCGCTGTCATTGATCTGCTTGCGCAGGTTCAAAAGCGCATCCAGATTACAATCGGTCGTCAGGTAAAAATGCGGCACGGTCTGTTTGGATTCAGACAGACGGCGCGCAATCACCTTGCGCACACCGGAATTGGGCAGCAGCTTGTAAGGAATGCCGTAAGCATCAGCCAGACTTTGTGCATTGACCGAAGATGCAGCCGGTGTAAACGCACCAGCGGATTGTGCCGCTTTGGGAGCAGCAGCGCCTTGCGGCGCTTTATCCAGATCCGCTTTGACAATACGCCCGTGCGGGCCGGAGCCTTTGACGTTTGACAAATCAATCCCGCGTTCTTTCGCCAGACGTTTGGCAAGCGGGCTTGCAAAAACACGCCCTGCAGATTTTGTCTGCGCCGCTGTGGCAACAGCCATGGCTGGCGCTGCTTTTTCAGCTTCCGCTGTGGGTTGATTGGCAGGTGTGACTGTCTTTGCAGCTTGCGGGGATGCCGCACCTTCTTTCACACTGTCTGCGGCTTTGGGGTCTTCGCCCTCTTCCAGCAAAACGGCAATCAGACTGTTCACCTTCACACCATCGGTACCTGCAGGCACGACAATACGTGCCAGCACACCTTCGTCTACCGCCTCGACTTCCATTGTGGCTTTATCGGTTTCAATTTCAGCGATCACATCGCCGGCCTTTACATTTTCGCCTTCCTTCTTGACCCATTTGGCAAGTTTGCCTTCGGTCATGGTCGGGGAAAGGGCTGGCATAAGAACTTTATGCGGCATAGGTCACCTTTTTCGCAGCGTCGATAATGTGTTCTTCCTGCGGCAATGCAAGTTTTTCAAGATTGGCGGCATAGGGCATGGGCACATCCGCGCCATGCACACGCACCACTGGCGCATCCAGATGATCAAAACAGCTTTCCATCATCACCGCCGCCATTTCCGATCCCATGCCGGCATAGGGCCAGCCTTCTTCGACCGAAATCAGACGGTTGGTTTTTTTGACGCTTTTGATGATTGTTTCTGTATCCAGTGGACGCAGAGTGCGCAGGTTAATCACCTCTGCACTGATGCCTTGTTCGGCCAACTTTTCAGCCGCTTGCAGGGCAACGCCCACCATGCGGGAGAATGCCGTGATGGTCACATCCGTGCCTTCACGCTCAATCTTTGCTTTGCCAATCGGCAGAATGAAATCTGGATCAGCCGGAATATCAAACGACTGTCCATACATCATTTCATTTTCAAGAAACACAATTGGGTTCGGGTCGCGGATGGCGGCTTTCAGCAAGCCTTTCGCATCTGCGGCGGACCAAGGAGCAATCACTTTCAACCCCGGGCAATGTGCGTACCAGCTGGCAAAGCACTGGGAGTGCTGCGCACCCACACGCGATGCCGCGCCGTTAGGACCGCGGAACACAATCGGGCACCCCAATTGACCGCCTGCCATATAAAGCGTTTTACCGGCAGAATTAATGATATGGTCAATCGCCTGCATGGCGAAATTCCAGGTCATAAATTCGGTCACAGGCTTCAAACCCGCAAATGCTGCACCCACCGCAATACCGGCAAAGCCGTATTCTGTAATGGGTGTGTCAATCACGCGCTTGTCGCCAAATTCCTGCAACAGACCTTGTGTGACTTTGTAAGCGCCCTGGTATTCGGCAACTTCTTCACCCATCACAAAAACGTTTTCATCTGTGCGCATTTCTTCGGCCATGGCATCACGCAAGGCTTCGCGCACAGTCACATTCACTGTGGGGCCTGACCATTCTTTTTCAGCAGCAGGTGCTGCGGTCACGGGTTGCGGGGCCGATGATGGATGACAAGACGGCTCCACCACCGGTGCTTCTGCCTTGGGGGCTGCTGCGGGCGCGTTATCAATGTCGCCCGCGCTTTCGCCTTCTTCCAGCAAAATAGCAATCGGCGCATTCACAGCAACGCCTTCGGTCCCTTCGGGAACCAGAATTTTGCCGATGGTGCCTTCATCAACAGCTTCAACTTCCATGGTGGCTTTGTCTGTTTCAATTTCGGCAATCACATCGCCGGCTTTAACAGCATCACCTTCTTTTTTAACCCATTTGGCCAATTTGCCTTCAGTCATGGTCGGTGACAGGGCGGGCATCAAAATTTCTACAGGCATGATTAACCCTCCCCTTCGATCAGGATATCTGTCCAAAGCTCGGACGCATCCGGCTCGGGGCTTTGTTGTGCAAATTCGGCAGCTTCGTTCACCACGGCTTTGACTTCTTTTTCAATCTTTTTGAAATCGTCTTCGCTGAACTTCCCTGTCTCCAGAATAGCTTTGCGGATCGTCTCGATCGGATCGTGGTTTTCTTTCATCTGATCGACTTCTTCTTTGGAGCGGTACTTGCCCGGATCAGACATGGAATGACCGCGATAGCGGTACGTATCAAACTCAAGAATGTAGGGGCCATTGCCACCGCGCACATGCTCAACCGCTTTCAAAGCGGTGGCGCGCACGGTCAGCACATCCATGCCGTCTACTTTCTCACCCGGGATACCATAGGCTTCACCACGCTTGTACAGCTCACCCGCCGCATGGCGTGTCTGGCTGGTACCCATACCGTATTTGTTGTTCTCGATAATAAAGATCACAGGCAATTTCCACAGGGCCGCCATGTTATAGGCTTCGTAGATCTGGCCCTGGTTTGCCGCACCATCACCGTAATAGGCAGTGCAGATGCCGTTATCACCTTTATATTTGTGCGCGAAGGCAAGGCCGGCACCCAGCGGACCTGTGGCCCCCACGATACCATGACCGCCATAGAATCCTTTTTCACGGCTGAACATGTGCATGGAGCCACCTTTGCCGCGGGAATATCCACCCTTGCGGCCTGTCAGCTCGGCCATAACGCCCTTGGATTCCATACCGCAAGCCAGCATGTGGCCATGATCACGATAGGCCGTGATGACGGTATCTTGTTCTTCCAATGCAGATTGCACACCTACAACGACAGCTTCCTGTCCGATGTAAAGATGGCAGAATCCGCCGATAAGACCCATGCCGTAGAGCTGACCCGCTTTTTCTTCAAAACGGCGGATGAGCAGCATATCTTTAAAATACTGCAGCATCTGCTCTGTCGATGCGATGTTGGACGGTGACTTGACCGTCTCCAGCTTGGCTTTGCCCGATGATGTTGTCGTTGCCAATTTACCCTCTTTCACGGTTAGAAATAGACCTCCCTTCATTAAGCAAAAGCATGGTTTTTTGCAAGGAGGGAAACATTACGGTGTTAAAACAGTTTTCGTAATGTTATAAAGTGAGGGTATTTTACGAAAGACTGGCCCTATGCGGTTAGACGGCCGGCATTGGCATCGCAGAACCGCCCCGTTTTCCGTCCATTTCATAGGAAACGCGCCGCAGCAGCACAAACAGGAAAACCAGCAAGGCCACAGGCCCCACGGGCAAGCCTGTCAACATGCCAAGGCTACGGGCAAAAAGCGGTAAAATCCAGACCATCACCAGCGCCATTTTCTCCCATTTCAAGAACCCCTCTCTGAGGCCATAGGAAGCCATCCAGGCTATGGGCAGCGCCATGACCATCAGGTCATAGTCCAGGACGTAGGGCGTGGACAGGATCGCTCCCGTGGCCAGCAAAGCGTATTGTAATTCAGATGCCAGACCGGACCGCCAGACCCGCACAATCCAGAAGGCACAGAAGACGGTCACGAATATTTGAACAGCATAGGCCAGCGGAATATCGCCCCCCAGCATCCGGACAGCGGAAAAGCTGCTTTGGATCTTTTGCCAGCCTGTCGGCCCCTGCTCCAGAATAAACGTGCGGGTTTGTTCAAGACTGTGGAAAAAGGCGAGCCATGTATCCGTGCCAAACGCCAGCCACGATGCTCCGGCCACGGCCAGCACCGTCATCCCTGCCGAAAAAATCGCCCGCCAATGACCGCCGGCCAAAAGAGCCAGTGGCAGCAGCAGGCCAAAATGTGGCTTATACGACAAGACACCAAACAGCACCCCCGCCATCAAGGGGCGGCTTTTCAACAATACCAAACCACCGCCCAAAAGTGCTGCCGTTAAAAAGCTGTTTTGGCCATGCCCCAATGTGACAAAAACGCCGGGGTATGCCAAAGCGGCCACCATGGCCACCTGCCCCGGCACAATTGCACGAATGGCCGCCAGATAAAGCGGCAGCGTGGATATCATCCAAAGCAAAAGCGCCGCAAGATACGGCAGGAACGCCAAGACATAGGCCAGCAATAAAAACATAGGCGGATAGCACCAGCCGTAAAACGGAATATCCGCACGGTCTGTATCGCCCCACGGAAGCGCTGCTTCTTGCACTTCGAAATGTTTGGCAAAATCGTATGCTTCGGCGGGCCTGCCTTCTTGCGCCATGACACCAGCAGACCAGACATCCATAAAATCCGTCCCCAAGGGGCGGTTGCCGGGACCTATGCCATCGGCACTCACGGCCAGCACCATTACAATGGCCAGCATATACAGCGCCAGAAAAATGCGGGGATAGTCGCGCAGGCGGCGGGCATTCAACCAGCCAGCTTCCGACAGAAACGTCATTTTACAGGTACAAGATTTTTGTTCGGTGCTCACAGATAACTATTCACGTGTATCGGCAATGATGACTTTTTCTTCAGGCTTCATAAAGCCCAGCGTCACCCGTGCGCGTTCATCCAGCATGTCAAGATCCAGACTATTGGGCCGCAGGCGTTTGACGCGGTTTTCCAGCTTCTGGCGGTCGTCTTTTTTTTGTTCCAGCTTCAGCTCAGCAGTGACAAGTTTTTTCTCAAGCCCCCGCAACGCAAAATACCCGCGATCGCCATGGACCAGATGGTAGGCGAAATAGACAAAAAGCCCGAAAGTCACCAGCGTTAAAAGGCTCTGTGACAGGGATTTGCGGTGGCGTGTGTTTCTGGATTGCGCTCTCATACCTTCATGGAATCACACATGAGTCATAACGTCAATAAAAAAGTCGCGGATTCAATGCGTTACGCTCATATTCGGTGGCCACATTCCAGAAACAAAGCTATTGACTGTTTGCGCCCCCGCTTTAAAGTATGCGCAACAGCAAAAGATACGCAAAAGATACAATGTGCGCACAGCGCAACAGCCCTTTAAATGAAAGGTTTTCAAGCACCATGACCAGCAGCAGCCAGCACCACATCACCCTTGGCGATTTCAGCATCGGCAACGACCTGCCCTTCGTGTTGATCGCAGGCCCCTGTGCCATGGAAAGCAAAGACCACACGTTCGAACTGGCAGGCAAGCTGAAAGAAATCACCACACGCCTTGGCATTCCGTTGATTTACAAATCATCGTTTGATAAAGCGAACCGCACATCGCTCAAAGCGGGGCGCGGCATTGGCCTCGAAAAAGGCCTGCCGATTTTTGATGAAGTCCGCAAGAAAATGAACCTGCCCGTCATCACCGATATTCACGCGCCGGAGCAATGCGCGGAAGTGGGATCAATCGTAGATGTACTGCAAATTCCAGCCTTTTTGTGCCGTCAGACAGATTTGCTGATTGCCGCCGCCAAAACCGGCAAAATCATCAACATTAAAAAAGGCCAGTTTCTGGCACCGTGGGACATGAAAAATGTGGCCGCGAAAATCACCGAAAGCGGCAACCCGAATGTGATGCTGTGCGAACGCGGCGTGACCTTTGGCTATAACACCCTTGTCAACGACATGCGCGCCCTGCCGATTATGGCAGAAACAGGCCACCCTGTTGTTTTCGATGCCACCCACTCTGTCCAGCAACCGGGCGGTGCCGGCACCGCCACCAGTGGCGACCGCCGCATGGTACCACCGCTTGCACGCGCTGCACTGGCGATTGGCTGTGCTGCTGTATTCATGGAAACACATGAAGACCCAGACCGCGCCCCGTCTGACGGGCCGAACATGGTGAAGCTGCATGATCTGGAAGGTATTCTGGAGCAAATGCTGGCCATCGACCGCCTGATGAAGGCCGATGCCTATAAAGAAGCACAAAAAGCAGCATAAGCGGAAAACAGCAGCATGGATTTCAAGCGCGATTTTTCAGGTTTCTTTGGCACAGGCATTATGGGCCGTTTCACAAACCTGTTCGTGCCGCCCGTCAATGCCCTGAAACCCGTACGTGATGAACTGCCCAAGAAACAACAGGCATTTCACCTGAACGACAATAAAAAGAAAGCCGAAGAAGAAAACACGCCGGAAGAAAACCCCGCCGTTATCGTCACACTCGGCCATAAACCTGCGCCGCGCGTGACCTACGACAGACCAAAGCCACCACGCGGATAATTTTTTATATTTCCTTTTTTAAGGAGACCCAAGTATGGGCGACATTAACCTTGACATGAGCCGCAGCAAAATCTTTGCCGCCGCAACCTATGTATGCGCAGGCATTGGTGCTGTGACAGGCGTGCATATGACAGCCGCCACCTCAACCCTTGGCCTGATTGGCGCGGGTGCTGTGGGCGCCGTTGCCGGCGGCATGGGCATTCCGCTCGCCCTAACAGGCGTTGCTGTTTTGGGATATGTCGGCTTTGTCGGCATCAAATCCACCATCAAGGCACTTAAAAAAGAAGGTGCTGCTGTACCACTGGGTATGGCCATCGTCGGCATGTCAGCCGCCAAAGCGCTGTTTGTTACCCCCTTCACCACACTGCGTGACCTCGGCAAAAAGCTGACCGCCCCGAAGACCGATGAACCCCAAAAGCCGGACAGTGCTTCTGCAAGCCAGAGCGTAAACACACCCCAAGCCGCCAACCGTTTTTTCAGCCGCGCCAAATTAAAACCGCTGTTTGAAAAAGCACGGAACCCCTTGCGCAAAAAACCCGCAACACCCGCACCAAAGCCCAAAAACACACCAAAGCCACCGTCCGTTTAACAACAACCAACGGCCCAGAATTGCTTTGCATGGCGCTTTGCAACCCGCTATTCTTTGCCCGTAATTACGGCTTTTTTCATCCTTAGAGGGAGATCTGTTATGACTGCCATCGTTGATATTATCGGCCGCGAGATTCTGGATAGCCGCGGCAACCCGACCGTTGAAGTCGATGTGATACTGGAAAGTGGCTATATGGGCCGCGCGGCTGTTCCATCGGGCGCTTCCACCGGCGCGCACGAAGCTGTTGAAAAACGCGATGGTGACAAAAAACGCTATAACGGCAAAGGTGTCCTCAAAGCCGTAGACGCCGTGAATACGGAAATTTTTGAAGCCATCTCCGGCATTGAAGCGACCGAGCAAAGCCTGATTGACGAGTTGATGATCGCCCTCGATGGCACCGAAAACAAATCCCGCCTTGGCGCAAATGCCATTTTGGGTGTGAGCCTGGCGATTGCCCATGCCGCCTCGTCCGAGCTGGACATCCCGCTCTACCGTTATGTGGGCGGCACTTTCGCACACCAGCTGCCGACACCGATGATGAACATCATCAACGGCGGTGCCCATGCCGATAACTCCATCGACTTTCAAGAATTTATGATCATGCCCGTTGCCGCCGAAAGCAGCAGCGAAAGCATCCGCATTGGTTCCGAGATATTTCATATACTTAAAAAACTTCTCTCAGATAATGGTTTCAATACAGCTGTTGGAGACGAAGGCGGCTTCGCACCTAACTTTAAGAGCACAGAGCAAGGCCTTGAATACATTATGAAGGCAATCACAGCCGCGGGTTACAAACCCGGCGTGGATGTCATGTTGGCGCTGGATGTTGCGGCAACTGAATTTTTTAAGAAAGGCAAATATCACCTTGAAGGTGAAGGGAAAACCCTTTCTTCCGAGCAAATGATCGACTACTACGAAAAGCTCGTCGGCAAATTCCCCATTGCTTCTATCGAAGACGGCATGTCCGAAGACGACTGGGCTGGCTGGACAGAGCTGACAAGCCGCCTTGGCAACAAAGTGCAGCTGGTGGGGGATGATCTGTTTGTCACCAACACCAAACGCCTGCAGCGCGGGATTGATGAACAAGCTGCGAATGCCATCTTGATCAAGGTGAACCAGATCGGCACGCTGACAGAAACCCTGAACGCCGTCCAAACGGCACAGAAAGCCGGTTTCGGCGTTGTCTTCTCCCACCGCTCCGGCGAGACGGAAGACAGCACCATCGCCGATCTGGCCGTGGCCACCAACGCAGGCCAGATCAAGACAGGCTCCCTGTCCCGCTCTGACCGTATTGCCAAATACAACCAGTTGATCCGCATTGAAGAACAACTGGGGCCATCCGGCGTTTATGCAGGCCGCAGCGCGCTTAAAAACCTGAACAAGAAAAAGCCCGCGCTGCGTAGCGTCGATGGCAAGAAAAAGCGCGCTTAACCGCACGTTCCATAAAAACAACAAAGGGGGCCGCAGTTTCGATTGCGGCCCTTTTTGCTACGCCCCTTAGGGCGTTTACACACCGGCAGAATATGGATAGAGTCGGTTAGCCACAAACAAACCGGAGCCGCGCACGTGTTTTTGAAGCATATCTCCACCGGCAAGAAACCGCCCGATGAAGTGAACATCGTGGTGGAAAATCCGGTTGGCGGCCCGCCCGTCAAATACGAAATTGATAAGCTGAGCGGCGCACCGATTGTGGACCGTTTCCTGCACGTTTCCATGCGCTACCCCGGAAATTATGGCTTTATCCCGCATACACTATCCGGCGATGGTGATCCGGTGGATTGTCTGGTGCTGGGCGATATTCCGGTTGTGCCGGGTGCTGTCATGGCCGTGCGCCCCATTGGCGTTTTGCTGATGGAAGATGAAGCAGGACTGGACGAGAAAATTATCGCCGTGCCCATCGATGCACTGGACCCTGACCAGTCACACATCAAAGACTATACCGACCTCAGCGCCGCCAAACGTCAGCGGATCGAGCATTTTTTCAAACATTACAAAGATTTCGAAAAAGGCAAATGGGTCAAGCTCAACGGCTGGGGCGATGCCGCGCAAGCCAAACAGATGATCACCGACGGCATCAACCGCCACAACGCACAGGCCCCTAAAAAAACTCCCGCGCCCAAAGCGCCACCGAAACCGCACATACCTTAAGGCGACACCAACAGATTGCCAAAATCATCGGCGACCTTCTCTGTATCCTTGCCCAGAATACGGCGGAAAATCATATCGCCCATCGGCGATTTATAATGGCTTGCATCATAAAAATATTGCATCCGGCCTGCCGCATCATCCGCTGACGGCACTGGCTCTTGCGTGTAATTGTTCAACGTTGCAAAATCCCACAGCGGATAAGATGCGGCACCAAAGCGCGTGGCGTTTGCCTTTGCGATATCAGCCAGACGTTCCTTCCAATACAGAAAGTCTGCCATTTCCCCTGTCGCTTTCATTTTATCGAACATCATTTTGTGTACGGGTGATATCACCAGTATCACATCTATTCCCTGTTTGCGCGTGAAGTCCAGCATGGCATCAAAATGCTGAAAGGTTGTATCTGCGGGATCTTCGCTATAATTGAAAGAAAATCCATTGCCCTGCCCTGCCACGGCTTCTGCATTCGGGTCGGCCACAAAGCGGTGGCCCGCGCCGATTTGGGATATTTTATATTCCACATCCAAGCTGCGTTTAAAACCATTTGCCGTGGCATAGCTATAACGGTCAGGTTTGCGCAAGTAGCGGATATGCTTCAATGACGTTGTAAACGTATCCAGTGACACAATCGTCCCATAAGTATTGAAGAATCCGCGCACAGGCGACAAAGCTTCTTTTGTCAGCTTATCCGGCTCAAACTGTTTGTTCTCGAGCCGTGTCGCATTAAAAGTGAAAAAATCGAGCGTGATAATCACTTGTTTTAACGGATGCACCATCTGCGCAAATTCCAGCAACCTGCGCTGTTCATATATTGTGGAGGCCGGCAGGGCCAGATTATATACTTTTGCATCGCCAAAAAATTCAGGTGTCGGGTTCATCCCGCTATCCGCGCGGGAGCTGCCGATGATCACCACCTCCGGCTTTATTTTCTTAACACTTTCAATTTTATGAAGGCGCGGAAAAGCATTGGATGCAGGATAGTAATCATTAAAACCTTTAATCACCGGCGGTGCATAAATGCCAAAAGGATTCACAATAAAATTAAGCGTACAGATCATGGCCATCAGACCAAAACCAATGCCAAGACATATTGCAATGTACTTTGTTTCTTTCATACCACCCTGCTCTTAAAACTGGAAATAGATGAAAGCATTTACACGCGTCAGTAACAGCAAGGCCAGTGCCAGCATCAAACCTAACGGTACCGCCCAGCGCCATGACGGGAACCAGATGATTTTCGGCAAATGCAGCTTGCCAGTGGGTTTACGCGCAGGCTTTGGCATATCTTCTGCCACGCCCGTGACATCAATCGCCAATTTGCGGCGCATAATATCATGTGCAGAGGGTGCCAAGAATGCCACAGCCAGTGCAATCCACAGCACATACCATTTTTCATTCAAACGAAGATTGCGGCTGGTGCCCACAGATTGAATGTCCACGCCAAAAGCACGCAGGACATCCCCTATAAACCCTTGCGGATTTTGCAGGGCAATGCCGTTTTTACCGTGTAAACCATCAATCACCTGCATGGCCGTATGCCAGTTTTCGGCACGGAAGAAAATCCAGGAGAAGGCCACGGCCAGAAACGTCAAAGCAACACCCAGCACACGAGGCATTTTCCACGCAACGGCTTTGCACCAGAACTGATGCACAACCAGATAAAACCCGTGCAGCGCGCCCCATGCCATAAATGTCCAGCTGGCACCGTGCCAGAACCCGCCCAGTACCATCGTGATCATCAAATTCAACAGCCGCCGCGCTTGTCCGTGGCGGTTGCCACCCAGTGGAATATAGAGATAATCCCGCAAGAAACGCGACAGCGTGATATGCCAGCGCCGCCAGAAAACAGCGATATTGCCGGATTTATAAGGCGCGTAGAAATTAAGCGGCAGGCAAATGCCAAACATCGCCGCAAGGCCTATCGCCATATCGGAATAACCGGAGAAATCGAAATAAATTTGCAAGGTATAGGAAATGACACCCACCCATGCCTCAATCAATGTGAGTGCCGAACCACGCGCAGCAGATTCAAAAACCGGATCCGCAATTTCGGCCAGATGGTCTGCAATACCCACCTTTTTAAATAAGCCGATAATAAACAGCGAAATTCCCATCGCCATTAATTTACGCAACCGCGCACTGGACGGCTTGCGCATAAACTGCGGCATCATTTCGTTATGATGCACAATCGGACCTGCAATCAACTGCGGGAAAAAACTGATGAATAAAGTATAGTGCAAGAAATTGGGTTCGCGCATCTGATGGCGATAGCTATCGACCAGCCATGCAATCTGCTGGAAGGTAAAAAACGAAATTCCGATCGGCAAAACAATATCCGGCACCGACAAAGCGGCCCCCATATCGTTCAACGTACTAAAAAACAGACCTGTATATTTATAATATCCAAGGGAAAGAAGGTTCAGCGCAACCCCTGCCCCCAAAAGGTATTTTTTACGTGTCTGCCCCGCCCCGACACGGCCAATGAGCAAACTGAGCGAAAAATTCACTGCAATAGATACCAATATCACCAGCACATAGACGGGTTTAAACCAGCCATAGAAAAACAAGGATGCCATCACCAGCCACAGCAAGGCAACTTCGCGCACAGCATAGCGTTGTAACAGCTGGTACACACCCCATACAATCGGCAGGAAAGCCGCGATAAATGGCCACGAGCTAAAAAGCATACGGCGCGCCTGCTTACATCAAACGCGATTTTTCAACCGCGGCTTGGATGAAAGAGGTAAACAGCGGATGCGGGTCAAACGGGCGGGATTTTAGCTCCGGGTGGAACTGCACACCCACAAACCACGGATGATCCGGAATTTCCACAATTTCCGGCAGCTTGCCATCGGGCGACATGCCAGAGAAAACAAGCCCTGCATCTTCCAGCTGTTTTTTGTAGGTCGTGTTGACCTCGTAGCGATGGCGGTGGCGTTCCGATATTTCGGTGCTGCCATAAATCTCGGCCACGCGCGACCCTTTGGTCAAAGTGGCACGATACGCACCCAGACGCATGGTGCCACCCATATCGCCCACTTCGTTGCGACGCTCCAGATCATTCCCCTTCATCCATTCGGTCATCAGGCCGACAACGGGATTGCCGTATTTGCCAAATTCGCTGGAACCGACATCGTTCAGGCCCGCCAGATTACGGGCGACTTCAATAACTGCCATTTGCATTCCCAAACAGATACCGAAGTATGGAATTTTATGTTCGCGCGCAAATTGAACAGCGCGGATTTTGCCTTCCGTGCCCCGTTCCCCAAAACCGCCCGGCACCAAAATGCCGTCGACGTTTTCGAGAATGTTCAAGCTGTCGGCTTTTTCAAAAATCTCGGCGTTCAGCCAGGACAAATTTACCTTTACGTTATTGGCAAATCCACCATGCGTCAGCGCTTCAGAAAGTGATTTATAGCTGTCGAGCAAAGAGGTGTATTTGCCGACCACACCAATGGTGACTTCCCCTTCAGGGTGCTGGATTTTGTGCAGAATTTCCATCCATTTGGAAAGGTCGGGGCTTGGTGCTTCCATATCGAAATAGCGCAAGACCTGTTCATCCAGCCCCTCGCCATGATAGCTGACGGGCACCTGGTAAATGCTTGGCACATCAAGGGCCGGAATAACACGCTCGGCCGGAATGTTGCAAAAAAGCGCAATCTTGCGGCGTTCTTCTACCGGAATTTCACGGTCTGCGCGCACCAGCAGCATCGAAGGCTGGATACCGACAGAGAGCAATTCTTTCACCGAGTGTTGCGTCGGCTTGGTTTTCAGCTCGCCCGCTGTTTTGATATAGGGCATCAGTGTGACATGAATAAACAGCGCGTTTTTCAGGCCCACTTCGTTGCCGAACTGGCGAATAGCTTCCAGAAACGGCAGGCTTTCAATATCGCCAACCGTACCGCCTACTTCGCACAACACAAAATCGGCATCGTCATTGTGGGAGCCGATGAATTCTTTAATCTCGTTCGTGATGTGCGGAATAACCTGCACCGTACCACCCAGATAATCGCCCCGGCGTTCTTTTTGCAAAACATTCCAGTAGATTTTGCCCGTTGTCACGTTATCGGATTTACGCGCGGCAACACCGGTAAAGCGTTCATAATGGCCAAGGTCCAGATCGGCTTCCGCGCCAACATCCGTCACATAGCATTCGCCATGTTGGTACGGGCTCATCGTGCCGGGATCGATGTTGAGATAGGGATCTAGCTTGCGCAGACGTACCTTGAATCCACGTGCCTGCAACACAGCACCCAGAGCCGCAGACGCAAGACCTTTGCCAAGGGAAGAGACAACCCCGCCCGTGATAAATATATAGCGTGGCATCAGACGTGCTCCCCTGTTGTCTGTTGGTTACTTCGCCAGCGGTGCTTTGGGTGTTTCCGGCTCTGTCGGTTTTGTGGCCGGTTTCTCATCTGCGGCTTCCACGGCTTCTGCTTCATCCGTTGCGTCAACAGCAGCGTCATCACCTTCAGCCACGGCGGGCTGGTTCAAGGTAACCGGTGTTGATTTATTGGCAATATCCAAAACGCCTTCTGCTTTGGGGCGATGGCCAGCCATCACCGCCAGCAGCAAGCTGGTCGCAAAGAAACAGGCCACCAGAATGGTAGTCGTGCGCGTCATCACATCGGCAGAGCGACGCGGCGTCATCATGTTGGACATGGAACCGCCGGAGCTGCCCATGAACCCCCCCGCTTCGGATGGCTGCAACAGCACAATCACGATAATGGACAAGGATATGATCAAATGGATGACCAACAAAATTTCCTGCATGGATAGTCACTCTCTGCTAAATTATTATGAAAACGGTTAACCCGCCTTCCTTGCCTTTGTTCTCTGGCCCCCGTTTTAAAACGCCCACCATAAAAAAGCCAGTGCTTTTTGAAAAATGGCGCGCCTTGCAAGAGCTTTGGGTAAATACCTGTTATTCCAAGTTCTCTGTGGGGGCATAAACCTCTTCAATGGCCTCCGCATTGATGGATACATTGTATTTTTCCATCAAACCACGGCGGTATTGCTCCAACAGGTCGGATTGCAGGGATTGCGTCAGCATCAGCTGCATTCTTTTAACCTCATCCTCTGGCGCTTTTTCAGGCATGTCGATTTTACGGTCCAACAGGCGCACGAAAGACAGGCTGTTCTCCCCGCGCACGGTCGTTGTCTGGCCGATTTTATCGAGGCTGAACAACGCAGGCACCATGCCCTTGCCCAGTACCGCTTCAGATGCCGGGCTGTTACGGCTCAACATTTTGCTGCGCTCGATGCTTTTACCAAAGGCACTTGCCACTTTGTCAAAAGATTCACCCAAGTTGATGCGGTCCATCACTTCGGCTGCTTTTTTATCCAAAAGGTCGTTCTTCGCCTCGGCTTTCCAGGTTTTTATAACATCCGCGCGCACATCAGCCAAAGCCTTGGGCTCCGCCTTGAACACTTCGCGGGCCGACACAATCATAAAGGCACCGTCAGAGGTTTCAATCAGCGGGCTCAAACCGCCTTCAAGCAGTTCAAAGCCGGAGGCCAAAACTTTATCAAGCATCGGTATATTGCCCGGCGCCACCTTGCGGCCCGTGGCAGCAGATGTGCCGTCTGCTGTGATTTTCTCCAGCACCTCGGGTGTCACGTTATACTGTTTTGAAACATCCGCCAGATTGCCACCGCTTGCCAGCATGTCATCAATCTCGTTCGCGCGTTCGTAAATCTGGTCAGCGCTTTTGACGGCTTTCAATTGTTTTTCAACATCCTTGCGGACATCTTCCAGCGTTTTTTTTGTGCCGGGTTTTACAACTTTCACCACATGCACAATATGCCAGCCAAAAGGTGTTTCAACGGGTGCTGAAATATCACCGGGCTTTGTATCGGCAAAAGCTGCGGCGGCAAGTTCTTCAGGGATTTCCTGTTCACTATACGTCCCCGAAACAACATTCAGCTTTTTTTCCGACTGGAATTCGGCAGCTGCCTTGCGCAGGTCTTTGCTGGCAAGGGCCGCTTCGCGCAGCTTTTTGGCATCTTCTTCGGTTGGCAGGGCGACTTGCGAAATTTCGCGTGCTTCAGGCGTTGAATATTCTGCGATATGCTCATCGTAATACGCCTGCACATCTTCTTCTGTCAGGCTAACGTCAATGCCCAGCGCTTTTGAATCCAGCAGCAACACAGCCAGCGTCCGGTATTCGGGCAGCATATAACGATGGGCTGTTGCTTTGTATTCTTCTTCAATATCAGCATCTGTCGGCTCTGGCACTTTGCCGATTTCGGCAACGCCCAGCGTGAAATATTCCGCGCGGCGGCTTTCATGCAGGTACTTCATGGCATCACCCACCATTTGCGCAGGTGCAAAGGCACCGGTGGAGACAACCTTCAAAAGATTTTCGGCCGCCAGCTGAATTTTGACGTTCTGCATCAACTGCTGTTCGCTCACACCCAAAATACGCAAGGTGTATTGCAAGGCATCGTGTTCCAGCAAACCTTGTTTGGCCATCGGTGCCAGCATTTGTTCCTTGATCGCAACAGCGGCTGTTGCGTCATCAATCAAAATACCTGTCTCATGCGCCTCGGTGCTGAAAATGCGGGAATTGATTTCATTGCCCAGCACACGCTGCGGCAAGCCTGTGCGGTATGCTTCGGATTGTGTGATCTGCTGGTTGCGCATGGCCATCTGTACCAGACGGTCCAGATCGATGCTGGTGATCTTCTGGCCATCAACCTTGGCAACGGTTGTTTTCTTGATATTGCGGCCATTGCTGAACACGCCTTGCACATCCATCATCACCAACCCGCCTGCGGCCATGGCCAACAAAAGCAGGAATACGTATTTAAGGATTGTGCCGCTGCGCATGGCTCGTAGCATGTGTTTCGCTCCTAGTGGTAAAATTCCTTGATAATCCACAGCTTTTTGGACAAGATGTCAAGGGTCTGCAACACGTGAAGGCAAAATTAACCGCCTTTTTATCCACATACTGCAAAACAAAGGAATTTCACCATGTCTGTTGCCAAACTGGTCGTCGGAAACTGGAAAATGAACGGCCTGCTGGCAGATAGCCGCACCCGTGCCGAAGAACTGGCACAAATGGCGAAAAACCAAAAGGACGCAGCCTTTGAAATGGTATTATGTCCACCAGCCACACTCATCCAGACGGTGGCCGAAATTATTACAGACACGCCGCTGGGCCTTGGCGGACAAGATTGCCACCATGAAACAGCGGGCGCCTTCACGGGCAATATCTCTGCCGAGATGCTGAAAGACATGGGCTGCGGTTACGTGATTGTCGGCCATTCCGAACGCCGCCAGTTTCACAATGAAACCAGCGAAGCCGTGGCCGCCAAAGCCGCCGCCGCACATGCCGCCGGCCTGATTGCCATTATTTGCATCGGTGAGACGGATGACGAGCGCAGCGCAGGCAAAGCGGATGAAATTGTGGTTGGCCAATTGCAAGCCTCCATCCCCGACAGCGCCACGGCTGAAAACACAGCCATTGCCTATGAACCTGTCTGGGCAATTGGCACGGGCAAGACAGCCTCTGCCGATGACATCAAACACATGCACGCCCTTATCCGCACCAAATCGAGCGAGAAAATCAAAAACGGTGCCTGGCTGCGCCTGCTCTACGGCGGCTCCGTCAAAGCCAGCAACGCCCCTGAAATTCTGCACCTGCCGAATGTGGACGGTGTACTGGTCGGTGGCGCAAGCTTAAAAGCCGGCGATTTCTGGGCCATTGCACAGGCGAGCCAGAAGTAACAGCACCGCCATGAAAAAATATATCTGTTTTCTTTTAGTCGCGATTGCACTGGCACTTACCCTCGGCATAACCGCGTGGCTGATAACCGCCCCCGATACAATCATGACATCACAAGATCAGGATAGCTTGCGCAGAATAAAAGAATACACATCCAAAAAGGACATGACGAACGCAAGCGAGCAAGAAAAACTTATCTATGATATGGCGATGCACTCAGCCCCCTATGTGGCTAAACAAGCGCACAAGAAAGGCGACAACCGACTTATTGCTGTTGCGATGGGGTTTGAGGCATCAGAATATGATGCCAAGATTTGGGGATTAATATGCAGCGCCCCTGTTGAAACAATTAAAATTGTTTACGGCTGCATGATACCGGAAAATGTGTATTTCAAGATGATGTTGGAATACAATAAAACACTTCTAAAGCAATCAGGATTCCCACATAAAGATATTTGCAAGCTGGATAAAAAAGCAATTCAAAAAATTGTCGCGCGTGACCCTGTGCTTAAGAAAAAAGGGAAATCAAAAACCCCTACTCCGCCAGCATCCCCACAGGGGTTGCCTGTGCTGCCGCAGTGTACGGCGCATTCGTTTTCGTCCGGCGATTAATCAACTCGCTCATCGGCACCAGATCAAACCCCTTGGCCTGCAAAGTGGGCAGCCATTTTTCAAGCGCGTCCAGCGTTACATCTTTCGGGTGGCCAATGGCTACGGCGGCACCGGTTTTGCGTGCAATACGCTCCACCCGTTCCAGCGATGCCAGCACGTGAGATATATCTTCGTAATGATCCAAGAACACATCGCGGTGTGTCGTGCGTACAGATGCGGCACGCGCTGCTTTTTCACCAATGCTTTCAGGTGCTGTCATGGAATCCAGAAAATACACGCCGCGGGCCTTTAGCTCCTGCGCCAGAATATCCATCCCGGCGCGGTCTTGCGTAAAGGCGCTGCCCATGTGGTTGTTCACGCCAACATAGCCGCTGAAGGCATTCAGGTTGGCGTTGATGCGTGTTTTCAGCTCTTCCGGTGAATGGTCCACCCCTAAATAATTCGGACCCGGGTTCACGCGCATCCCCTCGGGTGCCATGGGCAGGTGCACCATCAGCTCATGGCCCTTGGCGGCGGCGGCTTTGGTTTGCAGGGCAATGTGGGGGCTATAGGGAAGATAGGCCAGTGTCACCCCTGCCGGCAAATTTACAGCACGAGGAGAGCGTTTGTGGTCCAGCCCCATATCATCAATCACAATGGCAATTGCCGGACGCTGTCCTTGCGGCACGGCCGCCATTTCAGATGGAAACGGGGTCATGCTGGCGGCCGGATCTTCGGCCGTGCAACCTTCTGTTTTTTGCGGGGGGGCCGAATGGTCGATCCAGTAAATATCGTTAAAATCGCCAAGCAAATTAACCTCTGTCGCCCGTGCCAAAGGAATGGCAGCCAGCGACAAAAACGCGATCAAAATCAGACTGTGCAGGAAATACTTCATAAAATCCCCTTGAAACCAGACGTATCATGCCGAGTTTGCGCGGCTCTTTCCAGCCCAAAAGCAAAAAAACTTGACACAGAGAGGGAACTAAATTAGAACAAAGTAAGAATATTCCGCACAGGAGGGATTTTAAGCCATGCTGACACAAAAACAACGCGACCTTTTGCTGTTCATCAACGATTACACGCAAAAAACCGGTCTTTCGCCGTCTTTTGAAGAAATGAAGCACGGGCTGGATCTGAAATCCAAATCCGGTATCCACCGCCTGATCAACGCGCTGGTGGAACGCGGTTTTCTGGAGCGTTTGCCCAACAAAGCGCGCGCACTGGAAGTGAAAAAGCTGCCGGAAAACGTGCCGCAGGTCAACACCGCCGCCCGCCGCGACCCGAAAGAAGGCGTAAAACCTAATTTCAAGCAAAAGCACCTGAACGCCAGCAGTACTGCGAGCAGCCGTGATAGCGATTACAGCGCCTCCAACGTGAACGAGATTATTGCCATCCCCATGATGGGTAAAATTGCCGCAGGTACGCCGATCGAGGCCCTGCGCCATGACCATGAAAGCATTGATATGCCCATCAGCATGTTTGGCGGCAGCCCTGGCTGCTACGCCTTGACGATCGAGGGTGATTCCATGATGAAGGCCGGTATCATGGATGGCGATATTGTGATTATCGAGAAATGCGAACGCGCCAACGATGGCGATATTGTGGTGGCCCTGGTGGATGAATCAGAAGTCACACTGAAACGCCTGCGCCGCGAAGTGGGCTCCGTTGTGTTGATGCCGGAAAACGATGCCTATCAGCCCCTGCGCCTGCCACCCAACCGGGTGCGCATTCAGGGCCGTTTGCGCAGCCTGTTTCGCAATTACTAAAAGCACAACAAAATCAGCCGTCTAGCATTCTGTGCTTTACATTTAGTATGCATGGTGTATAACTTTCCATTAAAGTTACGGAAAGAAAAAAATATGCTCTTTGCAAAAACAGCGACTTACGGTGTGCTTCATATCATTGTGTCTTTTCTGGTCGGCTGGCTGGTCAGTGGCGATATTCATATCGGCCTTGGCATTGCCATGGTTGAACCGCTGGCACAAATCTTTGGCTTTTACCTGCATGAAAAATCCTGGCTCAAGTTCCAGAAAAAAAATGCAGATAAAGATGCCCCTGTCGCCGAAATTAAAATGACGACCCTGCCCTGCTGCATGGCCACAGCTGAAATGTTGAAAAAAGCACAAAGCCTCCGGTCTGACAAAAAAGCAGCGTAAGGTGTTTTTATATCCGACTTCGCTTTATCCATCAGGCACACAATTATGAGCACCATCACATTCAATACGACTGCCGCTCTGGACCCGACCGAAAAAATTCTTAAAAAAATCGGATGCGCCTTTGAACGCCGCGATGACGGCACGTATTTTGTGCCCGGCGAAATCAACCTCTCTGGTCAAAACCTGAAGGCCCTGCCCGATTTATCGCGCGTGCATATGGGCGGTAATTTCTATTGCGAAAAAAACCCTGAGCTGGTGGATTTGCGCGGTGCGCCCTATCGCTGCGATACAAACTTCTTTTGCGGGAACAACAAAAACCTCGCCTCTTTGGCGGGATCGCCGGAATATGTCGGCTGTGATTTCAGCAGTTTCAACAACCCCGCCCTCACCACGCTGGAAGGGGCCACGCAAACCGTGGGGCTGAACTTTATTTGCAGCGGCAACCGCTGGCTGGAAACCCTTAAAGGCGGCGCCACCGATGTGGGCGGATTTTATGTCTGCAGAATGAACCCGAACCTGAAATCACTGGAACATGCCTCCCAGAAATTTATGGAGATACATTCCGATTTCGGCACCTTCAAAACCTGGCAGGAAATCCCTGCCGAATTGCAAACATCCCAAGAAACACGTGACCGCCTGCACCGTGACCATATTGCAAGACAAGTACAATCAGCAACCGTGCTGCAAAGCCGTATCACCATCGGTCCGACATTAAAATTATGCGGTCCGCGCAGCTGATCTATTTTTCATGCTTATCATTTTTTTCATACGGTTTGCCTGTCCACGGACGGATACCGCGCAAGCTGGTCACATTTTGCAATGTCATCTGTCCGTCTGGCAAAACATAAACGCGATAGGCACCGTTATCGCGTAACCGCCATTTATCCAGTATCTGTATTTGTTTTTTACAGCCGCGCAGGTTTTCCAGCACAAGTCCGCTGAAAACCACATCGGCTTGCTTACATGCCTTGCTGCCCATCTTTTCATCAAAAACAAATGCCGTTGTTGTGCCGTGTAACTGGTAGAAACACAGTCCTTTTTGACAGGTTAAACGCTCATCAGCGGCTGTCTGCTGTTTGGCGTTATTCGTCTCCGGCCAGTCAAGCGGCGGCAGGTCCGCGCGACCCTCACGCAGTTGCCATTGTTCACGCACAAATTTTTCGCGCCGCAGGCTGGAAAACAACAATCGGCCCGATGCATCACGTACAGCAAACAATCCGCCACTATCGGCCACCAGAATATCAGGCCTTGGTGTCAGGGCGATACAGATAAACCCTGTTACAACAGGCAGAATTCCCAACCAACGTACCGTGCCGCGCCACACGCATATCCACAAACCGCCAAAAGCCATCAGGCCCATGACCCATCCTGCAAAACTGTTCACATTCACCCCGGCATAAGGCGAGGCCGCGACCTGTTCGGCCACATACATAAAAACATCAAGGCTTTTTTCTGTGATCTGCAGCGGCCAATGCTCCAACCCAAACGGCATCATCAGGCAGGAAAAAAGGCCCAGCGGAAAAGTGATGAAGGACGATACGGGCACCGCAATCATATTGGCAAACAACCCGCCCAAAAGCGTCACACGCGAAAAATGATACAGCGCAAAAGGTGCCGTCGCGATACTGGCAATAAGCGTGGTTGCAAAACACCCCAGCAAATAAAGGCTATAGCGTTTGGCAAACCCCGCATCCCTGAAATGTTTTTTCCACCACGGGCTGGTGGCCTCATAAAACGAAATAAGCGCCACAACAGCGGCAAAAGACATCTGAAAGCTGGGGCCCATGACGCTTTCAGGTTCAAACAAAAACAAAATAAAGGCTGCAAAAACAGCCAGACGCAACGTGAACGGGTTGCGGTCCAGCATAATGGCTATCATCACCACGCAGGTCATAATCACCGCACGCTGCGCCGTCACGGGCGAGCCAATCAACAGCATGTAAAAGACAGATACCGCCATGGCCGCCACGGCCGCGATTTTCTTGATCGGCCACCGCAAGGCCACAAACGGAATCGCTGCCAGCAAGGCGCGGATCAAGAAAAACGGAAAACCCGCAATCAAAATAAAATGCGATCCTGAAATGGCAATCAGATGCGCAATCCCGGATAGCCTTGCCGTATCCCAGTCTTTCTCCGCAATACCATTGTCTTCGCCAATCATAAAAGCCGTGACGAGTGCCGCGTTATCACGGTCAGGAATGGCCGCCGCAATTTTTTCGCGGATATGTTTACGCAGTTTTTCAAAAAAGAAATCATCCTTGGCGCGGGGCTCAATGACATTCAAATCACCATAAGCAAAGCCTGTGGCCCCCAGACGTTTAAAAAATGCATGACGCTGAAAATCAAACGCGCCTGGCAACAAAGGGGGCGACAGGGGCAACAGCCCTGCCCTGATTTCAACAATATCGCCTGCCTGCGGAATTGTTTTGTCGGCTGACTTTAGTTTCACCCGCACACGATCCGGCATATCACCGCGAAAATATTCACCCTCTATCAACGATATATTCGCCAGCACAATGCGATAAGTTTGCGGTTGCGGGTCCACTTCCACAACTTTTCCACGGATCGTGACGGCATAGGATTTTTTTTCCAGCACGGGCGCAGAAACAGTATCCGTGCGCCATTGAATGGCCGCAAACCCACCTGCTGCCAAAAATAACGCCAATACCACAAAAAAAACCGGACGGTTTCGGTAAAATGCGGTCAGCAACGGTGCCATGAGCAGCATCAATAACCCGCCCAGCATCAAAGGCGGTTCGCCGTGCAGGCTGAAATAAAGCGCAATGCCCAAGGCCATGGGCACAGGCGCCCAAAAGACCCAGCGATCCCGCTGGTCTTGTATCTGCGCCCATAATGTTTTCAAAAAACTTGCCATGTGGGCATACCTTACGTTAAACATAAAAGAAAATCATCAAGGCTTTTAAGGCTGTTTATCATGTCCAAGACCGTTACCCGCTTTGCGCCATCCCCCACCGGCTACCTGCATATTGGCGGTGGCCGCACGGCATTGTTCAACTGGCTGTTTGCAAAACATACAGGCGGCACGTTTTTGCTGCGTATTGAAGATACCGATCGCGCACGCTCAACCGAGGCTGCAGTGGATGCCCTGCTGGATGGCATGAAATGGCTGGGCCTGGAATGGGACGGCGAGCCGATCTTCCAATTCGCCCGTATGGACCGTCATGCCGAAGTGGCACACCAATTGGTCGCAGAAGGCAAAGCCTACCACTGCTATTGCACACCGGAAGAACTGGACCAGATGCGCGCCGAACAGATTGAAAAAGGCCTGCCGCAAAAATACGATGGCCGCTGGCGTGACCGAGACCCAAAGGATGCGCCTGCCGGTGTCAAACCTGCCGTACGTATCAAGGCCCCCAACCGCCTGAACGAAGACATGGTCATCCATGACGCGGTTCAAGGCGAAGTGCGCGTGCCCTATACCCAGCTGGATGATATGGTTTTGTTGCGCAGTGATGGCACCCCAACGTATATGCTATCTGTGGTGGTAGATGACCATGACATGGGCATCACGCATGTCATTCGCGGTGACGACCATCTGACAAACGCTTTCCGCCAGCGCATGATTTACGATGCCATGGGCTGGGATGTGCCGCAGTTTTCGCATATCCCCATGATTTTGGGTGAAGATGGCGCAAAACTTTCCAAACGCCACGGCGCGGTTGGCTTGCATGAATATGCCAACAAAGGATACCTGCCCGAAGCCATGCGCAATTACCTGCTGCGTCTCGGCTGGGGCCATGGCGATACGGAGATTGTGGACCAAGAAGAAGCCATCCGCCTGTTTACGTTGGACGGTATCGGCAAATCCCCCTCCCGCATGGATTTTGCAAAACTGGCGCATGTGAATGCACATTACATGCGCGCGGCAAATGAAGATCGTCTGTTTGAATTAACACTGCCCTTTATTGAAGCCGAACTGGGCGCAAAGCCTGATGCTGCCGGACTTGAAAGGTTCAGGCAAGGCCTGCACGCCCTGAAAGAACGCGCCACCACCTTGATAGAGCTGGCACAGGCCGGATTATTTTTTGTACGCCCGCGCCCCTTGCCGCTGAATGATGACGCGGCAAAGGTTTTGGATGATGCAACCCGCGCCTTGCTGGCCGATATGAAATCAACACTCGTCTCCCTTGATGATTTCAAGGCAGAGCAGATTGAAAGCGCGCTGAAAGAATTTGGCACCGGCAAAGGCCTGAAGCTTGGCAAAGTTGCCATGCCGTTACGGGCCGCCATTACCGGCACCACCAACAGCCCGTCCATCTTCCATGTCGCAGAAATTCTGGGCAAGGAAGAGACTTTGGCGCGCTTGTCGGATGTTGCTTAAGATTTTTTGCAGCGCAATACGGTGAATAACATAAGGCGGGAATGATGGCAGTTATGTCCAATCATTTTTCATCTTGGACTCTGCCCTGCAATCCCGTATATATGTAACACAATTCAAAACGACAAAAATAATAAGAAAAACCAAGAAAACCGGGTGCGGTTGATAGAGGCTTCTGCCTGAAAAAAGGCAGCGTGTGTGAAAAAAACAAAAAACGTTTTTCGCAAACGAGGAAGGACTATCGCTCATGGGATTCCGCAAAAAAATTCTTGATGGCTTCAAAGGCATTCTGCCAGCCATTTCGCAAACAGAAAAAGAGGCTCTTGAATCCGGCACCGTTGGCTGGGATGGCGAGCTGATGAAAGGCACGCCAAACTGGGATGTGCTGTGGAAACTGCCAAAGCCGCAACTGACAGAAAAAGAACAGGCCTTTTTGGATGGTCCTTGCGATACGCTTTGCAAAATGATCGACAACTATCAAGTCAGCCTTGATGGCGACCTGCCGCGCGAAGTATGGGACTTTATTAAAAAAGAAGGCTTTATGGGCCTTGAAATCCCCGAAGAAAGCGGCGGGCACGGCTTTTCCTCTGCCGCACACTCAGCTGTCGTTATTAAACTGGCCAGCCGCAGCATTGCGGCCGCTGTCACTGTCATGGTTCCCAATTCATTAGGACCTGCGGAATTGATCCATGCTTACGGCACGCCCGAGCAAAAAGAACATTACCTGCCCCGTCTGGCAGATGGCCGCGAAGTGCCCTGCTTTGCCCTGACAGAACCCGAAGCCGGTTCCGATGCAGGCAACATCAGCGCACGCGGTGTCGTCACCAAGAATGAAAAGGGTGAACTGGGCATTGTGCTGAACTGGGAAAAGCGCTACATCACGCTCGGCCCTGTGTCCACACTGCTTGGCCTGGCATTTAAACTGGAAGATCCCGATAACCTGCTTGGCAAAGACAAAGTCGATGTCGGCATCACTTGCGCGCTGATCCCCAGCAACACCCCCGGTGTTGAAATCGGCGATCGTCACCGCCCGATGGATCTGCCCTTCCACAACGGTCCGAACAAAGGCAAAGATGTTTTCATCCCGCTTGAAAACATTATTGGTGGTCCGGAACGTGCTGGTCAGGGTTGGAAAATGCTCATGGAAAGTCTGGCTGTTGGCCGCTCACTTTCCCTGCCCGCACTTTCCACGGCTGGTGCAAAACTGTCCAGCTATGCCTCCGGCGCTTATGCCCGCACCCGCAAACAGTTCAATACCTCCATCTCCCGTTTCGAGGGGATTGAAGAACCGCTGGGTAAAATGGCGGGCCTTACATACATGATGAACGCAGCGCGCGAAGCCACCTTGCAAATGGTGGATACGGGCGAGCGTCCGGCCATTCCGTCGGCTATCTTGAAATATCACCTGACCGAAAACATGCGTACCATCGTCAACGACGCGATGGATATTCATGGTGGCAAAGCCGTTTCCAACGGCCCGAAAAACACCTTTGCCGATCTGTACAAAGGTATTCCAATTGCCATCACGGTTGAGGGTGCGAATATTATGACCCGCAACCTGATCATCTTTGGTCAGGGCGCGGTACGTGCACATCCTTATGTTCTGAAAGAACTGCAAGCTGTTGAAGAACCGAACGAGAAAAAAGCTCTCAACCAGCTTGTCAAAACACTCGCCAAACATGTCGGCAATGGCATTCGCAGTTTTGTGAAATCTGTTGTCTACGGCGTGACGGGTGGTGCCTTCAGCAAAAAGCCCAAGGGCATCGATAAAGAAACCACAAAATACTACAACCAGATCAACCGCCTCACCGCGTCTTTCAACCTTGCAGCCGAAGCCACACTGGGCACACTGGGCGGCGGATTGAAGATGAAAGAGCGTGTCTCTGCGCGTCTGGGTGATGTGTACAGCAACCTGTACCTTGCCTCTACCGTGTTGTGGTATTACGAGAAAAACGGCCAGAAAAAAGAAGACCTGCCGCTGGTGCATTGGGCTTGTGCCCACGCGCTGAACAACGCGGAAACTTCGCTGGACAAAGCCTTGCAAAACCACCCCAACAAAGTGGTCGGCAAGCTGTTGCAGCCTGTGATCTTCCCACGCATGGCGGTTCCCTTCCTCAGCAAATACCAGACATCGGCACCGTCTGACAAAATGGATGCACTGGCAGCGGATACCATCCGCAACCCGGGTGATGTCCGTGACCGTTTGACAGCCGGTATCTTTAAACCGCTGGATGAGAAAGAGCCGCTGGGCATTTTGGAAACCGCCTTCAAACTGACTGTCGAGAGCGAGCCGCTGGAGAAAAAAATCTACAAAGCACAAAAAGACGGCACGCTACAAAAAGGCATGGGCCGCCAGGCCCTGCTGGAAGCTGCACAAACGGCAAACGTGCTGACCGAAGACGAAGTCAAAACACTGCAAATGACCGATGTGGCCCGCCGCAAGGTTGTGGATGTGGATGCCTTCCCGCAGACCAAAAAGTCCGGCGCGGTTGCGAATGATGATGGGGCAGCAAAGCCGACACCGGCCCCTGCCACACCTGCCAACCCGAAAGGCCCCAAAGGCCCAGCGGCCGCGTAACCATCCAAAGAAACACTCTAAAAAAAGCGGCTGTACCATCTGGTACAGCCGCTTTTTTATAGATCCTTTTTATATGCCCAATTTTTTTCCTGCGGCGATTTTACTGATACGTTGCGCACCCTGTGCGTCAATCTCGGCATTGATTTTTTGCTGATCCGGATGTGCTGCTTGTGCCGCAGACTTAATCGCATCGGCCAGGACAGGGGGGAGCAATCCGGCTTTTTGCAACGCACCCGCGACAACATCTGTTGGCGCATTGGTACTGACGTTATTGCCTTGCCCGGTTTTGCTGGCTTTAATCCCCGCATCTTGCAATACCTGCACCACTTTTGCAGTATAACCATCGCGCACACCCAACGTTGTTCCAACCTGCATGGCGGATGCACCTGATTTATCAGAAAAAGATCCATCTTCACGCATCAACTTAACTGGCGTGAGCGGATAGGCAGACAAATCAACGTCCACATAATTGACTGGTTTTTCAATTCCCATCAATGCGGCACGGTCGGCAGACATTTGTTCTGTTGTAATTTTCACAAGCCCTGCATCAACAGGTGTCAGCTTCAAACGATCCAATTCATTTGCCAGCACCTGCTCCGCAATGTCTTGCCCCATAACAGGATAATGATGATCACTTTTCCCCTTGGGGGCAGCTTGCGTCAGGGCAACAGCAATGCGCATTAAATCTTCCTGCTTCACATTATCAATCACAACATTAAAGCCGGATGAATTGCCATGGCTGTTGACCTTGGCATCTGTAATCCCGGCATTTTCAGCCAGAAGCCCCTGCACCGTTTCCGCCCGGAATTCACGTTTATCCTGACCGGTTGCAAAAACAAGGCACACCGAATATTGGTCACGCACATATGGATGCTGGCGCAGTTCGATAGATGAAAGGTCCTGATCGCTCAACCCCTTATAATCACCACAATACCTGTGGCAATCGCCTTCGTGCTTGCTTTCGGACGGGTAAAATTCGTACTCAGATTTATAGGTATTTGCCATTTATGCCCCGTTTACCCTGATCATGGTGTGACTCGGTTATATTGTATTTTATTTATGTTAAAAATTCACTACCAAATCCAGACTAAATGTTCAAATATTTTGCGCAGTGCATCAAAGGAGGAATTGATTTAATAGCAGCTTAAACTATTATTAAACAAAGACATTTACCTTTGAGTCTCTCAAAGGCTTCAAAGAGGAATTCAGCCCCCATGACAAACTCCGCCGCTTCCGCAGAACAAAAAACCAGCAAAACCGTGACCTTGACCGACAACGAAACGGGTAAGCAATACGAGTTTCCTGTACTGGATGGCACAACGGGCCCACGCGTGATCGATATCCGCAAACTCTATGGCGAAACAGGTATGTTCACCTATGATCCAGGCTTCACCTCAACGGCCGCCTGCGAAAGCGGCCTGACCTATATTGATGGCGATGAAGGTATTTTGTTGCACAGGGGGTATTCCATTTCCGACCTTGCCAACAAAAGTGACTTCCTTGAAGTTTGCTATCTGTTGCTGAATGGTGACTTGCCGAACAAGGAACAAAAAGACGAATTTGTAAACACCGTTACGCACCACACCATGGTGCATGAACAAATGCAATTTTTCTTCCGTGGTTTCCGCCGCGACAGCCATCCGATGGCGGTGATGGTTGGTACCATCGGTGCCTTGTCTGCCTTTTATCACGACAGCCTGAACATTGACGATGCAAGACAGCGTGAAATTGCAGCCTTCCGCCTGATTGCAAAAATGCCGACAATTGCGGCCATGACGTATAAATATTCCGTCGGCCAGCCTTTCATGTATCCGCGCAATGATTTGTCTTACGCTGAAAACTTCCTCTATATGACGTTTGCCGTCCCCAGCGAGCCATACAAAATCAGCCCCACCATGGCACGTGCCATGGACCGTATTTTGATTTTGCACGCAGACCACGAACAAAATGCATCGACATCCACCGTGCGTCTGGCAGGGTCTTCGCGCGCCAATCCGTTTGCCTGCATGGCATCGGGCATTGCCTCGCTCTGGGGCCCTGCACACGGCGGCGCCAACGAAGCGGTATTGAAAATGCTGGAAGAAATCGGCGACAAGAGCCGTATCCCTGAATTTATCAACCGCGCCAAAGACAAAAACGACAGCTTCCGTCTCATGGGCTTTGGCCACCGTGTGTATAAAAACTATGACCCGCGCGCCCAAATCATGCGCGAAAGCTGCCACGAAGTTCTGGCCGAGATGAACATTAAAGACCCCCTGTTGGATATTGCGATGGAACTTGAAAAAATCGCGCTTGAAGACCCGTACTTCATTGAGAAGAAACTTTATCCGAATGTGGACTTCTATTCAGGCATTATCCTGAAAGCCATGGGCTTCCCCACATCGATGTTCACTGTCTTGTTCGCCATGGCGCGTACCGTGGGCTGGATCGCGCAGTGGAAAGAAATGATCGAGGAACCGACACAAAAAATCGGACGCCCCCGTCAGTTGTATACAGGCCCCGTGGCACGCGATTTTGTGGACATCAAAAACCGCAAATAAGCTGGAACGAAACAAAAGGTCTGCATGGGTTTTTACGACGAATATAAAAAACGTGCACTCTATGGTGACATGACGGGCCCTGCCCGCAATGCGCGGGAATCTGCGGCCTTTGACATGGCCGATGCCCACCATAACAGAAGAAACAATTACGCAAACAATGGCACGTCCGACAATCAAGGCGGCGGCATAGACATTGACTTCCGTTTCGAGAAAAAAAGCATCTTCCGCACACTGATCTGGGGTGTGGCGGGCCTTGCGCTGGGTGGCCTGTTAAACACATTCTTTGTCGGGACACTGAAAGTGCCTGCGCTGGGCTTGCTGTTTGTCGGCAGCCTGTTGATGATGGCCACGATTTTTCAGATCTTGATAAACCTGCTTTTTGCAGGGCTTTGCGGCATCGGCACGCTCTATCATAGCCCCGTGCTGCGCCGTTGCATAAAAAGTGCCCTGGCCCTTGGCATTCTCTCTATACTCGTCACCGGCTATGCGAGCGGTTTTTTATATGGCGCGGTTTTAGGGGTTTGTCTGGCGCTGGGCTATACGTTTTTTAAAAAGCGCAAAAAGGTTTAATACCATACCGTCATTGTTCGATGAGCGGGCTTGGAAATGTAATCCTGCGTATAACCCCTGTTCCAAATAATCCGGTCAAGGTCGAGAGCGCTGACATTATGCCCCTGCTCTTGTGCTGATAAAACAAGACATTCAGCTGCATGAATGGCAACAGCCCGCAATTCAACCTCTTCCGCCGTATCTGGCGCAATCTCCACGCCCGCCTCAATCGCTGCGGCCAGGTCCGGCGCATAAGTTAAAATACCATCCTGCCGCAGCACATGCGGCACCATGTTATCGGCAAAAATCGTAAGCTGTGCCAAATCGTTAAAATCAGCAAGGCCCGTGCCGCCCAAAGCCAAATGCATATCCGCTGCCAAAATTTGTGCGCGTTTATAAATGGGCACAGGCAAGCCATCATAGTTCGTAACATCGGCAAAACCCGGCCACAGGGCCACTGTTTCGGCCAAACGTACGGCTGATTTTTTGCAATCCAAGAGCAAATTCAAAACCTGCCCCTGATAGCGGGATTGCAACATCCCGCCCGCTTCGTTCAAATGGCTGGCAAAAAGCTGCATAAGTGCATCTAGCGCTGCATCTGATCTTACGGGAATGCCAAAAATATCATGGCACTGGCGAGCATCAACAACGGCCCATTGCGCAGGCGTTTTTAAAATGTTTCCATCAAACGCACGGCGTAACGACAACGCAAGATCAGCGTATTCCAGGCCAAGATTTTTTTGCTTGGCCACCGCAAAGTAGCCAGAACCAAAATTAATCGCATCAAGTGCCAACACATAGGCGGCCGTTTCTTCTACCGTACCCGCCGCACCCAAAGTGTTTTGATCAAGCGCGGTCATCTGCGGTCCTGTCGACTGCAAGGCAAGCATACGCGCATAATCCGTCAATTTATCGTAGCAGATATGCACACTGCGCGCCTTGCCTGCCACATATGCGGCGGCCTGACGGACTTGTGTGCAAAGATTTTCAGGTGGGGCGATATCTGGCATCGGCATTATTCGTCTGTGCCCGTTGCGGCTTCTTTAGGCTCCACGATATCGGCTGCTTTTTCCGCTTTAACCTGCTTTTCAAGCCATTCCAGAATAATAAATCCGGCATGATGTTCATAGAGGTCATTATGGTTGCCACCATTTATACTGACAAATTCCTTTGGGTGATTGGCACGCTCATACAAACGTTTGGCAAGCCCTTGTGGAATAACAGCATCTTCATCGCCATGCACAATCAAAAGGCTGGATGTCACACTTGCAATTTTATCAATATTGTCGAAACGGTCCTTCATCAATAAATCAACAGGCAGGAAAAAATATCTTTGCTTTGCCACATCCGCAGCGCTTGAAAAAGGTGCTTCCAAAATCAAATAGCGCGGCTGGTTTTCATAGGCCATTTGCACAGCAACGCCGGAGCCAATGCTTTCGCCGTAATATACAAACTGTGCGGGGCTATAGCCCTCGGTATCCAGCCATTTCAAGGCGGCGCGTGCATCTTTATACAGGCCCTGTTCGGATGGACGGCCCGGGTTGCCACCATAACCGCGATATTCCACAAACATCAGCCCATAGCCGCTTTCAATGAAATAGCGTGCTTTTAACTGACGATGGCCAATATGCCCGCCGTTGCCGTGAAAATAAACGATGATTTTGCCATTCTTATTTTCGGGCGGCGCAAACCATGCAAGCAGTTGCAATCCATCATCCGTTTTAAGCGTGATTTCCGACATCTCGGGCACGCCATTCTCTTTGGGATCGCCCGGAAAAGATTTATTGGGAAAATACTGCATACTGCGTTGATTGATATAAACCAGCACAATGACGAACACATATAAAACCAGCAGCTGAAACGCCAGACGTGCGATCCACAAAATCATCTTTTACGCCGACTCCTGCAACAAACCGCCGTACAAACGGCTATAGGCACTGTTGCGCGCCAGCAATTCGGCATGATTGCCCGTTTCGATAATTTTGCCGTCCTGCATCACATGAATAATGTCTGCGCCCATAATGGTGGACAGGCGATGCGCCACCACAATTGTCGTGCGGCCTTTTTGCAGACGCTCAAGCGCTGCCTGCACCAGACGCTCCGATTGTGTATCAAGTGCTGATGTTGCTTCATCCAGCAACAATACCGGCGCGTTTTTTAGCATAGCGCGGGCAATGGAAATACGCTGGCGCTGGCCACCCGATAGCTTGGCACCGTTTTCGCCCACAATTGTGTCGTAACCATGCGGCAATTCCATGATGAAATCATGCGCAGCGGCATTTTTTGCAGCGGCGATAATTTCTTCTTCCGTTGCATCTATTGTGCCGTAGGCAATATTATCGCGCACCGTATCATTAAAGATCGCAACCTCCTGGCTGACCAAGGCCATATGTGCGCGCAGACTTTTAACTGTTACATCGCGAATATCTTGCCCATCCAGCAAAATGGCGCCTTTTGTCACATCGTAAAAACGCGGAATCAGGTTCAAAATCGTTGATTTACCGGCACCCGATTGCCCGACCAGCGCCACGGTTTTGCCTGCCGGCACATCGAACGATACGTCTTTCAACGCCTCGGTGCCATCGGCATAGGCAAAGGTCACGCCGTTAACAAACAAATCGCCACGTACATTTTCCAGCACATTGGCATCAGGCTTATCTGTCACTGCGGGGGGCAAATCCAGCATGTTAAACAAACGCTCAACTGCGGCCAGCCCCATTTGCATCAGGTTGTTCAGCTTTGCCAGACGCTTCATCGGCTCATAAGCCATCAAAAATGCGGCGATGAAAGAAAAAAGTTTACCTGCCGTGCTTTCACCCGCCATCACCTGCATACCGCCATAGACAATGATAGTCACAATCGCAATGCCGCTGAGTGCCTCTGAAATCGGCACGGCGGAGGCCGAGACGCGGTAGCTGCGGTACATGAGCGAGAAAATACGGTCGATGATGACATTGACGCGTTTTTTTTCAAATTCTTCCATGCCGTATGATTTGACATGCTTGCTGCCCTGAAATGCCTGCCCCAGCATACTGGTCAAAAGCCCTGTTTCCACTTGTGTATTTGTGGATACCTTGCGCAGTTTTTTGCCCAGCCGCATCACAAAATACGCAGCCGCCGGAAAAACAAACAGGGAAATAATCGTTAGTTTCCAGTCCTGATAAAACATGACCCCGATCAGGAAAATAAGGGTCAGCGTATTTTTACCGATCCCCGTCATGGTCTCGATCAAGGCGGAGCGGATCATGCCGACATCTGAAATAAAACGCGACAGCAAGGTACCGCTTTGCTGGCCATGGAAAAAAGCCAGATCCGCATACACAAGGTGGCTGAACATGTCACGCTGTACATCACAAATCACCCGCTGGCCGATTTTGTTCATCAAAACCGTATGGCCATAAGTGGCAAAACCGCGCACCACAAAAATCGTCATCACGCCAATGGCAATGGGCCAGAGCATGGCTTTATTTTTGGCAGAAAAAACCTCGTCAATCACAGGTTCCATCATTTTGGCCATAGCGCCCGTCATGGCGGCCGCCACCAGCATCATCAGCATGGCCAAAAACAGCGTGCCCAGATAAGGACGCACATACGTTGTCGCCAAACGGCGCATCAGCGGCCAGGAAGCAGCATTGTCAGGGAGCGTTGCGGCGGTTGTTGTGTCTATAGCCAAGAGGTACTCTGTTTCTGTAACTGTTAATAGTTTCTAAAGTGCTGTTATACTACATTTTAAGGGGGGCAGTTTAATCAGTAATCCCGCCCCTGTAAACAATAAACATAATACCAAGAAAGAAGGCATCTTGCATGTTTGGCAAGGATAAAAAAGGCCCCGATATCCCTCCCGCCAGCCCGGGATTGAAAACACAAGAAACATCCTCCACCGTGCACATGTCGGCCCCGCCGCGCATTGGCCTTGCCCTTGGCAGCGGTCTGGCACGCGGTTTTGCCCACTTGGGCGTGATCCGCGCCCTGAAGCGCCACGGGATAGAGCCCACGGTTATTTCCGGCTCTTCCATGGGGGCTTTGGTCGGGGGGGCTTATCTCGCCCACCGCATGGATGCCTTGGAAGAATGGGCCTATTCCCTGACAAAGTTCAAAGTTTTGTCTTATCTGGATTTCCGTGTCAAAGCCGGCGGCTTGATCGGCGGCGAAAAGCTGATGAAGCTGATGCTGGAAAATTTTGGTGAAGTGAAGGTCGAAGATTTGCCGCACCCGTTTATTGCCATCACAACCGATCTGGTCACAGGTCACGAAGTCTGGCTGCGGCGCGGCCGCCTGGTGGATGTGATGCGGGCGTCTTTCTCCCTTCCCGGTATTTTTTCTCCGGTTTTTATGAACAACCGCTGGCTGATTGATGGCGCGCTGGTCAACCCTGTGCCGGTCTCTGCCTGTTCAGCCAGTGGCGCGCGCATGACCATCGCCGTCAACGTCGGTGGCGATATCATCGGCAAGAGCAAACACCACGGCGACAGCGTACCGACAGTGGCAGGATTTGACCTGCTGAACTTTGAAGGTCCGCAGCAGGTTGAAGATGAAAAGAAAAAAGGCCTGATCCAGCGTGTGTTCCGCCGTGACAATACCACGGGCGGCCCCAGCATTTTTGGTGTCATGCTCTCATCGCTCAACATTGTGCAAGATCGTCTGGCCAGATCACGTTTGGCGGGCGACCCACCCGATGTTCTCATCGTGCCACGCATCGGCCATATCGGCCTGATGGAATTTGACCGCGCGGAAGAGTTGATTGAAGAAGGCGAAGCTGCGGTTGAGCGTGCAATGCCAGATATCAAGGCCGCCTATTCTGTTTTGTGCACCGAATACGCATCAGAGCCGGACGAGCACATTCCCATCCACGAATAAAAAAAGAAACTTAATTTTATTCTTTCATCCGTGCGCGCTCGCGCTCGCGCAGGGCTGCTTCCGGTGTTTGCCAGACAAGGCTGTCCAGCACCCAGTTCGGGCGAATACCGCCGTAAATCTGGGCCAGATGCTCCATCGCCTTGCGGCGCTGTTCAGGCGCAATGCCCGCCGGAAACGCGCTGCCATGAATGCCGGATGTGACAAAGGCCGTGTCCATATCCACCGCAATCGCGCCGGAAATATCATGTTGTAATGAATCCCCGATCACGAGAATGCGCGACGGAATAACACCGTCAAACAAGCCCTGTGCAAAACGGAAAATGGTTTTGTGTGGTTTGCCGATCAAATGCGCCATACCACCCAGATCATGGTAACGCTTGGCAACAGCACCAGGTCCTACGGCCCGTTCATGGCCATAAACCGTGATCATATCCGGGTTTGCACAAATGGCGGGCAAGCGCTTTACAACAGCTTTTTTGAAAACGGGATCCAGATCTTCAAGCTTAGTGCCATTGGGGTCAAAACTGGTGATCAGGATAAATTGCGCGTCTTCAATGTCGCTGACCACCTCAACATCCAGGTCATTTAAAAGACCACGGTCGTCAGGGCGGGAAATCAGATAACACTTCTTGCCGATGTCTTTAAAGGGCGGCTCTTTCTGCCCACGCAAACCCTGCCACGCCACTTCACCGGCGGTTACCACAGATTTATACAAACTGGGTTTAATGCCCAGTTTTTTCAAACGCTCAACGTTATCATCGGAGCGTTTGGCGGAGTTGGATAAAATCACAACCTGCTTCTTGCGTTGTTTCAGGTGATTGAGGCTGTCAATGACACCTTCGTAAGGTTGCAGGCCATTGTGCAATACGCCCCACTGGTCCATGATAAAACCGTCGTAGCTGTCCATCAGCTCGTAGAGTCCATGGCAGAAAGTCATCGTTGACATCAATTGTGATCCTTATTTGTTTTTCTTATTTTGGTTTATTGTCTTCGAAATATTTTTGCAGTTTTTGAATCTCGGCTTCTTTTTCAGCTTCCGTATAGGCAACTTCCGGCACATCAACCGCCCAGACAGGCTTGGGCCATGCCGGATCATCAGTATATCTGCCAAAAATATGCACATGCAACTGTGGTACCATGTTGCCAAGGGCGGCTGTGTTGATTTTATCGGGCGCATACAAATCGTTGATGGCCTTGGCAGCCAGCGCTATTTCGGCAATCAGCAAGGCTTGGTCCTGCGGCATCAGGTCATATATTTCCCGAATCCCTTCACGATTTGGTACCAGATAAAGCCAATGCCAGCTTTTGTCATTTTTCAGGCGCACCGTGCATAAATCCCATTCAGCAAGCGGAAAGGAACTGTCTGCCAGACGATGATCCAGCGTAAATGTCATGGAAATCCTCCATTGGGTGGCCATGCGAAGTACTTGCGCTATCATAGGCGATCAATATGGCTATAAAAAAGAAAAAAAACGGTTAAGATACAAGGAAAAGCAATGGGGGATTTATTGAAAACCGGACACGGCAAAAAACTGGCGATTATATTGGTATTGGCAGCCCTTTCCACCATGGGCGGCGTGTATCTGGCCGCCAAATACAGGGGATCTGGTACAATCATTCCCTATACCGACCGCACCCTGTCACACAAGGTGCCAGCCGAAGACGAGGCCCTGTATGCAGCGCTGAACAAACGCGCTGGCACGGAAAGTGCCGCAGCTTTAAGCGAATTCATCGTGAACACCACACTGGCCGAGCCCCGCAAAATTGCCGTTGCCATGGACTGGGCGCGCGATTATTCCGTGCGCCAGCCGGATATAAAAAAAATGAACAGCCTTTATTTCATGCTGTATTCGGACTTGGCCTTTTTTGCCGCGCAAGCTTTTCTGGCAGAGCGCATGGTGCATGAATTTCTGGACTATTCACAAACATCTCTTGCCGCATTGATGACATTTGAAATGATGCTGGCCACAGATATTGCCCGCTGCAAGGATGCAACGGCTGAAAAAGTACGCGATGCCTTGATGGCGCCGCGTTTAAAAACGCTCTATTACGCATTGGGGCTTTTCTCTCCATCGGAGATGGAAGAGCTGAGCCTGCGTGTTTTACGCGGTGAAGCCAATATGACCGGCCGTCCGCCCAATGCGGAAATTTGCGCGGCAGGCAGCGAAGGATCCATTGCCGTTTTGCAGCAAAAAGGCACCAAGATGATCAAGATGCTGGACCCTGAAAACCCCAGCCTGACCAAAACCATTCTGGTACCGCCCGAAAACTTTGAAGTAAAACCCGAATTTGTCAGCGATGCAATTTGGACAGAACGCCGCACCATCGTCCGCGAAGAACTTTTGCGCACATGGGGCGAACGCTACCGCGATTACGTTGACCACAAAAAAATGATCCGCCTGAAAGAAGAAGCTGACAAGAAAAAGAATCCCTGAACCGGAAAGCCCCCGTGACCATCAAACATAAACCTGCCGGACGGCACAACACCACCCTGCCCGCCGCCGGCACCACACTGGAAGTCGCCCCCGGCCTGCATTGGCTGCGTTTTTCACTGCCTTTCGCACTTGACCATATCAACATCTGGCTGCTGGACGGGCCGAACGGCTGGACAGTGGTTGATAGCGGATTTAACCAGCCACAAAGCGTGACCGAGTGGGAACAAGTACTGGCAGACCAAGTACCGCCGGAAAAAATCGAAAATATTTTTATCACGCATTTTCATCCCGACCATTTCGGCCTTGCCGGCTGGCTGGCGGGTAAAAACAAAAACGCCACCATTCATATGACCCCCGCCGAATGGCAGATGGTGCAATCCCTGACCGATCAGGACAGCGCCGAACGGCTGGAGGCGATATACCGCCCCTATTACACCCAATCCGGCGTACCGGATGATTTGCTGGAAACGCTGATCGACCGCCGCATGGGGTATAAAAGGATTATTCACGCACCCCCTGCTGCGGTATCCCCTGTGCATCCGGGCGATACCATCACGCTGGCCGGGCGTGACTGGCAGATTATTGGCGGTTATGGCCACAGCCCTGAACATGCAAGCCTTTACAACGCGCGTGACAATATCCTGATCGCAGGTGATATGGTGCTGCCTTATATCACCCCCAACATCAGCTTCTTTCCCGGCAACAGCCAGGGGGAAGACCCTGTTGGCGCATACCTAGATACCCTCGCCCGTATTGCCAATGCCGTGCCGGATGATGCGCTTGTCCTGCCGTCGCACGGTATTCCGTTTCAGGGCCTGCGCAAACGCACCGAACAAATCGCCGCGCACCATCACCAGCGGCTGGAAAAGCTGCATACCGTCTTAAAAGACGGCGGCCCGCAAACAGGTTATGCCGCCATGCAGGGCCTGTTTGCCCACCGCGAATTAAAGACTGGCGATGTTTTCTTTGCTCTTGGCGAAACATTGGCGCACCTGATTTACAGCCTGCGCCGTGGCGAAGTGATTGAAACCATGGCAGAAGGTCAGATTTTGTATCAGCTGAAAACCGCCTAGGTTGCGGCAGTGCAACATTGCCCTGATACCCCAGAAAGCAATAAAATTGCGGCAATCCTTGGTTGACGGAAACTTTCTGGTAAATTAAACTCCTTCAATAATCATTCTCAGTCAAATTTAACACTGGAGCGTTCCCCCTATGGCCGCCAAAAAAGATTTCCTGTTCGACCCCGCCCGCAACCCGCTGTACCGCGATGATTATCGCCCGTCGGAATACAAAATTCCGTCCGTTAAGCTGGACATTGATCTGGACCCGAACAAGACGACCATTACCAGCCGCATCAGCGTAAACCGCAACCCGGATCTGGCCAATGTCGGCGGCCCGTTGATTTTGGATGGCGAAGATTTGACGCTCAAATCCCTCAAAATCATCGAAAACGGCCAGACACGCGAACTGGACCATTCGGAATATACTGTCACAGACAAAAACCTGATTTTGAAACGCCCGCCGGCACAGCCCTTTGAACTTGAAATCACCACACAAATGAACCCGGAGAAAAATACATCGCTCTCCGGTATTTACACCGCAGGTGATATTTTATGCTCCCAATGCGAAGCACAAGGATTTCGCCGTATCACTTACTTCCTCGACCGCCCCGATAATCTGGCCACGTATGATGTGACGCTGACGGCGGATAAAGAAAAATATCCGGTTCTGTTATCCAACGGTAACGGCAACCCCGCGCAGACCACCGATAACGGTGATGGCACGCACAGCATTTTCTGGAACGACCCATGGCCCAAGCCCAGCTACCTGTTTGCGGTTGTCGCTGGCGATATGCATGTTCTGGAAGATAAATTCATCACCATGTCCGGCAAAGAAGTTGACCTGCGCATTTATGTGCAAGATGGTTACGAAGATAAAATCACATGGGCCATGGAATCGCTGAAACGTTCCATGAAATGGGACGAAGACCGCTATGGCCGCGAATATGACCTTGATTGTTTCCACATTGTGGCCGTTGATAAATTCAACGCGGGCGCCATGGAAAACAAAGGCTTGAACGTATTCAATGTCTCCTACTTGGTCGGCAGCGCGGAAACATCTACCGATGACGAACTGACGAATATCGAAGCCGTGATCGGCCACGAATATTTCCACAATTATTCCGGTGACCGTGTCACGGTACGTGACTGGTTCGAGCTGACGTTGAAAGAAGGCTTCACCGTTTTGCGTGACCGCCAGTTCACCGAAGACATGCATTCCAAAGAAATCAAACGCATTGATGATGCCATTGACCTGCGCGCCATACAGTTCATGGAAGATGCAGGCCCCACATCACACCCCATCCGCCCTGATAAAGTCGAAGAGTTTGACAATATCTATACCGGTACGATCTACGAAAAAGGCTCGCACGTGCTGGGCATGTTGCACACCATGATGGGCGAAACCACCTGGCGCGCGGCGACCGATGAATATTTCAGCCGCTTTGATGGCCAAGCCGTCACCTGTGATGATTTTGTGGATGTGATGGAAGAAAAATCCGGCATTAATCTGGATCAGTTCCGCACATGGTACCGCCAGTCCGGCACACCTGAAATCAGCTATCAGGGCAATTATGATGCCACTGCCAAAACATATACGCTGACCCTGAGCCAGCGCACACCGGCAACCGCCGACCAACCCAACAAAGAAGCCCTGCACATTCCTGTTGCTGTCGGCCTGATTGCCGAAAGCGGTAAAGATGTGCCGTTGAAACTCTCCACAGACGATGCCAGCACCCCCGCCGATACCACCCGCGTGCTGCACCTGACCGAAAACACACAAACCTTTGTGTTTGAAAATGTATCCGGCCCGGTTGTACCGTCTTTGCTGCGCGGTTTCTCAGCCCCTGTTAAAATCACCACACAGCCGTCGGATGATGAATTGATTTTCCGCATGGCACATGACAGCGATGGTTTCAACAAATACGAAGCCACCGAACGCCTGATGGTAAAAACCCTGCACAAGCTGATCAAAGACGTGAAAGATGATCTGCCGCTGGCGCTGGACCAGGCGTTTTTGGATGCCTATGCCGTGAATGTGCAAAATGCCACATCGGGTGATATGGCTTTTAATGCACGCCTTCTGGGCATTCCTGCCTATAACCTGATTATCCAGGATTTGAAAACGCTGGACCCGGATGATGTCAATGATGCCATTGATTTTATGAAGACCACACTGGCAACCACTTTTGCCGCCGACTTCAAAAATATCTATGACCAGACCAAAGCGCCGGCAGGTGAAGCGTATAACGTGGTGCCCGCACAAGTGGGCCGCCGCGAACTACATAACCTCTCGCTCGGTTTCCTCGGCAAGCTGGAAACACCGGAAGTGGCAAAAGACGCTGCAACCCAGTACAGCACAGCCGATAACATGACCGAAAAACTTCAAGCCCTGACCGTGATGACCAAGATGGTGCCGGATGAAGCCGTGGCCGTTGCGGATAAGATGCTGGATAATTTTTACCAGACCTATAAAAACAACAACAATCTTATTGATAAATGGCTGCGTCTGAATGCATCCCGCCCGCAGGCAGATGCATTGGACCGCGTGCGCAAGCTGATGGACCACGAAGCCTATGATGCGACGAACCCGAACAAGGTCAGCGCCTTGGTGGGTGGTTTTGCCAATGGCAACCCCACGCTGTTCCACAAAAAAGACGGCTCCGGCTATAAATTCCTGGCCGATACCATCATCGACATGAACGATGTGAACGCCAAGACTGCCACACGCCTGTCCAAGCTGTTCACCCAGTTCAAACGCTATGACAGCGAACGTCAGGCATTGATGGTTGAACAAATGGAACGCATCATGGCGGTGCCCACGCTTGATGTCGGCCTGAAAGAAATCATCGGCAAAGCGCTGGACACGGCAGAGAAAAAGCCAACCAACGACAATGCCAAAAAATTCGGCACCTCTGCCCGCAAGCAAGGCTAAGGTATCATTTTTTAAGAAAGCATAACGCCATGACATCATTCTCACGGAAATTTTATAACGCCCTGCGTGGTGCGGAAAAAACCGTTCTTGAAGATGGCACCATTGAGCTGCGCGATAAAAAAGGCCAGTTGCACAGCGGCCGTTTTGACGAACCTGCAGTTACAAAACCGGACGGTACACTGGAATGGTGGAACCACGGCCAGCGCCACCGCAGCTTGCCCAGCAGCACCGCCCCCAGCCTTGTTGACTGGGGCCCCTTTCCTGCTGTAATCCATCCAGATGGTCGCTACGAAGTTTGGCGCAAGGGTGAGCTTAAGGGCACCGGTCAGGATAAAACCTTTGCAACAAAACCTGCCGCACCGAAAAAGCCCGGCACAGGCAACAGCTTCCGTCTTTAAAGATCAACGCATGTTTGATTCGAGATCAATTTCCAGCCCGTCATAGGCGGGGCGGATGTGCGCTGGCAATTCATCACACAGCGTCTTGTAATCCATATGCGTGGTCATGACGGTGATATAGGTCATCTTCGGCTTCAAAAGATCTGCCCATGCTTTCACACGTTTGAAATTCGCATGGGTCATCACGGTTTCTTTATTATAGCTGCTGGCATCGACAATCCATGTTTCGATCCCCTTCAGTTTTTCCAGTGACTTTTCGTTCAAATCGGCTACATCCACGCTATAGGCAAAATTGCCAAAGCGGAAGCCGAGCGATGTGCAGGTCGTATGGTCCTGCTCGAATGTTTCGATATCAATATCGCCGATACGGAATTTATCGTAGTTATCGACTTCCTTGCGCTCGAATGACTGCACATAGATGCCATTACTGCTGGATTTAAATAGATACGGCCAGCGACGTTCAATTTCATCCAGTGTTTCGCGGTTGCTGTAAACATCTATCATCTTGTTATTGTGATAGGCAAGCACGCGCACATCATCGATACCATTCACATGGTCAGAATGCGCATGGCTGATCAGCAAACCATCAATATCCTTCAGCTTCACACGGTTTAACTGATAACGCAGGTCATAACTGGCATCGATCAACAGGCTGGTTTTTTCTGTCTGCACCATGATGGAGGCGCGGCTGCGCTCGTTCTTCGGCTCTTCCGGGTCACACGTACCCCAAAAACCGCCAGCGGCAGGCGTGCCGAGAGAAGACCCGCACCCTAATACTGTAATTTTCATCTCTACACCTCCGCCTTTTCGGCTTTGTTGAACAGTCTGAAAAAGTTTTCTGTCGTTTGTCGGGAAGTATCTTCCATCGACATGCCTTTCAGATCTGAAACCACTTTTGCAGTATGTACGACAAACGATGGTTCATTGCGTTTGCCACGGTGTGGAACAGGCGCCAGATAGGGGCTGTCCGTTTCCACAAGAATACGTTCCGGCGGCGTCAGGCGCACAACGTCGCGCAGCTCTTCCGCTTTTTTAAAAGTAATAATACCGGAGAAAGAAATATAAAAACCGATATCAAGCGCCTGTTCGGCCAGCCATGGCGAACCGCTGAAACAATGCATCACGCCGCGCGCTTTTTTCTGCCCCACATCGCGCAGCAAGCGCATGGTGTCTTCTTCTGCATCGCGCGTGTGGATGACGAGCGGCAGGTCAGTCTCCAGCCCGGCTTCAATATGGCGGGTAAAAATCTCTTGCTGCACATCGCGCGGCGCGTGATCGTAATAATAATCAAGACCCGTCTCACCGATGCCTGCCACCTTGGGCGATTTTGTCAGCGCCACCAGTTCATCCCGTGTGATATTCACCTCGCCCTCTTCCGCTGCATGGTGCGGATGGGTGCCAACAGTGCAGTGAATAAACGGATACGCGTTGGCCACGGCCTGAATTTGGTCAAACTTCGCAATCTGTGTACAAATCGTCAGAAAATGACCGACCCCTGCGGATTTGGCACGGCTGACAATTTCAGGCAGCCCTTCCTCCGCAAAATCCGGATAATCCAGATGACAATGGCTATCGACCAACATCTCAGGCCGACTTTTCTTGTTGTTCCGGTTCTTCATCCACAATACGGGGGAAGATACCTTCGGGCTTGGGCAATTCTGTGCCCATTGTCAGCGCATGTTGCGCACCGATAAATGTAAAATCACGCTGGTCCGCCGGAACCGACACCTGATCCAGCATTTTGTTAGCCGCCACCGGCACGAAGGGCTGCAAGATCAGGCCCAGATTGCGAATGGTTTCGGCCAGCACATACAGCACTGTTGCCATACGCTCGGGGTTTGTTTTTTTCAACGTCCATGGCGCTTGTTCATCAATATATGCATTGGCCAGATGCGCCACATGCACAATGGCTTCAAGCGCGCGGCTGAATTGCATTTTTTCAAACTCGCCACGTGCGGCAATCAGCATTTCCTGCCCGGCATGGTTTAGCAAGGCATGATCGACATCTTCCAAAATGCCGGGGTTCGGCACTTTGGCATCGCAGTTTTTGTTGATCTGCGACAAGGTGCGCTGCACCAGATTGCCCATGTTATTGGCAAGTTCCGCATTGATGCGCGATGTCATCAGCGGCCATGAAATATCACCATCTTGGCCAAACGTCACTTCACGCATCAGCACATAGCGGCTGGCATCCACGCCGAATTTTTCAATCAGATTTTTGGGTGCAATCACATTGCCCACAGATTTGGACATTTTGTGGCCCGCCGTCAGCAAAAAGCCGTGACCAAAAACGCGCTTGGGCAACTCAATGCCCGCCGACATCAAAAATGCAGGCCAGAAAACCGCATGAAAGCGCACAATGTCTTTACCGATCAAATGCACATCACACGGCCAGTATTTTTTCATCATGCCGTTTTCATCTTCGGGATAACCCAGCGCGCTAATGTAATTGGTCAGGGCATCCACCCAGACATACATAATATGATCCGGGTCGTTCGGCACCTTCACACCCCAGTCAAAGCTGGTGCGGGAGATGGACAGGTCTTTCAGCCCTTGTTTCACAAAGCTCGCAACTTCATTGCGGCGGAAACCGGGCTGGATAAAATCAGGATTGGTTTCGTACAAATCCAGCAGTTTTTGTTCATAGGCAGACAGTTTGAAGAAATAGCTGTCTTCTTCAATCCATTCCACTTCAGTGCCTGTGGCCGTGCAGATTTTTTTACCGTCTTCTTGCGTGGTCAATTCATCTTCGGCATAGAACGCTTCGTCACGCACCGAATACCAGCCCGCATATTTGTTCAGATAAATATCGCCGTTATCGACCATCTTCTGCCAGATTTTCTGGCAGGCGGTTTTGTGAAAATCCTGCGTGGTGCGGATAAACTGGTCGTTGGAAATGTTAAAAGCCGCGCACATATCCGAAAACGTCGCAGAAATTTCATCGCAGAATTCTTGCGGCGTCTTATCTTTAGACTGTGCCATTTTCTGGACCTTCTGGCCGTGCTCGTCCGTGCCGGTCAGAAAATACACATCAAATCCATCCAGACGCTTAAACCGTGCCATCACATCCGCACCGATCACTTCATAGGCGTGGCCAATGTGCGGCGGCGCATTCACATAGGAAATGGCAGTCGTGATGTAAAACGGTTGCTTGGTCATTCAGGTTCTCGTTTCCGCTCTGTTGTTCTTGTTATATTGACAGGCCCGGATGGTCCGGGTTCTGGAGCATCTGGAAAGATGCGATCAATGCCTGACGCTTGTCAAGGTTATACCACTCGGTCTGCTGGAACAAACGTGTCAGTTTTTCCCATGTTTCAAGGAAATGCTGCGGGGGATAAATACCCGCAAGCCTTTGAAAGACTTCAGCATCTCCGGGCAAAACATCGGTCAGCGGTAGCCCCCGTGCCTGCAGGCGGGCAATCCGTTCACACCAGCCGGTCAGGATATCACGGGCGGTTTCAAAGCTGCGCTCCGCCCCGAATTTACCGAATTTTTCTGCCAGATCATGCACCAGCACAAGGTCCAGATCTGGCAAGGTCGCGGCAGCTTGCAGCAAATCCTGATACAGCGCAATGCCGCCGTCTTCATGGAATTGCAAGGCACGGCCAAGGCTTCCTTCAGCCAGTGTCACCAGCATGGATTTTTGCGATGCTGCCAAACCGGGGGCGTGTTTATCCAAAAGCGCATTCAAAACATCATCCGCCAAAGGCTCCATCGGCACCATGCGGCAGCGGGAGCGAATGGTAGGTAAAAACCCGCCAGGCTGCGCGGTTGTCAAAATCAGCACGGTTTTCTTGGGCGGCTCTTCCAGAATTTTCAGCAGCGCGTTCTGGCTGCTCTGGTTCAAATGTTCGGCACTGTCCACAATCACCACACGCCAGCCGCCCTCTGCGGCGGTCTTACGCAAAAACGGGTGAATACGGCGTACAGATTCCACCGAAATATCATTTTTCAAACGTCCGCGTTTTTCATCAAATTCACGCTCGACCGTCATCAAGTCTGCATGGCCGCCAGAGGCGACACGGCGAAACACCGGATTTTCGGACGCGACATAAAGATTTTCAACAGGCGCTGCATCGCCAAACAAACTGGCACCTGTATCTACCCCCTGCGACAGCAAAAACCGTGCAAGACGATAGGCAAGCGTTGCCTTGCCAATGCCGGGGGCACCCGACAAGACAATCGCGTGCGGCATACGGCCTGCCGTAAAATCAGCCAGCAACATTTTCTCGATTTCTTCATGGCCCAGACAATCGGGGTTATTGCGCGGCGTCAGCTCCACTGCTTCTGCGGGTGCTGCGGCATCGACCAGACTGTCTACGTCCTGATCATCAAAAATATCTTCTTCTTCATCCGCAAAAAGGCTAGCCATGCAAGGCCTCTTTCAGCGTGACACCAAAGCGGTCTGCCACCACGCGCAACACTTGTGCATGTACGGTTGCAATATCTTGCGCGGCATCAATAATCACGCAGCGCGCGGGATATTCTTTGGCAATGGATAAAAACCCCTGGCGCAGACGGTTGTGAAACGCAAGCCCCATGCGCTCATACCGGTCTTCGGTTGATTCAGTGGCATCCACTGTCTGGCCTTTTTGCTTCATCGATCTGGCAAGCCCTGCTTCCGGTTCAATATCAAAAATGAAGGTCAGGTCCGGCTGAAAATCACCTGCCACAAGCGTATAGAGCTTTTCAATCAATTGCGCATCCAGCCCCATACCGTGGCCTTGAAAAGCCCGTGTTGAATCGGCAAAGCGGTCGGAGACAACCCATTGCCCCTGTTCCATTGCCGGCCATATTTTGTTGACCAGATGTTCGCGCCTTGCCGAGAACATCAGCATGGCTTCGGTCAGCGGGTCAAACGTGCCGCTATCGCGTTGCAGCAGCAAGTTACGGATTTTTTCGGCCTGCGGTGTGCCGCCAGGTTCGCGCGTTGTGATGGCATTGACACCCGCTGCGGCCAAAGCTTCTGCAAGCAGACGGATCTGAGTCGACTTGCCCGTGCCATCACCGCCTTCCAGCGTAATGAAAATGCCCTTTTGCGCCGTCATGGAGACAATACCTGTTCTTCAAGCCCTGTCAGCAAATACTTGGCGCGTTCCTTGGCACGGCCAAACGCCCCCAGACGCGGTACAGCAGCGCCCGCAAGCAAGGTCACTTCCACCGGCTGCTGGTCAGGCACTTCCACGCGCAGTGTGCCCACCTCTGCCCCCTTCGCCACAGGTGCATACAAAGGACCTTCGTAGGTCACGGTCATTTTCACATCACCACGGCGCGCACGCGGCAGCAGAATGCTAAGATCAGATGCTGCCACCAGCGGTACTTCCGCCTGTTTGCCAAGCCATACTTTGGCACTATCGACCGCTTCATCTTTCAAAACCAGTTTCTTGGTCTCAAAATTGCGAAAAGCCCATTCCATCAGACGAATGCTTTCTTCCTTGCGCTCTTCAATGCTCTCCAGGCCGTTGAGAACCAGAATAACACGGCGGCCATCGCGCATGGCAGAACCGATCAGGCCAAAGCCTGCAATATCCGTATGCCCTGTTTTCAGGCCATCGGCACCATTGACTTTGCCCAGCAGCGGGTCGCGGTTCGGCTGGCGGATTTTGTTATAGGTGAATTCTTTCTCTCCGAAATAGCGATAGTACTCGGGGAAATCATGGATGACGCGGTATGCCAGCAAAGACAAATCCCGTGCGGTGGAATAATGGTCCGGAACCGGCCAGCCGCTGGCGTTTTTAAAATTGCTATTCTTCATACCCAGTTCATGCGCACGGGTTGTCATGGCGGCGGCAAAAGCATCTTCCGTGCCTGCAAGTCCTTCAGCAACGGCGACAGCTGCATCATTGCCGGATTGAATGGCAATACCGCGCACAAGGTCTTCGACCTTAACTTTATTGCCCACCTCGATAAACATTTTAGAGCCTTCCATGCGCCATGCTTTTTCACTGACGAGGAAAGTATCATCCAGCTTTACACGGCCACGCTTTAAATCTTCAAAGAGCATGTAAAGGGTCATAACCTTGCTCATGGACGATGTGGGCATGTGTTCATCGCTGTTTTTATCCAGCAAGATCACGCCTGTATTCGCATCCACGATAATTGCCTGCTTGGCTTTTGTGTCAATCTGCGCCGATGCGGGGGCCGTGGTCACAAACGCCAACAGCATTGTCATGGCCGCGATCAGGATTCTTTTCCCTGTCATGCTCTATTCCTTTTTAATTTTCTTATACGTTTTTTATCTGATGACCTTGGCACCGGCACCACCGATACGAATGACTTCATCCAGCACGGCATCTGCACGGTCAACCGATGAAATCGGCCCCACGCGCACACGCCAGAACTGACGGCCACTGACGGCGACCGGATCCACTTGCACAGGCCCCAGGCTTTCAAGCTTTTTGCCCAGACGCACAGCATTGTCTTGCACACTGAAAGACCCTGCCTGCACAAAAATACCTGTCGGGCTGACAGGCTGTTGCGTCACAACAGGGTCTGGCATAAAACGGCCATCTTTCAAATGGCCGCTTGCCATGTCTTCTGTCGCTGTTCTTGTGTTGCCGGCGCTGTTGTTATCCAATGCCAGCTGCTGCACAAACTGTTCACGCTCGGCCCTTGTGGCCGCTTTGGGCGGTGCGACTGTCTCAGGCTTTGCCTGACGGGTGTCTGTACTGCCCCAGCCTTTTGATACTTGTGCACCGGGTGCTGCCAGTTCCTCCACTGTAATGGTGGGGGTTTGCAGACTTTCCGGCAGAGCTTCGGCATCGTTGCGCAGCGTGGCAACGGTTGTATAGCGCGCCTGCGGCGCATTGTTGGCGGCAACCAGTACGGGCGTTCTGTCATTGCGCTGCTGCTGGGCCACAGCAACCGCTGTCACGGGTTCAATCTTGTTCAACTCGGCCAATGACATGCGCGAAGTATCCATGCCGCGTCTGGCAGCTTCGGCTATCTGGCGGCTTTCTTTTTCCAGCACATCCACACGCACGCGGGCCGTGCCATTGCCGATAAAGCCCAAAAGCGTGGCCGCTTTTTTGGATACGTCAATCACACGCCCCCGCTTGAACGGACCGCGGTCGTTGATGCGCACCACAACCGATTTACCGTTTTCAAGGTTGGTCACACGCACAAGTGACGGCATTTGCAGTGTACGGTGCGCGGCGGTCAGCGCGTTTTGGTCATAGACTTCGCCATTGGCCGTATGCTTGCCATGAAAATTCGGGCCATACCATGACGCAATCCCCGTTTCGGAATGGCTGAAATCTTCACGCGGATGATAGCGCACGCCCGCCACCGAATAGGGATTGCCGACTTTATACGTGCCTGCATTTTCCTTGGAACCTGCCCAAGTCGCTTTTTTGAACAAATGGGAAGCCAGTTGCGTTTCCGCACAGCCCGACAGCATGAGAATGGCCGCCATGGCCACAAAGGCAGACATTGAGCGGAAACGAGAATTGGAATGATCTGTCATGCGGCGGCGCCTTCCCATGTAGATACGTTAAACCCCTTGCAGAATAGCGAATTTCGCACGGGAAAGATAGGGCATAGCCCCGCTTTTATCCCTTCAGACGATCAGACAAAAGCCCCACGGATGTTGCGAAATATGACGATCTGTTCCATTTCAGGATCACCTGATAATTGTCATATACAATAAATGCCGATGTGCCCGGCCCACCCGGCTGAATGACGGAGGCCTGATAAGCCCCTTCAAACGGCACCGATTTTCCATCCGGCATCCTCACACCTTTTTCATGCCAGAATTGCAGCGTATAGCGCTGGTCTACGCCCAGCAGTTTTGTGTCGATATTCTTTGGTACGCTGACACGGCGGCCCCAGGGCTGGCCTTTTTTCCACCCGCTTTTTGACAGGTAATTGGCAGCCGAGGCAAAAACATCCGCCTGCGTGTTCCAGATATCGCGTTTGCCATCACCGTTAAAATCTTCGGCAAAATTAAAAAAGCTGGAAGGCATAAATTGTGTCTGCCCCATGGCACCGGCCCACGAGCCTTTCATTTGCGAAAGCTTGATGTGTTTTTCATCCACAATGCGCAGGGCCTTGAACATTTCACCGCGGAAATATTCACCGCGCCTGCCGTCATAGGCCAGTGTGGCCAGCGCGTGGATCACATCAAAACCACCCGTAATCGCGCCGTAATTGGTCTCCACCCCCCAGAGCGCGACAATCACTTCCGGCTCCACGCCATAAGCGTTGCTGACGCGGCCCAGCAGTGACGGATAATTCAGCATCCGTGTTTTGCCTTTTTCCACACGGTCACGATTGACGATTTTTTCAAGATACGCATCGAATGTTGTGGTGCCTTCGGGCTGTTTGCGGTCCAGCTCGATAATGCGGGCGATGGGCTTGAGTGTATCGGGCAAGGCTTCTTGCACGGTTGCCGCAGAAATACCCTTTTGCCGGGCTTCTTGCTTTGCCTGTTTCAGCCAGACAGAAAAATCCTGCGTATTGGCAAAAGCACCTGCGGGCTGTGCCAGCACAAAAATCCCGATGGCGAGAGCAAAAGTTTTAAAATTCACAGTTCATTCCCCTGTCTGAAAATACCCTTGAGGTATAGCAAGCCTATGACACAAAATGCAATTTTTTCCGAAACATTCACATAATCCAAAGCCCGCCACACAGCGCGCGTGACTTTTTAAGCCGGACGTATAAATTATATATCCAGCATCCGATTTAAAAAGGAACCCGCCCATGTCGCAGCCCGAAATTCTGATCATCCTGACATCACACGCCGCCATGGGCGATACGGGAGAACCAACAGGCTATTGGCTGGAAGAACTTCTGGCCCCCTATTACGCTTTTGTGGATGCGGGCGCGAATGTCACCATTTCATCCATCAAGGGCGGCTTGCCGCCGGTGGACCCCAGCAGTCTGACGAATGACCTGTTCGATCGTTATGAAGATGATGCCTTGCTGCACGTAAAGCTGAAAAACAGCCATGCCGTGACAGATGTAAATGCCGCAGATTATGATGCTATTTTTCTGCCGGGCGGCCATGGCACCATGTGGGATTTGCCGGATAACCAAGCGCTCGCCACCCTCCTCACCACCGCATGGGCGGATAACAAAATTGTGGCCGCCGTTTGCCATGGTGTTGCAGGCATTTTGAATGCCAAAGCACAAGACGGCGCACCACTGGCAAAGGGCCGCAAACTGACCGCTTTTTCGAATGACGAGGAAAGCATGGTGGGCTTGGCCGACAAAGTCCCGTTTTTGCTGGAAGACAAGCTGAAAGCCCAAGGTGCCGTTTACGAAAGCGCCAGCCCCTTGCAACCCAAGGCCCTGCGCGATGGCAACCTGATTACGGGCCAAAACCCCGTCTCTTCCGCCCCCACAGCCAAGCTGGTGCTGAAAGCCCTGTCCGAACGCGGCCAAAAACAGGCCGCCACTGGATAATGCCCTTGAAAACCCCAATTTTCCCGATTATAAGCAATAATCAAGCACGGCCTGCCCCCTATTTCTAGCAGGCTGATATGTTGCGGTACGGACAGGTGGCCGAGTGGTTGATGGCTCTAGTCTTGAAAACTAGCGTAGGTGTAAGCTTACCGTGGGTTCGAATCCCACCCTGTCCGCCATTTCCAAATCCGAAGGCATCCAGTGAAGTTTTACTTTTGCAGTAAACACTAATAAAACTTGCATTTTCTTCTACAGCGTTCCAAAGAGATTCTACTCAGGCCAAACTTGGTGTGCGTAGAATTGTGCGTATATTTTTATTTTGGAGGCTTTGCAATAAAACACGCAAAACCCAAGAATCGTCTATACACACATCAGGGGTATTTTCCGAGCTCCCCTTCCCGCTGCACCCCGCACACACACTACATCTATTATACGTTTCCTATATTTTCCGTTCTGTGCGTTAGGCTTAAACGGCTCGGAAACCATCTATAGAGGGCTGGCAGCACAAGCAACGTCAAAATAGTCGAGGAAATAATCCCGCCAATAACCACAGTAGCAAGTGGCCTTTGCACCTCAGACCCTGCACCAATATTAAAGGCCATGGGCACAAAGCCAAGGCTTGCGACAAGCGCAGTCATCAGAACGGGGCGCAGGCGCGTTAAAGCCCCTTCGATAATGGCTTCTTCCTGCGGTTTTCCTTTTTCTTCCAGATCACGGATGAAAGACAGCATTACCACACCGTTCAGCACGGCCACACCGGACAAGG